>Ga0302325_10006777_pt1 | contig 25639 bp, 31 predicted proteins | sample Palsa_T0_2_FD_201948 | JGI IMG/M metagenome (GOLD analysis project Ga0302325, IMG submission 201948) | Peat permafrost microbial communities from Stordalen Mire near Abisko, Sweden - Palsa_T0_2 | ecosystem: Environmental > Terrestrial > Soil > Palsa > Peat permafrost | place: Sweden: Abisko... | reverse complement strand
GTTCGCCCATCTTGCGCATCGACTGCGCCATGTGGCCGGGAAACCACTGAATGACTGCGTTGTCATCGATCACGGCGCGCCAAGTTCCGCAAAGGGCCAGATGCGAACGAGTGCCTTGCCGACGATATCGTGCGAGGCAAGGAAGCCCCAATCACGTGAGTCATCGCTGTATGCCCGGTTATCGCCCAGGACGTACAGTGCGTCGGGCGGCACCGTGACGGCGGCGGCGCTGCGATCGTCGCGGTACCGGACGTACGCTTCGGGCAGCGGTTTACCGTTGACCGAAACGACACCGCGGTCGATCGCGACGCGCTCGCCCGGCAACGCGACGACGCGCTTGATGTAGGTTTCCGGGGTCGGCGAATCGTGGTGGAACGCGATGATGTCGCCGCGATGGATCGATCCCATCCGGTATGCCATCGTATTGATGAGAATGAACTCGCCCGGCGCAATGCGGGGCTCCATCGAGGGTCCGGCCACCTGCGGCGTCCGAACGAAAAAGGCCGCGCCGATCAGCGCGAGAGCAAGCACCTGCGCAACAACGCTCGCAATCGTGCGAGTGTGCATCACCACCCCGCGTTCCTTCGATTAAAAGCCCCGGCCAACATTCCCCTAATGGAGGATGCGGATGCGATTGAACGGGAAAAAGACCAAGAACGCGTGGCCGGTGAAGTTGGCTTTTTCACCCTTGCGTTGACCCGAGTCGAACGTGCCGTCGGTTTGCGCAAACCCCCAGGCGTGCGAGTCTTCGGAGTTGGTCCGGTTGTCGCCCATCATATAATAATAGCCGTCCGGAATCTTGTCCGGTGCCGACCACTTCGCTTTGGGCGGTATGTTTGCTATCTGCGGGTCGAGCCTGCTGCCGTCAACGTAGATGCCGTAGTTCTTGATTTCGAGTTCGTAATTCGGTTTTTCTGCGATGTACGGCTCGACCAGCGCCTCGCCGTTGCGATAGACGATGCCCGCATGCACGCGCAGCGTATCGCCGGGCGCACCGATGAGCCGTTTAATGTAATCGCTCGACGATACCATCGGCGGCTTGAAGACCACGATGTCGCCGTGATGCGGTTTGGTCAACCGGTACTCGAATTCATTGACGAGCAGCACGTCGCCGATCATCAGTGTCGGCTCCATCGAACCGCTCGGGATGAAGAACGTCCGCACGACAAACGTGATGAGCAAGAGCGCAACAAGTCCCGCGACGATAAATGCATCGAGATATTCGCGAATGACGGTCCGTGTCGACGGTCCTCGGCGCGCGTCGGGCGAGCCCGTTGCCGCCGTCACCGGGAGCGGTTCGGGCCGCAGACCTAGCGCGACGCGCACGATCAAAAAGAAGCCAATGAGCGCGAGCAATTCGAGCGGGGTCACGTTATTTCAGAATGCGGATGCGGTTGAGCGGGAAGAAGATCAGAAACGCATGGCCGGTGAAGCTGGCTTTCTCGCCCTTGCGCTCGCCCGTCGCGAACGTGCCGCCGGTTTGTGCAAAACCCCAGGCATGCGAGTCTTCTGAATTCTGGCGGTTGTCGCCCATCATGTAATAGCAGCCGTCCGGAATTCTGTCCGGCGCCGACCATTTCTCTTTGGGCGGTATATTCGCAAACTCGGGGTCGAGTCTGTTGCCGTCGACGTAGATGCCGTAATTCTTGATTTCCAGCTCGTAGTTGGGCTTATCCTGAATGTACGGCTCGACGAGCGCCTCACCGTTTCGGTACACGATACCTTGATGGACGCGTAGCGTGTCGCCGGGCGCGCCGATCAACCGCTTGATGAAATCGTTGGGTTCCGACTTCGGCGGCGGAAAGACGACGATGTCGCCGTGATGCGGTTTGGTAAACCGGTATTCGAACTCATTGACCAGCAGCACGTCATGCACCATCAGCGTCGGTTCCATCGAACCGCTCGGAATGAAGAACGTGCGAACGACGAACGTGATGAGGAAGAGCGCAACCAGACCCGCGACGATAAATGCATCGAGGTACTCGCGGATGACCGTGCGCGTCGACGGCCCGCTGCGCGCGGCAGCCGGTACCGGCTCAGGCCGCAGACTGATCGCGACGCGCACAATGACAAAGAAGCAAATGAGCGCGAGCAGTTCGAGCGGGGTCACGATGGAGACGCCGCGTTAGCGAACGACTTTTTTCTCCTTGATACGCGCGGCCTTACCGACCTTGTCCGACAAATAATACAGACGGCTCTGGCGCACGATGCCGCGTTTGGAGACTTCGATCTTCTCAACGCGCGGGCTGTGCAGCAAGAACGACTTCTCGACGCCGATCCCGTGTGACATGCGGCGGACCGTGATGGTCTCAGCCGACCCGCCGCCGCGACGAACGGTCACGGTGCCCTCGAACATTTGGGTGCGTTCCTTGCCCCCTTCGACGACCTTGGAGTACACCTTGACGGTGTCGCCGGGCCGGAAATCAGGGACGGAGGGCTTCTCCTGTTCCTTCTGGATCAGGTCGATGACGTTCATGAGTCTCTCGTAACGGCAAGGGCAAGCACCCGCCGGTTGGGCGGGGGACAACCCGCAGATTCTATCACGCCCTAGCTACTATGGCAACGCCGCAAGGTTACGGCGGGCCGAGCGAGCGGCTGCCGGCCGCAGGCACCACCAGATTTTTCCCGCCAGGACCGAGCGATGGAAACCGTCTCCGGCGCGCGCCCGGCCAGCCCGGTCGAGCCCGAGCCGGAGCGTAGCTCAACACGCCGCCTGGCCGAGGTTGTCGCCTTTTGGGCCGTATGGGCGTCACGAGCGTCACGACGATTTTCTCGGCAATCCGTCTTTGAGGTACGGGCAGTTTGCCCCGCGCCGTCGATTTTAGCATCCCGTAGAACTCGTCGCGGGTGACGCCGCACATTTCGATTGTTCGCGCGATAACCCAGCCATAGGCCCACGAACAGCTCGTGATCGCCTTTTTCGCGCGTTGGATTCTTTACGCCGAAGAGCAGGCGCAAGATCGAGGCAAAGTCATCTTGCGCGATATCCGGATATCGCTTTTGGCCCACGCAAAGATAGCAGCTTGCTATTAGATTGCGAACGCGTGCGGCGGAAAATCTGACGTGTCGAGACGCTGGTCGTATGTTTTGACGAGCGTGCGTGTCAGGAAATTGCGAACTTCGCCAAACATTTGGAACGGAAAAAGCATCGTGCGGGCGATCGCGAACGCCATGCGCGCCTGTACGAGTTGACGTTCCGCAGCGCGGTTATTGGGTTGATTGAGAAATTGTTCGGCCATTCCGTCTGCAATCGCGAGTTGCCAAGCGGCACTCGTCACGTTCATCAGCTCCGCCATTGCGGCTTCCGCGGTATCCGCGAGCGCCGATAAGCCAAAATCGACGCAGACCGCTTCCATTAGGCCGTCTCGGTCAGGATGGACGAAGCAGGTCAGCCCCTTTTCGCTGAGGCGACGCTTGCCCGTTTCGTTCAGACCTGTCACCGCCATACAGCCTTGGCCTCCCTGAGTCTTAGTAACTCGACATTCGGCGGGAGTGTTTCCTTTTGCAGTTTGCATGAGCACATTTAACCGTTCACGCGGAGGCGCCGGAGCGGCAAGGGCCGCGGGCGCGGAAGGTCGGGGGCCGCGTGCACGACTGATCGAGCCAGTTTTCTAAAATCTCTCGCGTGCTACTCGGGCGTCGGCGTAGCGGGTGTCGCCATGACGAGTGCGGCGGCGATGGCGATTGCGAATATCATGATGGCGGTGGCCCCTTGCGGGCGATGGCGCGGGCGCGGGATTGTTCGCGGCGCCATTCTGCTATAGCGGCGTGATCGCCGGACAGTAACACCGCGGGGACATCAACACCGCGAAATGTTGGTGGACGTGTATACGATGGGTGATCGAGCTCTTCGCCGTTTACGAACGACTCGGCCGCGAGCGATTGTGCATCGATCGCTCCCTCAAGCTGTCGCACCGTCGCATCCAAAAAAGCCATTGCGGGAATCTCACCGCCGGTCAGCACGAAATCTCCCAGCGAAAACGCTTCGAGCGGATAGATCGCGCCGAGCCGCTCGTCGATGCCCTCGTAGTGGCCGCAGATCAGAACGAGACGATCCAGGCTTGCGAACGCTTGCGCGTCGGCATGCCGAAAGGGCGTGCCCGACGGGGCCGTCAGCACGATACGCCGCCGCTCGCCGGCCGGGGCTGCCGCTACGATTCCGTCGAGGACCCGGGCCAAGGGTTCGATGCGCAGCACCATGCCGGGGCCGCCGCCGTAAGGCCGCTCGTCGGCCCGCTCGCCCGGTCCGAGGGCATCGAGGATATTATGCATCCGAATATCGACCAGGCCGCGCTCGATCGCCCGGCCCAGAATCGAGAGGCCGATGACCGGGGCGAACATCTCGGGAAAAAGCGTGACGACGTCGAGGTGCAACATAGCAGGGGTGACTCTCTTCGCGCGACTGCGCCGATTCGCTTGGGGCTCGCCGCCGGCGACCGCCTTCGAGGCCGGGGTTCTCGCATTCGAGCGCGATCGTATCGACGACGCGCTTGCGCATTTCACACAAGCACACGAGCAAGCGCAAACCGTTGCTGAGCGTGCGGTCGCAGCGAACAAGCTCGGCATCGTACATGTGCGTCGCGGCGTTCGGGCCGACGCCGTGTCCGCATTCATCATCGCGCTCGAACACGACTGCGCGCACGTTCCATCGATCGTCAACGTCGGCAACCTCTTATTGGAAGACGGCGACGTCGAAGAGGCGATCGTTCATTACGAGGCCGCGCTTCGAATCGACGACACCTACGCGGTCGGACACCTCAATCTCGGCGTGGCGTACCGCAAGCTCGGCCGGCGGCGCGACGCCGTGCGCGAGTTTCGGCGGGCCAGTCGCCTTGAAGGACGTCTTAAGCTCGGCCGGTAGGCTGCCGATGGATGAAATGATGGACCACGAGCAACTCCCGTTATCGCAAGAGATTCTGGCCGTCATGCGCAGCGCGGTGACGTATGCCGTATCGGCGGGTAACGAGTACGTGTCGCCCAGCCATCTGCTTTTGGCGTTGCTCGACGAGACGACGTTGCGCGAAATTTTGGGCGAACATCTCGAACGGAGCGTCCTGCTCGCCGACACGCGGCGTAAAAAATTACCCGGCGTTCTCGAAGTTCCCGAAGCGCAATTACCGGAAGGCGAAACCGTTCCGTTCCGCCGCTACGACACGCTCGCGTTCCGCTCGACGGACGGCAAACGCGTCATGTGGCTCGACCGGGACGCATACAAGATTTTCATCGAAGGCGCACGCCGCGTCGAAATCGGCGCGTACAAACCCAAGCACATTGCTTTGGGCTATGTCTCCGAATCGAAAAAAGATCACGAACTCGTACGCCTGCTCGGCAGCAATCCCCAAGCCGTAACGACGGCAATCTTTGAGATGAACTGACAGGGTTCGCTAACGCGAACCCGTGGCGGTCCTCGCTTCGCTGCGGTCCGCGGCGTTATCGCACTTAAATAGGCTTGGTGCCGACTAGCGTGATGTCTTCGAGGTATTCGAAGAGTTGGGGTAGCGTTATCTTCTCTAGCGCGGTGGTTTGCTTGATACCGTCGCCGTCTTCGCCTTCGTCGCGTAAGTAGCAGCGCGATTCGACGCCGCCGGCGCCTTCGCTCAAGAACGAAACGGCGAAACCCTTGCCGAGCGTGTCATCGTAGATGCGCATTGCGGCGGGGTTGAGAATTTCGATTGAGTGCGATGCATTGTTGGCATCGAAGATCGTGATCGTCAGATAGTCGCGGTTGACGATTTCGATCGAACCGACCACGAACGTGTTCTTAGCAGAAAAGAACTCATGACCGCGTTTGTTGCGGGAGCTCACTTCGTAGAAGACGCGGTGCGCGACGAACCGATTCAGAATCTTTCGGAGAGTGGCGATGGACGCCAGCGTCTCGGTACGGTTCCCGCGGGTATAGATAATTTTCAAAGGTGCCCAGGACCGGTACTTTCGTCGATTTTTCCGGGACGGGTGCCGTTGCACGGCTCCGGGAAGAAACCCTCCGCATGCTATCGTTTGTCGACATGGGTCTCATCGGGGTCGTCGCCCTTTTGGTGTTCGGGCCTGACCAGCTTCCCAAAGTGGCGCGCCGCGCGGGGCAAATCATACGGGACGTGCAGAATACGTCCCAATCGTTCATCCGGGAGATGGAACGTGCGGCGGACGAGCACGAACTGCCGGCCATTACCGGTGAGCCGTATGCCGAGACGCCGCCGGCCTCAGTCGAGTCCACGTCCGACGCTATTATCGAAGCCGATGGACCGCTCACCGCCGCACCCGCGTACCACGAGGCGCCGGTCGCAGAAGCGTCCTTGCCTATTGTCCCGGCCGAGCTGCCGAGCTCCGAGCCCTACGTCGAGATCTCGCCGCCCGAGCCCGGCGTGCATTCACATCCCCGCGAGTCGCCGCCATAGGCCGATGACCTTGCGGACGTAGGCCTGCGTTTCGGCGTACGGCGGAATGCCGTCGTACCGTTCGACGGCACCCGAACCCGCGTTGTAGGCCGCGATCGATCGTTCGTAGCACGCTTGGGGCGGATAGTGGGCATAGCGGTCAAGCAGGCCGCGCAAGTGACGGACGGTGCCGTGCAGATTTGACGATTCGTTATCGGGGTCGACGCCCAGGCCGGCCGCCGTTGCGGGCATGAATTGCCCCAGACCCCGGGCGCCGGCCGATGAGACCGCATGCGGATTCCAGCTCGATTCCACGGCAATGAGCGCCACCACCAGCCGCGCGTCTAAACCGTAGGCCGTCGATTCGACAATCGTTTGCGACGCTAGCCGTAACGCATGTGCATCATCGAGACCGGGATCGAATGCGCGCAAGGTTTGCGCGTAGAGCACGACGCCCGGTGTGCTTGCGGCACGGGCGGGCGCGGCAATCGCGAAGAGCGCGCAACTCACGAGAATGAAAAAGCACCGGAGCATGTCTGCACCGGTGCCCGTCCACGATCGTTTCGAGTTATCGCTTAAATATTGAAATTTTGGCGGATTTCGTTGATCCGCGATTCGAGCAAGCCGCGGACCTGGCGATGCAGCTTATCGCGCTGCTCGTCGGGCAGGCGCTGGTACACGAGATAGCCGGCCGCCGAAATGATCCCGCCGAGTACGCCGACGAGGACCGTCCGCCCGGCGTCCGGATCGGGACCCTTATTGCCGGGTTTCGGGGTGAGGTTGTTGTTGGTCGTGTCCGTCATGGTCCGCCCTCCGTTCGACTCTTCGATACCCAAAAACTCCGTGGCAAGTTACGAAGCGTGGGGTTCGGCTTCCAAAACATAGGAAACGTCCTCGGGGAATTGGCGGCTGAGTTGCGCGATCGCGAGTTCCGCCGTGGCGACGATCGCCATCACGTCCTCGCGGTCCCGATCCGTTGTGGCGATCGTGATCGCCAGATAGCCGTCGTCGCGGCGCTCGGTCGTGCCCTCGGGAAGCTCGGCGTACACGCTCAAGCCGAGTTCGGCTGCTTGCAGAATCGCCGATGCCGCCGCACACACGAGGTCCTCGCCGCGGGCCGCCGTGTCGGCGTGGCCTTCCGCTAAAACAGAAGACAGCCGTTGCCGGCTGTCTCTGCGGAATTTTATCGTCAGCACACGTTTACGGCAGGACGATCTTGTCGATGCGGATTTCGGCGAAGTTCTGGCGGTGGCCGACGAGCTTGCGGACGCGCTTCTTCGGCTTATACTTGAAGACCAAAATCTTCTTGTCTTTGGCCTGGCGCAGCACGGTTCCGGAAACCGCGGCACCTTTGACGACGGGCACGCCGACGGCAACGTCACCGCTTCCATTGGCGCCCAAGAGTACCCGATCGAACGTCACGGCAGCGCCGACTTCGAGGTCGATGAGGTCGGTGCGGATGATGTCGCCCTCGGCGACGCGCACTTGCTTGCCCCCGGTCTCGATGATCGCGTACATAACTACGGGACAATACCAGATTCCCACGCTCCGCGTCAATCGGAAAAGGCGCCGTTTTCCCAAAGGCCGCCGAGGACGCTCCCCGGGACCAGCCCGCTCGAGGCCGGTGCCCCTCAGCCGTGCGCCGAGCGAACGGTCAGCTTCTCCATGTACGTGCCGATGCGCTCGCGCAACCGGTTGCCGGTGACCGAGGCCGTTCGTTTGAGCGACGCGACATCGGCCGTGCTCGGTTCGAGCAGTCCCATATCCCATCGGTAATCCAGATCTTCGCCGATGAAATATCCGTCCCAAATGGCGGCCTCGGCGTGCGTGTAGCACGCCTCGCGCGAACGTGCGTCGATGCCGTACGTCACGCATAGCGCCGCCGCTGCCGCACACAGGAACTCGATGAGTGTCGCGTCGATCGGCGCGCCCCCGAAGTCGCCCGGCACCGCATCGATCATCGCGCTGATGCTGACCGCGACGCCGCGCGAATTGCGACGCCAGACGGACGCGCAATAGTCGATGCCCGCGCAATGATCGTCGGACAGGTCGTGGGCATTGAGCGCCGGGCTCATTCCCGGAACAAGGATCGCATTTCCATCCGCGTCCCAATCAGCGACGACCTGATAGGGAAGGATCATGCCTGCGGCTTTTGCCTCGCGTGCCCAGCCGTACGGCATGGCGGCCCAGTGCAGCGAACAGTGGGTCAGCGAGCCGGCCGGCACAATGGGAAGCGATGCGCGATATTCGCTCCCGGCATCAAGGGCCCGACCTTGGATCGCGGGGTCACAGTCGTTCACAATTGCCCTGTTCGTTCGACTGGTGCATCTCTCCCGAAGGTGAGGTACACTATGCGCATTATGCGCATTCACGGCGCTACACGGTAACGAGGTCTCACGCGTGCAGACAGAATCACCCGTTTCGACGGTAACCGCCGCCGGCGACGTTTCTTTTTCGGTCAATGGCGGCGTTCGCACTGCGCGGATCGCACCGTGGACGACCCTGCTCGATCTGATTCGCGACCATCTCGGCCTGACCGGAACGAAGAAGGGCTGCGATCGCGGTCAGTGCGGCGCGTGCACCGTCATCGTTAATGGGCGACGGACGCTTTCGTGCTTGAGCCTTGCGCTCAGTCATCGGGACGCGCAGATTACCACCATCGAAGGCATCGGAACGGCCGGTGCCTTGCATCCCGTTCAAGCAGCCTTTATCGAGCACGACGCATTTCAGTGCGGCTTCTGTACGCCCGGTCAGATTTGTTCGGCCGTTGCGCTCGTTGATGAAGGGCGCGCGCATACGGATGAGGAGATCCGCGAAGCAATGAGCGGCAATATCTGCCGGTGCGGCGCCTATCCGAACATTGTCGCCGCCGTGCGTGATGCAATGGAGCGTTCCGATGCGCGCGTTTGAGTTCGTTACGGCGCGTACGGCGAGTGCCGCTCGCGAAGCGCACGGTGGGCGCCCCGGCGCGCACTTTCTCGCCGGCGGTACGACGCTCGTCGATCTTATGAAGGCCGACGTCGCGCGGCCGGATGTCGTTATCGACATTAATGCGCTGCCGCTTGCCGGGGTTGATACGGCCGGCGATCGCGTGCGCATTGGCGCCCTCGCTCGCAATAGCGACGTGGCATACGACGAAACGATTGCTCGCGAATTTCCCGCGCTCGTTCAAGCGCTCTTGTCGGGAGCATCGGGGCAAATACGCAACATGGCGACGATCGGCGGAAACCTTCTGCAGCGAACGCGCTGCACGTATTTTCGCGAGCCGCAGTATGCGTGCAATAAGCGCGAACCCGGCAGCGGCTGCGATGCACTCGACGGGTTCAACCGGACCCACGCCGTGCTCGGCACGAGCGACGCGTGCATTGCGACGCATGCAAGCGACATGGCCGTCGCGCTTGCAGCGCTCGAGGCGAACGTTATCGTGCAAACGGCTTCCGGCGAGCGTGTGATTGCACTTGAGAGCTTCTACACACAACCGGGACGGCAGCCCGATCGGGAGACGACCCTCGCGCACGGCGACCTCATTGTCGGGATCGAAATCGAACGGAGTGCGCTGCACCGGCGCTCCCACTATCTCAAGCTGCGTGACCGTGCATCGTATGAATTCGCACTCGTGTCGGCGGCGGTTGCGCTGGAGTCCGATGGTCCGGTGATTCGCTCGGCGCGTATCGCGCTCGGCGGCGTGGCGACCGTGCCCTGGCGCGCGCGTGACGCTGAAGCGCTCCTGGCCGGTGCGACGGCTGGAGAAGATGCGTTTCGTCGTGCGGCGGATGCTGCGCTGGCTGGTGCCGTAGCGCGCAAATATAACGGTTTCAAGATCGAGCTTGCCAAGCGCGCGATCGTGCGTGCGCTCTCGACGGTTGCGCAGGCATCATGAGCGCGTCGCACGACGGTACGGCCGTCTTCAATCTCGTTGGAAAAGGTGTCGACCGCGTCGATGGACGCGCCAAGGTAACCGGTGCTGCCCGTTACGCCGCCGATGCGGCGGTCGACGGCGCGATGCATGCCGTCGTCGTGCAAAGCACGATCGCCCGCGGCCGTATTCGCGCCTTCGACGAAACCGCTACGCGCGCGGTCGCTGGCGTACGCGAGGTGCTTACGTACCGCAACGCGCCGCGCGTTGAATCCGTGCCGTTCAGTTTTACGGCGCCCAACGTCGAGTCCGATTTGTCGCCGCTGCAAACCGACGAGGTTCACTATTGGGGGCAACACATCGCCGTCGTGATCGCCGAGACGTTTGAAGCGGCGCGTGCAGGCGCGTCGTTGCTGGGGGTCTCGTACGATACTGCTTCGGCCGTCGTCAGTATTGACGAAGTGCGCGATAGTGCCGACGACTCGCCGACGTTCTTCGGTATGGACATGCAGTACAAGCGCGGCGACGCGCAAAAGGCGCTCGAGACCGCCGACGTCACCGTTGACGTACACTATCGCACCCCGATCGAACACCACAATCCGATCGAACCATCGGCGACGGTCGCCGTGTGGGACGCGGGCGGCGAACTCGTCGTGCATGACGCGACCCAGTGGGTAAAAGGCACGCAATCGAGTCTCGCTGCATTTTTCAAGATCGGCAGCGAAAAGGTCCGTGTCTATTCGCCGTTCATCGGCGGCGGCTTCGGCTGCAAGGGGTTTTTCTGGCAGCATCCCGTGATTGCCGCGATGGCGGCAAAGCTCGTGGGCGCGCCGGTTCGCCTCAGCCTCACGCGCGAACAGATGTTCACATCGTGCGGTTATCGCAGCGAAACCGAACAACGCCTGCGGATCGGCGCCGGGCGCGACGGCAAGCTCGTCGCGATTAGGCACGACGTTCTTAATACGATGTCGCGCGTCGGTGTGTTTGTCGAGGCGGCGGGTATCGTCACGCCATTCCTCTACGCTTGTCCGAACATCGCCAACAGCCATAAGACGGGACTGCTCGACGTTGGGACGCCGACGGCCATGCGCGCGCCGGGTGAAGCACCGGGCTCGTTTGCGCTCGAGTCGGCCCTTGATGAAATCGCCGAGAAACTGGAAATCGATCCGCTGGAGCTGCGCCTGCGCAATTATTCCGAGCGTAGCGAACAAGAAGACCGCGACTATTCGGGCAAGGCGCTGCGCGAATGCTATGCGCGTGCAGCCGAACGTTTCGGTTGGGCAAAACGTTCGCCGGCACCGCGCGCGATGCGCGTGCGCGGCGAATTGGTCGGTTGGGGGATGGCGACGGCAACCTATCCGGCCATGCGCGGTGATGCGACGGCGCGCGTGACGGTTGATGCCGAGGGTCATGTAACCGTCGTGAGCGCGACGCACGACCTCGGCACGGGTATGTACACGATTCTCGCGCAACTTGCCGCCGACGCGCTCGGCATTGCAATCGACGACATCACGGTGCGGATCGGCGATTCCGCGCTCCCGACGGCGCCGGTCGCCGGCGGGTCGCAAAGCACGGCCAGCGTTGCACCGCCCGTTTTCGCCGCAGCGAATGACATTCGCCGCGAGGCGATCTCGCTTGCGATTGCGTCAGGTTCGTCTCCGCTTTTCGGTCTCAAGCACGACGAAATTGAAGTGCGCGACGGCAGCCTGCGCGCGCGCAACGATCGCTCGCGGACAATGCCGTGGGGCGACGCCGTACGGCTGTCGGGATCGAGTGTGCTCGAAGCAACCGCTTCAACAACGGAAGGCGAGGCGGAAGAAAAATATGCGCTGCATTCGTTCGGCGCGCACTTCTGCGAGGTTCGCTTCGATGAAGAGATCGCGCGGTTGCGCGTGACACGATTTGTATCCGCGATGGATTGCGGCCGCATCCTCAACCCGAAAACGGCGCGATCGCAAGTGATCGGCGGCGTGATCATGGGGATCGGCCAAGCGCTTTTCGAGGAGTCGGTTCGCGATCCGCGCTACGGATCGTTCGTTACGAACAACCTCGCCGAGTACCACCTACCGGTGAACGCTGACATACCCGACATCGATGTGATTTTTGTGGAAGAACCCGACTTGAACTTCAACCCGCTCGGCGTGCGCGGCATCGGCGAGATCGGAATTACCGGTGTCGCTGCGGCAGTCGCGAACGCGGTCTACCATGCCACCGGCATTCGCGTTCGCGACTTGCCGATCGTCCCGGAGAAATTGCTCGAGCAACATGCGATATTGATGCTCACCTAGCGCGCGTTGTGAGCGGGTCGTCACCCGGTTTTTATGCCGCGGGCGCTCGCGAGGACGGCATCGTTGGGTTTCTACGTTGCCCAGCGGGCGAGCTCTTCGGGCGATAGGCGATCGAGCGAATTTTGTGCGTGATTCGTGTTGTAGTCGTGGCTCCACGCGGCGGCTTTCCGGGGAGCATCATCGAGCGATCGAAACCACGTCGGCTCCGGCAATTCTTGACGAACGCAGCTGTTAAACGATTTGCAAAACCGGATCAACGGATTTGCACATAGGGTGAACTACCTCTAACGTCGGAGAAATTCGCCCGCTTTTTCTGATAATCCGTGGGATAAGAACTTGGGAATAGATCTAGGGTCCAGAAAGTGGAAACACTTGATCCTGATGACCGGTTTTCCAGATAATGTGCATTTGTACGACGCAGGTACCGCCGTGGAAGCGACGATGGATATCGTACCAAGTTTGTGCATATTGGAGCGATCCTGCGGAAATCGGACCCGCGACACTTAAGGTCGCGTTGAGTCTGTCGATGCGGGCGGAAAATACCTTAGGCAGGTCTTGGCGAACCGGGGAATTTAGCGAGTTCCTGTAGATGTTGGCGACCTCACTTAACAAGGCGGCCCGTTCGCCGCGAATTGTCTCGGCGGAATCTGGAAGTCCGAAGAAATCCGTGCACAAATGGGCGATTACGAACCCACAGAAAATCGCGACTGGCATGACCACGACTGCGAATACGATCCAGCGTTTTTTTTTCGTAATCGTATCCTTCCTCAGAACAACAGCACAACGGTGTTGCCGTTGCCATTGCCATTGCCATTTATTTTTCTCGACGAGCAGCTTTCGCTACGGGATGAGATTCCGTACGATGCGGGCTGGATTCAAGATTGCACGCAACTTCAAGATGGCCGTATTCTCCTCAACGATGTAGACAACCATCAAACCGTCGAATTTTCGCCGGGCCCACTTTGGGAAGCTGGGCGCATTGTAAAATATGAAGACGAGTGGCGCATGTGCGAGCCTGTTGCCGTTCCTATGGCGCACACCCAGGGGTTTTTCTCAACGGAGCCCGAGTGTTAGCCCGACTTGCTGGCGTGCGGGGGATTGGCTCTCGTTGCCGCGCGGCCGCGTTCGATGTCGAGCCTAACGACCCCGTTCTGAAAGTGCCGCGGCACCGAGCTGACATCGTAGATCGTGCAGCATGGGTCGAAAGACCACGACGTTCAGCTGCTATTCATCAGCCGGAAAGCCAACGCAGAACGCATCTATCGAATTAGCTAGTTCCCGGGTCCGGCCTTGGAAGTTCTCGACGAAATCGGGCCTATGCCATGACGCTTATTTTGGTAGCGTTAGGCGACTAAGCCAACGTCGGATCGTTTGTCGCTAAGGTGCTATGCTGAAACGGCGGCGAGTCCGACGGCTGGGCCGTCGTCGAGTTTGAGCGTGAGGCATTTCGCGCTGCCGCCGGCTTTGTGGAATTCGTCGAGATCCGTGCAGAAGACACGGTAGCCGGCATAGTTGAGACGTTCGCGCAGCGCGCGCGAGCAGCCGTGCATCACTAGTGCATCGTCGACTTCAACGCTGTTGCACGCGAAGGTGAGCGCGTCGTCGATCCCGACTTCGATCAGGTAGCCGGGATCGATCGCGCGGCGCAGCAACGTTTGTGCATGTGGACTGAAGGCATCCATATACACCATGACGTGGCCGCTGGCCAGTGAATTGAGCGCCATGTCGAGGTGATAGAAGCGCTCGTCAACGAGCAGGAGCGGCATCACCCGGCAGCCGACGATCTCTTGCAACTGCATCGTCGCGTTGCGTTCCGTACGCCAGCCGTATCCGGCGTAAAGGATGGGACGCACGCGATCGAACAGCGCGTCGCCCGCACCCTCGAAATACGTTTGCTGTAAGTACGTCGTCGCGAATCCCGCGCGCGCTAACGCATTGCGATAGACACCTTGTTCACGCCGGCGTTCGGCATGGCGAAAGCTGGAAATCACCGCGAGATTGCCGCACAACAGCGCCGCATTCGAAGTAAAGACCATGTCGGGAGAATTGTGCGTCGGCTCCATGACCTGCAGATCCACGTCGGCAGCAACGGTGAGTGTTTCAACGAAGCGATCCCACTGGCGCTGCGCGTCAGGCGTGGACGTGCCGACGTTCCGCGTCATCCACGGATTGATATCGTAGCTGACGGAAAAGTGTGTCGGCGGACAGACCAGGATGCGCGTGCCCATGTAATCCATTCTACCGTGGTCAGGTTAACGGCGCATTCGACATTTGGAACGGAAATGGATGGGTAGACGGGCGATATGGAAAGCGCTTTCAAGAATGCCTTACCCGGCGAGGTCTCGAGCGGCCGCAAAGCCGAGAACCCGCGCGAACTGCACACCCAGGCCGACGACGAGCCGCCTTTGACGTTCGAGGAGGCGCGGGCTGCCGGTATGACGACCACTCCCGACGTCGTCTACGGGGACACCGACGCCGACCCCAATCGTGAAGATCAGCAGTTCGCGCATCAGGGATCGTCCGAGGACGACGCCTAGTGCTGAGCTCGTGCGACGCAGGCGGACCAAGGTGCGTGAGCCGAAAAGGGGCCGCCATGAAATCTCTGCTTGCTTTGGCCGCAGCGCTTCTGCTGGCCGCGCCCGTTTATGCCATGGCGGCGACGCCCGCGCCCAAGCCGACTCAGAAATCCGCCCCGAAAGGCGTCGCCAAGATGGTCAAGACCGCCTCGGGTCTTCAGTATATCGATGAAGTCGTCGGTAAAGGGCCGGTGCCGAAAACCGGTCAGACCGTCCGCATGCTCTATACGGGAAAGCTGAGCAACGGCACTGTTTTCGACAGCACGAGTAAGCGAAATAATGAACCCTTCGAGTTCGAGCTGGGCGAAAAACAGGTCATCGGCGGGTGGGACGAGGGCATCGCGACGATGCACGTCGGCGGAAAACGGCGGCTTATCATCCCGCCGAAGCTGGGTTATGGGGAGCGTGGCGCCGGCGGCGGCTTGATCCCGCCCAATGCGACCCTGATCTTCGAGGTAGAGCTGCTAGGTATTAAAGCCCCGTAACGCGGTGTTCACACAGCGTTAATACTTGTTTGCGATGATGGGCGCATGGCAGCCAGCGCCGCATCCCTGCGCCCCGTGTTTATGGACACTCCGGCACGACCGATTCTGACGATCGTCTCTGACGAACCGGCAGCCGCGGCGCCCGGAGCGTACGTGCCCGAGCCGTTTCCGTGGAACGTCGTGCCGCGTCAGGCGTCGATGAAGATGTCGTCGCCCGCAACCCGCACGGCATAAATTACCAGCGGTAGGATCGCCGGCAGCGTTAGCGCGGCACCCGTCGTCACGTCGAAATACGCGCCGTGCCGCGGACACATGATGCGGCAGCCTTCGAGTTCACCTTGATCGAGCGCGCCGCCGTCGTGCGTACACACATCTTCAATAGCGTAGATCGCGCCGTCGACATTACACAGCAGCACGGCTTTTCCACTGAGCATGACGCGATGCGTTCCGTTTAGCGGAATGTCCGAGAGCTTCGCGACCGGCGTATTTTTTAGCATCCAGGGTTATGCGTCGGATCGAACAGCGGAACGACCGCGAACGGGAAACCGGGCCCGAGCGTCACGTTCTTACCGAAACGCACGAGATTGACGGCGGACATCGCGATGCCGGGAATCGGAATCGGAATGTGCGATGCGTATTGGTCTACCGTCGGCGTCCGCGACGTCAGTGATACCGGTATCGACGGGTCCATCGAAACATCGAGCCGTTGGCCGCGGCCAAGCGCAATGTAGCGTGGCTCGAGCGTGATGCTGCCGTATTGGTTTCGTCGCCCGGCAGGCGCTACGGCACGCACGATGCCGTAGCCCCAGATCCCTTTGGGAACGCTCAACGTACCGAACCGCTCCGGGGCGGTCGTCATGAAGCGAAAATATTGGCCTTGCAGTGCTTTCTCCGAAGCAATTGTGTCGCCCATCGCGACGGGAATCTTCGCGGCGCATTTCGGCGCAGGCGCGGGCGTGGGCGTAGCGCTATGATGCACGGCGTCCGCTGCGCGAGGAGCGGCGAACATTGCCACGATCGTGGCGACCGCGAAGATCCGTCTATCCGACGGCATCTTCCATTTCGAGTTTGATCAAGCGATTGAGCTCAACGGCATATTCCATCGGCAGCTCCTTGACGAAGAAGTCGAAGAAGCCGTTGACGATCATGGCGGTGGCGTCGGCTTCGCTCAAGCCGCGGCTCATCGCGTAGAACAGCTGCTCTTGGCCGATCTTGGAAACGGATGCTTCGTGTTCGACGGTCGAGCGCTGTTCGTTGACCTTCATCGTCGGCTTGGTGTCGCTCGACGACTGGTCGTCCATGATTAGCGCATCGCAACGCACGCGCGTCTTTGCACCAACGGCGCCTTCGTGAATTTCCACGAGTCCGCGATAGGTGGTCTTGCCGCCGTGGGCCGAGACCGATTTGTTCGTCACGACCGACGTCGTGTTCGGCGCACCGTGAATGACTTTCGCGCCGGCATCCTGATGCTGGCCATGACCGGAGAACGCCGCTGAGAGAATCTCGCCGCGCGCGCCTTCGCCCATCAGATAGATGGCCGGATACTTCATGGTCAAACGCGAGCCGATGTTGCCGTCGACCCACTCAACCGTCGCATTCTTGTATGCGACGGCGCGCTTGGTAACGAGATTAAAAATATTGCGATACCAATTCTGGATCGTCGTATACCGGATCGACGCACCTTCCATCGCAATCAACTCGACGACGGCGCTGTGCAGCGAAGCTGTTGAGAACTGCGGTGCCGTGCAACCCTCGATGTAATGAACCTTCGAGCCTTCGTCGGCAATGATCAACGTGCGCTCGAACTGACCCATGTTCTCGGTGTTGATGCGAAAGTAGGCCTGGAGCGGCATCGCGACTTCGACGCCCTTGGGAACGTACACAAACGATCCGCCCGACCACACGGCCGAGTTGAGCGCTGCGAATTTGTTGTCACCCGGCGGGATGATCGTGCCCAAGTATTTCTTGACGATGTCGGGATGCAGCTTCAGCGCCGTATCCATGTCGCAGAACAGCACGCCGAGCTTCTCGAGATCCTCGCGGACCGAGTGGTACACGACTTCAGATTCATACTGCGCCGAAACGCCGCTCAAAAACTTGCGTTCCGCCTCGGGAATGCCCAGGCGGTCGAAGGTGCGCTTGATGTCGTCGGGGACGTCGTCCCAGTTCTTCTCGGTGCCTTCGGTCGACTTAACGTAATAGTGGATATTGTCGAAGTCGATCTCGTTGAGCAAGGCGGTATCGCCCCACGTCGGCATCGGCTTACTACGGAAGATGGCGTACGCTTTGAGCCGGAAGTCGAGCATCCACTGCGGCTCGCCCTTCATCGACGAAATGCGCTCCACGATTTCGGGCGTGAGACCCTTATCCGATTTGAACTTATAGTGTTCTTCGGTGTCGTGGAACCCGTGGCGGTAGTCCTCGATGAGGCTTTCCGGCGAGTCGGCGGTCTTCAGTTGCGTTGCCATACGAGCGATCGAGCGAACCCCTAACGAACGATAATGCGAGCCCGAATGTGCGTGCTCGCAGCTTCCAGGCTACCCCTGCCGGGTGAATTCGTCAAGATAGTGCAGGTCTATCTGAAATATCTAACCCCGTTCGGCCCGGACGGGTTGCCTCCGCATTTCGTCGTAGCTGAAGCCCCATGATACGCCCGCTTGCAAGAATCGTCCGGCTCGCCCTCGGGGCGGCTCTTTCGGTGGCCGCCGTCGCGCAAGCCGGAGCCGCCGGATCGCTTGCCTATCCGGTTGCGGCACGCGGGACGGTCACCGACACGTATTTCGGAACAACCGTTGCCGACCCGTACCGCTCGCTCGAAGATGTCGACTCGCCGGATACTAAGGCCTGGATCGCAGCGGAAAACCGGTTGACCCGGTCGTTCATCGACGCGATCCCGCAACGGACGGCGATTCGTAATCGGTTGCGTCGCATCTGGAACTACGAAAAGATCGGAGTTCCCACGCATGCCGGACGTTATTACTTTACCTACCGCAACAGCGGCTTGCAGGCGCAGTCCGTGCTCTACGTCAGCCGTTCGCGCAACAATCTTGGTCACGTGCTCATCGACCCGAACCTGCTGTCCAAAGATGGAACCGTTGCGCTCGGGGGAACGGGGACGACCCTCGACGGCAAGTATGTGGCATATGCGACGCAGTCGGCCGGTTCCGATTGGCAAACGTGGCACGTACGCGACGTTGCGACCGGCCGGGATCTGGCGGATCGCATCGATTGGAGCAAATTCTCCGGTGCTTCGTGGCGTTCCGATGATAGCGGCTTTTACTATGCGCGGTTCGATGCGCCGAAAGCCGGGACGAATATCCTCAAAGCGGCTGTAGCGAACCACAAACTCTACTTTCACAAACTCGGCACGCCGCAGTCCGCGGACCGGCTCGTGTTCGCTCGGCCCGATCATCCCGACTGGTTCGTCGGCGGCGCCGTCACCGACGACGGCCGGTGGCTGTTGATCACGGCGAACGCCGGAACCGATCCGCACACCTTCGTCTTCGTCCAAGATCTGCAGGGCGCCGGTGCACCGGTCCAGCCACTGTTTCCCAAAGGTGACGCGGCCTGGGGGTTCGCCGCGAACGACGGCCCGACGATGTATTTCTTCAGCGATTTAGGCGCCCCACGCGGACGGCTGGTTTCCGTCGACGTGAACGCGCCGCAGCGGCTCCACGAAATTGTGCCGCAAGGAGCCGACGCAATGGGCTCGGTCCAACTCGACAACGACGAGTTCTACATCGATTTCCTGCATGACGCGCACACGATCATTCACCGCTATTCGAAGAGCGGTACGCTGCTCGGCGACGTGACGCTGCCGGGAATCGGAACGTCTGCTGCGCCAACGTCGGGCCAGCGTCGCGACCGTTACACGTTTTATTCGTTTTCGTCGTTTGCCGTCCCGGGCGCGACGTATTTGTATGACACGAAGACGCATCGAAGCACCCTGTTTCGGCGCTCGAAGATTGCGTTCGATCCCACAAAGTACGTGACCGAGCAAACGTTTGCGACATCGAAAGACGGGACGCGCGTTCCGATCTTCGTAACCTACAAGAAGGGTTTCGTGAAAGACGGCTCGGCCCCGACGATTCTCTACGGCTACGGCGGTTTCGACATCCCGATAACGCCGAGTTTTTCGATTACAAATGCGGTTTGGCTCGAGCTGGGCGGCGTGTATGCTTCGGTCGTATTGCGCGGCGGGTCCGAGTACGGCGAAGACTGGCATCGGGCGGGTATGCTTGCGAAAAAGCAAAACGTCTTCGACGACTACGTCGCGGCTGCGCAGTTGCTGATCGATCAGAAGTACACGTCGACGCGGCGGCTGGTTGCCAAGGGGGAATCGAACGGCGGGTTGCTCGTCGGAGCTGCAATCACCCAGCGCCCCGATCTGTTCGGCGCGGCGCTCCCCGGAGTGGGCGTCATGGACATGCTGCGCTTCCAGAAATTCACGTCGGGCGCCGCTTGGACGAGCGAGTACGGTTCGGCCGATGCGAGCGCCGACCAGTTCGCGACGCTGTATCGCTACTCACCGTATCAGAACATCAAAGTCGGCACTGCCTATCCGGCAACGCTCGTATCGACGGCGGATCACGACGACCGCGTCTTCCCGGGTCACAGTTTCAAGTTCGCTGCCGCCTTGCAGCACGCTCAAGAGGCGCCGGGTCCCGTCTTGATTACGATTGAAACGAATGCCGGCCACGGCGGCGGCAAGCCGACCGACAAGGTCATCAACGAAATCGCGGACGAGTATGCGTTTCTCGTCAAAGTGCTCAGCTTCGATCCCACGCTCTGACCCCACGTCGAAGGAGAACCGCCCATGAAGACCATTCGTCCGGTACTCGCGGTGATGCTTGCATCTGCCTGCATCGCCCAAGCCGGTGCCGCCGGGTCGTTCAACTATCCCGCAGCCGCGCGCGGCACCGTTTCCGATAACTTCTTCGGGAGGCAGGTTGCCGATCCGTACCGTTGGATGGAGAACATCGATTCACCGGAGACGACGTCATGGGTGCAGGCGGAGAACGCGCTTTCGCGTTCGTATTTCGATGCGATCCCGCAGCGCAGCGCGATCCGCGATCATTATCGCGCGCTCGTCAACTACGAAAAAGTGAGCGCTCCGACGCGCCACGGGTCGCGCTGGTATTCCACGTATAACTCCGGTTTGCAGAATCAGGCCGTGTTGTATTCGGGCACGTCACCCGACGATCGCGGCAGTGTGTTTCTCGATCCCAACAAACTTTCCAGCGACGGAACAGTCGCGCTCGGCGGCACGCAGTTCACGCGCGACGGAAGGTATTTGCTCTATACGACGCAGTCGGCCGGCTCCGACGTCACATCGATGCACGTCCGTGATGTTGCCACGAACACGGACTTGCCCGACACGTTCGAGCCCAGCCGTACCTCGGGTCTCTCGTGGCTCGGCGATGACGGGTTTTATTACGGGCGTTTTGCCAAGGCGAGTTTCGGTGCGGCGGTCAGCGGCGCGCGCATCATGTACCACAAGCTCGGGACGCCGCAAAGCGCGGACACGCTCGTGTTCGAACGCCCCGATGCACCGTCGCTGTTCATCAGCCCGTCGGTCAGCCGCGACGAACGCTATCTCTTCATCACGCAATCGGCCGGAACGTCGAGCCGATCGGGCATTCTCTACAAAGATCTCAACAAGCAGGCCGATACATTCCACGAGTTCGTACCCGTCGGTGACGCGTACTACCGCTTCGTCGGAACCGACGGTCCGCGCTGGTACCTCGAAACCGAGAAAAATGCGCCACGCGGCCGGCTCGTTTGGGTCGATGCAAACGATCCCGCCCATGTGCTGCACGACATTCTGCCGCAGCGCGCGGAGAAATTGGGCAGCGTTACGCTGATCGGCGACCGCTTCTACCCGGTGTATCTCAAAGACGCGCATTCAACAGTCGAAGTCTTTGATGTAACGGGGAAGAAGGTCGGCGACATTCCCTCGCCCGGCGTCGGATCGATGTCGGCACCGGCCGGCAATCGCGACGATACGATTGCGTTTTATTCGTACACCAGCTACGACACGCCGCCGACGATCTATCGCTACGATACTAAGACCGGCGTGTCGTCGGTTTTTCGCAAGACGCCGGTTGCGTTCGACTCGGCTTCGTACGTGACCGAAGAAGTGTTCGCGCCAAGCAAAGACGGTACGAAAATCCCGCTATTCATCACCCATCGCAAAGGTGCGCCGCGCGATGGCAGCGTGCCGACGATCCTGTACGCATACGGCGGCTTCGATATTCCGTCGCTACCCGCGTTCTCGACGTCGGCGGCGCTGTGGATGCAAATGGGTGGTGCGTACGCGGTCGCGTGTTTACGTGGCGGCAATGAATATGGCGAAGCGTGGCACGAAGCCGGCATGCTGGCTAATAAGCAGAACGTGTTCGATGATTTTTACGGTTCGGCCGAATATCTCATCAAGAATAAGTATACGTCCTCGCCCAAGCTCGTTGCATCAGGCGCAAGTAACGGTGGGTTACTCGTCGGCGTCGCGATCACGCAACGCCCCGAGTTGTGGGGCGCGTCGTTGCCCGCCGTCGGCGTGATGGACATGCTGCGCTTTCAGAAGTTCACCGTCGGCGCGGCGTGGACGACGGAGTACGGATCGTCGGAGGCAAGTGCCGATCAATTTAAAACCATCTTCGCGTACGCCCCGGTCGACAACGTCAAACCGGGAACGAAGTACCCGGCAACGTTGATCACCACCGCCGATCACGATGACCGCGTTTTTCCGTCGCACAGCTTCAAGTTTGCAGCTGCATTGCAAGCCGCGCAGGCCGGCGACGCGCCGATCTTGATCAGCGTCGAAACGAACGCCGGCCACGGCGGCGGCAAGCCGCTCAGCAAACAAATCGACGAAATCGCGGATAGCTACGCATTCCTTGTGAAGAACCTCAACTTCACACCGACCTGGTAGTTGGACCGCGCGACCTTTCTCGCACTGCTCGCAGCGACACCGGCCACGAGCGGTGCACCCTCGCCGTTTGCCGAGGCGGATCGTCTGGCGGGCGGCGCGCTCGGCGTCGTCGCGTTCGACCGAACGAGCGGGCGCCGCTGGGAGTTGCGCGCGGAGCGGCGTTTTCGGATGGCCAGTGTGTTCAAGTTGCCGCTCGCGGTCTACGTTTGGGATCAAGTCGACCGCGGCCAACTCGGTCGCGGGTCGGCGATTCCCGTGCGCGAGTCGGATCTTCGGGCCGGGCCCGGATCGACCGAGGCTGATACGTCCGTTCCGCCGCTTGTGCTCGCCGGACGTGCGCTGCGCGAGAGCGATAACACCGCCGCCGACGTCTTGCTGCGGACGATCGGCGGCCCGCGCACCGTTAGTGCGTGGCTCCTCAAGGGTGGCTTCGACATTCGTCTCGATCGAACGGAGGCCGACTTTGCCCATGCTCCGGCGGTGCCGCCGAGTGCAAGCGATCTGCGCGACACGGCGTCACCCGCTGCGATGGCACTCTTTTTGGATATGCTCGTGCATGGGAATCTTGTCGGTCCCGAAGCCACAGCGTCGATCATGGCGGAGCTGGAGTCGAGCCCGACCGGGCGGGCGCGTCTGCGCGCACACTTACCGCCGGGTTGGACCGCCGGCGACAAGACCGGCGGCAACGAAGTCGCCACCAACGACGTCGGCTTTCTGATCGGGCCTGACGGCCGCGGTCCGGTCGTCGTTGCGGCATTCGTTGAGGCGCCGCCGGCTCGGCTCGCCTCCTCGGAAGCGGCGCTAGCGGCCGTCGGACGGACCCTCGCCGAAAACTTCTTGCTCTAGCTATTTACAGGGGGGGGTCTGGGGGCTATTATATGCGTCGGACTTGTGATGCCCGGAGTTATGCCTGGGTGTCATTGAGATTGAGTCCTTAAGACTTGGGGGTCGGCACGCCCTACGTGCCATCGCGGCGAAACGTTCACGTGTTAGAAGGAACACGTCAGCAAGAGTTCGCCGATAGGTCACAACCGAGACGGTGTACCGCACGCGGTTGATGACGCGCCTGGAGGTGGGATTTCCCAGCCAAACCCAAGGAGATCGGTTTGAAAGCACTCGGTACTCATATTGTTTGCGAGCTTTCGGGATGTGACCCGACCGCATTAACCGACGTCGCGTCGGTCGAAGCCATGATGGTCGGCGCCGCCAAACAGGCGAATGCAACGATCGTGGAAACGGCATTTCATCGTTTCCAGCCGCACGGCGTTTCCGGCGTCGTCGTGATCCAAGAATCGCATCTGTCGATTCATACCTGGCCCGAAACCGGCTACGCCGCAATGGATTTTTACACGTGCGGCGATCATACCGATCCTTGGGCGGCATGCGAATACGCCGCGCAGGTTCTCGGCGCTAAGAGCATGCTCACTACGGAAGTCAAGCGCGGGATCGAGGCGCGTAAAGGCGAGTTCACCCACGTCGTCACCACCGACGCGGAGGAGAAGGCGCTGACGAGGCGCTCCGCTTAGCGCCGATCGAATTCAGGCACACCGACGATTACGGTTGGCCGGACGGCGACGTCTGCTCACGTCGCCGCCCGGCTTAGCATCGTCCAATACCCTCCAGGAAGTGGTCCAGAGAAGGACTCAGACGTGCTTGAGCACGTCATAAGTATCGGAGCGAGAGCCCTCCTCCTCGCGGGCTGCTGCGCCGACGGAAATGTGACGCCGGGCACGGGTCGGGAACACGATTTCGCCGATCGGTTTCGTTTCCGACGACACGCCAATAACGGTGTCGCTCGCGCTCACGGTATTCGACGCGACCATCGAGGTCCGGCGCACGATATCGCCAACTACGCTGCGCCATGCCGAAAACCGAACACGCCCAGTGGTACATCGAAGAGTTCGCGCCGACCGAACGGCACGAACACGCGATCGACGAGACGTATTACATGGGTCGTACGCCGTTTCAGTCCGTTGCCGTCATCCGAACCGCCGTGTTCGGGAAGATGCTCGTGCTCGACGGCGACACGCAGAGTTCGCAAAACGACGAGAAAATCTATCACGAATCGTTAGTCGGTCCCGCGATGGCGGCTACCGATAACCGATCCGAGATACTCATCCTCGGCGGTGGCGAAGGCGCGACGCTTCGGGAAGTGCTGCGGCACCCGGCGGTTCGCCGCTGCACGATGGTCGACATCGACGGCGCGGTCGTCGAGCTGTCCAAGAAGTTTTTGCCCGAATGGTCGGACGGCGCGTTCGAGGATCCGCGAGCACGCGTCATTATCGGTGACGCGCTGGCGTTCTTAAAGGAAGACGCCGGAACGTACGGCGTCGTGATCTCCGATCTGACCGAGCCGCTGCCGGATTCTCCGTCGTTCCCGCTCTTTAACGGCGAGGTATTTTCGGACATCAAACGGCGCCTGGCGCCCGGCGGCGTGTACGCCTTGCAAGCGAGCACGGCCGGATTTCACAATATGGCACTGCACGCCAAGATGGCGCGCTCGTTGCGTGCATATTTTACGCATGTCCGCAGTTTCTATTCGCACGTTCCCGCGTTCGATAACGACTGGGCGTTCATTGCCTGCAGTGATACGATCGACGTTGCAGCGCTGCAACCGGCGCGTATCGATCGCTACGTCCGTGAACTGCGCGGCGAAAGTTATTTTTATGACGCCGAAACGCATAGACGCATCTTCAGCTTGCCGCTTTACCTGCGCCGCGAGCTAGAAAAGCCCGGCGACGTTTTCTCCTAACGCACGCTCGAAAGGCATTCGCCGCTTGGGCGCCGGAACGACCGGCAGAGATGATTGACGAGACGGTTCGTAGGACGGCCCTGTTCGACGCCCACTTGGCGCTCGGCGGCCGGATGGTACCGTTCGGCGGCTTCGAGATGCCGGTTCAATACAGCAGCATTCTCAAAGAGCATGACGCGGTTCGCCGCCGTGCCGGCCTATTCGATCTTTCGCACATGGCGCAGTACGGTTTGCGTGGTGCGCGTGTCGGCGAGTGGGCCGACGCCTTAACGGTCAATAACGTTGCAACGATGAAGCCCGGTCAAGCACGCTACAATATTTTTTGCAATGAAGCGGGCGGCGCGCACGATGACGTGATCTTTTATCGGCTTGTCGAC
>Ga0302325_10006776_pt1 | contig 25640 bp, 31 predicted proteins | sample Palsa_T0_2_FD_201948 | JGI IMG/M metagenome (GOLD analysis project Ga0302325, IMG submission 201948) | Peat permafrost microbial communities from Stordalen Mire near Abisko, Sweden - Palsa_T0_2 | ecosystem: Environmental > Terrestrial > Soil > Palsa > Peat permafrost | place: Sweden: Abisko... | reverse complement strand
CGAGCGCGTGCTCGGCGAAGCGCGCTCGCATACGGCGGCGGCGCTGCGCGGCGACGCGGCCGTCGACGCGCTGATGTATCAAGCTGGGGTGCTGCGGTTCCGGGGCGGCGAGCAGCTGTTCGACGCCGCCGAGTTCTTCGAGCGCCAGCCGCTGCCGAGTGGACGGCGGATCGGGATCGTCAGCAGCTCCGCCGGTGTCGCGACGCTCGCAGCCGACGCGTGCGCGATGCGCGGGCTGGAGGTGAGCGAGGCGGGCGAACCGCCGAACCCCCTGGTCTTGGGGATCAGTGCCGGAGCGCACGAGTACGCCGCGAGCATCCGCGAGCTGCTCGGCGATCCGGGCATCGATGCGCTGATGGTGTTCTACGTCGACTTTTACGACGGCGACCCGGAGGCCGTGTTGGATGCGATCTCCACCGTCTCCGCGGGGCAGTCCAAGCCGGTTGTGGCATCGGTGCTGCGGTCCAACGGCCGGCTACCCGCGAGCAGCGGTGGCGGCGTGCCGAACTACCTGTTCCCCGAGTCATGCGCCGCCGTGCTCGCGCGCGGAGCCGAACGCCGAGAATGGCTCTCGCGGCCGCTCGGCGAGCCCCCGCACTACGCCGACCTGGACGGGCCGGCGGCGCGTGCGGTGATCGCTTCGTTTCTGGATCGCGAACCCGCGGGCGGGTGGTTGCCGCTGGCTGACGCGGAAGCCCTGCTGGCCACCCACGGGATCCCGGTGGCCGCCTCGCATCGCTGCGGCGATATCGAGCACGCGGTCGCAGTGGTGGCGCAAATCGGCGCTCCGGTCGCGCTGAAGGCGGACTTCGCCGCTCCCGCCCATGCGAGCGACATTGACGCTGTGCTGTTGGGGTTGGAGGATGAGCCGTCGGTGCGAGCGGGCTGGCGGGAGCTCGAACAACGGGTGCGGGCGGCCGGCCGGGAATGGGTTGGAGCGATTGTCCAGCGACTCATCGAGCCCGGCGGGGCCGACATGCTGGTCGGGGCGGTCAGCGATCCTGACCTGGGTCCCGTGCTGGCGGTCGGCTTCGGCGGTCGCCGAGCCGGCCTCGGCCGCGGAGCTGCGTTCCGTCTCCTTCCGGCAACCGACGCGGAGGCCGACGAGCTGATCGACTCCGCCGAGGGCGTCGCCACCGAGCTCGACGGGTTCCGCGGCAGCGCAGTGCTCGATCGACCGGCGCTGCGCGAGCTGATGCTGCGCTTTGCCCTCCTGCTCCGAGAAGTCCCCGAGGTCGTCGAGACCGACCTCAACCCCGTCCGCTGCATGCCGACCAGCTGCATCGTGCTCGACCTGCGACTGCGGATCGAGCCCCGGCATCCGGTCGAGCACGTCAAGACATGGTGAGGTGCGCTGCAGCCCACCGGTGAGGAATCGATCCGAGGCACGGCTCCCTGGTTCCGGTGCCGATGGTGGGTCGGACGGCTCGCTGCTCAGGCAGCGGTTGGGTAGTTTTTACGGATATCCGGGGGCTCGGTGCTGCAGCGCAGCGAGAGTATGCTCGGGCCGATCGGGGCTTACTGACGCGGTGGGCTTGGCGGAGATGATGAGCGCGGCTGACGATTTTCCGATTCGCCGTCTGCTTGACCTGGGTCGTGAGTTGGTGGCCGGCTTGGACTCGCTCACGGTGCTCGAGCGTCTGCTCGAGGCGGCGCGGGAGTTGACGGGCGCGCGGTACGCCGCGCTCAGGGTGCTGGACGAGCAGCGGGCGGATGTCGTGCAGTTCTTGGCGGTGGGGGTGGATGAGGCCACTCGACGGGCGATCGGCGAGCCGCCGAAAGGCCGCGGGGTGCTGGGGATCCTGAGCGGCGAGCCGCGGCCGTTGCGTTTACGGGACGTCGGTGAGCATCCGCTCAGCTATGGGTTTCCCCGGGGACATCCGACGATGCGCAGCTTCCTCGGGCTGCCGGTGATGATTCGCGGGCAGCCCTGGGGAGATCTGTATTTGGCTGAGAAGGCGGACGGAGCCGAGTTCACCGAGTCCGATCAGGAGATGGCAGCGAACCTCGCTGCGTGGGCGGGTGTCGCGGTGCGGAACGCGCGCTTGTATGAGAGCAGCGAGCGTCGGCGCGAGCAACTGGAGCGGCTCGTGCGCGGCCTTGAAGCGACCCGGGACATTGCGGTGGCGATGGGCGACGTGCCCGATCTGGAACGGGTGCTCGAGCTGATCGTGAAACGGGGTCGAGCGCTCGTCGACGCGCATGCGGTGTTGATCATGATCCGCGATGGCGAGGATCTCGTGGTGGCCGCGAGTGCCGGTTACGCGTCTGACGCACGCGGGTTTCGGTTGCCGATCGCCGAGTCGACGTCGGGCCGAGTGTTGCTGCGCGGTCGTCCTGAACGGATCGCGGACGCTGCCGCGCGGTTGCGGATTGCACCGTCGCGGCTGGGGGTGTCCGACGCGCACAACGCGCTCCTGGTGCCGATGCTGCATCGAGGTGCGGGCGTTGGCGTCCTGGCTGCGTTCGATCGAGGCGAGGAAGGCGCGGCGTTTAGCGATGCTGATGAGCAGCTGCTGCAGACGTTTGCGGCCTCGGCGGCGAACGCGGTGGGGATTGCTCGAAGCGTGGGAGCCGACCGGCTGCGCAGCGCGATGGCCGCCGCGGACGCCGAGCGGGCCCGGTGGGCGCGGGAACTGCACGCTGAGACGCTGCAGATCCTCGGAGGCCTGCGCGTGCTGCTTTCAAGCACCGTCCGCCGGGCCGATCCGAGCCGGTACGAGGCGGCGATACAGGAGGCGATGCAGGAAACCGAACGCGGGATCGAGGGTCTGCGCGCGATCATCTCCGAACTGCGCCCGGCTGCGCCCGAGTGAGCCGCCGATCGAGCCCAGTCAGGCTGCGAGCAGCCCGTGCTGTAGCGCGTAGCGCACCAGGTCCCGGCGCGTTCGCAGCCCCAGCTTGCGATTGATGCGTTCGCGATGGGTATCGACGGTGCGCTGCGAAAGGTGAAGCTCGCTGGCGACCTCAGCGCTTGTGTAACCGAGCGCAATCAGCCGCACCACCTCGGTTTCGCGTCCACTGAGCCGATCTTGTGCCATCGACCGTCGAAAGGCGGTCAGGTTTGCCGCGACTCGCGGGCTCACGTAGTGCTGGCCGCGCGCGGCGCGGCGCACCGCATCGGGCAGGTCTTCATCCGAGCGCTCCTTGAGCACGAACGCGGTCGCGCCGGCGCCCAGCGCCTGCTGGGCAAAAGCGGGGCTCTCCTCCATCGTGAGCACGACGATCTCGGTACTGGGTACTTCCACGCGAAGGCGTCGGATCGCCTCGACGCTCGATCCGTTGGGCATGCCCAGGTCCAGCACCAGCACGTGCGGACGATGCTCGCGCACATGACGCATGACCGTCTCGAGGTCGCTCGCCTCCGCGATCACCTCGAGATCTGGTTCGCTTTCGATCAACAGCCGGAGGCTGCGACGCATCAGCGCATGGTCGTCGGCGAGCACCACGCGGATCGGCCGCTCGGGCTCCCGGGCGACGGGCGAGTCGGCCTGATCGTACGCGATGTGCAGATGCCCCGTCATAGCTTCGGCCCCCTTCCGAGGCTCTCAGTCGCTGGGCTCGTCGCACGTGTCGAATCGCCCATCCTGCTCGCGGTCCTTTTCGGGCTCGAGCTCTTCGCCAGAGTCGAATCGCCCGGTCGTCTCGCGGTCCTTTTCGGGCTCGAGCTCTTCGCCGGAGTCGAATCGCCCGACCGTCTCGCGGTCCTTTTCGGGCTCGAGCTCTTCGCCGGTGTCAAACCGTCCGGTGTGCTCGTCCACTTCTTGAACGGGATCTTGAAGCTTGATATCGGTGATCTGTTCGGCCATGAATCCTCCTGGTTGCCGGGTGACCAGCACCCGCATCGCTGACCCGCTTTCATGAAGACGTTACGGCGCTCCGGACCCCTTTGCTTCCGAACTAACACTGAATCCTGCGTGGGTAATTACGGACAGCCGATGCTCACGCAGCGAGCCCTAAAGGAGACGATGTGTTCACCAACGTCCTGGTCGGAGTTGACGGCCGGCCCGGTGGTCGCGATGCGATCGCGCTGGCCGAGCTGCTCGCCGCTCCCGCAGCAGACCTCACCCTGGCCCACGTGTACGGCGGCGCGTGGATGCTCGGGCGGGCTGCCGCGCTGCTGCTGGTCGGCGAGCGCGGGTACTCCGAGCAGCTGCTGGCGCAGGAAGTGGTAGCCGCCGCCTCGCGGGCGGCGCTCACGGTGAGCTGGCCGTCGCGGTCAGTGGGCCGTGGCCTGCATGAGCTGGCCGAGGAGCGGGAGGCAGATCTGCTCGTCGTCGGCTCGCGCCGGCGCGGCATTGTGGAAACGGTGCTGACAGGCGACCACACGCTGGCGTCGCTGAACGGGGCTCCGTGTGCGGTGGCGATCGCGCCCAGCGGCTATGGCCGCAACGAACGCCGGCTCGACAACGTGGGGGTCGGCGACGATGGCTCGGCGGAGGGTGAGCAGGCCTTGCAGGCGGCCCGCGAGCTGGCCGTCCGCCATCGATCCGCAATCAGCGCACTGTCGGTCGTCTCGCTGCAAAGCATCCCGACCGGGAATGTGGGCCCGGCTCCGGACTGGACCGAGATGACCGCACGGCTGATCGATGGCGAGCGGCACCGCCTGCAGGGCCTGGACGGCGTCGAGGGCCGTGCCATCTATGGCGAACCGGACGCCGAGCTGGCGCGCTTCGGTGAGGACCTCGACCTACTGATCGTGGGCTCCCGCGGGTACGGGCCGCTCGGACGCCTGTTCAGCGGCAGCACCTCAACCTACCTCGCCCGCCACGTGAATTGTCCGCTCCTCGTCCTGTCCCGCACGGCCCGGCCCGCATCAGCGTGACTCGATCCGCGCGAGTCCTGGACGGGCTCATGCCAAACGCCCACGTCAGCGTGAGCCGAACGTGGGCGTCGGGGCAACCGATGTGAGAGTGCAGCCGACCTACAGCTCGGTCACGCTACCGGCACCGGTGTGGCCTGGGCCTTGGGCTTGGGCTCCAGCAGCCTCGTTTCGGCTGCGGTGCTGCGAGCGTGGGCGAAGCCCAAGCTGACGAGCAGGAGCATGAGAGCGGCCAGGATGAACGAGGCGATCGCACCCCAGAGCATGATCACGCCGATCTTCGAGAACCCGTAGGCCTCCAGCAGGAGACCGCGCAGCGTCGTGCCCTGGAACGACGTCTGTTCCAGCGTCTTGAGAGCGGTGTTGGTCGGGCTGGCGATCGCCGCCGCGCTGATCTTCGCGTAGACACCGCCGTACGGCATCTCCGAGAGGTGGATGGCGATGAAATGGTCCGCCCAGGCCTCGGCCTGCGCACCGGTGAGCAGCTGCTGACCCGCGTACTGAGACACGGACGGGATCATCGCCGGGGTGATCTCGGTGCCCGCCTTGGCGTGGGTAAAGGCCGCCGCCGGCGGGAAGTAGATCTGCTGCTGGGCGAGCTGGTTGCGGACGTTTGAGTTGACGTAGCTGTGGCCCCAGAGCAACAGGCCCCCCGCCACGACGAGGACAACGACGACGACGAGGCCGCCGGCACTGGTAAGCGTGTCGAACACCTTGCGAGACATGCGGATTCTCCCCTGACGAATAGGATGGCCCTCAAGGGCCCTAGGCGATGAATAGTCGCGCCCAGGGGCTCAACCGCCATCGGCATTCCGCCACACGCCGCCGGTGGGAACTACGCGCTCGGAGCGACCAGACGCCTGGCCTGACGAGCGATCTCAAGGTCTTCACGCGCATGCACGACGAGCGTGCGCACGCGGGCGTCAGGCGAGCCGATCTCGCCGTCGCCGCGGACTGCCTGGTTGGCCAGATCGTCGACGGCGACGCCGAGGAAGTCCAGTCCGTCGGCGGCTCGCGCGCGGACCTCGGAGGCGTGCTCGCCGACGCCGCCGGTGAACACGAGCACGTCGAGGCCGCCGAGCGCGGCCGCCATCGCGGCGATCCCGGCGCGCAGCCGGTGCAGGTAGACGTCGAGGGCGAGCGCAGCCGCCGGATCGCCGCCGTGACCCCGATCGACGATCTCGCGCATGTCGGCGCTGCCCGCCAATCCGAGCAGGCCTGATTCGTGTTCGAGCGCCTCGGCCATGTCGGCCTCGCTGATGGCGTCCTGGCTGAGCAGCCAGAGCAGTAGCCCCGGGTCGACGCTGCCGCAGCGCGTGGCCATCACCAGGCCCTCCAGGGGAGTGAAGCCCATTGTCGTGTCGACCGATCGGCCGTCCTGGATCGCACACAGGGACGCGCCGGCGCCGAGGTGAGCGCTGACGATCCGTAGCCCGTCGGCCGATCGGCGCACAAGCTCTGGCGCGCGTGACGCCACCCAGCCATGAGAGAGACCGTGGAAGCCATAGCGCCGCAGGCCCCAGCGCTCGCGCCAGGCGGCCGGGATCGCGTACGTGGCGGCGGCCGCGGGCAGCGTGGCATGGAACGCGGTGTCAAAGCACGCGACGGCCGGCAGGTCCGGCAGCGCGGCCGACACCGCGTCCAGCGCCGCGAGAGACTTCGGCTGGTGCAGCGGGGCGAGCTCGGTCAGCGCGCGCAGCTCGTCCTCGACCGCGCTCGTGACGAGCACCGCGGCGCTGAAGCGCTCGCCGCCGTGGACGATTCGGTGGCCGACGAGATCAGCGTCGCCGAGTCCTGCGTTCAGCGCTTCGCTCAGCTGGGCCGCATCGAGCTGCGCCCGCGGTGCGTCGAGCTCGCGCTCGGCCAGGGTCTCGTCGTGATCGCCGAGCAAGCTCAACTTGACGCTGCTGGACCCGGCGTTGACGACCAGGATCCGCACGGTGGCGGCTCAGCGCGCGGCAGCCGCCGGGCCCGTGGACGCCCGCGGGGCGTCGAGCCAGGTCCAGTCGCGGACCTCACTCGGGTCATCGCCGAACTCACGGGTGTAGGCCCGCGCGCGCAGCCGCCGGTCGGAAATGTCCTGGCGCAGGCCGGCGGCCCGCTCGCCGAGGGCCGGGACCCGATCGATCACGTCCATCACGAGGTGATAGCGGTCGAGATCGTTGAGCATCACCATGTCGAACGGCGTCGTCGTGGTGCCCTCTTCCTTGTAGCCGCGCACGTGGATGTTGCTGTGGTTGGTCCGGTTGTAGGTGAGGCGGTGGATCACCCCGGGGTAGCCGTGATAGGCGAAGATCACCGGCTGCGTGGTGGTAAACAGGGCGTCGAAGTCGCGGTCGGGAAGCCCGTGGGGGTGCTCGGTGTCGGGCTCCAAGCGCATCAGGTCGACGACATTGACGATCCGCACGCGCAGCTCAGGCAGGTGTTCGCGCAGCAGCGCGGCGGCGGCCACGGTCTCCAGCGTCGGCACGTCTCCGGCACAGGCCAGCACGACGTCGGGCTCCTGCCCGGCGTCGCTGGACGCCCACTCCCAGATGCCGATCCCCCGCGTGCAGTGGGCGACCGCCTCCTCCATGGTCAGATAGTCGAGTGCGGGCTGCTTGCCGGCGACGATCACGTTCACGTAATCGCGCGAGCGCAAGCAGTGGTCGGCGACCGACAGCAGGCAGTTGGCGTCCGGGGGGAGGTAGACGCGGACGATCTCCGCCTTCTTGTTGACCACGTGGTCGATGAAGCCTGGGTCCTGATGGGAGAAGCCGTTGTTGTCCTGACGCCACACGTGCGAGGAGAGCAGGTAGTTCAGCGACGCGATCGGCCGGCGCCAGGGGATCTCGCGCGTCACCTTCAGCCACTTGGCGTGCTGGTTGAACATCGCGTCGATGATGTGGATGAACGCCTCGTAGCAGTTGAACAGGCCGTGGCGGCCGGTCAGCAGGTAGCCCTCGAGCCAGCCTTGGCACAGGTGCTCGCTCAGGACTTCCATCACCCGCCCGTCGGGCGCCAGGTGATCGTCGCTCTCGAGCGTCTCGGCATCCCAGGCGCGGTTGGTGACCTCGAAGACGTCTGAGAGCCGGTTTGACGCCGTCTCGTCGGGACCCATGATCCGGAAGCGGTCGGGGTTGGCGCGGATCACATCGCGCAGGAACCCGCCCAGCACGCGGGTGGCCTCGCTCGTCGTCGCTGCGGGGGAGGGGACCTCGACAGCGTAGCGGCGGAAGTCGGGCAGCTCGAGCGCGCGCAGCAGCAGGCCACCGTTGGCGTGTGGGTTCGCGCCCATCCGCCGCTCGCCAGTCGGGGCCAGTGCGGCCAGTTCCGGTCGCAGGGCTCCGGCCTCATCGAACAGCAGCTCGGGCTGATAGGAGTGCAGCCATGACTCGAGCTGGGCCAGGTGCTCGGGATTCGTGCGCACGGCCGACAACGGCACCTGGTGAGAGCGGAAGGACCCCTCGGCGGGCAGCCCGTCGACCATCTTGGGTCCGGTCCAGCCTTTGGGCGTTCGCAGCACGATCATCGGCCAGCGCGGACGCTCGACGTCGCCCTCCTCGCGGGCCCGGCGCTGGATCTCGGCGATTTCCGCCGCCACCTGATCGAGCGTGCGGGCCATCAGCTCGTGCATGGCTTGGGGCTCGGAGCCCTCGACGAACCGCGGCGCATAGCCGTACCCCTCCAGCAGCGATCGCAGCTCCTCGTGGGGGATGCGGGCGAGCACGGTCGGGTTGGCGATCTTGTAGCCGTTGAGATGCAGGATCGGTAGCACCGCCCCGTCGCGCGCCGGATTGAGGAACTTGTTCGAGTGCCAGCTCGTCGCCAGCGGTCCGGTCTCCGCCTCGCCGTCCCCGATCACGCACGCCACCAGCAGGTCCGGGTTGTCAAACGCGGCCCCGTAGGCGTGCACGAGGCTGTAGCCGAGCTCGCCGCCCTCGTTGATCGAGCCCGGAGTTTCCGGCGCGGCGTGGCTCGGGATGCCGCCCGGAAACGAGAACTGGCGAAACAGGCGGCGCAAGCCCTCCTCGTCGTGGCCGATGGTCGGATACACCTCCGTGTAGGTGCCCTCGAGATAGGTGTTGGCCACGATTCCCGGCCCGCCGTGCCCCGGCCCGGTGACGTAGATCACGTTGAGATCGCGCTCACGGATGACACGATTGAGATGGGCGTAGATGAAGTTGAGGCCCGGAGTCGTGCCCCAGTGCCCGAGCAGCCGCGGCTTGATGTGCTCGGGTGCCAGCGGCTCGCGCAGCAGCGGGTTGGCGAGCAGGTAGATCTGGCCGACCGAGAGGTAGTTGGCGGCCCTCCAATATGCGTCGATCAGGACCAGCTGTTCAGACATCGACCACGTTGGCAGCGTACCGTGATCACCGTGATCGAGACATGACCGGCGTGTGAACGCGGTAGCGTGATCGCCATGCACGAGCAGACGAGGGACACGACCGGGGCGACCACGATCGTGCTGGCCGACGATCACACGATCGTGCGCAGCGGCCTGCGGATGCTGCTGGACGCCGAGCCGGGTCTGGCGGTGGTCGCCGAGGCCGGCGACGTCGCGGAGACCGTGCGCAAGGTTCGCGCCTATAAGCCAGATGTGCTCGTGCTCGACCTCAGCATGCCGGGAGGCCCGAGCCTGGCTGCGTTCCCCAGTCTTCAGGAGGCATCGCCGGCCACCGCGATCGTGATGCTGACGATGGAGGACGAGCCGAGGTTCGCGCGGGCCGCAATGCGCGCTGGGGCGCTCGGCTTCGTGCTCAAGGAGGCCGCCGACACCGAGCTGGTGCAGGCGGTCAACGCCGCCGCCGCGGGGGTCCGATATCTGAATCCCCAGCTCGGCGCCCAGATCGCCGCCCAGCCGGAGGCGGCGGCCGCGCTGCCGGACAGCCTCAGCGAGCGCGAAGCCGAGGTGTTGAGGCTGGTTGCGCTCGGGTACACAAACACCGAGATCGCCCACAAGCTGTTTCTCAGCGTGCGCACGGTCGAGTCTCACCGCGCGCACATCCAGCAGAAGGCCGGCGCGAGCACCCGCGCCGAACTGGTGGCCTACGCGCGCGAGCACGGGTTGCTCGAGTCTTGATGAACCAGTCAAGGGAAGGAAGACGACGTGATCCTGATCTGTTACGACGGGTCGGCCGATGCACAATCTGCGGTCGATCGCGCCGGTGAGCTGTTGGGCGGCGAGGAGACGACGGTATTGACCGTGTGGGAGCGCTTTGCCGAAGTGTTGGCGCGGACCGGCGGCGGATTTGGCGCCGGAGCGATGGATTTCGTGCAGATCGACGCCGAGAGCGAGCAGTCCGCGCAGACCCGGGCGCAAGCAGGTGTCGACCGTGCGCAGGCGGCCGGCCTGAGCGCTGCGCCGCGCGTTGTGCAGCGCGGAGTGACGATCTGGGAGACGATCCTCGATCAGGCCGAGTCCGTTGGGGCCGCCGCGATCGTCTTGGGCAGCCGCGGTCTCACGGGCATCAAGTCGGTGTGGCTGGGCAGCGTCTCTCACGCCGTCCTCCAACACGCCGATCGGCCCGTGATCATCGTTCCCTCGCCGGAGGTCGCCGCCCAACGCGCCGAGCACCGCCGCTAACGATGGAGGTGGAGCGTAAGTTCCTGGTCTGGGAGGTTCCGCCCGACCTCGACCGCCATCCCGCCAGCGCGATTCATCAGGGGTATCTGGCGATCGATTCCGATGGTTCGGAGGTGCGGCTGCGCCGGCGCGCCGAGCACACGTACTTGACCAGCAAGCGGGGCCACGGGCTGGTGCGCAGCGAGGCTGAGGTTGAGATGAGCGAGGCACAGTTCGAAGCGTTGTGGCCGCTCACCGAGGGCCGGCGGATCGAAAAGACGCGCTATGAGATCAGCGCCGGCCAGCGCCTGATGATCGAACTCGATGTCTACGGTGGCGGGCTCGAGGGTCTGGTGGTGGCGGAGGTCGAGTTTCCGACCCGAGCTGAGGCCGAGGCGTTCGATGCCCCGCCGTGGTTCGGGCCCGATGTGACTGACGATGAGCGCTACAAGAACCAGCGCTTGGCCACCGCAGGACTTCCGTCCAGCGCTCAGTCGCGAGCCGAGGCATGAGCGCGCAAGATCAGTAGCCAATACGGACCGGCCAACGTAGACGTGCCCGATGCTCAGTCGGTCGGTCTTCACTAGCGTGGACGGGATGTCGACCCCGGCGTTTCAGACCGTCTCAACGGAGGTTTCAGGCAGCTCACCAACGAGCGGAGCCGACGACGACGCTCACAGTTCGATCACGATCGTGCTCGCCGACGACCACCACGTCGTGCGCTCCGGCCTGCGCATGCTGCTCGACGCCGAGGACGGGCTCGAGGTCCTGGCCGAGGCGGGCGACGTCACGGTGGCGCGGCAGCAGGTGCTCGAGCGCGGGCCGCGCGTGTTGATCCTCGACATCAACATGTCCGGAGAGTCGAGCCTGTCCGCGATCCCGCATCTGCGTCGGGACTCACCGGGGACCCAGATCGTCGTCCTGACGATGCAGGACGATCTGGCGTTTGCGCGCGAGGCGCTGCGCGCCGGTGCACTGGGCTACGTGCTCAAGGATGCCGCCGACGCCGAGCTCGTGCAAGCCGTCCGGTTTGCCGCAGAAGGACGGACGTATCTGAATCCCCGCCTCAGCGCTCGACTCGCGGCCGAACAGCGTTACCCGGCGAGCGCCCCGGACGATCTCTCGCCGCGCGAGCTGGAAGTTCTGAAGCTGATCGCGCTCGGTCACACCAACGCCGAGATCGCCGCGACGCTGTATCTGAGCGTGCGGACGGTCGAGTCGCATCGTGCGCATATCCAGCAGAAGACCGGCCGTACGACGCGGGCCGAGCTCGTGGGCTATGCGCGTCAGAACCAGCTGGTCGACTGAGCTCAGGAGTTCTTGAGCAGCATGGCCAGGCTGATGGCATTGGCCATCGCCCGGTAGCCGGCGCCGTTGGGATGCAGGTGGTCGCCGCTGTCGTAGGCGGGGTTGAGGATCTCCGGGTGACCGGGATCGGCGACCGCGCGCGCGAAATCGATCACGCCGTCAAACGCGCCGCTATGACGGATCCACTGGTTGACCGCTGCCCGTTTTGCCTCTCCCGCCGGCGTCCAGTATCTCGCCCCCTTGAACGGGGTCAAGGTTCCGCCGAGGATCTTCAATCCGGCTGCGTGGGCCTGGTCGATGATCTGCTCATAGCCCGCGATGATCTGAGCCGCGGAGACGTTGGTGCGCGGCGGTCAGTGCTCCGCGGTGCTGACTGAAGCCGATGTCGTTGATGCCCTCCAGCAGGATGACCACTCTGGCATCGGACTGATCGACGACGTCTGACTCGAAGCGGGCCACGGCGTTGTCCCCGCAGCACAGCGAATCGTTGAGCACCCGGTTCCCGCCGATTCCCTCGTCGATCACGCTCAGCGGCGCGCGCCCGCGCGCGTCCAGCCGCCGTTCGCCCAGGCGACGCCCCCGTGGTAGAGCAGCACCGCGATGACGGCCAGTCCGCGCAGGCCATCGAGCCCTGCCCGGTGGCTCAATTTCACCCGATCTTCCGTGTTCGCCGGTGCGCTCATGCGTATTTGCTACCCGGCCGGACGGAGAACCAGCGTAAGCCGGGAGGCCCAGCAGTCGCCGGAGGGGACCCTGCTAGCGGCCCGACTCGATCGGCGCAACTGCTTCGGCGTACAGTTTTCGCAACCAGCCGTTGAAGTCCTCTGCGATCGGGACGACAACGAACTTCGATGCCCCAGCATCGCGAAACCGGCGCACCAATTCACGCACTTCCGCGGTGCCGACAGCCACGTGATCGCGCTGGGCCAGCCGGCCTGGTTGGGCCAGTCGCTCTATGACGCCGGCCGGCAATTCCGTCTGGCTGGGGGTGGCAAAGATGGTGGCTCCATAGTGATCGGCGTCGATGCAACGGCCCGCGTGCGCCGCCGAGGCCTGAATCACCTCGACCATCCCCGCGAACTCGTCCGGGCCCACGAACGAAGCCAGCCAACCGTCGGCGATCCGGCCGATGCGCCGCAAGGCGCCCGGCGCACGTCCGCCGAGCCAGAACTCCAGCTTGCGCTTGGTCGGCCGGGGAGTGAGCTGCAACTCGGTCACCGACCAGAACCGGCCGTGGTGGGTGACCGGTTCGCCGCTCCATAGCGCTTTGATCAGCGTCACCGACTCCTCCAGGCGACCAACCCGCTCCTGCGCGGCCACGCCCATCGCTTCCAGTTCGGAGGGCAGGCCGATGCCCAGTCCTCCGGCCGGAAGCAGTCGCCCGCCTGAGATGACGTCGATGGTGGCCAGCTCGCGGGCCAGGAGGACCGGATTGCGAGGTGGCAGGACCAGGACGCTGGTCCCCAATTTCAGCCGCTCGGTGCGCGCGGCGATGGCGGCCAGGGCCGGGAGTGGCGCCAGCCCACCCAGTCCGGCCGAGTCGCTGAGCCAGATCGAGTCATACCCCAACTCCTCCATCAGGGCGATCGTGTCCCAGAACCCGGGCCCGGACACTCGTCCGGACGCGAACGGGTTCGGGGCGATCCCGATCCGTACGCTCAGGGGGGCATCCAACCGCGGGGCGATCGTCACTGCACCGACGCGAGCGTCGGGCCGATGCTCGGAGCGCCCATGTAGGTCGTGATGGTGCCCGGGAAGGACCCGGCGGACCGGTAGGACTGGAGGTCCAGGTAGTTGGGGCTGCCGTCCCACGTGATGCCCGGATCGAGGGTGGCCTCGTGCAGGATGGTCGAGCCGTTGGTGAGCTTCTGCAACTTCCCGTCAAAGTAGATCTGGACGAAGCCGGTGTCGTCGGTCTCGAAGTTGACGTGGAAGATGATCGTGTGCCACGAGTCGTCGGTCGCCGCCGGCCCGGTCCACGCCCGGTGATAATTGTGGTGGGCGTCCTGGTTCATCATGAAATGGTTGTGGCGGTGCTCGCGATAGTCGCTGAGGCCGAGGCTCACGGCGGGACTGCCGCCCCATGGTGAACCGTAGATCTCGGCGAGGTTGAACCACGCACCGTTGGTGTTGATCGGTGGAGTACTCGGGGGCACGAGCACGGGGATCGCGATGTAGTCGTCATCACCCGGCATGAACAGGCCCGGCGTCTCGATGTCCGCACGCGGATTGGTCGCGCCGGGATAGGGCCGGTCGCCGTTCGCTACTGCGAACTTCAGCACCTCCTGGCCGCTGCCGTGCGGATCAGGCACCACCGAGACGGCACCTGGGGTAAAGGACTGGTTGGGGAACAGCGTCCGGCTGATGCAACCGCAGGAAAAGCTCCCCTCCGAGATCACGTCATCAGCGGGCACCGACGCGGCCGGGTGGGCCGCAGCAGAAGCGGTGTCCCCGCTCCCGGCTCGGCCGGTAGCCCGAGTCGAGTTCGCCGCGCTCGTGCCCAGCAGGATCGATAGCAGGACCAACGTGCCGGCGAGGCAACTCGCCAGCACCGCGTTCAACGGGCGACCGCGGACGGCTCGCCCCCACCAATTTCGGATTAGTCGCACAGTAAGGCCCCACCCCAAGGGATCGCTAAAGCCTACCCAAACATGCCTACGGGCGCGCCGGTGACGCTCCCGACCGGCCGCTCCTGCGTGAGACCGGTGAGCCTAGGCGCTGACCGGGACGCGCGAGCGCACTGCAGCCTCGGACAAGAGCATCGTGTACAGCGACGCAAATCGGCGCGCCACGGCGTCGATTGTGAACTCGCCAAGCCGTTCCGTCGCGGCGTCAGCCATGCGGTCACGACGAACCGGATCGAGGAGCAGTCCGACCAGTGCGTTGGCGAGGGCGCGCGGTTCGCGCGGCGGCACCAGCACACCGGTGCGACCGTCGTCGATGATGTCGGGCAGCCCGCCCACGGCGGTGGCCACGAGCGGGGTGTGGTTGGCGATGCATTCGTACGCCACCAACGGAGTGCCCTCGTAGTCAGAGGACATTGCCGCCACGTCCGACGCCCCCAGAATTGAATCGACGTCGTTCCGACGGCCCAGGAAATGGACGCGGTCCTGGAGGCCGAGCGCAGCCGCCTGCTTCTGCAATTCGCTCAGGCAGTCACCGTCTCCGGCGATCACCAGATGGGCATCGGACACGACGTCGAGCACGAGCGCAAATGCCTCGAGCAGCACCGAGAGTGCCTTCTGGGGGCGCAACTCCGCCACCACGGCGACGAGCGGCGTCGAGCTGTCGATGCCGAGCTCCCCGCGCAAGTCGCCGTCCGGTGATCGAGGCCGCGGCACGTAACCCGGCGGGATCGTGACGACCTTCTCCACCGGTACACCCTCGATCGAGACCATTCGCTCCGCGTCGAACGAGGACACCGCGACAAACCGGGTGGCCAGCCGACCGATCAGGTGGCCGTCGATCAACCTTCGCAGCGGATGCCCGACATATGACCACGTGTGTTCGTGGGCGATGATCACCGGCACTCCGCACAGGCGGCCGATCAACGAGCCCCACACATTGGACCCGAACATGTGGGCATGGATGATGTCGAAGCGCTCCCGGCGCACCAGCGCGACCAGCTTGGCGAACCGGTGCACGTCCCACCGGGACCGGCGGCCGAGGTGCAGCTGCTTGATGCCAGCCTGGGCCAGCGCTGCGGCGGTCTCTCGCTCGACCGATCGGGTAGAGCACATCCACAGCTCGAACCGATCGCGAGGCAGGCTGGTGGCCAGGCCCAGCGCAAACCGCTCCGCACCACCACTATCGACGAGGTAGTCGATCATGAACAGGATGCGGATGCGCGGCATGGCTGCTAAGCGCGAGCCGGTTCGGGATGCGCCAGTTGCAGCGGTAACGGACAGGAACCCAATACTAGCCTATAGCTGCTCATACCTTGTCATAGCTCACTGGGCGAAAGCGCGGAGAGAAGAACCCCGGTGGATGGAAAATCGCGCCGTCGGATTTCGCACCGGTCAGTACTCGAAGCCGCGGCGGACAATCCGTTCCATACCGTGCTTCCTGATTGCGGTGGCGATTCCGCAGCGTTCAGTGCGAGCATACCGTCAACGCGGTTGCGCCGCAGGTTGGGCGGCCGCCGCGTGCCACGAAAAGAAGTCGGAACTTGGGCTCGAACCATAGCCAACGCGCAGCCGCTTCTCCGAACCACGACACTGGTTTGGGCTTACGAGAGCAGCACTGTTGCAGGCCGCTCAAGCCCATACGACCGACCCGAACCGCGAGCTTATCGCGTCGCGCTGAGCGCTCGAATCGAGCCAAGGCCGCTGCGGCGCGCGCTGTTGGTCCCCGGGGCCGGGCGGCTTCGTCAGGTCACGACGCGCCGAGGTTTGCCTGGCGATCGCGAGGGGAGGTCGGGAGTTTTGACCGTGCGCTGGTTGCCCGTCGCAGGTCGTGGGGCCTGAGGCCTTCCGCGAGCAGGGCTGGCAGGCCGAGGATGATGGCTGTTGTCACTTCGAGCAGCTGCAGTGCGATCCCATAGGCGAGCGCACGGCCGGTTCCGACTCCGTATGCGGCGAGGACGGCGATGCAGGCGGCCTGAAAGACGCCGACGTTTCCGGGTGTGAGGGGGACGGCCGCGGCGACGTTGGTCGCGACGAGCACGGCTGCCGCCGTGCCGAGGCGTGATGGTGTCGCGATCCCGAAGGCGCTGAGCAGAGCGTCGCAAGCCAGTAGTTGCAGGGCCCAGGCGGCGAGCTGAGCGGCGGTCGCGTGGAAGGTGTCGCGTGGTCGGCGAAACACGCGTAGGCCTGCTCGTATCCGCGCGGTTTCGGTACGCGCGAAAGCTGCCGCGCGACCCAGCGCCGTCGTCTTGCGCGCTGCCCGACGAAGCAGCCTCGGTCCGGTGAGAATCACCACCACGACGACAATAGGGACGGCGGTGGCTAGCGCGATTGCCCAGGCAGCGTCCCGGGACAGGGTGAAACTGGCGAGCAGCACGGACGCGAGTGCGGCGATCGCGGCCATGTTGAGGAGCGTCTGGGCAAGTACCGTGCCGGCGACCAGTGCGATGCAGTTGCGCGGGTCACCAGTGCGACGGGCGACCACGAACACGCGCGCGGGCTCACCGAGTCGTCCGGGCAGGGTCGCGGAAACCATCACCCCGATCATCGTCGCGCGCGCCGTGACCAGGCGGCTGATTCGCGTGCTGACCCCTGCGCCGCGGAGGATCACAAACCAGCATTCGGCGCGAGCAATCAACGACACGCACAACAGCGCAAACGTGAGGGCAACGAACCCTGGCCTGACCTTCGTCAGCGCGTGCAGACTGCGCGACAGGTCAAAGCGCGTCAGCGCCAGCGCCGCAAGCCCGACACCGACTCCGACGACCAGCGACACAACGACCGCCCTCTTGCGCGAAGGCACGCGCCGCCGTCTCGAGGAGGAGACCTGCGTATTCACGCTGAATCCCGGCTCGCGACGCCGCCAGAGAGGCTGGCGGCCAGGACGGTGGCGTCGGCAAGCGCTTTCAACCGGGGGCCCCGAAACCTGCGCGAGGTGACATGACACGCTTGGGGGAGCTGGCGGGGGCGTGGTTCTGGTTAGGCGCGGTTCGCGCGGCCGGCGACGAGCTCGGCGGCGTGTTGTGCCGAGGCTTGACCGTTAGTGGTGGCGTTGCCGTGCCCGAGGCCCGCGGCGACCCGCGCTCCGAGCTGCGGGTCGACGTTCGTCCAATAGGCCACGACGCGCAGCTGCATCTCCTCGCTGACGTCGTCGCTGGCGTGCGCGACGATGTTCGTGACGAGGTGCTCGCGGTCGGTGTCATTCATGACCTCGCGGTACAGCGCACCCGGCTGGACGAAGTCGTCATCCTGCGCGTGCTTCCCGTACGCGTAGCGTCCGAGCTCGCCCGCCTGCACCGACCAGCCGAGGTCGGCGCCGCGTCGCGTGTCGGCCTCCGGGCCGCCGTGGCTGTTGGGCGCGTACACGGGTTGCGCGCCGGCGTGGTGGTAGGTCATCGCGGCATCCTTGTTGTAGGAATGCACCGGCACCTTGGGGGCCGCTTCTGGAATGAATGAAGTCCGCCGCCATATGCCGATCGTGAGCACTAACCTGCGCTCCTCGCGGGGCCGAAACCAGCAGCCCCGCCACCGACCGGCGACTGCCGCCCAGCGCTTGACGCGTCAGCTCGCGCTCAGCGACCGCACCCCCCTCGAGCGTCTCATGGCGCACGGCCTGCTACGCGCTCCCCAGCAGACCCATGCGGTTCCTCAGCGAAACGACCATCACCTCTGCTCCTGACACTGCGTCATCGCGCAGACCACGCGGCCACACGCCCACATCGGCCAAGAGCTAGAGCCGGAAACAACGCTCGCCGAAGTATGAAGCGAACGCACACCAATACTACACCCGAATTCGAGCAGCTCGGACGTTCCGCCACACGCATCCCGACGTCGACCGCACGCCCTCACGCAGCAACACCAGGCCGCCGAGAACGTTGACGCGGCACAGCACGCCGACCGTGCCGAGGGCTTGTTGATTGTCCGCTCAGGGACTCTCGGATTCGGCGGCGCCAGCGTCTCAGACCCAAGCTTCTCCGTGCGCGACATGCCAGGCATCTCGCGTCTGGTGTTCGACGATCCGGGCCCAGCTGAACTATTACCATCTCGGGCTCGCCGAACAGCCATCCGGAGGCGGCCAGTGTGCCGGGGTAGACTCGTCGGAGAAGGCAACGTGATATCGAGCATGAGCGCTCACCGCGAAGACGCCGAGCCGCCGGACGACCTCGCTAAGGGTGCCGGGTCCAGCAACCAGTCTGAGCTCGGTGAACATCACCCATTCTTCGTGCTCAGCTTCAGCACGATGATCTATACGCTGGTGGGCACCGCAGGTGTCCTTGTCACGTTCCTCGCCAACTTCTGGCTCGGCATCGCGATCCTGGCGCTCGCAGCGGCGGGTATCGCTCTATACGTCCGGCTATGGGTACGAAAGCAGGCGAGGAGCTGACCGAGGCCGCCCGGAACACGATCAGGCGAGAGATCAATCCAAGTAGTCGGGATCACTCATCCGGCGCTGCTGCCTGGTCCTCGAGCCGGTCGCGCAAGTAGGCCGCCTTGTCAGCCCGGCGCTCGTGAGCCTTACGCTCAGCGGGCTCGCTCGCCCGTTCGGCCTCTTCGCCCTCCTGCCTCGCGCGCCGCTCCTGAATCCCTCGCAACCGCTCGATGTCGGACTTGTCGGGCAAAATACTCACCTTCGGTTTGGGTCCCTGCTGATTACTTGAGCCATCCAAATGATCCTCTCAAGGTTTCTGGTGGGGTGCCGATAATTGTCGAAGTCGTCGCCCCTCTCGGCGGCTACCTCTCCTCACGCGAAGCCCCCGACCTCTCGACATCTGGCTTGGGGGCTTCTGCGTTTCGTCGGCCGAGCTGCTGATGCCTATCAGTCTTTCTTCGACTTCGCGACCGAGGCCCGCCAGCAACTGGCGGAGGCGACCCGAGTCGTCGGGCGACTTCCTGCCGACTGCCCAGGGCGAGGACGTGGTCTCAGGCGTACGCAGCCGTTCGCTGTCTCCGAGCTGCGCGTGTGGATGCATCCGGTCGCCGATCAGCTCATGGATCGTGCCCAAGCTCGCGGGTCACTACAAGGACATGCAGGACACCGAGTTCACAGCCAGGCGGCGATTCCGCCCGTCATCGTAGTATTTTATTCGCTCGTTGAGGGATGATGGACCCAAACGTTGAGTCGCTGATCAGTGACCAGCTGGCCGCTCTGCACGGGCACTGGTACGGGAAGAGCCCGTCCGCGGCGCGGACGTACATCGCCGGTGGTGATGTCGTTGTGGTTGTGCTTGAGGAAACATTCACGCTGGCCGAGCAGGCTCTGGTGGATCGTGGCGAAGCCGGCGGGGTGCAAGAGATTCGTCGTCGTTTTCGCCGGGTGATGGCGGACGAGTTCGGGTCGATCGTGGAGCAGGCGACGGGCCGGCGGGTCCGTTCCTATGTTGCGGACACCGATTTGGCTGAGAACGTCTCCGTCGAGGTGTTCCTACTCGGCGCATCACTTGAAGACATGAGCGAGTACGAGCACGATGGCGAGACGGACGGATCCGGCGGATCCTGAAAGCCGTGCTCGGCCCGTGACACAAGCTGCCTCGCTCTGGAAGCTCCCGACGCGACGCGGTCGAACACCGGATTCCTGCCGCCCGATCGCCGCATTGACCGCGCACCGCGCGGCAGGCCCGCAAGGTGCCAGGCGTCGCCCAGGCCGAGGGTCAGATCAAGGGTGCGCTGGCCCCCGAGGAGGACCTGGCGATCGCGCGCTATGACCAGCTGACCGCCGAGGAGATCACCGGCAAGCTGCCCGACCTCTCCCAAATCGATCTCGCGAAGATCGACTCCTATGAGCGCAAGCACGAGAGCCGGACCACGGTCCTGAGCCGCATCAACTCATACGCGGCAACGAGCCCTGGACGGGCTATGACGAGCTGACCGTCACTGAGGTTCAGACAGCGCTCTCCGAAGGCGATGACGACCGCGCCCAGGACGCACGCTCATACGAGCGTGCGCACAAGAACCGCGCTGGCGTGATGAGCGCCGCCGAACGCGAGCACAGCAACGCCCGACCCGCTTCAGTAGGACGGGTCATCCACCGGACGGACAAGGGAGAGGCTCCAGCCGTCTGCGGCGCCTCCCCTTATCCCGTCCGCCGCTCCGACGGCGAGGCGATGGCCGCCGGTGCGCAGCGCGTCGGTGCGGAACCGCTGCGGCGCGCCGTCGTTGATGTGAACGTGGAGGCTGTGGACGCCGCCGCGACCGCGGTCTGAGCGCTCAGCGCGAGGAGAAACTCGCGATCCGCAGCGGGACCGCCGCGAACGGATCGAGCGCGTAGGCCAGCGACACCCGGTGATAACCGTCCGCGATGTCGGCAACCTCATCGAACGACACCACGAGCACCGGCGAGAGCTTCTCCCCCGACGCCAGCTTCACGAGGTCTCGCAGCACGCCGGGATCGTTGAGCGGCAGCGGCTCGCGTCGGCACGCTCGCAGGATGTCGTTCGCCCGGCGTTCGGTGAGCGACGCGTCCTTGAGTCGACCGACGAGACGCTTGGCATTTTCCGGGGTCAGCCGGATCGACAGAAACGCTTCCGCTGCCTCGAAGTCGTGGTCGGCAACGTCCTTCTTCCAGCGGATCGCCGGGCCGGACTCGCTCATGCCAGAGAGCGTATCCCCTGGGGGATGACGGCCGCGCTTTGCCTTCGCCGTGTTGAAGGATCTGGGTCAATGCGGAGTGTCGACATAAACGGGTCGGACGGGGCGGCGAGGAAACCACGGCAGAAACGCTGTCCAGGCGAGCGGAGCGTCCGGAACTGACGGTTCACGCGACCCGGGAGGGCAAGACGGTCGAGACGGCGGTTCGTTCGGACGAAAAGGCCCGCCGGGACAGCGACAATCTCAAGCCACCTCCGCGCGAAGATGAAGGCAGCGCGCCTGACACGGCTATTGAGCGAGAACCAAATTCGCTCCCGTCGCTTCGGCTCCAGAAACGCCGGCCGGCGGGCTCGTCGGCTGCGGCTTGTGCCGCGCCGCTCGCGCTTTAGCGCTCACCCTACGCGCGCGCGGCAAGACCAGTTTCGGCTGTGGTGTTTGAGAGCCTAGACGCCCCTGCGGCCCCGACGGCGAAAGCCGATTCCGCCGGTCAGCAACAGGACGAGAAGGACGATGATGATGATTGTGAGCATGTTTGCCTTGCTGTCGTGTTCGGATGGGTTGGCGCGTCGGCCGCGGACGTTCTACTTCTTGTTGTCGCCGGTTACTGTGTCCACGACGTTGTCGAAGGTGTCTTTGATCTTGGCCGTTGCCTGGTCGACGCGCCCTTCGTTCTTCAGGCGCGTATTGCCGCTCAGGCTGCCGGCGGCCTCTTTGATGCGGCCTTTGCCTTTGTCCACGTGCTTGTCAGTCATCGGGTTGGCTCCTTGTCGTCGGGTTGATGGTTGAGCGCAGGATTGGTGGCTACCGGTGTGTCAGCGCCGCTGGCGCTGGATGGGTCGAGGCGGACTGGCGGTCCTCGCCCGCGATATCGCGGGGGTGGGTCGAGGTGTCATTTCCCTTATCGGGTTGGGCGACCGTGTTCGAGCTGCCGGCGGTGACGCTGGAGGCGGAAGCACCACGAGCGTCGCTGCCGGCGCGGTTGACCCGGCCGTGGTCGTCGAGCCGCTTGGTTTTGGCGCCGACCCGCGGAAGCTGGGAGAAAACGATCAGCAGCACCGCGGCGGCGCCCCACACCAGCTCGGTCAGGTGGTTCGCAGCGAAGATGCCCAGCCCGCCGTGGCCGTTGACCAGCGCGATCAGCGCGAGGGCGCCCAGCGCGAGCCCGACGACAAGCGATACGCCCTTCGCGCCCCAGTGCACGGGCGCGCCTAACAGCAGCAGCAATCCGGCCGCGATAAAAAGCAATCCGCTCCAGCCGTTGACCTCCAAGCCGAGCCAGCGCTTGCCGTGCACCATCCCGTTGAGGGCGTGCTGCACAAAGCTATGGCCTCCGAAGATCAAGGCAGTGATGCCGTAGGCCAGCAACACCAGACCGAGCAGCCCAACCGGACCCTTGGCGAGCGAAATTCCCTTCGTTCTCTTCGCGCTGGACATCGTGACCTCCGATTGAACGAAAACCTCGGAAGTCAGACGGCGGTGCCGGACAACTGCCCGACCTCACATGATGCCCTCCAACACTGAGTCTACTCCTCGCTCCAACCAGCCACGGCCGGCCACTGTCGGGCGTTCCTGCGGCCGGATCGGTGCGATCGGAGCGTCCTCTCGTGCTTCGGCGCCTTCGGCTTGACGCGCGGAGTACGGTGGAGCGTAGGAGGGCATACGTCGTGAGGTCGGCCCCGGCAGGTCGGCAACGCGCTCTGACTTCTGAGGTGTGAGCGAACCCCGGAGGTTGGCATGCCCGTGACGTTGATTTCCTCGAATGCGGCTTGGGGCCGCGCGGAGCGACTGCCCGGTGTCGCGGTCGCGGTGGGGTGGCGGGATGGCGCCCCGACCGCTGGCTCTCGCGCGCGGTCGCTCACGGCCTGGCTGAGGCGTCGCGGTGTCGGATCGGACCGGAAGCGCAGCGTGTTCGGATGGGAGCGTGACTGGAGTTCGCCTGGCGCCTCTCGTGCCGGGGAAGCGGTGGTTGTGCTGGTCGGCGCGCGCTACTTGGGGCCCGGCGTGTTCCGCGCCGCACTGCGCGAGGCGCTCGAACAGGGCGACATCCGACGGCCCTCGGGCAGCACCTTCACCGCACGCGAGAGCCATCGCGACCACGAGAACGGAGGCGAGTGATGAGGGTGCTGGTCATCGCCAGCGAGCCGATTTCAGCCGATCGTTTGCGCGCGGCGCTCGGCGGGGCGACCGACGACGCGGAGATCATGATCGTCGCGCCCGCGCTGCATCGCTCGGCACTGCGGTTTTGGCTATCGGACGCCGATGAGGCGATTCAGCGGGCCGAGTCGGTGCAGCGCGAGACCGTCGAGGGTCTCGACGACGCGGGATTGGACGCCCGCGGCGACACCGGCGAGGGCGATCCGATCCAGGCGGTAGAGGATATTCTGGTCACCTTCCCGGCAGAGCGGATCGTGTTGTTCACCCGCCGTGGATCCGAGCAGCGTTACGACGAGGGCATCGACGCCGACGCATTGCGGCAACGGTTTGACTTGCCGGTCCAGCAAGCCGAGTGAGAGGCGAAAGCCGGTGAGCGCCCAGTGCCGTTGGGGGCTGCGCACGGTCTGTCGTCGATGAGCTGGCGCAGGGTGGCATCAGCCCGGCCGCCTCCCGGCGGTGTTCTGCGCTCGTTCGGGCACGGCTTACAGGTGGGGCTGCGAGCCCGCGAGCTGGCCCGGGCGATCCTGGACGGGTTCAAGCAGCATGACCTGTTGACGTACTCCAGCGCGATCTCGTTTCAGATCATCACCGCGGTGGTTCCGTTCCTCATGTTCGTGCTCGCGCTGGCCGGGCTGCTGCAACTCGACAGCGTGTGGCTCAACCATGTTGCCCCCGAGATCCGTGGACACGTCTCAGCGGCCGTGTTCAGCGTCATTTCGAGCGCCGTCAGCAAAGCGTTCTCCAGCCGGGCGCTGCTGTGGGCCACGTTCGGCGGTGCGCTCGCCCTGTGGCAGGTGTCCGGCGCCGTGCGAGCGGTGATGGGAGCGTTCGACCGGATCTACGGCGCCAGCTTCCAGCGGCCGTTCATCAGGCGCTACCTGATCTCGTTCGCGCTGGCGGTCGCGACCGGAGCGTGCTTCATTCTCGCCACCGTGTGCCTCGAGCTCGCGCCGTTCTTCACGGTCGGCCGTCACGGTGCCGCGTGGGACGTGTTCGCGTTCCTCGCACGATGGGTTCTCGCGATCGGCTTTCTCTCGCTCGCGGTCGGCGTCCTGGTCCACGTCGCCCCCGCGACCCGCCAGCCGCTGCCCTGGGTCAGCCTCGGCACAACCATCGTCACCGTCTGGTGGGTGATCGTTTCGGTCGGCTTCTACTTCTACCTCACCGGCCTGGCGTCCTACGGGTCGGTGTTCGGAAGCCTCGCGTCAGTGATCGTGGTGATCGCCTACCTGTACATCTCGACAACCGCGTTTCTGTTCGGAGCCCAACTCGACGCGATCATCCGCGCACAAGCCACCGGAACCCTCTCCGGCGTCGAAGCCGTCCCGCCCCTGCCCTCCCAGCCACGACGAGGCCGATGGGGCCGTCTGAGAACGAGCCAGCGGATCGACTAGGCGGCAAGAGCGTGATGGCGATTCTTCCAGAGGCGCGACGATACGACGATCGCCCCTGCGGACTGCTCATCAGGGGGGAAATGAACGGGATCCTGACTCTCCGAGTCCTCACTTACAGACGGCCGTCGTTAAGATCGAGATCACCGGCACCGACACGCGCTGACCAGCTAGGAGCTGCCCTGATCGCGGCTCGGAGATCAACTGCCGGTCAACGCTCCGGCGCGTGGGGCGGGCAGCCATTGGCTGATCGTCGCCAGCAGCTCGGCTGCCTTGCTCGGCTTGGCAATGTAGGCTGAGGCGCCCGCCGCGATGCACCGCTCGTGCTCGCCGTCTGTCTCTGCGGCCGTGACGGCGATGATCGGAAGATGTCGGCAATCAGGGCGTTCTCGGATCGCGGCCATCGCCTCGTAGCCGTCCATGACCGGCATCATGATGTCCATGAGCACGATGTCGATGTCGGCTCTGTGCTCGAGGGTCTCGAGTGCGTCCGCTCCGCTGGCTGCGGCATGGACAGTCATTTTGCCCCTCTGGAGCAGCGCCGTGAGAGCGAATCGGTTGCGCTGGTTATCGTCGACGATGAGTGCGGTCAGTCCCGCGCAGGCGCCCTGGTAGAACCTGTCTCGAGATGTGGCTTCAGATGCCGGGTCTTGATTGGCATCAGCGATGGGCCAGCTATGAAAAGAGCTCATACTCGACTCCGCGCTTGACGTTGCTGAGCGCGCCTCGTTGTCGTCGGCCGGTCATCGCGCGCGGCGAGGTGTTCTGAGAGAGCGGCGGGGCGACCGAGGTGGAACCCTTGGCCGTAGTCGACCCCGAGTCCGGCGAGGACCTTCACGGTCTCCTCGTCGGGGGTCCACTCGGCGATCGTATGTTTGCCCATGTCCCGCGCGATCTGGACAACGGCGGAGATCAGCGTGCGGTCCGTCTCGTTGCGGGCGCAGTGCGCGATGAACTCCCCATCTATCTTCAAGTAGTCGAAGGGAAGGTGCTTGAGGTAGTAGAAGGAGCCGAGGCCGGCGCCGAAGTCATCGATGGCAAATTGGCATCCGAGCTCAGCCAGGTGGTTGATGAAAGCCCCGGCGCGGCTGACATGAGCGACGGCCGCGGTCTCTGAGACCTCGAAGATCAGACGACTCGGCGGCACGTCGGTCTGGTGTAGCTGGCGAGCTATGAGTTCGAGCAGCTCTGTGTCGCCGATGGTCCGGCCG
>Ga0302325_10006773_pt1 | contig 25647 bp, 24 predicted proteins | sample Palsa_T0_2_FD_201948 | JGI IMG/M metagenome (GOLD analysis project Ga0302325, IMG submission 201948) | Peat permafrost microbial communities from Stordalen Mire near Abisko, Sweden - Palsa_T0_2 | ecosystem: Environmental > Terrestrial > Soil > Palsa > Peat permafrost | place: Sweden: Abisko... | reverse complement strand
AGCATCGGCAAATTTAGCTACGTAGATGACGCGGAACGCCCCAGCGGCGTCCCGGATCCGGATTTCCTGAACCCCGGAGCCAATCCTTGGCATGGGCTTCCAGTCATCCGGCTCGTGGCCTTGCTGCGCCCGGTCGAGCTGATAACCCGCTTCACGCCGTGCCGGTACGGGAAACGCTCTAAGGTCGTCGAGAGAGCCGCCCCGAAATTCGACAGGTTTACGATCCGCCATCAGCTTTTACTATACAAGTATTTGTATATAGGCGCAAGCCCGATCAATTGAATCGATCGACCCCACGCAGCATTTCAGCTGCTACGCGCGGATTATTGAGAGCGATGTAGTCATAAACGCGTCGAAGTCGGCAGGCGCTGCGCGAAAGGGCTCGACCGACACGGCATTAGCTCCGCGCCCGAGCGCGAGCGGCCAATCGACGGCGACCTCGCCGAATAACCAGGTTGATAGCTAGTTTGCCGGCCGGTGCGGAGTCGAGGCCCTTCCGGATCTCCGACCGCAACCTGGCAAGCTGTTCGCTGCGACGCTTCTGATGCAGGACCGCAGCGACGATGGCGGCTTCGCGGCTGCTATACGCGCCGTTGCGCACCTGCGAGGCCACGAATTCTTCCAGAGCGGCTGGAAGTTTTAGCGGGGTGATGGGCAGTGCCATTCCAGCTTAGATTACGAGCCTCAGCGATCAAACCGGAAGATCGACACCGTAGCGAAAACGTAGCGTTTGATGCCGTTTCATGCGCTACGGTGCCTGTTTCGAGAGAGGGCGGACCTGCTAAGTGGTTGAAATTAAAGTACCTATAAAATCATTTTTGCGACTACGAACCAGGGGGTAGGGAGTTTGAATCTCTCCGGGCGCGCCAACTTTCAAAATTGCGAAAGAACCGCCGGTGACATGCGCAATGACGCGCGGCAAAGATTCGAACTCCCGACAGGCAAACAAGCCGAGTTCGACGCCGCCGCGCAGCGGCGGCGATCGCCAAAACGTAGGGCGCTGCGCTGATACCGCAAATGAGCGGGTGTGACCCCATCCAAGCAGTCGTCACCAGCTGCAATCGGGCAGCCTGATCAGGCGCTGTCATACCGTAATTGCCGGATTGAGCACTATCAAGGCATGCTCAGCGCACAGGGAGGGAGGGCCGAAGTGCAGAACGTCCCGGCAGGCCGAGCGGATACAGCATCCGGAGCCATATTCTTAAGCTACACATCCGAGGATTCGGAGGCTGCAGCACATATAGCCGAGGCCTTGAAAGTTGCTGATATCGATGTCTGGTTCGATCAGGCAGAACTGCGCGGCGGAGAAGTCTGGGACCGTAAGATCAACGAGCAAATCCACCAATGCCGGCTATTTATGCCGATCATTTCTGCGAATACCGAGGCGCGAGACGAGGGCTATTTCCGGCGCGAATGGAGTGTCGCCGTTGAACGCATGCGCGACATGGCGGAGCACAAGACGTTTCTGGTGCCAGTGGTCATCGATGGGACGGGCGAGCGTGAGGCAGCGGTGCCGGAGCGATTTCGCCACGTGCAATGGATAAGGCTACTCGGCGGAAAGGCAACCTCTGCGTTTGTCAGTCGGATCGCTACTCTGATGGGCGGACCCGGCGCCAACCCACGAACTGACCGAGTCCCGAATGCCAGTGCCGGCAGCCCGAGCCCCCGAAAGTCCGTACGTCGGACCAAGTTGGGCGGCGTGGGAGTCCTGATACTGGCCGCCGCGTTGGGCGGCTGGCTAGCGTGGCGTCACTTGGCGTCACATACCTCACTATCAATAGCGCCCGTCGCAGAGAAGTCGATTGCAGTGCTGCCCTTCGTGGACCTGAGCGAGAAGCACGACCAAGACTACTTCGCCGAGGGCATGTCAGAGGAGATCATCGATCTGCTGGCTCATATTCCCGCTCTTAAAGTGATCGGCCGCACTTCCGCGTTCCAGTTCAAAGGGCAGAACCCGGATCTGCGCATGGTAGGCAGCGCCCTAGGAGTCAACTACGTGCTCGAGGGGAGCGTGCGAACGTCGGGCGACCAGTTCCGAGTGACAGCCCAGCTCATCAGCACCCAGGACGGCTCGCATCTCTGGTCGAATACGTATGATCAGCCGCTCGGCGACACCCTCAAGATTCAGGATCAGATCGCCACCAACGTGGTGCGGGCCTTGCAGCTGTCTGTCGGAGCAGCCGGCTATCCGGAGCGTACGGCATTTAAGAGCCCCGAGGCATATGACTTGTACCTTCGTGGACTACACGCGCGCGACAGATACGACAAGGCGGGATTCGAGTCCGCCATGACATACCTTCAACAGGCGTTGGACCTCGAGCCCAAATCAGTCCCGGTACTCGAGTCGCTTGCGGTTACCCAATGGCTAAAGACCGGGTTTGGTTACGAAGAATCTGCCGATGGTTATGAAAAGGCCCGACTGTTCGCACAGCAGACTCTGGAGCTCAATCCGAAGTCGGGCACGGCTTACTCAGTTCTGGCATGCGTGAACTTCGTGAAATGGGATTGGGCAGCTGCGGAACGCGATGGCGAGGAAGGCTTGCGTCTCGAACCGCGTAACCCTCGGGTCCTCGGAGGCCTTGCCAATGTATACAGGGCGCGCGGCCGGTGGGTGGAAGGTGCACGTCTCTTGGAGATTGCCATTAGCTTGGATCCTCTGAACCCTGACTGGCATCTAGTCCTGAGTTGGATGCTGTACTCAACGGGAAACCTACGCGACGCGGAAACCGAGATTCGGAAAGCCCTTGAGATCAGTCCCACAAATGAACCCGCACATCGCACGCTGGGACATGTACTCCTGGGAGAGGGAAAGCTCGATGCCGCGCTGGCAGAGATGCGGCAGGGCCAGGCTCGTGTTTATTACGCGATGGTTACTTACGCCATGGGACGGCGAGCTGAGTCGGATGCCGCGCTCGCGAAGCTCATGGACGATGATGAGCCCTCGGGAGTTGCTTTGGTCTACGCCTATCGTCGGCAACTGGACCAGGCGTTTATGTGGCTTGAGAGGGCTTACGGTGAAAGAAGTGTTGGGCTCGTCGGGCTCAAGGGGTTTCAAGCCGATCCTCTTCTGAAAGACTTCGCGCATGATCCGCGCTTTGCGGCCTTTCTGCGGAAAATGAACCTTCCGGAGTAGCTGCAAAGGTCATTGGCATTGCAAACACTTGGTGAAAGGGTGAAGACGTCAGGGCTTCCAAATTGAACGGCTACATCCGCAGGCCATTTCGATAGATTGAACTTAGCGTCCTGGGAGCCGCCGGCGGCAACTCAGTCAGTCAAGTAGGGCTTCGGCGATACTCAGCGAGACTTGACGAAACAATCATCGAGCGCGGGCCATTTAAGCACGGGCGGTCCTGAGCGAAGCCAAGGACGAGCGGGCGTAAGCCCGCGAGCAATCTCTCCGGGCGCTCCAATCATTCAGGTTCCTATCCGGGCACAGCACCCATTTCATTTTCATTCCGGAAAGCGACGTGAATCGCGCGTTGAAAGTCGGTTACGAAATGCTGGCACCGCGCCATCGGTCGTCGCGGCCAGAAATATGACCGCGCCTTAATCTTATGTTCAGCTTGCCTTAATCTCGTTGGCGTAACTTGGAGTTTGGCGAGTTACCGGCTACAGCAGCGAGGTGGATGTCATGAACGCAATATCTGTTATTCGGGGCTTGCAAGGTCATCACCTTGATGAACGCCCCAGCCGTAGCCGCGTCGGCAATTGCCCCGCCAGGAGCTCCAACAGAAGCCGTGCCGCTTCGCGCTCGCGCGCGGCTACCAGAGCATGAAGCCATGAGATTAACCCTGGCACTTCCGCTTGTACCGCTCGCGTTGATTTCAGGTGCGTTCGCGCAATCGCCATCGCCATCGCCATCGCCAAGCGACCATGAATGGCGCCAGTCACAGCTCCGCGATGCCGCCGACACCTATACCTTCACGCGCTTTGTTCTGGCGGGAAGATATCTCACCGCGCTGCCCCGTCAGGCCGCCGATCGCCCCGCGCTGAGGCTCGACTGCATCGCGCCGTCAGAAGCTCACCGCTCCAAGCTCCTCGCAGCGGATCTGCTCGTAGGCACTCCGCTCAAGATCCTCTACGTCGAGCCGGAGGAGATTCGCGGGACCAACTATTTTCCCAAGGTCGCGGTAAGCTATGCCATGGATGGGTCCGGCGTGGAAGAGCACCGCTGGGCGGCGGGGACGGACCGGGTTCCGACCGGCAAGCCCAGTGATAAAACATCCGTCACAATTCCCGCAGATGTGCTGAAGAAGATGCTGGATGCGCACGCCGTTGTGATTAGCGTGGATACTACGCAGGGCGTACCGGTCAAGTTGCAGTTTGACATTCCCGACTCCGCATCGATCAGGGCAAGCTGCGATATGTGAGGGGGCCAGCGGTGTGCCTCGCGCCTTCAACAGCCATCTATCGATTCACCTGTACGTAGATTGCCCGCTCATGGGAGAACGCTTTGAATCCAAAGACCCCGTGATAGCTGCCCATGCCGCTTTGATTGACGCCACCGAAGGGCAACCCGTTCTCCAGGTAATGGGAAAAAAATCCGTTGATAGTCACGCCGCCCGATGAGGTTCGGCTGAGCAATTTGTCGATGTTGTCTTGATTGTTGCTGAAAATGTAGAGCGCCAATGGCTTGCCACGGTCCGAGATGTACTCGATGACATCCTCGATTGTCTTATAGGTCAGAACCGGCACGATCGGACCGAAAATCTCCTCCTGCATGATCAGCATGTCAGGAGTCACATCAGTAAGCATCGTCGGATGGATCGTGCGGTCAGTGCCGTCGAGAGTCCCGCCAACAGCGATCTTGGCGCCCTTGGAAACGGCGTCGTCAAAGAGTTTCTTGATTCGGCTGAAATTCTGATCATTGACGATCTGGGCGATATTGTCCTTTTTTATGCTACCGTCGTCCCTGTAGAGGTTCTGCTTTACTTTGGCTCGAAACTCCTCGACCAGGCCGTTCTTCTGCCGCTCCTTGATGAATACATAGTCGGGACAGATGCAGGCTTGGCCTCCATTGAATTGCTTAGCCGCCGCCAGATCCCCGGCAATCTTCTTCACATCCGCGTCGTCATCGACGATGACGGGAGATTTCCCTCCGAGTTCCAGGGTTACGGTGGCCAAATGCTTCGACGCGGCCGCCATGACCAGTTTTCCCACTCGCGTGCTTCCCGTGAAGAAAATGTGGTTGAAAGGCAGGTCGAGTAAAGCGGTTGCCACATCTACACCGCCTTCAAATAAGGCTACCTCCTTCTCCTCGAATGCCTCTTTGATGATCCTGGCGGCTACTCTGGCAGTGGCCGGGCACAAGTCTGTGAGCTTGACGATGCAGCAGTTTCCCGCGCCGATGGCTGCTGCGAGAGGTCCCAAGACCAACCCGAGCGGAAAGTTCCACGGACCCAGAATGAGGCACATCCCTCTCGCCTCATACACGATTCTCGCCTTGTCGTTCTTGTTCTGCGATGGAATCACCTCGACCGGCTTCATCCACTCGTCGAGATTGTTGATGTTTCTTTCAATATTGGCGGTCACGTTCAGGAGTTCCGTGACTCTTATTTCGTTCTCAGGCTTGCGGGTGTCTTGTTTTACCGCCGCCACGATCTCATCGCCGTGAGCTTCCACGGCCGACTTCAGCTTTTTCAATTTCTCTTTCCGTTGTTGGACGGTAGAGGCCTTAATCTCCCATTGATGAGCTCGCTGGAGAGCGAAAATCCGTTCTATTTCTGCAAATACGCCTTGATCTATTTGTCTAGCAGGAGTGGACAAAGTATTTCCTCCATTCAAGCGAGCGAATACGCTTCGACACGAGCTCCGTCGCCACGAAAGTAATGCCGGCTGCGCTCGGTTCTCGCGACGTCTCCTTTCCGAGGATTGTAGTGTATTACATTAAGTCCGCTCGAAGATGCCGGCGGCCTGACTAGGACCTGAATGGAAATCCGGAGAAATTGACCCAAACCACTGTCCGCGCAGGACTCGGGATTGTTGGTGAAGGCGTAGCAGGTGCAGCGCGTGTTCGTTCTTCAGGTGCTCTTTCTGCACCGTCAGGAACCGCGTCTTCTCGGGCGCCTCGAGGTCGGGTTGATCGTCGTCCCCTAAGATGCCGCCGAGCAAACGCGGAAGTTCAGTACCAAGGAACTTGAGATCACGCCGTCCGGCGGCCCTGTTGCGTGCGGCGCTCTCCGCCCATAAACCACTGCTTCGTTGAAGTGCAACCCAGCAGACGCCGGTCGCCTTCACGTCGATCTGAGTGCTTGATGAATCTACACCTGCAATTCGATCCCATCTCGCAGTCCGCCAGGGGAAGTCGCGGCGCTTCCCGCCACAGATAGCGCCTGGACACGGCACCTTTGGTGGCCGCGCAGCATTCCAGGCTCGGCGCCAGCGACACCGCACGAAAGTCACTCGCACTGACTGCCGGCTTCGCTGCCGTCCTTGATGCGGGGTTACGAGCGCGGCCTTCGCCAGATTTGGAGCTGAGAAGCGATTTCAGTAATTCAATCATCTCGGCTTCCCCCTTTCTTCGACTTGACCGAATTCAACCAGCCGAAGGCTTGTGCCGAGTCTATTAGTGCGCAGTCACGAGAAGTAGATCATTTCACTTAAGGCTTAAATTCGGGGACGCAGGAATCAAATCGCATCGCAAGAAGACAATATACCGGTGTGTAACCCGCCGCACGAGCCCGCCCCCGTTGTGGGGCACTTCACTTTCGCACGCGCCCCATCACGGCATTTGCACTGGCACCACAGCAGATGCGGCCGGACGCATCTTCTGACAGGCGCGCGCGTACGCGAGCTTTGAGAAGCGCCAGGTTCGCAGGCGACATCGCTTCGAGCTTAGGTCCGATGCTCGGGCCGCCGAGTATGGATTTCCAGTATTCATTAAAATCGACGAATGTACGTTGCACGTTAATTTCTCGCGTTTGGACAGAATCCAAACTCGCGCGTGTCCACAGTTCTTGCATCGAGTCGATTCGAGAGGCGTCCGGACTCGGCGGAACAGGAACTTCGATGCCCAGATTGCGCATCTCAGACCGCAGCATCTGGTACGGGAACCCACCCCCAACCATGTCCCAGGCATACGCCGCGACTATGCCGCCCGGACACACTACTCGAGCCATTTCAGCAACGCCTACGGCTGGATCGGGAACGAAGAAAATAACCAGCGGCATGATGGACACATCGAACGCATTGTCCGGAAAAGGCTGTGCCATGGCATCGCCGTGCAGGAGCTGTGCCACACGCAAGGCGGGTCGCGTACGGGCGTGCGCCAGCTGTTCCTGAGAAGGGTCTATCCCGTGTACTGACGCTGGAGCGCATCGTGCGGCCAGCAGTTCGGTGAAGGCGCCGTTGCCACAGCCGACGTCAAGCCATCGCAGGCCCGGTTTCGGAGCAACCCAGTCGAGGAAGGTGGCTCCAACGAGCTGGCTCCACTTCCCCATATAACGCTCGTAAGCCGCCCCATCGTTGAAGCGGATCTGCTCATTCACTTTTTGTGCATCGCCTAAGCTGAGTCATGGATATCACAGCCACCTTGTGACGAGGAAGAGAAAAGCCTGGCCAAGGAGAGCGGCAATCGCACACCCAAATATCAGCAGGTCTCGCGGTGCCCGGGGCTGCCTAAATAGTGCTGCGGCCCCGAGCCCTGCGGCCAGGATCGGAGCTGCGACGGCAACCGCGAACGCAATGAGCATGATGATGCCGACTCCCGGAATTTGCCTGATGTCGAACGACGACAAGCGTATCAATAGGAACGCGAGCCAGATCAGCAACCAAATCGCCAGGCACGACACTGACGCGGCTCGCAATATTGTCTTTGCCATACTTGGGGTGTCCCTCGTGGATGTCCGCAATGTGTGCTTCCTGCTTCACTTGGGGGATCTTCGGGGATGTTCCGTCAGTTGGCAATGAACCATACTTGCGAGCCAATCTCGCAGCACGAGGGGTCACGGGTAGCGCGGGCATTGAGTTGGGGCGACAAACTGACCGCCAGAGTTCACTATGAGGGCGAGGAAGAGCGCAACATCCTCCGCAGTAGCAAAGTGACCAACGCATGGATTTCTCTCCACCCGCAAAAACCAGAGGCATCGTTATGAGCAGGTTCGTGATCCAGCCGCACTTCCGGCTGCAGGAATGGGTCGCAGAAGAAAAGGGATACTTCGCCGACGAGCAGCTCGACTACATCTTCCGGGAGGAGGTGCAGGCCACTGACGGCAAGGTCCACGACACGGGGGCCAATATCGGGGCGTATCAGTCCTTCGAGGAGGGTCGTGCCTCGGATGTCAGCTGCGCCTGCCATTGGACCGTCAATGTGGCGGCCTCCAGCGGGCATGGGAAACTGTATGCGGACGCCTATTCGGTCGCGCCTGCCGGCATCTTCGTACCGGCGAATTCGCCGGTGAAGGAGCCGGCCGCCCTGGTGGGCGTACCGATCTCCGTCGGGTATCAGTCCGGCAGCCACTACTCGAGCCTGCAGGCGCTCGAGCAGTACCTGCCTCGCGAGCAGATCCAGTTGTCGTTCAATGACGGCATGCTCTTTAAGCGCATGGAGCTTTTGATTGAGGGGAGGATTGCTGCGGCAACACTCTTCAGCGGCCCCTACTATCTCGCGGAGCAGCTGGGCTTCCGCAAGATCATCGATACCACGTTCATGATTGCGACGATGATCACCGGCGATCCGGATCCAGCGGACATCGGCAAGTATTTTCGCGCGCTCCGTCGCGCACAGTGCGACATCGACCTTCGACCCGAGCTCTACACCCACTACTACAAACGTGAATTTCCTGCGCGCTACCATGGAATCATGGACACCCGGCGCTGGGGGCCGGGCGAACGTCTCGTGTTCGAAACCTACACAAAACAAGCGTTCGAGGAGTCACGCGAGTGGATCGCCGCCCACGAGATTTTCCCACGCGAGAAACTGGGCACCGGGCTGTACGAGCAGGTCATCAATAACTAGGCGCGACCTGCCGATGCTTGCCAGCGCCTCTCCGGGGTGCGCTAAGCTAGGATGGCAAATCCGGAAGTCGTGGGTACAAGCGATGCGCGAATTCGACGAAAAGACCATCACTCAGGCCGTCATTGGCCGGCTCTCCGACTGCGATGACGCGCGATTCCAGCGCGTGATGACATCCCTGGTGACTCATCTTCACAACTTCATCAGGGACGTGAAGCTGACCGAAGCCGAATGGCTCACGGCGATTCAATTTCTGACCGACGTCGGGCAGAAATGCACAGAGAAGCGGCAGGAGTTCATTCTGCTGTCGGACACGCTGGGGGTGTCGGTGCTTGTAATCACGCTCAACCATCCCGCGCATGAGGGCAGCGCCGAATCCACGGTCCTGGGTCCTTTCTATTGGGAGGGTGCTCCCGATCTGCCGCGCGGCAGTAACCTGGCCGAAGGGGTCAAGGGTGAGCCTGCATTCTATTCCGGACGAGTGCTGAGCATGGAAGGCCGGCCGCTGGAGAATGCGCTGCTGGATATCTGGTCGGGCGACGGCGACGGCAATTACGACATGCAGATACCTGGAGAGACGGGGATGAAGGCGCGCGGGCGGATCCGCACCGACGCCGAAGGCCGTTATTGGTTTCGCTCGATCCGGCCGACGTTTTATCCGGTGCCGACCGATGGGCCGGTCGGGCGCATGCTGCGCCACATGGAGCGCCATCCGAATCGCCCTGGGCACATCCACATGATCGTCTCCGCGCCTGGGCACCTGCCGGTGACGACGCATCTATTCGTGGCCGGCAGCGAATACCTCGATTCCGATGCTGTCTTCGGGATGAAGGAATCTCTCGTGGCGCAATTCGACCGGCACCCTCCAGGCGCAGGCCCCCAAGGCGAACGCATGGAGACCGATTTCTATACGGTCAACTACGACTTCCGATTGCGGCCAGCGCCCGCTCCTTAATGCAAATCAGCGCATGGCGAAATGCAGCCTCGGCGTCACAGCTGCGCACTCAAAGACAACCAGGGTGAACTAGCCAGATCGCCGGAGATTTGCCGGCTCACCTGCTGCAGCATCTTGAGGCGCTCGCGTACCAGCTTCGTCTTATTGATGCGGCGTGAGTGGCTGGAAGTATTCAGCGCCGCGACCACCCTGCCCTGCTGATCGAACACGGGGACGGCGAGCGCGATCACGCCGTAGGCAAGTTCGTCTGCGATCACTGCATAGCCGCTGCGCCTCGTGCCGTCGATGAGCTGCCGCAGGCGCGCCGGATTGGTCACCGTCCGCTCCGTCAGCGCCTGGAAACTAGCGGTCTCGAAATATAGCCGCAGCCTGTCGGAACTGACACCCGCCAGCAATACCCGCCCCATAGAGGTCGCGTGTGCCGGGAACCGGCTGCCCACATGCGCTTCGAGCCGCACCAGCGTTCGCACCGATGCTCGCGCCACATACACAATCTCGCTGCCGTCCAGCACGCAGAGCGCCGCGGAATCCGAGGTCTTGCGCGCCAGCTCTTCCAGGTGAGTCCGGGTGACATGTTCGATATTCATCGATTCGAGATAGGCGGCGCCAAGTTCCAGGACTTTCGGCCGCAACAGAAAACTGCGCCCACTGCGAGTGATGTAGCCGAGCTCCTCGAGCGTCAGCAGGCACCGGCGCGCAGTGGCGGCGGGAATTCCGGCGCTGCGCGCAATCTCGCTCAGCGTCAATGCCGCATGATCGCTGGAAAACGCGCGTATCACCGAAAGCCCCTTGGCGAGGCCGCCCATCGCTTCGCGATGCGGTATCGCGTTTGTCTTCACTCGCACCATCGAGTCAGTCTATTTCGGTAATCGAAAATCCGGAAGTGCGCCATCGTCGAAGTTGACGAATGCGCGCGTCGGGGTTCAATATGTTTCGGATATCGACGGTCATTTCGCTATGCGAAATTCCGCACACGGGGGGTCAAGTGAAAATAGGTCGGCAGGACCAGCGCAGTTCGGCGATTTCGACCTCGAACCAGGACACCATCCTGGTGCGAGGCCATGATCTGGCGGGAGAACTGATCGGCAAGATCGGCTTCACCGACCACATCTGGCTGCTGATCACTGGCGCCTTACCTTCGGCCGCGCAACGCCGGGTCCTCGACGCCACGCTGGTCGCGATCGCGGAACACGGCCTGGTGCCCAGCGTACAGGCCAGCCGCATGACGCTGGCCGCGGCACCGGAAGCGCTGCAAGGCGCGGTGGCCGCCGGAATTCTGGGCTGCGGTTCGGTGGTGCTCGGCTCCTCCGAGGCCGCCGGCCGATTTTTTGCCGAGATCGCTGCGGTCGTCGCCGGCGGAGTGAGCGTCGAGGCGGCGGCCACCCGAATCGTGGGCGAGTACCGCGCGGCCAAACGGGCGATTCCAGGTTACGGTCATCCGCTGCACAAAGGCGCCGATCCCCGCGCGAGCTGCCTGCTGCGCATCGGAGTCGAGACCGGCACTTCGGGCCGACACGCCGAGATTGCGCAGGCAGTGGAAGCGCTGCTGCCCGCTCTGGTCGGCCGACCCCTCGGGCTCAATGTTTCGGGCGCTATTCCTGCCGTGCTGCTCGATGCCGGCTATCCGCTGCTCGCGCTCAAAGGGGTGCCCATCCTTGCGCGGACCGCCGGTCTGGTGGCGCATCTGCTGGAGGAACAGCAGCGGCCGATCGGATTCGTGATGTCACACGCGGCCGCGCAAGCGATCGCCTACGACGGTGATGCGCCCGCGGATTTCGTACCCAGTACCGACGCCTAGAACCAGCGGGGATACAACCGATGATGGGACCACTGGCCGGCATACGCGTACTCGAGCAGGGTACTTTCATCACCGGCCCCTGCGCCGGGATGATGCTCGCGGACCTCGGAGCCGATGTCATCAAGATCGAAAGCCCGGAGGGCGATCCATACCGCGCCTATCAGAACGGCCAATATTCCCCGCATTTCCAGGCATACAACCGCAATAAGCGCAGCCTCGCACTCAATCTCAAGAGCGCGCCGGATCACAAGCTGTTCGAGGGCCTGGTGCGCGAGGCCGACGTCTTCATACAGAATTTCCGTCCGGGCACCGCCGAGCGGCTGGGGATCGGCGTCACACGGCTGCAGGAACTGAATCCTCGCCTGGTGTATTGCTCGATCAGCGGCTTCGGCTCTTCAGGCCCTTACACCGATCGGCCAAGCTACGATTCGGTCGCACAGGCGCTGAGCGGATTTCTGAGTGTCGTAGTCGACTACCGGCGCCCGCAGTTTCTCGGACCGGCACTCGCCGACGCGATTACCGGCATGTACGCGTCGCAGGCAATTCTCGGAGCGCTTATCGAGCGGGGCCGCACTGGCCGCGGCCGTCTGGTCGAGATCTCGATGCTCGAAGCCATGACCCACTTTGCGGTCGAACCCTTCGCCGCCTACTTTGCGCTCGGCGAGATACCGACATCGGCGGATCGGCCTCGGCTCGCGCAGGCCTATATTCTGCATACCGCCGATCAGCGATTGATCGCGATCCACCTGTCCTCGCTGGAGAAATTCTGGGTCGGGCTGGTAGCAGCCCTCGAAGCACCCGAACTTGCCAGCGACCCGCGCTTCAATACCCGGCTGGGGCGCATCGACGAGTACGAGGCACTGCGCCTGGAACTCGATGCACGTTTTTCGCGCCAGCCCCTGGCCTATTGGGTGGAGCGGCTGCAAAAGAGCGACGTACCGCACGCACCGATCAACCGCATCGATGAAGTCGTGGAAGATCCCCAGGTCGAACATCTGGGCATCGTGGTTCCAATTGAATCGCCGCACGAAGCCACCCACGCGGTGCGTCCCCCGGCGCAGTTCGACGGTGCGCGCGCCCATTCGGTCAGGGCGGCTCCGCTGCTGGATGAGCACGGCGCGGCCATTCGAGCCGAGCTGGCCCACGGGATTGCGTGGCCCCAACGCGAGGCCAGCCTCGCCGGTGTCGAGGGTTAGACGGATGGCCATGCTGTTTCCCACCACGCTCGTCGGCAGCTACCCGCAGCCGGAATGGCTTATCGACCGTGCACGCCTCGCCGGGCGTTTTCCGCCGCGAGTGCGAGCGCGTGAGCTCTGGCGGGTACCCGAGGCGTACCTGGCCGAAGCCCAGGAAGACGCCACCATCATGGCGATCGAGGCGCAGGAAAGCGCGGGATTGGACATCATCACCGACGGGGAGGTCCGCCGCGAAAGCTATTCGAACCGCTTCGCCACGGCCCTCGATGGCGTCGACCTGGACAACCCGGGCACGGCACTGGATCGCAGCGGCCACCCCAATCCGGTGCCGCGCGTCGTAGGCCCGATTCGTCGCCGTCATGCGGTCGAAGTAGGCGATCTGGAATTCCTGCGCCGGCACACCCAGCGCCGCGTCAAGGTCACGGTACCGGGGCCGTTTACGATGGCGCAGCAGGCGCAGATCGACTTCTACGGGGGCAGCCGACAACTGGCGGCGATGGATTACGCCGCCGCGGTCAATGCCGAGATCCGCGATCTGTTCGATGCCGGCGCCGATGTGGTGCAGATCGACGAGCCCTATATGCAGGCGCGGCCGGAAGAGGCGCGCGAATTTGGACTGCGGGCGCTCAATCGAGCGCTTGAGGGCATCAACGGCACCACCGCCGTGCACATCTGCTTCGGCTATGCCGCCATCATTCATTCGCGCCCATCGGGATACTCTTTCCTGTCGGAGCTGGCCGAGTGCAGCTGCCGCCAGATCTCCATCGAGACCGCCCAGTCCAACCTGGATTGCTCGGTGCTCAAGACACTGCCCGGCAAAAAAATAATCCTCGGGGTCATCGATCTGTCGAGCACGGAAATCGAGACACCGGAACAGGTTGCGGCACGCATCCGCCGGGCGTTGCCGTATGTGAATCCTGCAGATGTCATCGTCGCACCCGATTGCGGCATGAAGTACCTGCCGCGCGATATTGCCTTCGGCAAGCTGCAGGCCATGGTGGCGGGCGCCAAGATCGTCCGCTCACAGCTCGAACGCGAGCAGGCCCAGAACAACCAGGCTGCTGGAACTTAATAGTTTTAAGACCAATAACTTGAGATCAGGGGGGATCTATGACTACTCCAATGCTTCGACTGTCGCCGCTGGTGATGGCGGCCGTGGGCGCCGTCCTGGCCGCTGAACCGATCCTGGCGGCGGATACCGACACGCTCGAAGAGGTCGTGGTCACGGCGCGCAAGCGCGATGAAACGCTGCTGAACGTGCCAGTGGCGGTCGACGCCTTTACCGAGCAGACCATCCGGTCGGCGGGCATAGAGACTCCGCGCGATTTCGTCTCCATGGTGCCGAACATGACCCTGGTCGAGACGCAGAACGTTGGCAATGCCTTCATCACGCTTCGCGGCATCTCCCAGGCGCGCAACAGCGAGCCATCCGTTGCAGTGCTGGTCGATGGCGTACTGGAAACGAATCCCTACGAGTTCAATCAGGAGCTGACCGATATCAAGGACATCGAAGTGCTCAAAGGGCCCCAGGGCGCCCTGTATGGGCGTGATGCCATCGGCGGAGCAATCATCATCCGTACCGCAGACCCCTCCGATCATTTCGAGGCCACCACCCGACTCGGTATTGGTAATGGGCTGTCCGAAAAAGCCCAGGTTGCCGTTAGCGGCCCGATCGACGACGCCGGGACGTTGAGATATCGCGCCTCGCTCAGTTTCTACAACACCGACGGTTATCTGGAGAACACCTTTCTCGACCGCAAGGCTGACCCGTATCGCGACTACACCGGACGGCTGAGGCTGCTGTGGACACCCACTGACCAGTGGAGCGCAGATCTGCGCTTTTTCCGCGATCGCGTGGATACGACCGCCTACTACTACGTGATTCCGCGTGCCGACGAAGCCAATCCGTTCAGCAGCTTCACCACGCCGCCCAACGCGAACGACATCACAAGCCCGATCCAGACCCAGAACCTTGGCACCGACTACCGCGACGTATCGGACGTGGCGCTGAAACTTGATTTCAACGCCGGCTACGGCACCTTCACATCGACCTCCGACTACAACTTCACCAAGGAAATTGACACCGGCGACGCCTACGATTTCCGGCCCATCAAGGACTCCATCTTCTACAACTACTTCTCTCCGCTGTACTACGGCTCCCTGCCGGCCGCCGATGGCGGTCCGTTCGGTGAGAGCCAGAGCCAGTACACCTACGAGAAAACCGTCAGCCAGGAGCTGCGCTTCACGTCCAACAAGATCGGCAATTTCTCGTGGATCGCGGGACTCTACTACGTGCACACGCAGCGCTTCATCTCCACTGACAATATCGTCGATCGAGGCGACGGGGTACCGGCTGTGTACGAGACCCCGCGGGTCGATCCCACCAATCCGATCGCAACCAATACCAATGTCACGTTCCTGGCGGACTCGCAGAATAACAATGCCTGGGCGGAGTTCGCCGACGCCACCTACGAGTTCACTCCGCAATGGGAATTGGATGCGGCAATCCGCTACGACCGCGATCAGCGCCAGAACACCACCGATACGCCGACTCGCTTCCTGATCGATCCGGCGAACTCCTACAGCGGCGAAGTGCGCGAAGCCACTTTCGATGCGGCGCAGCCCAAAGCCACTTTGCGGTACAAGCCTACCAATGATCTGACCCTGTACGGCGGCTGGAGCCGCGGCTTTCGCAGTGGCGGCTTCAACCAGACCGGCGTGGGCGAAGCAGCGGCCGCCGCGGGCCAACTCGGCGTTCATGACCTGTTCCAGGCCGAGATCGCGGACACCTGGGAGGTGGGGGCCAAGAGTCTATGGTTCGATAAGCGGCTGAGTGCGAACCTGGCCCTCTACTACACCAACTCGACCAATGGCTACTTCTTCTTCTACAGTGCCAGCACGTCGACTCAGAATCTGGGTAATCTCAATGCATTGTACAAAGGTGGCGAGCTGGAGCTGACCGGCAGAGTGACCGACTGGCTCGATCTGTACGCCAACTACGGTTACAACTACGGCAGCATCACCGGGATGCAGGATGCATCGGTCATCGGCAACAAGCCGCCGCTGCTGACCCAGGACACCGTCAATGCGGGTTTCCAGGTTCATGAGGCTGTTGGTGACGGAATAAACGGCGTGCTGCGCCTGGACTACAACATGATCGGCCGGACTTGGTGGGACCCGTACGATGTGACCTCACGCAATCCGGTCAACCTGATCGATCTGCGCGCCGGCGTCGAGGCCGACCGCTGGACCGTGACCGCGTGGTCGAAGAATCTGACCAACAAGATTTACAATGCAGAGTTTTCCCCGGGCGGCTTCCTGTGGAGAGCCCCGCCCCGTCGCTACGGAGTCGATTTCACTTACAAGTTCTGATGTAGAGGGAACGCGCCATGTCCCAACCAAAGACCCTGCCACTGCGGCTGCATCACAATGCCTATGTGACGCGCGATCAGGAGAAGACGCGTCAATTCTACGAAGACGTTGTCGGCATGCCGCTGGTGGCAACCTGGTCGGAGTCGGACGAACTGTTCGGCAAAGTGCGCACCTATTGCCATACTTTCTTTGCCATGAGTGATGGCGGCGCTCTGGCCTTCTTTCAGTTCGCGGACCCCAAGGACCAGGAGGAGTTCGGACCGAGGATGCCGGCGTCCCCGTTTCACCACATCGCCCTGTCGGTGGACGCGGAAACGCAGGCGGCCATCGAGAAGCGGATCGCCGCTGCGGGTATCAAGCCTCCGGACACCTACGTGCTGGAGCACGGCTATTGCCGGTCCGTTTACGTGGCTGATCCCAACGGGCTGATCCTGGAATTTACCCTGGATAGTCCCAAGGCCGATCAGATCAATCAAGCGCGCCGCACCGACGCCCACCAGACACTGAAGCGCTGGCTGGCAGGGGATCACAAGTCGAATAACGTCTACCGCTGATTGCGGAAAGCAGTGATACCGTGCGCGCTGCCGGCTGCGGCAGAAGCGCCACGGTCATGGGGTTACGCCAGCTTTGGCGTCCAGCCGCCGGCTCGCTTGCTGAGAACAAAGTGATACCACAGGCAGCCCATGCCGATCAGCGCGCCGAGCACCAGCAGGCTCGGTCGTCCCGCATCGGCATCGAGCAGATCGGCGACGGCAAATGCTGCGGCCAGTCCCAGCCCAAGGATTGGCGCCAACGGAAACAGCCACGATCGCCAGTATCCGGCCTGACCTGTCAACCCCCGCCGCCGGCCGACGAGTACGGCCAGACTTACCAGCGCCAGGCTGTAAACCGTCAGACCCGATGCAAACACGAGCAGGGTGTGCGTATCAAGCAGACAGCAAATGGCGGAGATGGCGCCCACTGCCAGGGTCGCCAGCCGGGGTGCGCCTGAGATCTGATGGACCGTCGCCAGCATGGTGTTGACGCGGCGATGAAATATCTGGTCGCGGCCGCAGCTGAAAAACAGGCGTGCAACGAACATGATCTGCGCAATCAGTGCATTGAAGACAGCCAGCGCAACCCCGGCACTCAAGGCGCGGCCCGCGACCGGTCCGGCGATCGATGCGATGAACGCACTCAGGGGAGCCGGGCTCGCCAGGATGGAGGCGAGATCTCTCGCACCAACGACCACGGCAATGATGGGCAGCGCCGTGGCGAATGCTCCAATCAAGCCCGCGGCGAGCACGACGTTGCCCATGTGGCAGTGCGGCTGAGCCAGTTCCTCTCCAAACGCGATGGCCTGGTTACCGCCGGTGGTGGCGTAGGCGGCGCTGACACTGGCAAGGGCCATCGCGCTGAGCGCAACCGGCCCAAGTGATCCTGCGGCGTTGAGGACCACCGGGTGCGCTAAAGTGCTCCCCAGCGTGCGAACCGGGTGCCAGAATCCTGCTCCAACCAGGGCGAACACGGCCAGCATCTCGATCCCCAGAAAAATCCCGGTCACGATTGCACTGAGGCGCACCGCCAGCAACGCAAACCCCAGGGCAGCCGCCAGCGATCCGAAGGTAACGAGGCTCACCGATACGGCCGGCACCAGATCGTTGACATAGACCGCCAGAATCTTGGCCAGAAACGCGCAGCCGGGTCCCGCGGTGGTTACCCAGATCGTCAGGCTCGCGAAGCCCGCCCATGGGCCAAGGATGGTGCCTACCCCGACATAGTCGCCGCCGGAATACGGGTAAGCGGATCCCAATTCGGCATAGATGACTGCCCAGATGACAGCCGCGCCGATGCCGATCAGAAACAATCCCGCGGCGCCCGTGCCGGCATGCTGCAGAACATCGGAGCCTATGCCGTAGATCGAGAAAACCGGCGAAAGACATGACAGCGTGAGCAGCAGCACCCCAAACGAGGATAGCTTCCGGTGCAATTGACCTTCGACACAGACGGTATCCGGCATTGCGTGCGCGCTAATCCATGAACGCGGGCGATTTGGGCAATCGTTTGTAGTCGCCGGGATCGTGCTGAACGATCAGTCGCGCGTGCGTGTTGCGAATGATGTCCTCCACGCGATCCATGGATGCCAGCGTGTCGGCGCGACTGACATTGGCGCGCATTACCTGTGCGCCGGAGCCGGACCGAGAGGCCCTATCCGCTTGCAGGTGATAAAGGTCCCCCGACAAGATCACGGTACCCGACCTGGACAACTTCACCATCAACACCTGATGTCCTGGCGTGTGGCCAGGGGTCCGGAGGATACGCACCAGGCCGTCGCCGAACACGTCATAGTCGGCATTGATCATGATCGTATGTGCGGATCGGAACGCGCTGAAACTGGCTGGATCCACGATCGGCGGGGTCGGATCCCCCAGCGCCCAGGTGAGCTCGGCCTGATTCAATATCCACGTGGAAGCTCCAAATGCGTTCGCATTGCCGGTGTGGTCGAGGTGAAAATGTGAAAAGGCCAGATAGGTGATATCCGCGGGTCCGATCCCGATCTGGCGGAGTTGCTCCAGCAACCCATGGCCCACATGGATTGCGACGCCGTCGGCATTTGCCGGCACATCGTGACCCACCAGCGTGTCGCTCAAACCGGTATCCCAGAGAAGGTTGCCTTTGGGATGTCGAATCAGAAAGCAGGTATCGACGATCGAACCCGATTGACCGTCGTATTTTCCAGTGTCGGAAAACAGGGCCATGTCACTGATGGACATCAGCCCGCAGTCCAGGATGTACATGCGGACACCCGGCACGGCCTCCAGGGCGCGAACTGACGGGGCCATCGACGCGAGAATGACCGCCGCGAACAAGCCGGTAACTCTTATTGCTATTCTCATGGGCTGGGCGGGAGCGTAACTCAAATCATGGCGGGAGAAAATCGATGATCAAAGTGAGCGTAATGTATCCGAACACACCGGCTGCTCGATTCGACCATGCGTACTATCGTGACAAGCACATGCCGCTGGTGAAGGCCCGGATGGGCGATCACTGCAAGTACTACACGGTAGATAAGGGCATTGCAGGGGGAGCACCTGGCACACCGCCAACCTATGTCGCCATGTGCCATATCTATTGCGACTCGGTCGAATCCTTCCAGACAGGCTTTGGTCCTCACGCGCAGGAGATCCTTGCGGATATCCCGAACTACACGGATCTGGAACCCGTGCTGCAAATCAGCGAAGTGATCGTCGGTTAAACAAACCATCACGGCACGGTCGCGAATCTGTCATTCGCCGCGGGCAGGCTCCGTAGGAAGCTCTCAAACGGAGATCGCCTCGATGCCATTTGAAATGGAGTTTGATGATGACCTGGCGCAGCGCCGCCTGCAGCGCCTCGAGCATCGCTATCGTCGGGCTCAGAACGCCCTGGCCGCGGCGCGCGCGGAATACGGCTCACTGTGTCAGCCCTCGGCAGCCAGCGAGACCCGACTCTTTCGGGCACTGCAGAACGTCGAGCGCGCCGAGCGCCTCGTGGCCGACATTCGATTCGACATGGAGTTCCTCGAAGCGCAGGCCGCGATGCCGCGGCCACCCGACAACGACCACTGGCGCGACGTCGGACGCTAGGGTTGCGAGGTACCCATTGGCGACACCAGGGTACCGCCGGCTATTTGCGGGCTCTGCAGATCGGGAACGAAGCGATCGGAAGCAAAGGAGTCCACTGGCGAGGCCCCGGGCCATTGAATGCCCATCAGATCGGCCATCGAATAGAAGATGTTGTGACTGCGGATTTCCTGGTCCGCGTTCTGGATGATGGCTCGCACTTTATCCGGATGCGAGTCCCGGAACCGGCCGTTCATCCAGATGAACGCGGGGATATCGAACTGGTGCTGCGTGTAGGTCGCAGTGCCGTGGCCGGTGTTGCCGTCCAGTGCGTATAAGTCCTCGCCATGATCGGCGATATAGGTAACCGTCGCCGGGACCGTGAGTTGCCGTGCCTGCTGGATGACCTGCCCGAGAAACCAATCCGTGTAGGCGACACTGTTGTCGTAGGCGTCCAGTACGCGGGGATCGGACTTCTCATTCAGCGCCGAAAGATAAGTGAGTCCCTTGCCGGAACCGAAGCGCTCGAAAGACGGCGGGTAGCGAGTGTCGTATTCCCAATGCGAGCCTATCGTATGCAGGCCGATGAAGCGGGCAGCGCCGCGCCGACTGATCTCGGCCTGCAAGTGCGGCAGCAGCGTCTCATCCAGCGGCACGTGGCCCGAGGCGAGCGTCGCAAACGATGGCGGATAAATCATGCGATCGGCATGCACACCCGTCAGCAATGAGATGTGCGGATCCTGGTTCATGAGCCATGCCGTGGAATATCCCGCCTCTTCGGCCAGATCGACCAGATTGCCCCGGATGCGATGGATGTCGAACTGGCCCGGATTCATACCGGTCAAAAGAATGGGCACCACGCAGACGGTGAAGTTGGCATCCGCCACCGCATGCCGAAAAAATACCGCTTCGCCTTGAAGCGCCTCCAGAGTCGGCGTCGTCCGGCGCTGGTAGCCGTATACCGACCAGGAATCGCGTCGTGAGCTCTCCCCGATCACCAGGATGTGCACTTCCTCAGCTTTGATGCGGGCCGCGCCAAAACGCTGCTTCGCAACGGCGTTGCCGCTGACGGCCGCGCGCGCATGTGCGAGGGGACCGGCCACGAAGAGTGCCGTCCCGATTGCCGGATTGGCCGCCAACCCGTCGACAAGCGACGCCGGGCTCAGCGCCGCCACGGCGGTCAGCACCAGCACCGTACCCAGAGCGATCCACCGGACACGAGGATACCGATCCGTAAAAAGCGGGCGGGGCGGAGCCCAGATCGCGAGCGCCAGATAGACGCCCGTCAGCAACGCCACCGCCAGCAGATATCTCAAACCCTGCCAGATGGTGAAGAATCCGCGCAGCTCCTCCCAGCTCGAAGTGGCCAGCACATAGGAAAGCAGATCCCCGGGAGGGCTGTTGTAAGTGAGCGTGCACATCGCAAAGGCAGCGCTCAAGACCAGGATGGGTAACTGGACCAGGAAGAACAGCCGCCACACCCTGGTGACGATCGCCACCAGCGCCAAAGCAACGGCAATGGAAACCAGGTAGGCACAGAGACTTTGCAGTCCCTTCGCCCTCATCAGCCATGCGCCAAGAGCCGCCAGAGGCACACAGAAGACCAGGAAGGGCGTCAGAACGCGGAGAAGAGCGACTTGCATCAGTATCCAGAACCTCACACGTGAGTCCGCAGGATGAACGAGGAGTTGCAGTCGGGCAACAATCCCTCAATATTGGCGGATACATGAAATTCCACGATCTGCACGTCCTGGTCCGCCTCCTCACACTGCGGCAAGCCGACTCGCTCGATCCGGTATCGACCGATCGCATGCTCGCAGGACTGGGCGTCGCCTCACTGGCGGTGTGGGCGCTGCTCGACCGACTCGACGCCCCCGGGGACGCGCGCTTTGCCCTCTATGGAATCGCGGGAATTGGGCTTCCCATCCTCCTGGTCCTGCTGCTGGCCTTCGCATGTGCGCGAATTCCCCGGCCTCGCATGCCTTACCGCCATGGACTTCTCATCGTGCTTGCGGTGGTGCCGTTGCTCGAGCTGGCAGCGGCGCTCATCGATCGATTTCTGAGCGGCAGTTCCGCGGCCTCGGCCCAGGTGGTGCTGATGCTGTATGCCGTGCTCTACGTGTCGCGTGCACTCCGGAGCACGACCGGCGCCGCACAGCCGCGCGCGCTGCTCATCGGGCTGGTGCTGCTGCTGGGCTATGGCTGGCTGGCCGATGCCGCCTACATCAGTCCTTCGCTATGGGCCGCGCCAGAAGCCGGCGATGACGGCGACGACACTGCATCACCGGCCGTAGCCGAGTCGCTGCTGTTTGAACAGCAATCCCGATTGGACGATGCTCTGGATGAGGTCGCGCCAAGCGACGGCTCGGTGCCGCAGGTCTTTTTTGTTGGCTTCGCCGGAGTCGCGGAGCAGAAGGTATTCGCCGAGGAGATTCAATTGGCCGCCCGGGTCGTGGCAAATCGCTATGGCAGCGCCTCGCGGCAATTGCAGCTGATCAACGATCGGCGTGATCTTGAGACTCACCCGCTCGCGACTGTCTCGGGATTGACCTATGCGCTGCAGGGCCTCGCTCAAAAGATGGATGTCGATCGGGACATTCTTTTTCTATCTCTCTCCTCGCATGGCTCATCCGATCCCGAACTGTCGGTTTCCAACGGCTCTCTGCCACTCGAGCAGGTAACGGCCGAGAACCTTTCGGCAGCCTTACGCGACTCGGGGATCAAGTGGCGAGTGATCGTCATATCGGCCTGTTATGCCGGAGCCTTCATCGGCGCATTGAAGGACGAACACACCGCGATTATTGCGGCGGCGGATGCCGACCGGACCTCCTTCGGTTGTTCTGATGATCGGGACCTCACCTACTTCGGCGAGGCGTTCTATCGGGATGCCTTGCCCGGGGCGGACTCGCTGCGGCAGGCCTTCGGGCTCGCGTCGCTCGAGATATCAAAACGCGAGCAGCAGGAGGACGTCACGCCTTCCAGGCCGCAGGCATTTTTCGGTAGCGCGATCGATCATGTGCTGCTGACGCTGGATTCGGCGCATCGCCGCTGATATCGAGCTCTGGCAGGCGCGGATTTTAATTCGCCAGGCTATCGACCAGCGCGCGCCGGCGGCTGCGGTATGCCAGCGCATGCGGACGGCATTCGGCCAGATTGGCTTCGAATTCGCGTGCACAGGCATCCCAACCGGATCGCAGGGCACGTTCGCGACACGCCGCCGGGTCGATTCGCAGCGCCCGCGCGGCCGCGCGCGCCAGATCGTGGTCCAGCGCCCCGGTGACGCCGTCCTCGATAACATCGATGGGTCCTGTGACCGGATACGCTGCCACCGGAACGCCGCACGCCATGGCTTCGAGATTCACCAGGCCAAAGGTGTCGGTGAGGCTCGGAAACACCATGATGTCGGATGCCGCCAGATGTGCCGCCAGGTCATCGCCGAAGCGGAAGCCCGCGAAACACGCCGCGGGATACTGTGCTTCGAGGCGTGCCCTCTCGGGACCGTCGCCGATGACGAGCTTCGATCCGGCCCAGGGCATCTGCAGAAAGGCATCGATGTTCTTCTCGATCGCCAGCCGGCCCACATAGGCTGCTATGGGCCGCGGCAAGTCGAGGAAGCGCTTGGGACGCGGCTGGAACAGCTGTGTGTCGACTCCACGGTGCCAGCGCGCAAGATTGCTGAAGCCGCGGGCCGCCAATTGGGCGGCCACGCTCGGGGTACTGACCATGCAGCGCTCCGCCGCGCCGTGAAACCAGCGCAGCGCCGTGTATGAGAGTCCATAAGGAATCGGAAACCGCGACCTCAGGTACTGCGGAAACTGGGTGTGATAGGAGGTGGTAAAGCGCAGTCCCTGGGTCAGACAATATCGACGCGCCGCCAGCCCGAGCGGCCCTTCCGTGGCAATGTGCAAGGCGTGCGGCTGGAACGAGCGGATACGCCGCGCCACATTTCGATAGGGAAAGACCGCGATACGGATTTCCGGATAGGTCGGACAGGGGATAGTGGCAAAGTCGCGCGGTGTCACCATACGCACTTCGTAGCCGAAGCGCCCCAGCCAGGTCGCAGTCTGCGCGAGCGTCGTAACCACGCCGTTGGTAAGTGGGAACCACGCATCGCTGACAATCATGATTCTCATGTGCCATTGCACCATGGCGCCTGCGGATGACGATCTGATGAAGCGCAGACAACAGTTCTGTGAACGGTGTACGGCCGTCCTTAATATCTCTGTAACCTGTTCGTTATATTTGCTTACCTGCGCCTTTCGCCGATACAGCCCAAGAGGACACCATGCAAAGCTTTTTGCGCGCTCTGAAAATCCAGCGCTGGGATGACCATCGCTACTATCACCACAGCCGTATCAACCAATCGCTGCACCTGCTCAGCGCGGTGAGCTTCCTGGCCGCCTATGTAGCGGTCTTCAAGAACCCCGCTGCCTCGGCTCTGATTGCATGGCTGGTGGCCATGGTCAGTCGCCAGGCCGGGCATTTCTTCTTCGAGCCCAAGGGCTACGACGCCGTCAACCAGGCCACCCATGAACACAAGGAGGAGATCAAGGTCGGATACAACCTCCGGCGCAAGGTGGTACTGCTGTCGATCTGGGCACTATCGCCCGCGGTGCTGTGGTTCGATCCGTCGCTGCTGGGAATCTTTCCAGATCACGCCACCAAGGCCGACTTCGTACGCAACATGGGCATGATCTGGCTGGTGATCGGTTTTGGTGCATTGCTGTTCCGCACCGTACAGCTGTTCATCGTCAAGGATGTTCAGACCGGGCTGGTGTGGATCACGAAAATCGCTACCGATCCATTTCACGACGTCATGCTTTATTACCGAGCGCCACTTCACCTGCTGCGGGGTGAACTGATCGATCCGATGGGACTCGGCCACCAGCGCGAAGCATCTCCCTGAGCACCCGGCGCCTGATGGCCCTGTTGGTCAGCATCTCGTTGGGCCACCACCAGCCGTCCTGCTGCATTCGCCGGGCTGCCGACAGGAACCTGTCGGCAACCGCGGCGAAGTCGGCATCGGTGTAATCGAGGCTGAATATGAGCCGCCCCGTCCCCACCCAGCTAAGCGCCAACCCTTCCGCGCGCAGATAGTATTGGAACATCCAGTTGTAACGCGACGGCCGTGGGTAGCAGACCGTCCAGACAGTCGACAGATTTGCTACCTCGACGTTCAGCCCTTCCGCGCACAGGCGCTGATTGAGTTGCGCCGCCCGCCGGTCCCACAACTCATCCAGCCCACGGTAACGCGCCTGCAATTCCTCGCTTTCAAGGCGTGTCAGAAATTCGTGCATGGCGCCCATCACATACGGATGGGCATTGAAGGTCCCGCGCGCAAAGCAGATATCGGCCGGCCGATCCTCGCGGAAACGGCGCATCAGTTCCCTGCGGCCGCAGACGACGCCGATGGGCAGGCCGCCGGCCACGGTCTTGCCGTAAGTGACCAGGTCGGCCTGCACGCCAAAGTATTCCTGGGCACCGCCGGCGGCGAGACGGAAGCCGACGAACACCTCATCGAAAATCAGCGCGATGCCCCGTTCGCTGCAGACCGCGCGCAATTTTCCGAGCCACTGCGCATAGGCGGCGCGATCGAAGTGCGCCTGCCGGGTGCTGTCGAGCAGCATCGAGTCGGAAGGCGCACCGGCATTTGGATGCAGCGCCTGCAGCGGATTGACCAGCACGCAGGCGATGTCGTGACGGCTGCGCAGCACGCGCAGAGTGGCCTCATCCATCTCCTTGAGCGTGAAGGTGTCGTGGGCCACGCTTGGATTACCCACCCCGGGCTGCAC
>Ga0302325_10006772_pt1 | contig 25648 bp, 23 predicted proteins | sample Palsa_T0_2_FD_201948 | JGI IMG/M metagenome (GOLD analysis project Ga0302325, IMG submission 201948) | Peat permafrost microbial communities from Stordalen Mire near Abisko, Sweden - Palsa_T0_2 | ecosystem: Environmental > Terrestrial > Soil > Palsa > Peat permafrost | place: Sweden: Abisko... | reverse complement strand
GCCACCCACCTCAGCGTCAAGACCCTCCGGCACTACCACCGGCTCGGACTGCTGATCCCGGCGGAGATCGACCCGGACTCGAGCTATCGCCGTTACAACACCGAGCAGATCCCCACGGCGCAGGTCATCCGACGGTTCCGCGATCTCGAAATGCCGCTGGAACAGATCGGCGCCGTCCTGCAGGCGCCCGACGTCGACTCCCGGAACGAGCTCATCGCGGCCCATCTGGCCCTGCTGGAGCAGAATCTTCTCGAGACCCAGGAGGCGGTGGCGTCGCTACGCGACATGCTGCAAGGTCCGTCGCCGGCGGCGCCCATGGAACATCGGAGCGAGCCGGCGCTGCAGACCGCGGCCGTCAGCGAGTCCGTGAGCCTCGACGCGTTGGGGCCGTGGTTCCAGGGCGCGCTCGGGGAGCTCACCGCGACTGTGGCCGCCCAGGGCGTGGCGACGACCGGCCCAGTGGGCGCCGTTGTCGCCAACGACTTCTTCTCCGAAGGACGGGGCGACATCACCGTCTTCGTCCCCCTGGCGGAGAAGATCCGGCCGATCGGCCGCGTCGAAACGCTGTCCCTGCCCCCGGTCGAGCTGGCGACCATTGTGCACGCCGGGTCCCATACCGACATCGACCGCGCCTATGGAGCATTGGCGACCTATGTCTCCGACCGCGCCCTGGGTGTCGACGGACCCATCCGGGAGCGCTACCTCGTGGGCCGGCTCGACACCGACGACGAGACGGCGTGGCGGACCGAGATCGGCTGGCCCATCTTCCACACCGGTCCGGTGGCCTGAGCGGTCGCCACACCGGGGCGACTCACCCCCGCAGAGAGATCCCGGCCACCCAGGTGGCCACGATCTCGGCGACCTCCACTTCGCTCTTGCGCAACGAATGGTCGCCGTCGACGAACGTCCGGGTGACCGGCCCCGGAATCGCAGCCGTCTCCCGTTCGAGCTCCTCCGGCGTGGCGAAGGCATCGCGCCGGCCGGAGACGAAGAGACAGGGCAGGCGAAGCTCCGGAAAGTGCTCCGTGCGCAGGCGTTCCGGGCGACCCGGCGGATGGAGCGGGTAGCTCACGAGAGCCAGGGCCGCCACGTCGAAACCCTCGGCGACCGCCATGGAGCACATGCGGCCGCCGAAGGAACGGCCGCCGACGCCAATGCGTCCGGTCGACACGGAGAGCCGATCCGCCAGCGCCTCCGTGGCGGCGCGCACGGTCCGGATGCAGACCGCCGGCGGATCGGTGCGGCGCTTGCCGGCGGCCTGCCCGGGGAACTCGACGCGCTCGACCGCCACGCCGGTACGGCTCACCGCCTCGTCGATCGCGACAAGCCCGGATTGCTCACGCCCCGCACTCGCGCCGGGCGTGAGCACGAGCCCGGCAATTCTTACGGTGGCCATAGGACCATCATGGCGTGCATGGCCGAGCCGCCGTCACTCACACGCGTGCGCAGGCGCCTCGCGGACGCTCTCGGGACGGTCGATTCGGTTCACCCGCTCGAGGGCACCGCCTACCTGTTCGTGGCGAACGGGCGCCGGCTCGTGGCCAAGTTCGGGGCGGGCTGCCGCGACGAGGCCGAGGGGTTGCGCCAGCTCGGAGCGGCGGCCGGAGGCCCACCGGTCCCAGCCGTGGTGCTCGAGGAGACCGATCTCCTCGTCACCACGGCGGTCGACCAGGTGCCCCGCACGGCCGGGCACCTCGAGGCGCTCGGGCGCGACCTGGCTCGGCTGCACGGAACGGCCTGCCCCCTCTGGGGTGGCGGTTCGTCATGGGTGGGCGCCTGCCCTGTCGACCCGTCCGCCCGGACCGACGGCCCCGCCTTCTACGGGGATCGCCTGCTCGAGCTGGCTGCCCGTTGCGCCCTCGAGCACGTCGTCAGCGTCGTCGCCGCACGACTGGACGAACTCCTCCCGCCCGGTGGCCCTGTCCTCGCGCACGGTGACCTCTGGTGGGGCAATGTCCTCTTCGGGAGCGACGGCCATTCGTGGCTCATCGACCCGTCCGTCCATGGCGGGCACCCCGAGGAGGACCTCGCCATGCTCGCTCTCTTCGGCGCGGTGCCGGACCGGCTGCTCCATGCCTACGGCGAGGTCCAACCCCTGCGCACCGGCTGGGAGGAGCGGGTGGCGTTGTTCCAGCTCACCCCGCTCCTCGTGCACGCCGTGCTGTTCGGGGGCGGCTACCGGGACCGGGCGGAGGCCGTGGCGCGACGGTTCGCCTGAGCGTCAGACCCTGAGCACCGGACCCTGAGCGCCGGACCCTGTGCATCAGACATAGCGGTCGACCTCGTCGAGGTATCTGGCCTTGACGGGGTCCGGGAGGAACGCAGCCCGGAAGGAGTTGCGCGCCAGCTCGGCGATCGCGTCGCGCGGGAGGTCGAACACCGCGGCCACTGCGCTCACATTGTCGGCGACGTACCCACCGAAATAGGCGGGGTCGTCCGAGTTGATCGTCACGAGGAGGCCGCGCCGCAACAGCGCCGGAAGGTCGTGCTGCTGCAGCGTGGGAAAGACCCGCAGCTTCACATTGGAGAAGGGGCACACGGTGAGCGGGACCTGCTCCGCCACCAGCCGCGCCACGAGGCGGTCGTCCTCCAGGCACCGCACACCGTGATCGACGCGCCGCGCCTTCAACACGTCCAGCGCCTCCCAGATGTACTCGGGCGGGCCCTCCTCACCCGCATGCACGACGCCGGGGAGGCCCATCTCCCGGGCTTGGCGGAAGACCCGTGCGAATTTACGAGGAGGGTTGCCCACCTCGGCGGAGTCGAGGCCGACGGCAAGCAGGTGCTCGGCGAAGGGCCGGGCTTCCTCCAGCGTCTTGCGCGCCGCGTCCTCGCTGAGGTCGCGCAGGAAGCACAGGATCAGGCCCGACGAGATTCCCAACTCCGACGCGCCGTCAGAGAGGGCACGGCTGATCCCCATGCAGCAGGTCTCGAACGCGACACCACGCTGGGTGTGCGTCTGCGGGTCGAAGAAGATCTCGGCGTGACGCACGCCCTGACTGGCCGCCCGGGACAGATAGGCGTGCGTGAGGTCGTAGAAGTCCTGCTCCGTCCGGAGCACCGCGCAGTTCGCGTAGTAGATGTCGAGGAACGACTGCAGGTCCTCGAAGCTGTAGGCGCGGCGGAGTGCGTCCACGTCGGCGTACGGCAGTTCGACCGTGTTGCGCGCCGCCAATTCGAACGCCAGTTCCGGCTCGAGCGTCCCTTCGATGTGCACGTGCAGCTCGGCCTTGGGCAGGTGTCGCACGAATGCAGTCGTCTCGGTCATGGCCCGATCCCCGTCGACCTCGCGCATGGCCCCATGGTGCCCCATGGGAACCCGGACCCCGGGCGAAGTGGATCGACCGCTCCCCTTCGCCCACTAGGGTAAGCGGAGTGAAATCTCCGGATACGAGCCGGGCGGACGCGCGGAGCGGGCCGCCGCCGACTCCCATGATCCGACCGATGCGCAGCGACGCCCTGAAGAACCGGGAGCGTCTGCTCGTCGCAGCCGGCCAGGTCTTCGAGGAGAAGGGGCTCGAAGCCAGCGTGGCCGATGTGGCCCGCGCCGCCGGCGTCGGCATGGGCACGCTGTACCGCCACTTCCCCTCCAAGGAGGCCCTCGTCGAGGCGTTGGTGTCCGATGTCCTCGAGACGACCATCGCCCTCGCCCGTGACGCGGCGGTACGGCCCGACGGGACAGGCCTCGAGCACTTCCTCCAGGAGTCGAGCGCCTTCCAAGCGGAGCATCTCGGCTGCCTGCCCAAATTGTGGATCACCGATCACCACCTGGTGCAGGCGGCCCGCGAGCTGATCGCCGGCCTGCTCGCCGACGCGCAGGCGCACGGCCGGGTCCGCCTCGACCTGCGGAGCACCGACATCTCCCTCGCGCTGTGGTCGATACGGGGGGTGCTCGAGACCACGGGCCCGAACGCACCCGAGGCGTGGAAGCGGCATCTCGCCCTCCTGATCGCGGGCATGCGACCGACCGACGCGGAGTTGGCGCAGCGGCCGCTCAGCCAGAACCAGCTCGACCGGATCCTTTCCAGGCACGAAGCGTCGGAGGCGAAGCCGGCCGGGGTGAGTCGATGACCACGTTGGAACACACCGACGCGGGAACGGCGGACAAGGCGACGGCCCGGGCCCATCTGTGGATCCTGGTCATCATCGCCGGGGCGCAGCTCATGGTGGTGCTCGACACGACGATCATGATCATCGCCCTGCCCTCGGCGCAGCACGCCCTCGGGTTCTCCAACACCGATCGGCAGTGGGTGGTCACCGCCTACACGCTGGCGTTCGGCGGCTTCCTCCTCCTGGGCGGGCGCATCAGCGACATGGTCGGGCCGAAGCGCACGCTGATGATCGGCGTGGTGGGCTTCGCCCTGGCGTCGGCCGTCGGAGGGGCCGCGCAGACGACACTCATGCTGATCGGCGCCCGCGGGCTGCAGGGCCTCTTCGGCGCACTGCTGGCGCCGTCGGTGCTCTCGATCCTCACCTCGACCTTCTCCGACCCGAAGGAGCGGGGGCGTGCCTTCGGGATTTACGCCACCATCGCCATCGCCGGGTCCGCCTTCGGGCTCATCCTCGGCGGCTTCCTGACCCAGTACGTCGACTGGCGCTGGTGCCTGTACGTGAACCTGCCCATTGCGGGGCTGGTCCTCCTCGGTGCCTACCGGCTGATCCCGAGGCGTCCGGGCATCGCGGGCATCCGGTTGGACGTGCTCGGCGTCGTCCTCGGGTGCGGCGGGCTGGTGGCCCTCGTGTACGGGCTCGGTGAAGCCGGCACCAGCGGGTGGGGCGCCACCGACGTCGTCCTGGCCCTGGTCGTCTCCGGCCTACTGCTGGGCGCGTTCGTCCTGTGGCAGAGCAAGGGTCCCAATCCCCTCCTGCCGCTGCGCGTGGTCCGCAACCGGAACCGGGCGGGGTCGTTCCTGACCATTCTGTTGGCCGTCACCGGGATGTTCGGGACCTTCCTGTTCCTCACCTACCTGCTCCAGACCATCGACCACTACTCGCCGCTCAAGACGGGCGTCGCCTTCCTCCCGCTGATGGCCATGAACGCGCTGGCGGCGACGCAGGTGGCGAGCCGTCTCATGCCGCACGTGCGGACCCGGCTGCTCGTGGTCCCCGGCCTCTTGTTGGCGGCGCTCGGTGTGGCTCTCTTCACCCAGCTGTCACCCGATGCCTCCTACTGGAGCAACGTGCTGCCGAGCGAGCTGCTCCTGGGCTTCGGGCTGGGACTGGCCATCGTGCCCTGCATCAGCACCGCCACCCAGAACGCCGAGCCCAAGGACGTCGGCGTGACGTCGGCCACGACCAACACGTCCCAGCAGATCGGGGCGTCCATCGGCACGGCCCTGCTGAACACCATTGCGGCGGCGGCCACCGCGACCTATCTCACGTCGCACCATGTGCAGACCAGCACCGTGGTGGCCGACGCGACGGTGCACGGGTACGCCACGGCCAGTGCGTGGGCCGCCGGGATCCTCGTGCTGGCTGCGGTCCTCGCCGGGCTGCTCATCACCGTCCACCCCGGGCAGCGGGTGGAACCTGATGTCGCGGTCGACGTACCGGTGTCGCCCGAGTACTGAGAGAAAAAAGATCGGCGCGCCTGGGTCTGCGCCGGCCGCTCCGCCGGACCGCTCGGGCTCAGCCTTGCGACAGGAGCCCCGGCAACTCCGCCAGGGTGATCACTGCAGCCCGACGGGGGAAGATCTTCTCGAGCAGGAAGGCGTGCACCTCGGGGTCCGTGTCGGCACACCCGTCGGCCAGCACGAAGACCCGGTAGTCGAGGTCGTGCGCCTCGATCACGCTCGACAACACCACCCCACTGGTGCTGATGCCGGCCACCACGATGGTGTCGACCCCCAGGTCCTGCAGTTGGTCGTGCAGGTCGGTGGTGGAGAAGGCCCCGACCCGCGTCTTGCGGACGACCACGTCGCCGGCCGCAGGGGCCACCCGCTCGTCAATGGCCGTGGTCGGCGAGTCGGCGTGGAAGGCGCGACCCGAGTCCCGCACCGACATCCCCATCCGGCTCGACTCCGGGAAGTCGAAGTCCTCGTCCTCGAAGGCCACCCGGACGTACCCGACCTGCCCGCCCCAGTCCCGGACGAGATCGATGGCTGCCCGCGTACGCTCCAGAAGCTCGTCGGCCTCCGGGACGCGGGCCACGATTGCCGCCTGATAGTCCATGACGAGCAAGGCGGTGTGCGGGCGTTCGAGTGGTGGCATCTGCTCGGTCATCGGGTCGGGCTCATTTCTGGTGTCGGGGTGGGCAGGACGAGGGGTGCCTGGGGCGAATCGCTGGCGCGCCGGCCCCGCAGCAGAGATGCCAGCCCGGCGACGACCGAGAGTCCGGCGGCGAAGGCGAAGACCACCACGAGTCCATGGTGGAACGGTGCGGAGATCAACTGCGGGAAGAAGGTGTGGCCGGTGACCACCTGCCGGCTGGACGTCGAGAGCGTGGACAGCGTGCCGCTGGGGGCCAACAGGTGCTGAATCGGATTGACGCCGAGCAGGGCGGCGAACAACGAGGCCACCGGTGGCAGGGAGCCCACGTGGTGGGCCACGCTCTGCGTGACGCCGTGCTGCTGCAGCCCGTTGGACAACGTCGTCGATAGCGTGCCGGACAGCCCGGCGATCATGAGCGAGAAGAAGATCCCGATGGAGAGCGCCGTACCCGAGTTCTGGAACGTCGCCCGCATGCCCGAGGCGGCTCCGCGCAAACGGGTAGGAACGGCACTCATGATGGATGACGTGTTGGGCGCGGCGAACATGCCGCTGCCGATACCACCGGCCGCGATGAGCAGCGCGAAGGCCCAGTACGGGAAGTCCACCGGGAGCAACAAGAGCCCGACGAAGCTCCCCCCGAACACCACCGTCCCCGCCGTGGCCATGCCCCGGGAACCGAAGCGGTCCGAGAGCGTGCCGGCCAACGGGCCGGAGACCAGGAAGCCCGCCGTCAGCGGGAGGAGGAAGATGCCGGCCCACAGCGGCGTCTGGCTGTAGGAGTACCCGTGCAAGGGCAACCAGATGCCCTGCAGCCAGATGATGAGCACGAATTGCAGCCCGCCGCGGGCCACGGACACCGCGAACCCGGCGATGTTGCCGGCGGTGAAGGCGCGGATCCGGAAGAGGCTGAGCTGGAAGAGCGGTTCGGCCACCCTTGTCTCGATCACCACGAACGCGCCCAGCAGGAGCGCGCCGCCGACGACGAGCGTGTCGACCATCGGGCTCGTCCAGCCCATGGCGTGGTGGCCGTACGGCTGAATCCCGTAGGTGACGCCGACCAGGATGGCGCCGAGCCCGACGGCAAAGGTCAGGTTGCCCCACCAGTCGACGCGTCCACCTTGGCGGTCGCTGATTTCGCGGAGCCTCCAGTAGGCCCACAGCGTGCCGAACACCCCGACGGGGACGTTGACCCAGAAGACCAGGCGCCAGTCGACCGCCGCCAGCAGCCCGCCGGCGACGAGACCGACGAACATGCCGGCCAGCGCGGCCACCTGGTTGAGCCCGAGCGCGAACCCCCGCTGACCGCTCGGGAAGGCGTCGGTCAGGATGGCCACCGAGTTGGCGGTGAGCATCGACCCGCCCAACGCCTGCACGAGCCGCCACCCGATGAGCCACTGCGCGCCGCGCACACCCATGTACGGGCACACCGAAAGGAGAATGGACGAGACGGTGAACACCACGAATCCGGCGTTGTAGATCTTGACCCGGCCGAACATGTCGCCCAGTCGCCCGAAGGTCACCACGGTGACCGCCTGCACCAGGCGGTAGCCCATGATCATCCACAGGAGGTACACGATGTTGCCCGGGGCCAACGGATCGAGATGGATGCCCCGGAAGATTGCCGGCAGGGCGATGATGACGATGGAGCCGTCGAGGGTGGACATGAACACCGCCGCGGTGGTGTTGGCCAGGGCCACCCAGCGGTAGTGGTCGTCGACCTTCGCCGACGGATCCTCTTCCGCCACCATCAGGTGCGCTGCGCCAGCCGCTCGAACAAGGGGGCGGCGGCGCGCAACTGCTCGAGCTCGGCGGCCGTGAAGCCGCTCGCCAGCGCCCGGGCCATGGCGTCGGTCCCGGTGGCCCGGCGCTGTTGCAACGCGCGCCGCCCGGGGGCCGTCAGCGACATGACCACCTTCCGGCCGTCCCCGGGATCGGGCCGCCGCTCCACCAAGCCCCGCTCCTCCAGGCCGGCCAGCGTGGCACCCATGGACTGGGGACTTATCTGCTCCTGCTTGGCCAGCTCGCTGCTGGTCGCCGGGCCCTCCCGGTCGAGCCGGGACAGGCAGGTGGACTCGGGCATGGTGAGCTCGCCGTCGGCCTTCCTCTGGCGCAAGCGACGCACGAGCAAACCGATGCTGGCGCTGAGATCCGCCACCAGCTCGTCGATGTGCGGGTCGCTCGCCATACCTTCAGTGCACCTTATCAGTTTGGCTTACTACATGCTAGGCCACCAGTTCCGGGCCCGACCACTCGAAGCCCTCGCCGTCGACGAGCTCGAATTCCCTGCTCGCGGCGTCGCTGGTGCGCTCCTCCTCGGCGTCGCTCGACACGGCCGTTTCGGCACCGGGCAGGTGGACCAGGAGGGCCACCATGACCAGAGCCGCGATGCCGAAGAAGGCGGCGATGCCGAACGTCACATCGAGGCCGTGGACGAGGTGCGGCGGAATGCCGGTGCCGGCCTGCAGCTGTGCGTGGCCCGCGGCCGCGCTCAGGACGGTGACGAGCACCGCCAGCCCCAGGGCCGCACCCACCTGCTGGGTGACGTTGACCAGACCGGACGCGGCCCCGGCATCGGCGGGCTCGACGCCGGCGAGCCCAGCCTGGGTCAGGGGCACCAGCGCGGTCCCCGACCCGGTGCCCAGCAGGACCAGGCTCACGAAGATCTGCAGGTACGACGCCCCGGCGTGCAGCTGGGTCGACATGAGCAGGGCGACCACGGTGAGGCTGATGCCGCTCATGATGAGCACCTTGGGGTGGACCCGGCGGATGAGCACCTTGCTCACCAGCTGTGACGACAGGAACACCGCCGCCGGCACGGGCAGGAAACACAGGCCGGTGCGCAGGGGCGAGTAGCCCGCCACGTCCTGGAGGAACTGGCCGACGAAGAAGAACATGCCGTACATGCCGGCGTACATCAGCCCGCGCGAGACGTTGGCCGTGGTGCGCGTCCCGCTGGCGAACAGGCGCAAGGGCACGATCGGCTCCTCGGCCCGCGTCTCAATGCGGACGAAGACGGCGAGCAGGAAGGCCCCGACGGCGAGCGAGCCGATGGTGAGCAGGCTGGACCAGCCGTGGGTGCCGGCCTCGACGAGCGCGAACACAATGCCCACCATGCCGAGCGTCGACGTGACGGCGCCGGCGACGTCGAAGTGCCCGCTGCGTCGGGGCGTCTCCTGCAGGGCGATGCGCCCGACCAGTAGGACGGCGACCCCGATCGGGACGTTCACGAACATCACCCAGCGCCACGAGACGAGCTGGGTGAGGGCGCCGCCCGCCACGAGGCCGATCGCTCCCCCGGCTGCCGACACGGTCGTGAAGAGGCCGATGGCCCGGACCCGCTGGGGCCCGTCCGAGAAGATGGTGGTCAGGAGGGCCAGTGAGGACGGCGCGGCCAGGGCTGCGCCGACGCCCTGCAAGGCCCGGGCCGACAGGAGCATCCAGCCGTCGACCGCCAAGCCACCGAAGAGCGAGCTCACGGTGAAGATGGCGATGCCGAGCAGGAAGGTCCGGCGCCGTCCGAGGAGATCACCGGAGCGGGCGCCGAGGAGGAGGAGCCCCCCGAAGGTGAGCAGGTAGCCGTTGATGACCCAGGAGAGCTCGCCCCCGGAGAGGCCGAGGCCCTCTTGAATGTGGGGCAGGGCGACGTTGACGATGGTGGTGTCCAGGACGACCATGAGCTGCGCCGCCAGAATGACGAACAGGAACACCGAAGGGCTGGTGAACAGGGACTTCAGGCGTCCCGGCGGGACCGGGGCGGGACCGCCGACGGGCGCGACAGGTGAGGACACAGTGAGTGAAGAAGGCATTTGATTCCGATCTCTCCGCTGGTATTCTGGGTAAGCGGAAGCTTCCTCCGGTTAGTATACGGAGGGTCCCTCCGCTTTGCAAGACTGTTTTTTGGCAGTGCTTTTGGTGACACTGGGAGAGGGAAGGCCGCTCGTGGCCGGAGGGAACGCAGGAGGATGACGGCACAACCGAGGACGACGACGATCGAGCGCGGCGGCGAGGCCGGGACCACGGGGCCCACGCGGCCCACGCGGCCCATGCGGGCCGACGCCAAGCGCAACTACGAGCTCCTGGTCACCGCCGCCCGCAAGGTCTTCGACCAGGAGGGCGGCGGTGCCTCCATGGAGGCCATCGCCAGGGAGGCCGGCGTCGGAATCGGCACGCTGTACCGGCACTTCCCGAAGCGCATCGACGTGGTGGAGGCCGTCTATGTCGACGACGTCGACGAGCTCGAGACCGTGGCGCGCACGGTGAGCGACGACCTGGAGCCTTGGCCTGCGTTCGTGGCGTGGCTAGAGGCCTTCGTTCGCTACGCGACGGGCAAGAAGCGATTCATGAACGAGTTGCACGAGGCGTTCGAGAAGGACCCGGCTCTGCACTCGGCGTCACGCCAGCGGATCCAAGGCGCCCTCAGCGTTGTGCTGACGCGGGCCCAGGGCGCGGGTGTGGTCCGCTCGGATGTCGACGCGCCCGACCTGATGCAGTTGCTCGGCTCCATGTGCATGAGCGCCACGCTGACGCCCGATCAGAGCTCGCGGCTGCTCGTCATGATCGAAGACGGCCTGCGGCCGCAGGCGTAGACGCAGAACCGCTGCGCCGTGCTCAGATGCCGGAGCGCTCGGTGCGCACGGGCGCCGGGTCGAACACGTGCGGCATGAGCGCATTCGGCGGGATGGTCCCCAATCGGCCGGCCTCGAAGTCCTCGAGGGCCTGCCCGATTTCGGCCTTGGTGTTCATCACGAACGGGCCGTAGTGCTCGACGTGCTCCCCGATCGGCTGGCCGCCGAGGATCAGCGCCTCGAGGTGGCTCGTGTTGGAGTCCTGCGTGTCGTCGGCCCGAAGCGAAATGAAGTCTCCGGGACCGAATGCGACGAGTTGCCCGCTCGAGACGGGTCGGCCCTCGCCGCCCACGCGCCCGGACCCGGCGAGGAGGTAGACGAGGGCGTTGAACCCGGGGTTCCACGGGAGCTCGAGCAGCGCGCCGGGAGCCACCGAGGCATGCATGAAGGCCATGGGCGTGTGGGTCGAGCCCGGGCCGCGGTGCTCGCCGACGTCGCCGGCGATGATCCGCACCAGGGCGCCGCCGTCCTCGGAGGCGAGCAGCGTCACGTCGTCCGCCTCGAGCCCTTGATAGGCGGGGGCGATCATTTTGTCGCGAGCCGGCAGGTTGACCCACAGCTGAATGCCGTGGAACTTTCCCCCGGAGACGACGAGCTTCTCGGGCGGCGTCTCGATGTGCAGAATGCCCCGCCCGGCCGTCATCCACTGCGTCGCCCCGTCCCTGATGAGGCCACCACCGCCGTGCGAGTCCTGGTGCTGGAACGTGCCGTCGATCATGTACGTGACGGTCTCGAAGCCGCGATGGGGGTGCCAAGGCGTGCCTTTGGGCTCCCCCGGCGCGTAGTCGACCTCCCCCATCTGGTCCATGTGCACGAACGGGTCGAGATCCTGCAGGTGCACACCCGCGAAGGCGCGGCGGACCGGGAAACCCTCCCCCTCGAGCCCACGCGGAGCCGTCGTGACGGACGTGACCGGACGCTCGGCCGCCTGCGTGCGGTCGAGTTCCGGAACGTTCGACAACTTGTTCAGATCACTGACGGTGACAGCTGGCACGAGAACCTCCGATCATGGCGGTCGTCGACTCTGGCGCAGCCGCTGACCTCTCTGCACAATATGGGTGTTGCCCCTTGACGGGTCCGCTCGGCCGCCGGCCGTCAGTGGAGGTGCCGCTGCCAGTCTGCGGGCACACGCCCGGCGGGACCCGGGGTGGGCTGGTCGAGCGGGTGGTGCTCCGGGGCCGCCAGCTCGGGGCCGTCGTAGTACTGCTCGGTCGTGTAGTCCCAGAACCAGTCCTCACCGGGCTCGAAGCTTCGGACGATGGCGTGGCCATCCCCCTGGGCGTGCTTGCTGGCGTGCTGGCTGGGCGAGCTGTCGCAACAGCCGATGTGGCCGCATGCCGCACAACGGCGCAGGTGGAACCACCACCCGTCCGTCGCGAGGCATTCGACGCAACCTGTCCCGGTCGGTGCCGCCGCTGGGTTGATCGCTTCGTTGGCCATGGCGCAGCCTTACCCGGCGAGCGCGTCGCTGCGACGGGGCAGGACCCAACCCGGCCGGGGGAAGTGGCACGTGTACCCGTTCGGGTAGTGCTCCAGGTAGTCCTGGTGCTCGGGCTCCGCCTCCCAGAACGGTCCGGCGGGGACGACCTCCGTCACCACCTTGCCGGGCCAGAGGCCGGAGGCCTCCACGTCGGCGATGGTGTCCTCGGCCACACGCTTCTGCTCGTCGTCGACGTAGAAGATCGCCGACCGGTAGCTCAGCCCGACATCGTTGCCCTGACGATTCTTCGTCGTGGGGTCGTGGATCTGGAAGAAGAACTCGAGGATGTCCCGGTAGGACGTCACGCTCGGATCGAACGTGATCTCGATCGCCTCGGCGTGGGTCCCGTGGTTGCGGTACGTGGCGTTGGCCACATCACCCCCCGTGTACCCGACCCGGGTCGAGAGCACGCCCGGGCGCTTGCGGATGAGGTCCTGCATGCCCCAGAAGCATCCGCCGGCCAATACGGCCTTCTCTGTTGTGGCGCTCACGAGGCCACCTCCTCCTTGGTCGCTCCTCCATCGAAGAGCTTCGTGTACTCACCGTATCCCTCGGCTTCGAGATCCTCGTAGGGCACGAAGCGCAGCGCGGCCGAGTTGATGCAATAGCGCAGGCCACCCTCGTCCGGGGGCCCGTCGTTGAAGACATGGCCGAGGTGGCTGTCCCCGTGGGCCGAGCGAACCTCGGTCCGGATCATGCCGTGGCTGATGTCCTGGTGCTCGACGACGTTGGCCGAGTCGAGCGGAATGGTGAAGCTCGGCCATCCGCATCCGCTGTCGAACTTCTTCAGGGAGGCGAACAGCGGCTCTCCCGACACGATGTCGACGTAAATACCGGCCTCCTTCTTGTCCCAGAACTCGTTGTCGAAGGCCGGCTCGGTGGCGGCCTCCTGGGTCACGGCGTACTGCCTCGGGGCCAGCTTGGCCACGGCCTCTGGGTCCTTGCGGTAACGATCGCTCATCTCATCTCCTTTGCCACCTCTGGTGGCTCTTCTTACTCCTGTTCAACGTTGCTTTCCCCCCCTTTGTTTCCACCTCCCCGGCGTTGCGCCCGCAGCCCTCCTGGGGGCCCGAACCGGGTGCTGCGTACCGCTCCCGGCGGCGCCGGCAGCCGGGGCGGGCAGGCCCCTGACCTCCGCTTTCGGGGCCGGGCACTCGGGCTGTCTCACTCACCCGGCCGCCCGTGGCTAGTACAACGAGCCCAACTGCGTCAGGACATTCCGGGTGATCTGCTCGATCTGAGGGTCTCGCTCCGCCAGCCCGTGGGCCCAGTCGGTCGACCCCGAGGTGATCACGGTGGCGCCCGCCTCGTTCGTGTACGCACCCAGCACGGCGTGGCCGTGCCGGATGCGTTCGATCCCCTCGGGATCACGCGTCCCGAAGATGCGTGACGCGATGTACTCCAACTCGCTCGGCTCGCCCGGCTTGGGGGGGCGGGGCGACGTCTCGCGGGTGAAGTGCTGCGTGGGGCAGGTGCCGAGGATCTCGAGGGTCGGGGGCGTGCCGTCCTCGCCGGTCGGGTACGGCAGCCCGTCCCGGTAGGTGAAGACGCACCCGTCGCACTCGTAGCCCACGACGGTGGCCGGCGCGCCGAGCACGTCGCCGTACCCGAGCCCGGTGCCCTCGAAGATCCAGTGCCCGGCCCGGTGCACCGTGTAGCCGCCGAGGCCGGCGGTCACATTGCGACCGATGCGGTGATAGCCCCCGCGGGTGAACGAGACCCCCGTCATGGTGTTCTCGGGCCGGCCGACGACGACATCGGACCAGAACGTCGTCACCTCCGGCTCGAGATCCGTCCCCATCAGCGGATCGTTCTTGAAGAAGGCCTTGTAGCCGACCATGACGTCGTGCTCGTCCCCCTCGATTCGCACCTGCCACAACGACGTGTTGCCCGAGAAGAAGGCCGCATTGCCGCCGCCGGCGACGAACGCCTCCACCGTGTCGCGCATGCCGCGTGACCAGTACTCGTCGTGCCCGACGGAGAGGTACAGGCCCGCGCCCTGCAGCACCTCGGGGTGCTCCTCCAGATCGGCGTTGGTGCACACGCCGATCTCGTAGCCCTCGTGTTCAGCCCACTGCAGGAACGGCAACTCCCAGTCGGGCCAACCGGCCGACCCGGCGTAGCCCGAGAGATGGTTGATCTGGATGTAGCCCACGTGCGCGGCATTCTGCGGATCGGGCGCGCCGGTCCCGGTGACGCGACGACCTTTGCCCGGCGGCTTGTACAGGTAGCCGGCCGCCATCGGCCTCTGCATGGCGACGTGGGTCCCGCCCGTGTACAGGTTCGGTCCGCCGAAGTCGTTGTAGGCGTGCCATGTATTGGTCGCCAGCGCGAGCACAATGCGCGTCCCGGGGGACGGACGGACGACGAAGAACGCGTAGTCGCGCCGCACCTTCTCGCCGACGTCGATCTCCATGACAACCTCGTAGTAGCCCGAGCGCCAGCTCGGCTCGACGTCCAGCGCGAGCGCCACCGGCCACCGGCACCCCTTCGAGGCGGCGTCGGGCGGCGTCTCGTGCTCGCCGGCATCGACCGCGTCGGTGCGAAACACGACCTCGCGCCGCGCGCCGACCCGGGCCACCTCGACCCGCACCGGCCTCCCGCCCGACGACGAAAGGTGGAGGCCCACCCGGTCGCCCTGGCCGGCTGATTGCGGCCAGCAGTACCCCGTGACGACGTCTCGTGCCATGGCCCGACCCTAGGAGAGCAGGCGACGCTATGCGGGCGAGGAGCGCGGAGCCGATCGGCAGTACCTTCGGGCGCATGACGGACCACTGGGGCTTCCTGACCGACCGGCGGGAGATCGACGACCTTCTGGTGCGCTATGCGACCGTCATCGACACCCGCCGTTGGGACGAGCTCGAAACGGTCTTCGCCCCTGATGCCGTCCTCGACTACCGCTCTGCCGGCGGCATCCGAGGGTCCTTGGCCGAGGTCGGCGCGTGGCTGGCCACCGTTGTCCCCTTCTTCACCTGGTCGCAACATCTGGTCGTCAATCGTGCCGTGCGCCTCACAGCGGGCGCCGACGACGCGACCTCCCACTCGTCGTTCTACAACCCCAACGGCGCCGAGGTCGACGGCAAGCCATGGCTGTTCGTGGTCGGTGGTGCGTACCACGACCGCCTCGTTCGCACCCCCGAGGGCTGGCGCATCGCGCACCGGGTCGAAGAGACGGTGTGGTGGGACAATCCGATGCCGGGCCTCCCGGCGACACCCCTCCCGCTTCCCGACGATGCCTTCTCCTAGCGACGTGCAGTGCCTGTGCCGTACTCGTCGTCGGGAATGAAAGGGGCGAGGCGACGTGAGTGGTTCACCCTCACGGCGCACGCACGACGGTACGACCCGTCGTCTCGCGCCGCTCGAGCGCCTCGAGCGCGGCGGGGACCTCTCCGAAGTCGATCTGTCGGCCGATCACGGGCCGGATGGTGCCGGCCCGGGCCAACTGCACAAGGCGGCTCCATATGTCGACGCCCTGGGCGGTGGACAAGAAGTTCATCCCGAACGGGCGGATGGTCCGGGGCGAGTCGACGAAGGCGAAGCACACCCCGACGAGGTCGAAGTTCCCGTAGATGCTCGGCTGGATGGAGAGCGGACGTTCCTCCCCTTCGATTCCCGAGGCGAACCCGATGATGAGGTGTCGACCGTTGAACGCCATGACCCGGAACGTCTCGGTCGTCACCGCCCCACCCACCGTGTCGAAGGCCACGTCGACGCCCCGGCCATTGGTCACGTCGTCGACATAAGCGACGAAGTCCTCGCTGCGGTAGTTCACGCCGTAGTCGGCGCCCAGGGTTCGACTGAACGCGACCTTGTGATCGGTTCCCGCCGTGGCGATCACCGTTGCACCGAAGGACTTGGCCAGCTGGACCGCCGCCGATCCGGCGCCTCCGGCCGCCGCGTGGACGAGCACGACGTCACCTGCGCCCACCCGTCCCCGCACGCGGAGCGCGAGGTAGCCGAGCAGGTACGGGAAGTACATCGCGATGGCCTCGGCCGCGCTGAGCCACTCGGGCACCTGTTGGATGCTCGCCCCGTCGAGCAAGACGCGAGAGGCGTAGGCGCCCTTCGCCCCCGCCGCCACGCCGACGACCCGCCGGCCGAGCAGGGCCTCGCACCCGGGTCCGGCCGCATCGACGGTGCCCGCGGCCGCCATCCCGATCACGAAGGGGGGTTCGAACTTGAGCAGGCCGTACCGCCCGTGGATGGTGTCGATGTCGTTGAAGTCGAGGCAGAACGCCTCGACGTTGATCCTCACCTGGTTGGCTGCAGGGTCGCCGATCTCCACCGCCTGAATCTCGAGGGCGTCGGTGGGCGCGCCCAGCCGTCTGACCACCCACGCGCTCGCCGTGCCCACCGTCACGGTGAGCCTGCATAGTCGACCGGCAGGTGCTTGATCCCGTTGAGCCACGAGGAACGGAGGCGGCGGGGCGGCCCTGTCAATGTCGTATCGGACAGCTCGTCGGCGATCACGTCGAACATCACCTTCAGCTCGAGGCGGGAGAGGTTGGCCCCGATGCAGTAGTGCGAACCGCCGCCGCCGAAGGTCACATGCGGATTCGGCGAGCGGCCGATGTCGAATCGCGCCGGGTCGTCGAAGACCTCCTCGTCGAAGTTGGCGGAGGCGAAGTACAGGCCCACGCGGTCCCCCTGGCGCACCAACCGGCCGCCCACCTCCGTGTCCTCGAGCGCGGTGCGTTGGAGGACCACGGCGGGTGAGGCCCAGCGCAGGATCTCGTCGACCGCAGTGGCCGGGCGCTCCAGCCGCCAGCGCTCCCACTGGTCCGGATGCTGCACAAAGGCGAGCATGCCGTGGGTGATCGCCTGACGGGTGGTCTCGTTGCCGGCCACGGCAAGGATCATGAAGAAGAAGGCGTACTCCTCGCTACTCAGGCGCTGGCCCTCGGCATCGGGTTGGACGAGCCGGCTGGTGACGTCGCCGAGATCGTCGAGGACCCGTGCCTCGGCGGCCGCGTGCGCGTAGGCGAACATCTCGACGACACCCGACAAGTCAGCGCTGGCGTACTCCGGATCCTCGCTGCCGGCCATCTGATCGCTCCAGCGGAAGAGCTGCTGGCGATCCTGGTCGGGGATGCCCATAAGGCCCGTGATCGCCTGCAGGGGCAGATGGCGGGCGACGTCCATCACGAAGTCGCCCGTGCCTTCTCGCTTGGCGGACCACACAATGCGGTGCGCTCGTTCGCGCAGCTCGTCCTCGAGGCCGGCCAGCGCGCGCGGGGTGAAGCACCGGTTTCCCACCCTGCGCACCCGGGTGTGCCGGGGCGGGTCCATGCAGAGCAGGAGGTTCTTGGTGGACTCGCCGGTGGGATCGGACTCATCCAATCGGCGCACGAAGGCCGAGTTGGCCTCTACCGACCATTCGAGGCCCCGAGTGACCGCCGTCACGTCGGCATGGCGGGTGAGCGCCCAGAATCCCGCATCGCCGTAGGCCGCCATGGACGGCTGCGGATTCCACCGAACGGGTTGATTCCGGCGCAGCCAGGCGAACTCGTCGAGGGGCAGATGGTCGGCGATCAGGTCAGGGTCGCTCAGATCGAGCCGGGCGTCGACAGGCGTCGAGGGCACGACGGCAAACCTCCTTCTCGGCTCCGCTCCTGACAGCCGACCGTAGACTTTGATACTGGCTGGTGTCAACTAGTCTGGTTCGACATGGAATACCAGGTGACGATGCCCTTCAAGGGGGTCAGTGCCGACACCAGGCGCGTCGATCGACGGAACCGGCTGGTCGGGACCGCCTTCGAGATCGCCGGAACCGAGGGCGCCGCGGCGCTCGGCGTCGGCCGCGTCTGCGCGGCCGCCGGCCTGTCCAAACGGTATTTCTACGAGAGCTTCGCGACGCTCGTCGAACTGCAGAGCGCCGTCGTCGACCATGCCATCGCGGTGATGTCCGAGCATGTCGATCCATTCCGGCCGGCAGGGCCCGGTGCGTCGCCCCAAGCGTGGCTCAATGCGTTCGTCGGCGCGCTGGTGGACGACCAGCGTCTCGCCCGGGTGCTGCTCGCCGAGACCCATGGTGGTGCCCTCAGCCCCTTTCGGCACCAGATCATTGACGTGGCCGTCGCTGGGATGGCACCGCCGGAATCGGATCCGCAGGCGGACCTCCGCGCGCGCCTCGCTGCCTACGCTCAGATCGGGACCTTGAGTGAGCTGTGCCTGGCCTGGCATCAGGGGCAATTACCCATGGAGCGGGCGAGGCTGGTCGAGGCGCTGACCGACCTGTTCGTCCGCATCGACGGCATCCGCCGGGGCGTGCCCACCGGCTCCAGCGGCTGAACCGCGCCCTTCCGCCGTCGAAGGCATTGCTGCAACCCCAGTCTTCTTGGCTGTGCAACCAGATAGCAACCAACGACGGGTCGGATATGTCCGACAGTAGAGACGTGACCTGGCGCGAGAAAAGGCGGGGACAACAGCAGGCACCCGCCCGGGGAGCCTCAGCCGCCGAAGAGCACCCCGTCGGGGCGCCCGCCGCCGGCGCTCCCCCCACGGAAGCGACACCATCGATGGAGGACGTGGCCTCCCTTGCCGGCGCCATGTTGAAGCTGCCCGACAGCGTCGTCATCGTCGACGAGGACGGCAACGTCGCCTGGGGCAACTCGTCGGCGCAGCGCATGTTCGGACGATCGCTGGCCGACTGGGTCGGTGTATCGGGCTTGACCTTGGTGCACCCCGACGACCAGGAACTGGTGCTCCGCTCCCTGACCTCCGTTCAGGACAAGGACGTCGGCGACCCCATTGAGATCCGGGTCGATTCCGTCACGGGGTGGCGCCTCGTCGAGATCGTCGGCACACCACTCGAGCTGTCCGGCAAGAACTTGGTTCTCCTCTGCCTGCGCGACATGACCAAGCGCCGGCGTTTCGAACTGGCCAGCGGCCGCGAGGCACGTTTCAGGTCCCTGGTGCACAACGTCGGCTCCGTGATCATGCTGGTGTCCGCCACCGGACTCCTCGAATCCGCCTCGGGGGCGATCACCCGACTATTGGGTCACGATCCCGAGCTCATTGAGATGCGTCCGCTCACCGACATCGTGGCCGAGGCGGACCGCCGGCAGGTCGTGACCGCCCTGCGCGACGCGGCCCGTGGAGCGACGGCCGCCCACCCGGTGACGGTCAGGGTCGGGCTGCTCCGCCACGACGGGAAATCCTCGATTCCCTTCGAGCTCAGCATCGTCGACCTCATCGAAGACCCCCTCGTGGAGGGCTTCGTCATCTCGGCCCACGACGCTTCGGCGCAGGTCGCCGCAGAGCACCAGCTCGGTGACGCCCTCTCCCTTCTCACCGCCACCCTCGACTCGACGGCCGACGGGATCCTCGTCCTCGACAACGACGGGGCCATCACCGGCTTCAACGGACGCTTCTCGGAGATCTGGCGCATTGGCGGGAACCTCGTCGCGGTGGGCGACGACTCCACCAAACTCTCGTTCGTCCTCGATCAGCTCCTCAACCCGCAGGCCTTCCTGGCGCGCCACAGGGAGCTCCAGGACAAGCCGGAGCAAGAAAGTTTCGATACCCTCGAGTTCAAGGACGGGCGCGCCGTCGAACTGTCGTCGAGGCCACAGACGGTCGGTGGCACCATCGTCGGTCGAGTCTGGAGCTTCCGCGACGTCACCGACCGCATCCGTTTGGAGGACGAGCTGGAATACCGGGCCTTCCACGATTCGCTCACGGGACTGGCGAACAAGGCGCTGTTCCAGGACCGGCTCGAGCATGCCCTGGCCCGAATCGGTCAGACCGGTTCCCACCTCGCCGTGATCTTCATCGACCTCGACGACTTCAAGACGGTGAACGACAGCCTGGGACACGGGGTGGGAGACGAGCTGCTGAAGCGGGTGGCGACCGACCTCTCCACCTGCCTCCGGCCTCTCGACACTGCGGCGCGCCTCGGCGGAGACGAGTTCGCCATCCTGATCGAAGACGTGTGGTCCCGCGAGGACATCCTGTCCTTGGCCCAGCGGATCCTCGACTCGCTGCGTCGCGCCGTCCCACACGGGTCCCAGTCCTCCGCCTCGGCAGGGAGCATCGGCATCGCGTTCGACGAACCGGGCATTACCAGCGAGCAGTTGCTGCGCAACGCGGACATCGCCATGTACAAGGCGAAGGAGAGTGGCAAGGACCGCTTTGAGGTCTACAAGGAGGAGATGCACACCGCGGTCCTGGCGCGCATTGAGCAGGAACGCGATCTGCGCGCCGCCATCCACGACGGCGAGCTCCTCACGCACTACCAGCCGATCTACGACCTCGACACGCGCCGCATCATTGGCTTCGAGGCGCTCGTGCGGTGGGCCCACCCGATCGGCGGTCTGGTCGACCCGCGGCTGTTCGTCTCGCTGGCCGAGGAACTCGGGCTGATTGAGGAGATCGACTCGTTCGTCCTGCGCTCAGCCTGCATGCAGGCGCGCCAGTGGCGCGCGGAGGGCCTCTGGGACTCGAGCCTGGTGATGAGCGTCAACCTGTCACCAGGTCGACTCATCGACCCCGACCTGGCCCAACGGATCACCGAGCAGATCGAGGAATGCGAGTTCGATCCCCGATCGCTGCTTCTCGAGATCACCGAGAGCGCCATGCTGGCCGACAACGAGACCACCGTGCGTAATCTGGCGGAGCTGCGATCCCATGGCGTGCGCATCGCGCTCGACGACTTCGGGACGGGTTATTCCTCGCTCTCCCGCCTCGACCGACTCCAGGTCGACATCGTGAAGATCGACAAGTCCTTCGTCCAGACCCTGGGGTCCGGCAACGACTCGCACGGCCTGGCCGCCGCCATGGTGCAGCTGGCCCACACGCTCGGCTACGAGACGATCGGCGAAGGCGTGGAGAACGCGGTCCAGGAGCGTGGGCTCTGGGCGCTGGGCTGCCGGTTCGCCCAGGGGTACCACCTCGGTCGACCGCTCAACGTCGAATGTACCGACCTCCTGCTCAGGGCCCAGGGTGCGCTCGACCCGGTCGCCCGAACTCTCTCGAGGGACTGAACCGAGGCAGCGCGGCGCTTCGAGAGCATGCGGGCAAGCCCGGGGCACCCGTCCCCGACGAACTCAGGCTTCGAGGTAGTAGCGGCTGGCGTCCCCCTGGAGAGCTTGGCTCGCCCGACCGTCGAGACCGACGACGGGGACCCCGGCCGTGGTGACCCGCTGCATCCGCCGGCGCTCGTCCGCGTAGTCGGCGATGGCGTAGTGCTGCGTGGCCCGGTTGTCCCAAATGGCGACGTCCCCCTCCTGCCAATGCCAACGGACGATGTTCTCCGGCCGCGTGACATAGGCCTGAAGGATCCGGATCAGATCCACTGATTCGCTGAGGCTGTGGCCGACGAGCCGCTGGGCGAAGCCACCCAGGAGGAGGGCAGGCTCTCCGGTCTCGGGGTGTACTCGCACCACGGGGTGCTCGGTCTCGTAGACCTCCGAGACGAATGCCTGCAAGTGCGCCAGCTGCTCGGGGCGCAGCTTGCCCCTCGTGCGCGCCACGTCGACCCGGCCGTAGTCGTGTCCGTTGGAATGCACGGCCACCAGACGATCAGCCAGCTGGCGCAGGTCATCGGGAAGGTCTCGGTAGCCGGCCACCGTGTTGGCCCACAAGGTGTCGCCGCCGACCTCGGGGATGACGAGCGCGCGCAACACCGAGAAGATCGGTGGACGCTCGACGAAGGTGACGTCGGTATGCCAGTGGTTCGCGCTGGCGCCCGCAATGGAGTCGAGGTCGAAGACCTCGCGCTCCTCGGTGAGCTGAGGCAGTGTGGGATGGCCCAGGGTCAGGGGCCCGAGCCGCGACGCGAAGGCGATCTGTTCAGCCGCTCCGATCGTCTGGTCCCGGAAGAAGACCACCCGGTGCGCAAGGAGTTCCCCGCGGATGGTCGCCACCTCACCGTCGTCGAGACGGCCGAGATCCACCCCGGAGATCTCGGCCCCGATGCGCCCGGTCAGGCGTCGCGAGCGCAACTCGGTGGATTGGGCCACAGCCACGGTGGGTCCTCCTTAAAATACCGAAACTCCGATGGATTTGATCATCAATCTATCGGATGGTGCACCGGTCGGCCCCCGCGTTAGACAACGCGTCACGAGAGCGCCACTCCGTGTCCTCACACGGTGACGGTCCGCACTGCTTCGGCCGCCAACGTGACTGACCGCAACCGCCCTTCGATCGTGGGGGCCTGGTGGACGGTGATCAGCTCGTCGGCGCCGGTGAGCTGCAGGAAGTCGTCCAGGTACTCGCCCACTTCTCGAGGGGTGCCGGCAGCGGTGTACGTCATCATGTGATCCACCTGGGCCGACGCGCCGGCGTCCAGCAGCTGATCGGCCTGCTCGTCCGTCAGGTCTTCGAGCGGCACCCCGAGTCGTCGCCCGAAGAGGCTGATGGCGCGGATCCGGCGGATGCCCAGGAGCTGCTCGTGGGCCGCCGCGGTCGTCTCGGCGGCGATCACGTTCACTCCCGCAATGACGTGCGGCCTGTCCAGCTGCTCGGAGGGCTTGAATGCGTCCCGATAGGCCGCGATCGCCGCCAGGAGGTCGCCCGGCGCGAAATGCGAGGCGAAGGCGTAGGGCAGCCCGAGAGCCGCCGCCAGCTTGGCGCCGAAGAGCGACGATCCCAGGATGTAGAGCGGGACATGGGAACCCTTTCCGGGGACGGCCTCCACGCCGGGAATCCGGCTCTGGTCGCCGAGGTAGCCCTGCAGCTCGAGCACGTCCTGGGGAAAGGCGTCAGAGGACCGTGGATCGCGGCGGAGCGCGCGCATCGTGATCTGGTCCGAACCCGGTGCCCGGCCCAGTCCGAGGTCGATCCGCCCGGGGTACATCGCGGCCAGGGTGCCGAACTGCTCGGCAATGGTCAGGGGGGCGTGATTGGGCAGCATGATGCCACCCGCCCCGAGTCTGATCGTCCGCGTCTGCGCTCCGACGTAGGCGATGAGCACGCTCGTCGCGGACGACGCGATGCTGGCGATGTTGTGGTGCTCGGCATACCAGACCCGCTCGTAGCCGAGGTCCTCCGCGCGTTGGGCCAGCGCCACACTGCCCGCGAAGCTGTCGCCGGGGCTCTGACCGCGCGCAATCGGCGCCAAGTCGAGGATGGAGAGTCGGGCCGGCGTCACCGCTACACCTCGGCCCACCGGCACGTCACCATCCGGACGAGAGGTACTGCTCGAGGTCCGTCTTTATGTCGGCGGGCGACACCGACGGCTCGTAACGCTTGACGACATGTCCCTTGCGATCGACGAGGAACTTCGTGAAATTCCACTTGACCTCGTCGGTGCCCTCGGCTTCAGGACGGATTTTCGAAATCACCTGGTAGAAGTCCCCGTACCGGGGCCCGAAATCTCCCGGCGCCTCTGCGCGCAGGTACTTGAAGAGAGGGTCGGCACCCGGTCCGTTGACGTCGATCTTGGCGAACACGGGGAAGGTGACGTCGTAGGTCGCCTTGCAAAAGGCCTGGATCTCGGCGTCACTGGCCGGTTCCTGCTCCTTGAATTGGTTACAGGGAAATCCCAGGATCTCCAGGCCGCGGTCCTTGTCGTCCCGGTAGAGCGACTCCAACCCCTCGTACTGCGGCGTCAGTCCGCACTTGCTGGCGACGTTGACGATGAGCAGCAGCTTGCCCTCGTAGTCGGCCAGTGGGACCGAGGTCCCGTCAGCGGTGGTGGCCGCGAAATCGTACGTCGTGGTCATGCTCACCCTTTCTCTCCCGCTCATCCCTGCCGGCGGCGCCGACGCGCGCCCGCAGACAGGTCCAACCCACGATCAGGCTGATCGATTCCCTCCATGGGGTGCGGCCGGGCGCTTCGATCGATGGGATTCGTCAAGAACTCGTGTTGCCTCCTACTGTAAGCAGAGCATGACGCAACCATTCGAAGGACATGTCGGTCGGACCTATGCCGATTCGAAGAGCTGGTGGCCACCGCTGGAGGGCCCACCCGCCGAAGCGCCGAACGTGGTGATCGTTCTCCTCGACGATGTGGGATACGCACAGTTCGGGGCCTACGGCTCGGACATCGCAACACCGACGTTCGACCGCCTGGCGTCACGGGGGCGTCGCTATGCCAACTTCCACACGACCGCCCTCTGCTCGCCGACCAGGGCCTGTCTCCTCACAGGACGCAACCACCACTCCAATGGAATGGCCAGGGTCGTCGAGCTTGCCGCGGGGTTCCCGGGCTACAACGCCACCATCCCGAAGGAGAACGGATTCCTCTCGGAAATTTTGCGTGACCAGGGCTACGCCACCCTGGCCATCGGCAAGTGGCACCTCACACCGGCAACGGAAATGGCATCGGGAAGCCCACGGGACAAGTGGCCCCTCGGCCGGGGCTTCGACCGCTACTACGGGTTCATGGGGGGCGAGACCGACCAGTACCACCCCGAATTGGTGCACGACAACCATCCCACCGAACCGCCGTGCACTCCCGAAGAGGGCTACCACCTCACTGAAGACCTGGCGGACCACGCCATCCGCTACATGGCCGACCTGCGGGGAGCGTCACCCTCGACGCCGTTCCTCCTGTGGTTCGCCCCGGGCGCCTGCCACGCCCCCCACCAGGCCCCGGCCGGGTACATCGAGCGCTATCGCGGCAGCTTCGACAAGGGATGGGACCGCTGGAGAGAGGAGGTGTTCGGCCGGCAGTTGGCGTCGGGCCTCCTGCCTCCCGGCACCCAACTCTCCGAACGCCCCTCCTGGGTCCCGGCCTGGGACACGTTGAGCGGTGACGAGCAACGACTCGCCGCCCGGCTCATGGAGGTCTATGCCGGCTTCCTCACCCATACCGATGCGCAGGTCGCACGCGTCCTCGACTTCATTGAGCAGCTCGACGAGACGGACAACACCATCGTCATCGTGATGAGTGACAACGGCGCATCGGCAGAGGGGGGTGCGAAGGGGTCGTTCAACGAACAGTACTTCTTCAACTTCATTCCCGAGAGCATTGAGGAGAACCTCGAACGGATTGACGACCTCGGCACACCGAAGGCCAACAACCACTACCCGTGGGGATGGGCCTGGGCCGGCAACACACCGCTAAAGCGATTCAAGCGCGATACCCACGAAGGTGGCGTCGCCGATCCACTCATTTTCCACTGGCCGGCGCGCCTCGGCACCGAGGGCAGCACGCGTCACCAGTACGTGCATGCGATCGACGTCCTGCCGACGCTGCTGGATCTCATCGGGATCGTTCCGCCCGGCTCCATCGCCGGTGTCACGCAATCACCGATTGAGGGCGTCAGCTTCGCGCCCACACTGAATGATCCGTTGGCGCCGGGAGCGCACGTCACGCAGTACTACGAGATGCTCGGCTCACGCGCCCTCTATCACGACGGCTGGAAAGCGGTGGTCTTCCACACGC
>Ga0302325_10006769_pt1 | contig 25657 bp, 23 predicted proteins | sample Palsa_T0_2_FD_201948 | JGI IMG/M metagenome (GOLD analysis project Ga0302325, IMG submission 201948) | Peat permafrost microbial communities from Stordalen Mire near Abisko, Sweden - Palsa_T0_2 | ecosystem: Environmental > Terrestrial > Soil > Palsa > Peat permafrost | place: Sweden: Abisko... | reverse complement strand
AAAACGTAAAACCAGCTTGCGCTGCTTTTCGGGATGGGGTGGCCGCCAGTTGCCTTCCAGACTTTGACGAGGTGGAGGCGCCGCTCGAACCACATCGCCACGTTGACCAAAGTGCTGATGATCCGTCTTTCCTTCGCACTCATAGATTTTACGACGGGCTCGCCAAAGTGGGGAGGACACCTGCCTTAATCTGTAATTCGCCCTTCTCGACCTTATGTTGGTAGACGTAGAGACCCCTCGGAGGAGGACCCGCAGCGTGTCCGCCGTCGGCGTAAAAAGCACCCCCGTGACACGGACACAAAAACAGTTGCGACTCTTCGAACCATCGGACCGGGCACCCCAAATGGGTGCAGTTCGCTGCGAACACCGTGAATTGATCGCCCTGAATCCGACGTACCCAGCAGGTAAGCCTCGCGGTCTCCCCGTCGGCCTCGCGACGGTACGGATTTTCGTACACTGCCAGTCGCATCGCTCCTTCCGGGAATTTCGAAACGGGTCCAAGGGAGAACCAGATGCGAGGAGTGCTCTTGATCAGGCTGGAGAGAATGAATCCTACGATCGGCAGCCCGATCATGAATGCCGCGACCGCGTTTAGAACGAGACCGATCTGGAGCAAAAAGTCGCGCCGTGTGGAATAGCTCTTTGCCTCTGGACTCGCTGGTGGATGACTTTCAGATTCGTTTGGGGTCATTACTGGTTTGAGGTTGAGGGTTGCGTCCCGTTGGTGGCATCTGCAGTTTTTGCGGTCTGCCCTGGGGCCGGTCCCTGACGACGCGACGAGAGCCAGGCCACGACGTCGGAAATTTCCTCGGGCGTCATCGGTTTTCCTGATACGTACTCCCGGTAACCCGGCATCCCGAGTTCGGGCCGGCCGGCGATGACCACAGTCCGGAGATACTGGTCGCTCACCAGGCTCAGATAGGCCGGATCGACCACCGATCCCGCTTTCCCTTTCACTCCTTCCCCGTCCGAACCATGGCAGCTGGCACAATCCTGCGCAAAAATCGATTCTCCACGCTCCGCATCACCTAAAGCTGCGCTGTACGGAGGAAGATTGTCAGCCAGCGCTTCATGGCCTTTAGCCCAATTGTAAATACCGTCGACCAATAGGTTGATCTGCTCGTCAGTCAACGTTCCGCCGGCTTTGGCCGAATACCCGGGCATCGCTGTGCCTGCAATTCCTTCTTCGATCGTCTTGCGCATGATCCCTTTCGGAACGACAGCTAGATAAGGAGGATTATGCATCGAAATTGAAGCCCCGAGCGTTTGTCCATTGCTATGGCACGCTCGGCAGTTCGTATCGAAGAGGTCAGCAAAATTCTTGTTCTCTGACGGCGGCTTCCAGCGATCTTCTTCTTTCGGTTTACCCGGCAACCGGTCGCAGCCGCAAACGAGTGCTAGGCCGCCGAAAAGCAGAATCCAAGATAACGTGCGTGGCTGCATTTGACCGTTCAAATCGTCTACTCTTCTTTTTCTTGTTCTGGTATGGCGTGCAGGCCCATTCTTTGGCCGAGCGACCAACTCTGCATGGTTTCAACTTTCTGGGACTTGAAGACCACAAAGCCGCCGACCAAACCGAACGAGACCTGACAGATGACGAACCAACCCCAATCGACGCGGGCCGCCAGAGCAGGATTAATCAGGTTAAATGTCGGATAAATCAAAGCGGTCCAGATGAGCGGAGTCATCACGCCGCCAAACAGCCATTCCAGCCGCGGAGGAAGCATTGGCAGAAGGACGGTATAGAGCAATCCGACGAGAATTGAAAAGGCGAGATGACTTATGATGGCGACCGTCAGGCCTGCAGCGTTAAACTCTCGCAGAGTTGCTAAGCTTGCGTTTGCCAGCGAGGGAACACCCGCGGCTGCCATGAGGTTGATCGGATACCAGATGCTGTGTTGAACGACCAATCCGTATGCCATGGCCAAGACCGCCATGGCTGCGCCCCCGGCGAGTCCGCCCAGAATCCCCGACGAATACCGGTGGACCTCCACCGGGATGCGGGTGCGATGGCTCGATTGGCCATACTGTAAATGGACGATGCTGCGCGGAGAGACTTTCACAGGAGCAGGACGACGGTCTGCATCCGCTAACTGGTAGAGCGTATGTTTGGGCGTTGGGAAAACGCTTCGGAACCAGCCGACCGCTGCGCTCAGTGCAATGATAAATCCGACCAGAGTCACGATGAGTGTCGTCACCACTCCGACCGCAAGGAGAGTGATCCCGAAGGCGCACATGAGTGGCCAAGTCGTGGGTGTCGGCAATTCAACACCTTCTTTTGATGAGTGCCCGTGTTCGTGAGTGTCCATACGTTTACGATTTGGCACCTATGACGTACACCACCGTGAAGACGACGATCCAGACCGCGTCGACAAAGTGCCAGTACCAGGAGATCATGATGATATGCTCGTGGTGATAGTGTTTAATGCGCCCGCTTACGTTTAAAATCAGTATCAGGAGGATCAAGATCAGGCCAACAACAACGTGGCTCGCGTGAAGGCCCACGAGTGAATAGAACGTCGACCCAAATAGATTCGTGCTGATCGTCAGATGGTCCTCATAGATCAGCTTGTGCCACTCAACGCCAGTGTAGATCAGGAAGCCGACACCCAGCAGGGCCGTGATCAACCACCAGAGGTTGAACAAACTGTTGATTCCCTTGTGCAGGTTTCGTTCCGCGACGACGATTGTCACGCTGCTTGAAAGCAGCAAGACCGTGCCAAGGATCGGCAATTCGAGCACTTCGTGGGGATATGGACCGGATACGCTCTTCCCGATATAAAAGAGGTAGGCGACCACGAATATCGTGAAAAGCGCCGTCTCCGTCAGAATGACCAGAATCATTCCTACCACGCGCGGCGAGGGGAGCTTCCATTCGGTTTCGGTGCTGGTTAGCGATTGAGAACTCACGATTCGAGATTAGTTACGAACATTGGTAAGTATTTGGGAGATGAACTCGAATTTTGCCTATTCGAATTTCCAATCGGGATCCTCTGGATGCTTCAAATCCCAGAGCGGACGGCGGCTCCGGACTTCCGGCGGCGTTTCGAAGTTGTACTCCGGCGGTGGCGAGGTGGTGGACCATTCCAGCGTCCACGCGTCCCAGGGATCGTCCCCGGCGATCTTACCTTTGCGCGCTGACCATAACAGATTGAGGACCAGGCAAATGGCGCCGGCCGCCTGAAAAAGAGCGCCGATCGTCGAGATCAAATTCCACAACTCCCAACCGCGGCCCGGTTGATAGGTGTAGATGCGACGCGGCATTCCCAGGATCCCTGCGAAATGTTGAGGATCGAACGTTAGATGGAAACCGATCGTGAACAGCCAGAAATGCCACAACCCAAGTCTCTTGTTAAGCATTCGACCGAACGCTTTCGGGTACCAGTAATAAAGGAATCCAAAGATCCCGTAAAGAATGCCGCCCACAATCACATAGTGAAAATGGGCGATCACGAAGTAGGAATCATTCAACTGCCAATCGAAAGGAGCGACGCCAAGCATGACTCCCGTCAGTCCGGCGATCAGGAACTGGAACAGGAACGCGATACAAAAGATCATTGGCAATTCCAAACGGATCTTGCCGCCATACATGGTTGCCAGCCAATTGAACATCTTGAGGCCGGTTGGAACAGCGATCGCCAGTGTCGCCATCGCGAAAAATGTCACCCCAAACGAATTCAGGCCGACGGTAAACATGTGATGCGCCCAGACGCCCGCACTGATAAAACCGATCAGGACAGTGGCGGCCACCATCATAGGGTAGCCGAAAATCGGTTTTCGGGAAAATACCGGCACGATTTCAGAGATGGTGGCAAAAGCCGGCAGCACGAGGATGTAAACCTCCGGATGCCCGAAAATCCAGAAAAAATGCTGCCAGAGAATCGCCGAACCGCCCGCCTGTGGATCGAAGAATTTTGCTCCCAGGTGACGTTCCAATGTCAGCATGATCTGGGCAGCCGACAGCGGAGGGAGATAAACAACGACGAGAAACATCGTGACCAATGCTAACCACACAAACAACGGCATCCGGTGGAGGGTCATTCCTTTGGTTCGATAGCAGATGATCGTGACCATGATATTGATCCCACCCGTGACGCTCCCGATCCCGCTGATAAGCACGCTGAGTGACCAGTAGTCGATGCTTGGCCCTTTGGAAAAAGCCTGAGAAGTCAGTGGCGCGATCGCGAACCAACCCGCGTCCGGCGCCCCACTGGCGCCATAAAGACCGGGACCCGCAACAAAGCTGAAAAACAGAAAAAAACCGCTAAAAAAAGTCAACCAGAACGAAAAAGCGTTCAGCCTTGGAAACGCCATGTCCCGCGCTCCGATCATCAGTGGGACAAGGTAGTTGATCATTCCGAAGACAATCGGCATTGCCACCCAGAAGATCATCACCGTTCCATGCATCGTGATCAGCGAGTTGAACTCCTGCGGAGAAGTGACGTGCCCGTTTGGAAAGGCGAGTTGTGCTCGAATCAGGAGGGCCATTATACCCGCCAACACGAAAAAGAAGAGTCCTGTCCCGACATAGAGCATTCCCAGCTTCTTATGGTCGACCGTATACACCAGGTCTTGGATCCAACCGGTCGGGGTCCCGCGCTCTTCTCCCGGTCTCGCCGGCACCAACTCCGTACCGGACTCTGTAATTGCCGTTCCGTTAGCCATAGGGTTATTAGTTCAGCGTTTTAAGGTAGGCCATGATTTCGTCGACCTGCTTTGGTCCTAACTTCATGTCAGGCATCAGGCAGCCAGGTTTCAGTTCCTGCGGGTCGCGCAGCCATGATTTGAGGTTCGCATCGTCATTGGGCGCAACGCCCGAACCTAATGTTTGTCGGCTCATGAAATGGGTGAGATTAGGACCGAAGATCCCGCTATACGTTGTCCCGTCTATCGTATGGCAACTGCCGCACGAATTCGCTCCAAAGTCTTTTTGGCCGGCTTCAGTGCCAGGATCTGGATTCGGAGGCCGTTGTTGCCGTGTTGCCCACGCGTCGAAATCTTCCGGCGACTCGACGACTACCCGAATCAGCATGTTCGCGTGCTGATAACCGCAAAGCACCGTGCAATTGCCAAGATAAATTCCGAGTGATGTCGGCTGGATCCACCACTTGTTCTCGCGATCTGGAACTAACCACTCTTTTCCGTTTAGCTCAGGCACCCAAAAGCCGTGCACCACGTCGGCTGAGGCCAGCGTCATCTCCACGGGACGCGGGGCGCTCAAATAGCTGACCGGTACGTGAATCTCATTGGCCGTCACAATGTTGTATTTCGGGTAGTGCACCTCCCACCAGAAACGGTGACCGACGATTCTCACCTGAAGTGGATCGCCGGTGAACTTGGGGTTTTGGATCTCGCCGACGGTACGTGCGGTCGCGAGCGCCAGAACCACGACGATCAAGATCGGGGGCACAGTCCATGCAAGCTCGATCGCGGTACTGCCGTAGACCTGCGGCGGTTCGGTCGTGTCATCGTCGGTTGTCCTTCGCCGATAACGCACAACGGCATAAAGCAGCAATCCTCCGACAACCAAAAAGATGCCTAAACAGATCAGCAATACCAAAATTGCGGTCTGATTCAGGAGCTCTGCCGGAGCTCCGACGGGAGTAAAAATGTTTTGGACGGATCGAACCTGATCGGCGCTCTGCGCGCCCACTGTTCCGGGCACCGCTGCTGTGAGTAGCAGAAAAGCTCGGCGGAACATCCAATTGTTTTGTTTTAGTCCTTTCGAGCTAGTCATCGGTAAGCAAGTTATCGGGGCTAGTACTGAAAAGTTCTGGCTGAAGATCAATCAAACAATCTCACAGAAACAAGTAACCGCCTGACATCGCCGTTACTCACATCAAATTCAATGACACACAAAACAGGGGCACTCCGTCAAGCCGTGTTTAAAAGTTATTACGATTCAACGACGGTGGCGGACGCGTTCGCCGCAGCGTCGCGTACCCGGGACTGCAATTGCGGGCTCAACCCTGCCGCCGCTTGAACATGGCTCGACCGTGAGTTAGAACTTTTGACTCACCGAATGAATCTCGATTTTAAGTACACTGCCGATGGACTGATCCCCGCGATCGTGCGGGAAGCGACCTTCCCTGGCCGGGTTTTGATGATGGGTTGGATGAACCGGCAATCTCTCGCGAAGACCTTGGAAACCGGATTATTGCACTACTGGAGCCGGTCGCGCCATCAGCTTTGGCTGAAAGGCGAAACGAGCGGAAATACCCAACGCCTTATTCGTTGGTTTACGGATTGCGATCGTGATACCCTGCTTTTCGAAGTGGAACAAAGTTCCGGAGCTTGCCATACCGGGTATCGAAGCTGTTTTTTTCAGGAGCTCGATTCTTCCGGCGAGCTAAAGCCGGTCGTGGAGGACAGGCTCTTTGATCCCGCTAAAGTGTACGCGAAATGACCTCGTTACCCCTCTTTCCATCTCGGTCGGAATTCAAGGAATTGGCCGCACAGGGTAATCTCATTCCGATTTACACCGAGTTTGTCGCCGATTATGAAACGCCGATCGCGGTGTTTGAAAAGATCGATAACGGCGTCCGATCGTTCTTGCTCGAATCAGCGGAAAGCAACGATCATGTCGGCCGCTACTCTTTTCTGGGCAGCGATCCGAGGATCTATTTTGAAGCTCGCGGCAAGCACATCGTCATCGAGGAGAACGGCCAGCGGCGCGAGTTCGAATCCACGGTTGACCCTTTGATGGAACTGCAGCAGCTGATGGCCCGCTTTCGGGCGGTTGATCTGCCCGGCCTGCCCCCTTTTCGCGGCGGTGCGGTCGGTTATATTGGGTACGACGCCGTCCGATTCTTTGAACCGACAGTCGGGGAACCGCCTCCGGACCAATTGGGGTTGCCGGAGATGGTCTTTATCGTGACGGATACCTTTTTGGTATTTGATCACCGCTTTCGGCGGCTGAAAATCTTCGCGAATGCATTAGTGGAGGGAACGAAAGTCGACGAGGCGTACGATGTTGCCGCGAAAAAAATCCGGCGGATCGTCGACAAACTCGAGGAGCCGACCAAACCGCAGCTGATGAACGCGGCTCCCGTCGCTGTGTCGCTCAGTCCGCAGAGCAATACCACGCGGGAGGAATTTCACGAGATGGTTCGCAAAGCCAAAAGCCATATCGAAGCCGGGGACATCTTCCAGATGGTTCCTTCACAACGGTTTGAAGCCAGATTCGACGGAGATCCGATTATCCTTTACCGAGCGCTCCGATTCATCAATCCCTCTCCTTATATGTTCTGCTTGCGCCTCGGAGAACGTTTCGCCCTGGTCGGCAGTTCACCGGAAGTCCACGTCCGGCTACGGGGACGAAACGTCGAAATCCGTCCGATCGCAGGGACCCGGAAGCGCGGCGCTACCGCCGGCGAAGACGAGCTTCTGGCCGAAGAACTGCTGGCCGATCCGAAAGAACGCGCCGAGCATTTGATGCTTGTCGATTTGGCGAGGAACGACGTCGGCCGGATATCCGAATATGGCACTGTCCGGGTGACAGAATTCATGACCGTCGAGCGATACAGTCATGTGATGCATATCGTTTCGAATGTCGTTGGAGAACTCGGTCAGAGCTACAGCGCATACGACGTGATGCGGGCGACCTTTCCCGCGGGGACCGTATCGGGAGCGCCCAAGGTCCGGGCCATGCAGCTGATCTACGAATTCGAAAAGGGAAAGCGGGGTGTGTACGCTGGCGCGGTCGGATATTTTGGGTTCGACGGCCAACTCGACTCCTGTATTGCACTAAGAAGTGTCGTCCTGAAGGATGGCGCCGCCTATGTGCAAGCCGGCGGCGGCGTCGTGGCCGACTCCGTACCGGAACTTGAGTTCCAGGAGAGCGTTAACAAAGCCATGGCCACTTTCCGGGCCATCGAGCGAGCGGAGCAAATTTTATGATGCTGGTCGTCGATAACTACGACTCGTTCACCTACAACCTGGTTCAATACTTCGGCGAACTCGGCGCGGAATTGATCGTCCGACGGAATGATTGCACAACGATTGACGAAATTGAGCAGTTGCACCCGGAAAAAATCTGTATCTCTCCGGGACCGGGAACGCCGGACGAAGCTGGTATTAGCAACGAGATTATTCGACATTTTGGACCGCGCATTCCCGTGTTGGGGGTCTGCCTTGGGCATCAGTGCATCGGTCAAGTGTATGGGGGCGAGGTCGTTCGGGCTGATCGCCTGATGCATGGGAAAACTTCGCCGATTCTTCACGAAGGGGATGGCGTGTTCCGCGGGTTGCCGATCCCGTTTGAGGCGACTCGGTACCATTCATTAATCGTACGTCGCGAAACATTGCCGGCCGAGTTGGAAATCGTCGCGGAAACATCTGAGCGCGAAATCATGGGCCTGCGACATCGGCAGTATCCTGTGCATGGTGTTCAGTTTCATCCAGAGTCGATTATGACCAGCGAAGGGAAAAAGCTATTGGCGAACTTCCTTACCATGTAGTGTCTGAGGAGCACGACAGGGGCGGCGCGCGTGAAGAATTGAGAAGAAACTGTTTCTTGGCTGACCTCGCAGTTTCAGACAAGATTAATCAATGTCCGCACAAAGCTACTCATTTCCCATTGTTATCGTAGGCGGTGGATTTGCCGGCGCGTACTGCGCGCGGTCGCTCCGGGCGGGACTGCAAGAGAGCACCTCCCAAAACGTTGCGCTATTGGCTGACCAGAATGCAATGTTGTTTCACCCGATGCTGGCCGAAGTCAGCGGTTCATCAATCTCGCCGCTTCATGTGGTCAACCCGCTTCGGCTTTTTTGTCGAGGCAGTTCCGTCTTTATGGGCGGAGTCGAGGACATCGATCTGGAGCAGAAAACAGTCAGCTTTTTGCCAGGTCCATTTACTCCCCCGGCGAAGCTGACATTTGAGCACCTGGTCTTGGCAATTGGGAGCGTCGTTGATGTCAGCCGCGTGCCAGGAATGCCGGAGCACGGGTATCTGATGAAGACCGTCGGAGACGCGATGCGGCTTAGGTCGGGTGTCCTCGAGCGACTGGAGGAGGCCAGCATTATCAACGAAGAATCGATCCGCCGCAAATTGCTCACCTTTGTTGTTGTCGGCGGTGGCTACTCGGGTGTTGAGACGGCAGGGCAAATCTGGGACCTGCTGCGAGATGTGGAACGATTGTATCCTCGAATCAGCCCTAAAGAATTTCGTTTGGTGTTGGTGCACAGCGGCGCGCATCTGCTGCCGCAAATTGGGGAAGAACTGGGAAAATACTGTGAAGACCAGCTCCGGAACCGAGGTATCGAAGTTCGGTTGAACACACGGGTAACCGCGATCACCGGTGAACGAGCGATTCTGAATAACGGCGACATCGTTGAGACAAACACCGTGGTCACGACGGTTGGCAACGCGACTCACCCGGTGATTAAAAAGCTGATCGCTCGGTACCAGTTGCCAAACGATAGAGGGCGGCTAAACACCGAGCCGACGATGCAGGTGAAGGGCTACAAAAATCTTTGGTCCGCCGGAGATTGTTCGGCTGTCCCGTTAGAGGACGGAAGCGTCTCTCCGCCAACCGCACAGTTCGCGATGCGCCAGGGGACCGTCCTTGGGAAGAACATTCTCGCCGCTCGAAACGGCCAGTCTTTGGCGCCCTTCCGCTTCAAGACTTTGGGTGAGATGGCATCTTTGGGACACCGTAACGCTGTCGGAAAAGTCTTGGGATTCAAGGTTTCAGGATTTTTCGGTTGGCTCATGTGGAGAGCGACTTACCTCTTCAAATTGCCCGGCCTGGAACAGAAGTCGAAGGTGTTTTTCGAATGGAATCTGGAGCTACTGTTTCCCCGGGATATTAGCTTGCTCAATGTCAAAATGACCGAGGTCATTGGACGTGTCCATTTGGAGAAGGGGGATCCGATTTATCATATTGGAGATGCCGCTTTCTCTTTTTATCTCCTTGAGAAAGGTAGCGTAGAGGTGAACGATCGTTCCGGCTCGGTCCGAACAATCGGTCCGGGTGAACACTTCGGAGAGCGGGAACTGCTTCAAAGCACCAAGCGCCAGTTTGATGCGACCGCCCTTGAGTCGACCACGCTCATCGCGCTCGATAAAACGACATTCGAGGCGTTAACCAAGAACAGTCTTACGCTGGGCTACTACTTGAATCGAAGCTCCGTTAAATATCTGACCCTTCAGGAGAGGACGGCGATCGTTGACCGGACCTCTCCGACCCTCCGCCAGAAGCGTGTCGAAGAATTTGTGCGGGCGGACGCAGTCGTTCTTCGTGGGACCGATTCGGTTCTTGTCGCCATAAAAGCTTTTAAGCACGCCGGCGCAACCATACTGCCTGTCGTGGACGACAATATGCAGTGTAAGGGCTGGCTCCGCCTCGATCTAGCGTTCGATTGGCTGCATCAGGGAAAAGCGCGGCTCGAATCTGCGGTGAGCGAGCTCCGCACTTTATCTTGTATCACTGTGAAGCCGCAAGACTCGGTGGAACAAGCGCTGCTGCAATTCGCACAGACTCCTGATCGGGAGGTGATCGTTGAAAACGACACTGGTCAATTCATCGGAATCCTCGCATTGCTGGACTTGATCCTGGCCGACGCGGGGTGAACTGTGTCGGCGCGTGGGCGACCCTTGAAAGTGTAGGCGAAGCGTCTCGCTTTGCTCCGCCTGCAAGAAGCAAAGTGGGACGCTTCGCCTGCAGCGCCCGCGAGTGGAGAGATGGGCTGCTAATACTCCCTTTAGGCACTAAACGCGAGGCTCCGCTAACACGACTCGATCGAGCCGCAGCAGCTCTCCCAGAGACCATGCTTGAAATGGGCAGCCGCGCGGCGTGTGCGGCGGCTCTGCATCCGCAATTTCCGACAAGTGGCCAAGGCCAGCTTGATCAAGGTGATATTGTAACGGATCTAAAAATCGTTGTCTCGCAAGCTTTTTCACTTGCGGCGTGTTCCCGCGAACGCGAACCCATGCTTCGACGAACGGCCCGATCAACCAGGGCCAAACCGTCCCCTGATGGTACGCAGAATCACGGTGCCAGACGTCCCCTTCGTAGTACGGAACATAGCCAGGTTCTCCTCGTGCCAGGGAGCGCAAACCGATCGCTGTGCAAAGTGCCTCTTCGACAGCGTCCACAACCTGCCGCGCCCGCTCCATGGGGAGCAGAACCAGAGGCAATCCTCCGACCGAAAAAATCTGATTTGGTCGAAGTAACGGATCCATCGCGCCTGCCTGATGGTCGACGTCGACAACGTCAAAGAGTTGCCCTCTATCCTCATTCCAAAAGCGAATCGCGAACGTTTCGGACGCTTTCGCAAAGAATGACTTCCACTGCGCAGAGAACGATTGACCAACCCAAAGCGCGTTGATCCATAGCGCCTGCACTTCGACCGGTTTCCCGATCCGTGGCGTGATGACCTGATCACCCACCTTCGCGTCCATCCAGGTGAGTTGGACCCCGGATGCGCCTGCGGCCAGCAACCCGTCTTTGTCCGCTTTAACTCCAAACCGCGTTCCCCCGAGGTAGCCGGAAAGAATCGCTTCGACCGCTTGTCGCAGCTTCGCTGTCACATTGCTGTCTTCCAGGTTCGGTTTGCCATCTGCCGCGCTGAGATATTCAAAGACCGCGATGATGTACCAAAGCGATGCGTCGACCGAATTGAATTCGGGTTCAACGCCGCGGTCCGGGAACCGATTCGGCAGCATTCCCATTGAAACAGTTCCAGCCCACTCGGTCAGGATATCTCGGGCTGTCTCCAGACGACCGAGCGCCAGGCACAATCCTCTCATTGAGATGAAGGTGTCGCGACCCCAGTCCCCAAACCATGGATACCCTGCGATAATGGTCTTTCCTGAGCCGCGTCTGACTAGATAACTGTCAGCGGCAGCGGCGAGTGGAGAGGAGAATTCCTCGCGCCGCTGTCGTTCGCGCACTCGAAGTTTGTTCGCGACTTCGGTGGCGTCTTCGTTCCCGACGTTCGCGAAATCTTCCGCATAGAAAATCAGGGACGCGGGTTCCGAATGAAGATCCAGGTCGAACAGACCAGGACTGGCCAGATCTTCGAGGTAGTCCAAACCACGCGCTCGCTCTTCGACGTAACAAAAATTTCGATACCACGTCGGCGAGTGACGATAGCTCCCACTCGATTTCGCAATGACGGCCGGGATATCATGGTACGGTTTCCAGCGGACCCGATCACCATGCAATTCCGGGTCGAAACGAAACGAGTTATTCTCATGGTGCGTTCCATGAAAGTCTCTGCCAGAGAGTAAGGGTCTGACTGTCAGTTTTGCTTTGCTCCCGGAGTCGCCGGCCAATCTCCAGCTCAAGACGACCGCCGATCGCCCATACGGGACGAAAAGCTCTTGTTCGATTGCGACACCGTCGTCCAGCTCAAAGCGCCACCTCGGCCAAGGTTGAAGCTCGAAATGTTTAACGTGCGTCATTCCATCTGGGTAAATGACATCCGGTGCGTACCGCTGCGAAGTGAGGAACCATTTTCCGCGGGCAGTCTCGACCCAGGCTTCGAACCCGTTCACCAAAGTCTTTCTTTCCGATGGCGGATTTGTCGCCGTCAACAAGAGCGCATGGTAACGTCTCGTCCGGATTCCAGCGGTTGTTCCGCTCGCAAATCCGCCAAGGCCATCCGCTTCGAGCCATTCCGCCGAATCAGAGACCAGTGACATAACCAGAGAGAGTAGGGTGATCGCGACCTTTACGGACGCAAACAGGTTGGAGCGCCGGGTTGAACATTCTCCCTGGGCGAATTGTGACGCGGGAGAGGGTGCGCCAAAGAAAAGAATCCCGGTTTAATTACCGGCAGTCAGGTTTTATCTCGTTAACCATCATTCTCAGCGCTTTTGACATCCGGTCACTTGAACGCTTTAGAAGCGGAACATTACTTGCCAGCAGGATTTTGGCGAACCCTACGGTCATGTCCTCGTCGGGTTGTTTCATCCGAAGACTCTTCTTCAAGGTTTGCTCAGCTTTTTTAAATTCTTCCTGATTGATCGTCATTTTTATTATCCTTCCTTCCATGGAATTTATCGCCGACATTAAAATCAAAACATTTTTTTATTATGTATGGAAAATCCGGAATCGGACTTTCAACAGGATTCATTGTAAACCCATAATGCGTCTCTTGGGAAGCACAATCGCCATCTCAGAATGCCAGCACAACGTCGTACCAGGCATCTTCACTCGTCCGGTGACGCCGGAGGGTTCTAAAATGTCGCCCCATCTTTTCCAAACAACAAACTAGAAGAGTGTTCTGATGATCGATGTGGTTCCGGAGATCCTTGAACTCCTGCATTGCGAAGGAGATCAAAGCCATTTCATGTTTCCCACGACCCGTGTATTCTTAAAGATGTTCAAATGCCGCTTCTTTCTTCGACGTACCGGAAGAAGCCTTTCTGATCGACAATGCGTTATGGACAATTTTCGTTCGATTTCTCACCGAACATTGCTAGGGATTGTCCCATGACTTCCCGGCTCGATTCGCTCCGCGAGGCCCTTGAGGTTTCCCCGCAGAACATTCCGCTGCTTCTCTTATTCGGCCACGCATGCTCAGACGAGTTGAGTTTCGCGGAGGCGCGAGCGGCCTTTGATCGTATTCTTCAGTCTGACCCGACCCACGTTGAGGCCAAGCTCGGCATCGCCCGCCTCCTTTATCTAAGCGGAAATACATCGGAAGCGGTCGTTCGCGCCGAGGCGCTGACTCAAGCCAGTCCCGGCTTCGCGGAAGCGTGGATGTTGCTCTCCCGGTTGGCTGTTGCCGAAGGCGATCGTCTTTTAGCCGTGCAATATTACCAGAAGGCGGTGAAGCTTACCCCTACTCTGAGCGATCCTGCATTCGAGCGAGACATCCAGATCGGCCAGGCGACGACACCGGTGGATCCGCCGGTCAACCTGCCGCCCGAAGTCGAATTAGAGACTTGGGAGTTCGTCGGCGAGTTCGAGAAAGAGGGCGACAACTCTCCGGACGTTCAAAAGGCGGAGGTTTCTTTCGCGAACGTCGGCGGCATGGAGGAGATCAAGGAAGAGATCCGGATGAAGATCATTTACCCGCTTCAGAACCGCGCTCTCTTCAAAGCGTACGGCAAAAAGCTTGGCGGGGGGGTGTTGCTCTATGGGCCTCCCGGTTGCGGCAAAACATTGATCAGCAAAGCGACCGCGGGCGAGATTCAGGCCAATTTCATCTCGGTCGGTATCCACCAGATCCTCGATCTGTACGCCGGAAACAGTGAAAAGAACCTGCACCAGGCTTTCCAGGTGGCGCGGGACAACGCCCCTGCGATCCTTTTTTTTGACGAGGTCGACGCCTTGGCCGCCGATCGAAAAGATTTTCGCGAAAGCGCAATTCGAACCATGATCAACCAGTTCCTGGCGGAGATGGATGGAAATATCGGAAGCAACGAGGGGATACTCGTTCTCGGAGCAACAAATGCTCCGTGGCATTTGGACGCGGCATTCAGACGCCCCGGCCGATTTGACCGCATCATCTTCGTGCCGCCTCCGGACGAACCAGCGCGCGAAGCGATTGTGGAAATCCTCGCACGCGACAAGCCGTTAAAACGTCTTGATGCCAAGGCACTGGCAAAACGAACGAAAGAATTTTCCGGCGCTGACATTCAATCAATCTTCGACGTCGCAACGGAACGGGCTCTTTCGCGAGCCATGAAAGAAGGTCGGGTTGTTCCGTTGACCACGGAGGATCTTCTGCAGGCATCAAAAGGGATAAAACCTTCGACACGCTCTTGGTTCGAAAGTGCGAAAAATTATGCACTTTACGCCAACCAGGGAGGGTTCTACGACGATGTCCTGAGCTTTTTAGGAATTCGCAAATGAACGACTCTTTTGCGCGCGCGCTTTTGTTTGTCCGGCAGGGCCGGTACCGTGAGGCCGAATCCTACTTGCGAATTGCGATCGAGAACGATCCCGAGGATCCTCAAGGATTCTTTTTTTTGGCGACCTGTCTCATGCACGACCCGACGACTCGGCCTGAAGCGTTGTCGATGATCGATCAGGCGTTGCGGCTGCGCCCGACCCGAGCTGTCTATCATGCCCAGCGCGCGAATATTCTGATTTTGCTCACCCGCACGAAAGAGGCTTTGGTGGAAGTCGAGCAGGCGCGGAGCCTGGCGCCCGACTCTCCAGACTCGTATGTGGCGGAGTCGCTTGTCATGTTGGTTCTTGGCAAACCGCAGGAGGCTGAACGCGTCGCCCGTCAGGCATTGGCGCTGGATGCAGAGAACGAAGCGGCAGGAGACAGCTTGGCGGACGCGCTCAGGATGCAGGGCAAGTTGGAGGAAAGCGCCGCGCAAATTCGTGGACTACTCGGAAGGAACCCGGAGAACCCATGGACTCACTCGTCGGCTGGGATGCTTGCGCTTCAGCGCGGAGAGGTGCGGGCTGCAGAAACGCACTTTCTGTCGGCCCTTCGAATTGAGCCTGAACATCGGGAAGCTCGGGAAGGCTTGCTGCATGCGTTTCGTGCGCGGTCCCCGCTCTATCGTGCTTACCTGCAGTACAGCTTTATGATGGAGAAGTTAGGGCGTACCGGTCGGGGAATGCTCGTGATTGGTCTCCTGATTCTGATGCAATTCGCGAGTGTGACCTTTGTCGGACGACTGGCACCGCTCGGAATCGTGCTTGTTGCTGTCTACTGCCTGTTCGTTTTGTGGATCTGGGTGGCGAAAGGAGTGGGTAATCTGTTTCTTTTGTTTGATCGATTTGCTCGCATTGCGTTGCGAGCCGACGAAAAAACGGAAGCTCTGGTGGTCGGTGGCGGCGTCCTCGTTGGACTCGCGCTGTTTGCCATCGGTCTCTGGATGAAGCAGATCAGCGTCATCTTCGTTGGTTTGACTTTGATTGCCGCGGCATTCCCGATGTCGCTCGTTTTCACGAACCGATCCAAGGCGGGCCGCGTTGTTTTTGGCTTGGTGGGGGCATTCGTCTATCTTGGAGGATTCCTCTCGCTTTGGTTGGTTTTGCTGCCCGTGGGCAGCGCAGGCGGGTTCGCGACAACACTTTTTGGTTGGACCATGATCCTTGCCCTCATCACGACCTGGCTAGGCAACATTCCTGCTCTGCGGCGTTAGGGGGAAGTTGTCAGTTGTCAGTGGCAGAGCCGACCATTCAAGCGATCCAGGCTAAGAACCGCATTTTTCGGAAGACCAAAAGTGCGCTCCAATCTCGCTCCGGGTTTTTTTGGCTTTTCCACTGGCAACTGGCAACCGGCAACCGGCAACTTCCTCCAAAAGGTCGTTAACTGCGTACAAAGGCCTCAACATCAAGAAAACGGTGCAGGCAAGGAGACAACTTTTCGCGGACCTTTTCCAACGAGATCTCGCTTCCTGACTCCATGCTGATCGATGTCATCCGTACGCCGGAGAGACCACAGGGAATGATGCTCTGAAACCCGCTCAGATCGCTCGCCACGTTCAGTGCGAACCCGTGCATCGTCACCCACTTCCGGACCCCGACCCCTATTGAAGCGATCTTGCGGTCCTGAACCCAGACGCCGGTCTTTCCCTCAATTTTCTCACCTTTAATACCGAACTTTTCGAGCAAATCGATCAAGAGATCTTCCAATTTCCGGAGATAGCAATGCAGATCTCGACCGCGCGCGCGCAGATCAAGAATTGGATAACCAACCAGTTGACCGGGTCCGTGGTAGGTCGCCTGGCCGCCCCGATTGGTTTCGAAGACCGGATGCGGGAGCTGGTCAACGGCGCGCAAGCTCGACTTATCCGGAAGCCGGCCGATCGTATAGACTGGCTCGTGCTCGAGCAGAATCACACTTTCTTTACCGGCGTTCAGGCAAATCTCGAGCTTTTCTTCCTGAATACGAAGACCGGCCCGGTAATCGATCCGCCCGAACCACTCAATTTTCATAAACGGTGATTCCCTCGAAGGGCCGCGAGTGGCGAACTGTGCATTTGAAAGTGAGTTAACCCGATTGCCAATGCGTCTGCGGCATCCGCTTCGGGTGTTTCCGTGAGCCCGAGAAGCGTCCTCACCATATATCCGATCTGTGCTTTTTGCGCTCCTCCGCGGCCGACGACCGCCTGCTTCACCCGCCGCGGCGGGTATTCGTAAATCGGCAACCCGTGTTGCGCAGCCGCCAGTAAGGCCGAGCCGCGAGCTGCGCCGAGCGTGATTGCGGTGCGCGTGTTCTGGACATAGATCAACCCTTCGACTGCGCACTCCTCCGGAGAATGAAGTCGGATCAACTCCTCGATATGGCGATGAATTTCCACGAGGCAACCCGGCATCGATAGCTCCGCCTTGTTCCGGATCACTCCATAATTGACTGCGCGCACTTTCGACCCTGCTTTTTCAAGGATTGCATAGCCGGAGTTCCTAAGCGCTGGGTCAAGAGCTAGTAGACGCACCTGCTGGGAAGCATACAGGAGTTCCGCCGGTCCAGAAAGGCAGAACTCCTCCCCCCAAATGGCGCTGAGTTCAGGAATGTTCGCGGGAGTCATTAAGATCGATCTGGTCTTGACACCACTTGGCCCCAACTTGCGAAAAATTTCGCTCCACACGATGTTGCCACTCTGCAGGCAAACCACTGAGCGCAATGAACAGGATGCAGGCACTCGTGAAAAGAGAGCGTGGTCCGGGGCTTTGGCTGGAAGAAGTTCTTCTGCCGAAGACCGGTGAGTTTGACGTCTTGATTCGTATTCTTCGGTCGTCGATTTGTGGGACCGATGTGCACATCTACGAATGGGATTCCTGGGCTCAGCGCACTGTTCCGACGCCGATGCAAATCGGCCACGAGTTCGTCGGCATCATCGAATCCGTTGGAAGCCATGTCATCGATTTCCATCCCGGCATGATCGTGACAGGGGAAGGACATATCGTGTGCGGACGATGCCGGAACTGTCTGGCCGGACGCCGGCATCTCTGCAATAAGACAAACGGAGTAGGCGTCAACCGGCCCGGCGCCTTTGCCGAATATCTTTCGATACCCCAGACAAATGTCTGGTTAGCCGATCCAAAGATCCCACTGGACGTTCTTTCCTGTTTTGATCCCCTTGGCAACGCGGTTCACACGGCGCTTTCGTTCGATCTGCTGGGTGAAGATGTGTTGATCACCGGCGCCGGACCAATCGGAATCATGGCGGCAGCCATCGCCAAACATGCAGGTGCCCGCTTTGTTGTCATTACCGACGTGAATTCGTATCGGCTCAATCTCGCCGCGAAATTGGGTGTGACCAGGGCGGTAGACGCCGGAAAAATTTCTTTGACAGATGTGATGGGTGACTTGGGAATGAAGGAGGGGTTCGATGTCGGCCTGGAAATGTCGGGCAACAGTGATGCGCTCAATAGTATGCTCGCCGCCATGTGCCACGGCGGGAAGGTTGCGGTGTTGGGCATTCAATCAAAACATGCGGCGATTGACTGGGATCTGGTCGTTTTCAATGGCCTTACGATCAAAGGAATCTACGGAAGAGAAATGTATGAAACGTGGTACAAAATGACGACGATGATCCAGTCTGGCCTCGACATTTCGCCTGTGATCACGCACCGGTTTCCTTACGAAGAATTCGAAAAAGGCTTCCAGTTAATGAAAAGCGGTCAATGCGGGAAGATTATCCTCCATTGGAGCGACCTTAAAGCAGTTGCCAGTGGCCAGTGTCCGTTGTTCTTGGCAGCGCCTTAATACAACTCGTTCGGGAACCCGGAAGTTCAGTCATTTTCGCCAATCTCCTGAATTATTCGCTTGTTAAACTGGCAACTGACAAACTTCCCCCCATGCTCGGCGCATTCCAGGGACATCTAGCTGGACAACTCTCTGAGATCCGGCGGCAGGGTCTGTATAAAATCGAACGACCGATCAGCACGCCGCAGCGAACTCATATTAGGACTGCAGACGGGAAAGAAGTCTTAAATCTTTGCGCGAACAATTATCTAGGGTTGGCCGATCATCCGGAGGTGATCGAAGCGGCGAAAGCCGCGTTGGACCGGTGGGGATTCGGCCTTGCTTCCGTTCGTTTTATCTGTGGGACCCAGGAAATCCATAACGAACTTGAGGCTGCACTGGCCCGATTTCATCAAACGGAGGCTGCGATTCTGTACGGGAGCTGTTTCGACGCGAACGGCGGCTTATTCGAGACGATTTTGTCGAATGAAGACGCTGTGATCAGCGACGAATTGAATCACGCGTCCATCATTGACGGTATCCGCCTTTGCAAAGCGCAAAGATACAGGTACCGGCACAATGATATGGACGACCTTGAAGCTAGACTGAAGGAGGCTCGAGGATCTCGTTATCGGTTAATCGCGACGGACGGCGTATTTTCAATGGATGGCGCCATTGCGAACCTGGAAGAAATTTCTGATCTAGCAGAAAAATATCGCTCGCTGGTGATGGTCGACGAGTGCCATGCCGCCGGGTTTATCGGGAAAACCGGCCGGGGGACCCCGGAATACCATGGCGTGATGGACCGGATCGATATCATCACCGGTACGCTTGGAAAAGCATTGGGCGGGGGAAGCGGCGGGTATATCACCGGTCGAAAGGCGGTGATTGATCTCCTTCGTCAACGTTCGCGGCCCTACCTTTTCTCGAATAGTTTAACCCCTTGCACAGTCGCAGCTTCGATTAAAGCGATCGAAATCGCTTCGCGATCGACGGAACTCCGCGACAGATTAGAAGAAAATACCCGGTTCTTCAGGGATGGTCTTGCGGAAAACGGCTTAGCGATCCGGCCGGGAGCCCATCCCATTGTGCCGGTGATGATCGGAGATGCGGCCCTCTCACAGAAGGTGGCAGATCGACTTCTAACGTTGGGTGTTTATGTCGTCGGGTTCTTTTATCCGGTTGTGCCGCAGGGGACCGCCCGGATCCGAACTCAGGTTTCTGCGGCGCATTCGAAAGAAGACTTGGAATTTGCGATACAACGATTCGCCGAAGTCCGTCAAGAATACCGGCTTGAGCGGTAGTGCATCGTCTGAGAAGTGGGAGGCATACCACCTTCCACCATGAGACGATGCACTGATCTCCCTCTGCTATTTCGGGGACAGGACACCAGCCTGAACGATTAGCTGCGGGACAAGATTCGCTATATCTCTTGAGTTGCCATTCCCTCCTGTTGAACAAATCTCTCAAGTTGCCGGCGATCCTGTCGATAACCCTATGGACTTGCGCGAACATTCGACGTTCGACTTTGCGGCTTACACATGCGGAACATCCAACAAGAGATCGAATTCCAGGTTGAGAGATTAGATTCGGCGGTCTCATCAAGCGTGTTCGAAGAATCAAGATTTAAAGATGTAAATGATGCCTCGAGTACCACAACGTCTATCGTATTCATTTGCAATCGGTTTAGCGCTGTTTGCCGTCTGCTTGATCTATATCCCGCAGTGGAGGCACTTCGCTCCTAGTGTTCATCAGTCCGCACCGACGTCGCCCTACCTGACGCCTTGGACAGTTGTGTCTGTGAGCGCGTTAAGCCTCGCTCTTGCTCTGATCGCCGCTCCGGTCCGCGCGCAGCATCCGAGTCAAGTCATCTTCTCGAGGACGCTCGCCACGATCGTGTTCTGTTTTGCTGCGGTGTTCCTGTTGGAATATGCCAGCGGAATTCGTGTCCCGGACCTCGATATTTTCTTTCTGCCGGACGCGAGCGGGCAGCGTGTGACGCTCTATGCGGCTCGGCCTACCCCGCATAGCGCAACCACGAGTTTGCTTTTCGCGTCGGCATTGCTCCTGTTCCATCCAGGTTCAAGCTGGCGCAAGAGAGCATTCCAAATAGCTGTTCTGGTCGCTCTCGCGTTGCCGACCCTCGCATGTTTTGGCTATATCGTTCAACTCTTGTCCCCGCGATCTCCAGCCTCCGCTCCCAGCGGTGGACTATCGCTCCCGGCCGTCCTTCTCTACTTCACGCTCGGCGCGGGAGTCCTCGGGCTCTCCGTTGGCTCGAACGTACCGAAACCAGCCGTAGCTCGGCCCGCCAAAGTTTCCGGGCGATGGGTCTAAGGAAGTTGTGAGTCAGTTGGCAGTGGTCCGCTGGCAGTCGAAGAACCAAAAATCCGGGAGCGAGAACGAGGGAACCTTTGTCCTTCCAAAGACGCTGTTTTTAAACTAGATCCCTTCGATGATCAGCCCTGCCACCGACAACTGGCAACTGCCACTGAGAACTCCCCCTGACAACTCCCCTGACAACTTTCCCCCCCAATGATTTGCTACGAAATTCAGAAGTACGGTGGACCGGAAGGTTTGGAGCTTGCGGATCGACCTCCGCCTGAGCCCGGCGATCACGATGTTGTGGTTCAGATCAGAGCGGGTTCGCTCAACTATCGCGACCTCGTCGTCTTGCGCGGACGATATGATCGCAGCCCGGTCCTAGGGCGGGTGCCTCTATCGGACGGCGCTGGTGAAGTCGCTGCGGTCGGTCCGGCGGTGAAAAAATTTAAAGTCGGCGATCGGGTAGCGGGCTGCTTTTTTCAGGGTTGGCATGCGGGACGCTTCGAGTCGGAGGTGCATCGCACTGCGCTGGGAGGTGCGATTGACGGCGTTCTCGCTGAACAGGTGCGATTTCGCGAAGAGGGAATCGTCCATCTGCCAGGAAGTTACTCCTTTGAAGAGGGAGCAACTCTGCCCTGCGCGGCACTGACCGCTTGGCAATCGTTGATCGTCCGTGGTCAACTTGTGCCTGGCGAAACTGTTCTCCTCCTTGGGACCGGTGGAGTTTCCATTTTCGGTCTGCAGATCGCTAAATCGGCTGGAGCGAAGGTAATCATTACATCAAGCAGCGACGAGAAGCTTGAGCGTGCGCGGAAACTGGGCGCCGACGAGGTGATTAACTATAAGACCACTCCGGAATGGGGTAAGGCCGCTGCGAGCCTGGCTGGAAACGACGGTGTGGATCATGTCATCGAGGTGGGCGGCGCCGGAACATTTCTCCAGTCGGTTCGGGCTTGCCGGTTTGGGGGCAAGATCGGGTTAATCGGTATACTCTCAGGTCTCGAAGCGCAAACTGAGATCTTTCCGATTGTCCACAAGAGCGCCACAGTTTTTGGGATATACGTTGGCAGCCGTGAAATGTTCGAGGGAATGAATCGAGCGCTTGAACAATCAAGGATCCGGCCCGTGATTGATAAGGTGTTTCCTTTTGAATCCGCCCGCGAAGCCTATGAATACATGGCCGCCGGCTCTCACTTTGGCAAGGTGGTGATCAAGGTAGGGGAGTGACACAATCAACCTACGACATCGCCAAGACCCGAAAGAGATAAAAGGAAATCCGCATCCGGCGCATTCTCCAGACTCCCGACATTCAATCATAAGAGTAAGTCGCTTCCCGATTGACCACACCTGGATCGATGCGGGAAACGGAGCGGACGGGAGGTTTTGGCGCAAATCCGCCTTGAATTGGGTTCCGTTCGGCTTTAGTTCTCCGGCCTGGATGGTTGTGGATCGCTACGTTGAGAATGCGGAAGCATTTTTTGGCGGTGACGTTTTGGAAGCAGAAGGTGGCCGCGACGGCCAAAATATGCTCCTATTCACAAGAACACCAGAATGCCGATATAGCTCAGCTGGTAGAGCAGGTCATTCGTAATGATCAGGTCGTCGGTTCGAATCCGACTATCGGCTCTTCTTCTCGCGTCGATCCCAAAGGTTCCTTCTCTTCGCGCCATTCGGGTTTGCCGCAATACAATAACCTGCCAGATTGTTACTAACTGGACGTCGCGTGCTGAAAATCAAGATTGTGGTCCTGAATCGATGAATTATCCGATCACATGAGAGTCTGCCTGTTTCTGCTTTTAGCCAGCTTCATGAGTAGCCTTCTGTTTGCCGATAACGATCTAGCCGGATTTCAAGGGAAAAACCGGGTGTTGGTGTTGCTGGCATCTTCTGCTGACGACCCGCTGTTGAGGGAGCAGCAAGCGATCAATGCGGCGAGCGCCGCCGGCTTTGGCGAGCGTGATCTGATAATGATCTTAGAGATTCGACAGGATGGTCCGCTTCATCGCAAATTCGGCCTACAGGGTCGAGACTTTCGCGCTTTGCTGATCGGCAAAGACGGGCACACCGCCTTGCAACGATCGAAACCGATCAGCGCAACGGAACTCTTTTCCGTCATCGATGCGATGCCGATGCGGCGCGACGAGATTCGCCGCCAAAAAAAGGCTAGTGCATCGTCTCATATGTAGCTGGCACATGCCAGTTACACGTGAGACGATGCACTAGCGCTTGCCTGCATCCTTCTTATTCTGAGCCTCTTTCCATGCGGCGAGGAACATGAGTCCCCCGAAGAGAAGCATCACCAATCCCCACCAGAGGTTCACGTTGATAAAGAGGGATCGTTCATAAGCGGCTCGATCAGTGAATAGTCCAAACAACGTCAATAAACCGCCAAAGACGACGAACAACAATCCCAGAGGAAATCGAAGGTCAACGTTCATAAGAGCAATTGTCAGATGCTAACGAAAGATCAGATTTAGGATCAGTGTCAATAGTAGCACGCCGATCCCGACAGGAACTGGTCGCAGGAACCAGCGGCCGCCCGTTTCGGTCGCTCTTTCAGTTAATGAGTAGACCAATCCTTTTAGGTCCTCTTCGCGACGCGGTTTCGTCAGAAGGCTTATGACGATCGTTACAACGAAGCAGACGGTCCAAGCGTATATCGCAGTCCAAAAGTTCTGGGCCATCTGACTTGGATAAGTGTGAACCGTGGCAATCCAAGCGCCTTTGACACCCGGCGTCGATCCTGCGGAGATGGTCAATCCGTGGTGGACAGCTGCGGCAAATGTTCCAGATATCAGACCGAAAAACGCCCCATGGCCGGTGGCGCGCTTCCAGAACATGCCGAGCAAAAATGTTGCAAAAAGCGGCGCGTTCACAAACGCAAAGACGAGTTGCAGGACATCCATGATGTTGTTGAATGCGGCCACGAAATAGGCAACTCCCACAGAAAGCGCGACGCCAAAGAAGGTGGCCAGTTGGCCGACCACGAGTAGGTTTGCATCAGTGGCGTCTCGCCGGATGTAAGCCTTAAATATGTCGTACGTCCAAACTGTGTTGAAAGCAGTGACATTACCGGCCATGCCGGACATGAAGCTAGCCAGCAGGGCGGTCAGACCGAGCCCCAACATGCCGCTTGGAAAATAGTGAAGGAGCATGTTCGGGATCACCATATTGTAGTCGAGCACCACTTTGCCGCTCGCATCTTTGACAATCTGACCGGTCTCTGGGTTCGTCTGCGGGGGGATCATGCCTTGTTGCGCCGACTGATTCTCGAGAGCCGGCGGACTTTGGTTTGGTTGGTCGGGTAAGGTCGCATTCTGATTCACCGGGTTCGTTAGTGCCAGGGCAATTAAACCCGGAAGAATCACCAGGAACGGGAAAAGCATTTTTGGCACCGAGGCGATTAGCGGCACCCGCCGGGCAGCGGCCATGGAGTTAGCCGCCATCGCACGCTGAATCACGAGGAAATCTGTGCACCAATAGCCGAAGGAGAGGACGAATCCGAGACCCATGACCAAACCAAACCAGTCCACTCCGAGCAGGTTGTGCTGCGGGTTGTCCATGCCGTGCCAAGCGTGAGTGTAAGCTGGCGGCAGCTTTTGCGTGAGCCCGGTCCACCCCCCTACGTTTTTGAGTCCAAGGCAAACGAGCGGGAAGAAGCCGGCGACGATTAGGAAAAACTGTATTACCTCGTTATAGATCGCGCTCGTTAGTCCACCCAAATAGATATACCCGAGGACAATGACGGCCGAAGTGATGATGCTGACATGAAATACCCAGGAGTTTGGTAATCCCAATGCGCGAAACGGCGTATCGAAGATGTGAATGGTCTGCAGCAGTAACGCCATCGCGTACATCGAGATACCGGACGACATCATCGTCATCCCGGCAAAGCTGAAAGCGTTAAAGGCGCGCGTCTTTTCGTCGTACCGCAGCGACAAATAATCGGGCACTGATTTTGCCTTCGAACCATAGTAGAAGGGCATCATGAAAATGCCCACGAATACCATCGCCGGAATCGCCCCCAGCCAGTAGAAATGGCTGGTGGCAATTCCATATTTCGCGCCGGAAGCCGCCATCCCAATCACTTCTTGGGCGCCCAGATTCGCAGAGAGAAAAGCCAAACCTGCGATCCATGCAGGAATCGATCTGCCTGACAAAAGAAAATCTGCACTCGTTTTTACGAACCGTTTCAGGACGAAGCCAATCCCGAGAACGAAGACAAAGTAGATCAATATGATGAGGTAATCGATCCATTGGAGCTCATTTGACGAGTGCATTGTCGGAGCGAAGTTGCGGAGTGGGGGGAGGAGAGACTGCGAGGCTGGTTCTCTTTTAGCACAAGTATTAGAATCGCCAAGTCCAATCTTCGATTCTCTAGTGCATCTTTTCATATGTAGCTGGCATAGTATGTGTTTAGCGCCGCTCATGCGGACGCTTTGCCTACCGCTCCGTAATCGTCCTTCGTCCTCGGTTGGGGATGGAGGCTGTTTGCCAGGATGGAAGAGGGTTAGTGGAGAACGCGATCGGCGGGAGGTTCGCTTGTACCAGCCACCCGAAAAACGGCCGAGGACGAAGGACGACGACGAGAAGGATTCGGAGTTGATGCTAAACAGAGACCTGGGTTGACGCCCATAGGCGTTAAAATTGGGAGTCGGAAAGGTTCGTAGTAGCGAAGAAGCGAGTAATGATCGTGGAGCGAAGGGACCTTAGTTCAAGGG
>Ga0302325_10006763_pt1 | contig 25671 bp, 18 predicted proteins | sample Palsa_T0_2_FD_201948 | JGI IMG/M metagenome (GOLD analysis project Ga0302325, IMG submission 201948) | Peat permafrost microbial communities from Stordalen Mire near Abisko, Sweden - Palsa_T0_2 | ecosystem: Environmental > Terrestrial > Soil > Palsa > Peat permafrost | place: Sweden: Abisko... | reverse complement strand
ATTGCATCCAATTCCTGGGTCAGGCCGTCAGCATTGAGGTGGGGAACGTTCACGATAAGCAGGTTCTGCATGTTGGTCGTGCGCAATTCGCCGGCGGCGAAACGATCGGAAAGATCGGCGGCAGCCCCCATTTGATCCGCAGTGATTCGCCCGCGGAGCACCGCCGCTCCCACGTAGCAGTACCCAGGTTGCCTTTGCGGGTGAATTCCCACGTGGTCGCGATAAACATCCGCGGGTGGCGCTTCCTCAACCGCGGGATCGAATTGAAATCCAATGCGCCGCTGCAGTTCCTCCAGAAAACCCCCAGCCGTCCAACCATGCCGGAGGAAAAGAAACTTCAGCCGTGCCCGCTCGCGGTGTTCGCGCAACACATCCGAGTCGCGAAACAGTTCAGCAATCCCCTTAAGGGCAGGAAGCACTTGATGCCAGCGGACGAACGCGTTCAATCGCGCCCCCAGATAGGGCTCGGTGGAGAGGCCCCCGGCAACTCGCAGCGAGAACCCCACCTCGGGCGTGCCGCGCACCACACGAGTAATCGCGGTCAACCCAACATCGTTAATCTCGGGATAGGGACACCACACACGGCATCCCGTGATCGAAATCTTGAACTTGCGGGGAAGGTTATAGAAGTCGCCATTCCCCGCAAGCATTCGCGACGCTTCGAGCGCCAGCGGCGAAGCATCACAAATCTCGTCCGCGTCCACGCCTGCAACGGGACAGCCGGTAACATTGCGCGTGACATCGCCGCAGGCACTGGTCGTGTTCAATCCCGCCTGTCCGAGCGCGTCGAGCAGTTCTGGGAGCGCCTCGATAGTCACCCAGTGCAACTGAATGTTCTGGCGCACCGTGATGTCGGCGATTCCGCGAGCGTAGCGGCGGGTGAGGTCCGCGATCGTACGCAGTTGCTCAGAACTTAGCAGACCGTTGGGGATTCGGATTCTCACCATGAAACGTTGCAGGGCCCGGCCTTCCCCGCCCTGGCCACCGGTTACCCCCTCCCCATCCCCCTGGGTGTACACACCCCACCAGCGGAAATACGTGCCAAGCCACTCCGGCGGAATGGACTCGAATCCCTCGCGCGCAAAGCGCCGGATTTCTTCCAGACCTTCCCATGGATTCTTGGAGCGCTTGAGGCGCTCGACTCTCTGCGCTTTCGTTTCTGTTGCCTGGTTTGTCATCGCCTGTTTGTCCCGAAAATACAAAACCCACCGCCAGTTTGATCTGGCGGTGGGTTATAAGTGCCGTATTATTAAGATCTTTTAAGTCGGCAGCATCCCCGCGCCAGAGCACACGCATGCACAACAACAACAAGTACACATGCACATCGCGGAAAGATTCTGCCTTGCCATAACCGTTATTCTAGGTCCAATGATTCCTGCGGTCAACAAACTTCGGTACCGTCTTGGATCAATTTTTCCGATACCAGGAATCGAACTTTCAGCACCGTGCAGTGCACGGCGTGGCCCGCCGTTACCAATGGATGACTTATAGTCCGAGTTCTTTCCCGGCGACGCCACTTCGGACCGCTGCGACGCAGCCCGGTTTCGGATTCGCTGCCAGAAAGATCACCGAACGAGCGCACCTGGAAAAATGTTGATCAGCGCGACCGATCCTAATTTAGACCCGGAAACCCGATTTAGGTTCCCGCAACGGGAATTGCGAGGGAGATAGTCCTCGAGGGATTCACAAGTCCCCCAAAAGAAGGACAAATGCAAGTCTGAGAAGCACAACAGGGGTGGCAGAGTAAGTGCAGTGGAGGAGGGGGAAGTAACTCCAAAAACAGAGAGTTCTAACACACCTTGCTAAGCGAGACTAGCGAAGCTTCGCTCAGATGGAAACGGAAATCATGCAAAACGCCTTGGCTGCAAGACAAGAAGCTGGAGTGCCGAATAGTGATCGGTTGGCTGTGGCTCAGGATTTTTGTGTGCATTGGTTTGCGGCCTATACCAATTCGCATCACGAAAAACGTGTGGCATCAAATTTTGCCGAGCGCCAGATCGAATCGTTCTTGCCCATGTATTCAACCCGCCGACGCTGGAGGAATCGTTGCGAGATGAACCTTGAACTCCCCCTTTTTACAAATTATGTATTTGTGCGGATCGATCCCCGGGAACGGGTGCGTGTGCTTGAAGTGCCGGGGGTGCTTTCGCTGGTTGGTTTTGGGCGAACCCTCGCGCCGCTCCCCGATTTTGAAATCGAGGCGCTCCGTACCGCTCTCGGGCTGCGGAAAATAGCGCCCCATTCCTACCTCGTCATCGGCGATCGGGTCCGCATCAAGGCCGGACCGATGAACGGCATGGAAGGCGTCCTGGTCCGCAAGAAAAACGATCTGCGGGTTGTGCTTGCGCTGGACGTTATCATGCAAAGCATCGCCGTGGAGGTCGATGCCGACGATCTGGAACCGGCGTCGAAGTCCGCGGGCCACGTAGCCCCGCTGCCGGACTTCAGAGGCCAGCCCAACCGTTGAACCTGGTTGCCCCGGCCACTCTAGAGCGTGCTTATCGTCGGCGAAGTCGATGGCAGTCTCTCCAATTTGAGGCCGCAACCGGTCGTGGCATCCCACTCGCCGGCCCGGACACGGTGGTCTGGCCGAGGTTCACGAACCGTCCGAAGTGGAGGATGGGTAAATGAAACTCCCACGATCTTATAAATAGACATGACTTTGGAAATAGAAATTTGGAAATAGAAATGATGATGTCAGAAAGATATGCGCCCCGAGCCGAGTGGTCCGCCATGGCTGGATGCTCCGCTTATCGCCTATCGCGGCGGCGAATGCTGCGCTGGACGGTCATCTGGACGGTCATGGGGTGGTTCGGCGTGGTCGCGTCGTCAAGCGTCGGATGGGCCCAAACCTCGCTGCGCGCGGCATCGGGAGACGATCCTCAATGTGTCGAGCAGGACTGCCGGTTGGGCACTGATCCTTCCGATGAAAATCCGACACCCGGCAACGCAGAAAATGAAGCGATCCCGGCGAAGGTTCCCGCTGGGGGATCTCGGAACAATCCGTCACAGAACAATGCCTCCGAGCGAACGGGCCAACGGGACCCGAATGCGGAACCGGTCCGGAATCCGGAGCGTGATCTCCCGGTGAAGACAGAATCGATTCCGGAGCCGCCGACGGAATTCCAGGAGTTTGTCGCCAGCTCAGTCGGCCGCAGGTTGCCAATTTATGGACACCAGCTGTTTGACCGCGTGCCCACAACCTTCGCGCCCATCGACCGGATTCCGGTTACCGACGACTACCAGATCGGACCGGGAGACGAGATTCTGATCCGGGCCTGGGGACAGATTGATCTGAACGGAAAACTAGTGGTCGACCGCAGCGGTGAGGTCTTCCTCCCCAAGGTGGGCGCGCTTTCCGTGGTTGGATTGAGGTACCAGCAATTGCCCGACTATTTCCGAACCGCGATTGGGAGAGTGTTCCGCAATTTCGATTTGACGGTCAGTCTGGGGCAGTTGCGATCCATTCAAGTATTTGTCGTGGGCGAGGCTCTCCGTCCCGGAAGTTACACGGTCAGTTCACTCTGCACGCTGGTTAATGCCCTCTTTGCCTCGGGCGGACCATCCAACACTGGATCCATGCGGCGTATTCAGGTGAAGCGGGACAGCCGCGTGGTCACGGAATTCGATTTCTACGATCTGCTCCTAAAAGGAGACAAATCGAAAGACGTACGGTTATTGCCCGGCGACGTCATCTATATCCCCCCCGCCGGGCCCTCGATTGCTATCGCGGGCAGCGTAAATGTGCCGGCGATTTATGAACTGCGCGAGGGGGAGAGCCTCGGGAGCGCAGTCGAGATGGCGGGAGGACTGGCCACGACCGCGGATGGAGAGAAGGCAATAGTCGAGCGTATCGAGACCCACAACACGCGGCGGATCGAGGAATTTCCTCTGGATGGACACGGTCTGGAGCGGGCGTTGCAGGATGGGGATGTGGTCCGTATCTTCCCACTCTCTCCACGTTTTGAAAATGCGGTGACGTTGCGGGGAAACGTCGCTCATCCCGGCCGTGTCGAATGGCATAGTGGCATGCGTCTGAAGGACGTGATCCCGGACCAGAGCGCTCTGGTCACCCGCGACTATTGGCGGGCTACGAACTGGGCGGCAGATGCCGGCGAGAGAGAGGACCAGCGGATTAGCCGTGACTATTGGCGGGCCACCAATTCCGCTGTCCACGCCGGAGAGAGAGAGGACCGGCCAATCATTCGAGACCGCGGCCGAGATGAGGATCGGGCGCCCGGCCCGCTTCCGAACGCGGGCGCACGAAGTGACGGGAACCCGGACTTCCAGACCGAGAAGCACGCAGCGTCGGCAAAAGCAGCCACCGAAGTCACCACCGCGAAGCTGAGAAACCAGATCGCCCGCAATGGTCCGGAGATCAACTGGGACTACGCGGTAATTCAACGGCTGAACCCCCAGGACCTGACGACCAGTCTCGTGCCGTTCGATTTGGGGAAACTTGTGCTGCAGGAAGACGAGCAAAACAACCTGGCGCTTGAACCCGGCGATGTGATCATCATTTTTTCGCAGAACGACCTCGCGGTGCCGCTCGAAAAGCGGAGCAAATTCGTGCGTCTGGAGGGTGAGTTTCGCACCGCCGGCGTTTATCAGGCGGAAGCGGGCGAGACCTTCCGCCATCTGGTGGAACGGGTCGGCGGTTTTACCGAGAATGCCTATCTCTACGGGGCCGAATTTACACGCGAATCCGTACGCATCGACCAGCAGAAGGGGATCGACCAGCTGATCGAGAGACTCGAGGAAGACATTTCCCGCAATGCCATGGCGCCCTCGGGAATCAGCCCTGAAGAAGTTGCCGACCAGCATGCCAAGCTGGAAGCGCAGCAGCAACTGGTCGCCAAGCTCCGCGAAGTGAGGGCGACCGGCCGCGTAGTCCTCGACCTGACACCGGACTCCACCGCGGTTGGTAACTTGCCGGAAATTGCACTCGAAGACGGCGACCGCTTCGTGGTCCCCTATCGTCCGTCAACGGTCGAAATGCTGGGTGCGGTTTACAACAAGAACTCGTTCCTTTACCAGCGTGAAGGGCGAGTGGAGGATTACCTGAAGCGGGCGGGTGGTCCGACCCGCGACGCCGACCCGGCCCGCATGTTTGTCATTCGGGCTGACGGCTCTATCCTCAGCAAGCAGTCGGTCAAGGGACTGTGGAATGGCGGGTTTGCCGCAGTTCGCCTGATGCCGGGCGATGCCCTCGTGGTACCCGAGCGTCTGAACCACGGTGCCCTCCTCAAGGGTTTGAGAGATTGGAGCCAGGTGTTCTCGCAGTTTGCCCTGGGCGCGGCGGCCATCCGGATCATTCAATGATGAGACTTATTCCATGAACATGAACGGCACAACCGCGACTGCACCTGAGACTGCGCCAACGGAAACGATGCACCCTGGCGCCCCGGTCATGGAAACAACCGGCCTTCAGACTTTTGCTTTGCAGCCGGCCGTGAGTGCAGTCCACAGCCGCCACGAGTCGAATCTGCTGGATCTGCTGATTATTTTGTCCCGGCGCCAGCAGATCATTCTGCGGACGACTCTAGCCGCAGCCCTTCTGGCGGTCCTCGGTTCGCTATTGCTGCCCAATCGTTACACCGCCACCACGGCTATCCTCCCCCCGCAGCAAAGCCCGTCGCTGGCTGCATCGATGATCGGGCAACTGGGCGCCCTGGGGCCGATGGCGGCCATGGCGCAGAAGGATCTGGGGCTGAAGAATCCGAGCGAGCTGTATCTGGGGATGCTGCGCAGCCGTACCGCCGAAGACGCGTTGATCCGGCGCTTCGATCTGCTCCGCGCCTACCGCGACCGGCGAATGTCGGATGCCCGCAAAGACCTGGAAAACTCGAGCACTATCGTACTGAGCAAAGAGGGTTTCGTGAGCATTGCAGTGGAAGACAAAGATCGCAGCCGCGCTCCGCAAATGGCCAACGCTTACGTCGAAGAATTACGCAAGTTGACGCAGGATCTTGCCGTAACCGAAGCCGGACAGCGACGCCTCTTTTTCGAACGCGAGTTAGAAGGGGCCAAGAACAACCTGGCCGACGCGGAACAGGCGTTGAAGGCGACTGAACAAAAGACGGGGCTGATTCAACTGGATGGCCAGGCTAAGGCCATCATCGAATCGGTGGTCAGATTGCGGGCGCTTATGGCCGCGAAGGAAGTGGAATTGCACGCGATGCGCCTGTTTTCGACCGAGCAGAATCCAGATGTCGTGCTGGGCGAACAACAACTCTCCGGCTTGCGTGAACAGCTGTTGCTGATGGAAAAACAAAACTCCGGCCCGGGCGATGTCCAGGTTCCGGTGGGCAACGTGCCGGAAGCCGGACTCCAGTATCTCCGGAAACTGCGCGATGTAAAGTATGCCGAGACCATCTTCGAATTGCTGTTGAAACAGTATGACGCCGCCAGACTCGACGAGTCTAGAACCGCTGCCGTGATCCAGGTCGTCGATCCCGCCGTCGAGCCCGACCACAAATCTTCGCCGCAGCGCACTTTAATCGTCGCCATCGGAACCCTGTTAGGGTTTGTCGGTTCGGCAGCATATGTTTTATTGGCGGAGGCTCTCCGCCGCATGCGTTTGAACCCGGATGCCAATGGTCGATTGACCATGCTGCAGACCTCCGTTTTTCAGTCCCGTTTCCCGCCGCCATCTTAGCCCGGCAGCTCTCGACCAATATGAGTAGTTCTTCAACAACAGCTTCGAGCAACAGCTTCGAGCGTCCCGAGGTGAGCCGCCTCCGACCGGATTGTGTTCGTGCCTTGCCACCGGTGTGGTTGAGATTCTTCGGCTATCTATCCGCCGACGGTCTAACTTATCTGTTGGGTTTCGCTATCTATGGCTGGCTTATTAGAATTTTGGCGGATGGGCAATATGGACAACTAATTGTCGCGACCAGCATCTACCAGGTACTCATGGTGCTCGGTGCGCTGGGCCTTGATCTGATTGGTCCCCGTCTCATCGTAGAAGCCGGCGGTGATCCCCTCCGCATCGTCCTGCGCGGGCAATGGATCCGCTTGTCGGTGTCCCTCGGAATTTGCGCTCCCGCCACCGCCGTCCTTGCGATTATCTATTGGCATCACGGACAGGGCGAGGTGGCGGCAGTGATTGTAGGCGGATTCGCGATGGTGCTGGCCCGTACCATGGATGTTTCCTACCTCGCCGTGGCGCTCGGGATGCCGGGTGCGCTGGCCCGGACGCGCACCTTCGGACTCGGCTTGTACCTGGCCCTCCTGCTGCTGTGCGAACCAATTGTCATTCGCATGGTGTGGATCATTCCGTTGCTGAATGCCATGGCCCTTTCGGTCGGACGGATCCAGCTCTCGCGAATTCTTCGCCGGCGCGCCCCGGCCGAGGTGCCCGCGCTGAGAAACCAGATCAAGACTTCTGACATTGCGTGGCAAGGGGCGAAAGCAAGCTCCGGGCAGTTGCTGATGCTCGCTTACCAGACGCTTGACGTTATCCTGTTAGCCAGGTACGTGTCCGCCGAGTCGGTTGGGCAGTACGCCATGGTGAGCCGTTTGTACTTGTTCGGCACGGCGGTGCTCACCTGTCTTCTGAACACCTTCCTGCCTGAACTGGTAGCCGTGGCGAGCGATAGCGAGCTGCTGCCGAAACGCCTCAAAAGATTTAGCCTGGCTAGCGTCTGCCTGGGCGCGGTCGGAGCTACGCTGCTTTGGACGGTTGGGCCGTGGGCCTGCGAGACCCTCGGGCACAGGCATTTGACCACCGCCCGTCAGGTGGCTCCCCTGTATGCGGTTCTGTTTCTGACGATGGGCATTTGCAATCCCTGCCTCAGTATTCTCCCCAGCCTGCACAGGGGCGGGGCCTACCTGTGCGGCATTGCCTGTTCCGGCGCGCTGGTGTTTGCGCTCGATTTTGCGCTGATGCCGGGCTGGGGCGCGCGCGGAGCGGCGGTTGCCCAGTTGCTCGGGGCGGGGTTGCTTTCGCTCGTCAGCTTTGCCGCCTGTTGGCGTCACATCGTATCTCTCAAAGTATCTCTCCAAGTATCTCTCCAACCAGCGGAAATTCCGCCGCCCTGTCCATCGGGAGTCGTGGTCCTGCCCTAGCCCGCTGCGGGGTAGCGCCGGATACCCCTGGCAAACGAATTATGTCCGCCCTTCTCGTCACTCATGGAATTCTCGTCATCATTCTGATTCTGCTCGTCGCCCGGAAATATCGGACTCTTTTGAACCCGGTAACATTCTTTGGCGCGTATTTCTTCATGGCCTCCGTCGTCGGACCCGGCCTCTACATCGTTCTGCACCTCCCCAATGCTTCGGACGACGCGCTCACGACCTCAATCATCCTGAGCGCCGTCTATTTCGGCGTCTTTGCGGTCGCTTATCTTTGGCGGCCTTCTCCTCTCTCCGGGGTTTTGATCAAGCTGGTGCAATATACGCGTCCATTCCAGCTCCGCGGTGCGGGCGATGTCGCCGGCTTGGCCATCCCCGTCCTGCTGGCCGAGTTCGTCTTATGCTGGCTCTTGCTGGTCGTCGGTAGTGGCGCGGGCGCACTGTGGATTACCGCGCCCCGAGAAGCCTACCAGTCTCACCGGGCCGGGGCGGGCGTGTGGTGGTCGCTGACGCAGGCAACGCTGATGCTGTCATTCATTTGCTGCGTTTTTCGTTTCGCTACCACGAGAAAACGCACTGCTGGCCTCAGCCTTGGATTCGCGGCCATGGCGTCAATGCTGGGCTCGAAAGCCTCTACTCTGGCGTATTTTGTGATGGCCCTATTCTTGTGGCACTACCGGATCGGACCGATTAAGAGTCGCGTGGTGCTCTCGGCCGGCGCCGGACTCGTGGCACTCGTAGTCCTTACGCAAATGTTTTACGGCAACACGGAATCTATCCTGGGAGCCTTTCTTTATTTTGATTACTTCATTGTTTCCGCGCGCTTCATCGACGCCTTTCACAATTTTGGTTTCCGCTGGGGGACTCTCGCCCTGTCGCAAGGTTGGTATTACGTCCCCCGCGCTTTGTATCCGGACAAACCGTTTGGGTACGGTCCGTCGGCGATTACCGAATGGATGTACCCGGGCGCGGCCAGCGATGGATACACTCCGGGCATCCTGCAGTGGACGGCTCCGTATGCCGACTTCGGCGTCATCGGAGTCATTGTTGCCGGGGTTCTTACCGCCTGGGTCTCGAAAGCCGCCTACGAATATTTTGTTCAAGCCCGAACCATATTCAGTGCCGCGATACTCGCTCAGATCGGATTTGTTTATTACATCGAAATCTTCCCCAACGCCCCGTTTCTAGTTTTCTGGGGGTGGCTGGCGGTGCAGGCCGGGCTGATTCTCCTATTCTCCAGAGTCCTGAAGAACGAAGTTACGACGGCATAACCCATGCGAATTCTTTACGACCACCAGGTCTTCTCTTTGCAAAATGCGGGAGGCGCCTCGCGCTACTACTACGAACTAATGCGGGCGCTAAGCAGCGACTCCGAAGTGCATACGGAACTGTGCCTCGGAATCAACGATACGGTTTTTCCCTTCCGAAAGCTTCCCCGGCGGCAGGCGCATATCGTGAGCTGGGGGGCGTTTCCCAGGCGCGGACGCTGGAGGTACATCGCCAACGAAGTGCTGGGCAATACGGTGGCGCCGTTTGCCGGCAGATTCGACGTATACCACCCCACCCTCTATCGCCGTATGCCGCTGGTCCGGGCGCGGCGGATGGTCGCCACTCATCATGATTGCGTCCACGAACGCTTCCCCGGCCTTTTTCCGAACGTCCGGGAAATCATCCGCGCCAAGCGGCGCCTGTACGCGGAGGCGGACGCGATTATCTGTGTATCGGAATCGAGCCGAAACGACCTGCTGCAATTCTATGACGTGGAGGCGGCCAAAGCGCGAGTGATTCACCATGGTCTCGAACGCCTGCCGGGGTCGGTTGCAGCGGCGACCGCCCTGCGCGCGCGGATACCGGCGGAGTACCTGCTCTTTGTGGGATCCCGAGCGGCGTACAAGAACTTCAATAATCTGCTGCGCGCGTTTCGCGCCACCGGACTGCACCGGTCCATGATGTTGCTGGTGGCGGGCGGAGGTCCGCTGACAGCGGAGGAGCGGGCACTGGCCGAACAACTGGAGATCACGAGCAGCCTGGTGGTGTTCCCGCAGCTGGCGGACACACTGCTCGCCGAAGCCTACGCCGCCGCCACCATGCTGGTTTACCCGTCCTGGTGCGAAGGTTTCGGTTTTCCTCCGCTCGAAGCCATGGCGGCGGGGTGTCCGGCTCTGGTCAGTAATACCTCCTCCCTTCCGGAGATTTGCCGGGATGCGCCCTTTTATTTTGATCCGAAAGATGAAGGCTCGCTGGAGCAGACCCTGCTCACGGCGACGAATGACGAACCGGCACGGCTGCGCGCCCGGGAACGCGGTATCCGGGTTGCGGCGCAGTATAGCTGGCAAAAGTGCGGTGACCAGACGCTCGGGCTGTACCGCGAGTGCCAGTAGTTTCCTCTGTCCTCTTCCGTTTACCGGCGCAATTTCCCGGCGAGACCAAAGTTGCATGGCAAGAAATCATGAAGAATAACTACAAGATATGAACCACAAGATATTGATAAGCGGCGGCCTCGGATTTGTTGGGCTCGAGGTCGCCAAACTCCTGGTCGAGCAAAAACATAAGGTTTTGCTGTTCGACAACCTGAGCCCTCAGGTTCACGGGGTCATCCCCGAACTAGCCGCGCTCCGCCTGCTGCGAAACGCCCAGGTGGAAGTGTTTCGCGGAGATGTCGCGAAGCCTTCCGATTGGGCGGCGGCGCTCGAGGACGTTGGTGCGGTGATCCACCTGGCCGCCGAGACCGGCACGGCGCAGTCGATGTATGAGATTTCCCGCTACACGAAAACGAATATTGGAGGCACTGCCGCGCTGCTTGATCACCTGTCTCATCACCAGCATGGAGTGCGCAAAATCATTCTTGCCTCTTCCCGGGCGGTATATGGCGAAGGCGCGTATCGCTGCCCAGGTTGCGGCCTGGTGTATCCGCCGGCGCGCTCGAAGGAAATGTTCCGGGCGTCCGAGTGGCAGCCCGCCTGCCCAACCTGTACAGGCTCGATCGATGCCGCCGCAACGCCGGAGGAAGCGAGGACGGCGCCTGCATCGATTTACGCCGCGACCAAGCTGGCGCAGGAAGAGCTGGTGCGAGTCGGGGCTAGGACTTTGGGGATTCCGGCGGTGATCTTCAGATTTCAGAACGTCTATGGCGAAGGGCAGTCGCTCAAGAACCCATACACCGGCATTCTCTCGATTTTCTCCAACCAGTTGCGCATGGGAAAAACCATCCATCTGTACGAGGACGGCCAGGAAAGCCGCGACTTTGTGCATGTTTCCGACGTGGCGCGATCGGTTGGCCTGGGACTCGCCTCAGACGGGGGCGACGGGGCCACGTTGAACGTCGGTTCCGGCCAGCCCACTTCGGTGGAGAACATCGCGCTTCTTCTCGAGGAGCGCTTCGGGGTGAAGACAGAACCGATTATTTCCGGACAGTATCGTCTGGGTGACATTCGCCATGGTTATGCCGATGTGGCCGCGATTTCCGCCCGCCTTCAGTTTGCCCCTGAGGTCTCGCTCGACGAGGGACTGACACGCTTTGTCGCATGGGTGAAAACGCGACCGGTGGAACCGGACCGCCTCGACCAAGCCACCGCGGAACTCGAAGCCCGCGGCCTTATGCCGGTCCATGGCCAGCCTCTACCGGTCCCGCGTCTACCGGTCGATGCCTGGGCCGATGTCCGGGTCGATGTGCCAGCCGGCATCCCAGCCGATCTCGCGGAACTCCCGGCCGACACCCGGGTCAGGGTCGCGACCGGAAGCTCATGCTGAAGCAGCTTCTCTATAGCGATCTCGCGCGTCAGGCTGAACTCGAGGGCGCGCCGGGCGCGCGACCGACCCTGGCTCGGTTCGTCCGCCGTCTGCTGCATCACCGCTTCCTGCCCATTGTGCTCTGCCGCTTGGGCCGGGCGGCCATGGTCCGTCGGATTCCGCTCCTGCCTGGACTGATGACCTATCTCAATATTGTGCTCTTTGGCCTGGAAGTTTCGCCGCGCTGCGAGATCGGGCCCGGAATTTTTTTCCCGCACCCGTCCGGAACCGTGATTGGAGCATGGCGTATCGGCAGCCATGTGACCATCTTCCAAGGGGTCACGCTCGGCGCCAAGGAACTCGATATGCGGTTTGATTGCAGCCTGCGTCCGGACATCGGCGACAACGTGGTGCTGGGCGCCGGCTGCAAGATTCTGGGGGGCATCCATGTCGGCGATGGGGTCACGGTCGGCGCGAATTCGGTGGTGTTGGATTCGATCGAAAACGACAGCACCGTGGTGGGTATTCCCGCCCGAAAGGTTTCCGAGTGGCGTGAACAAAGCGACGGCGTCGGAATCGCAGCTTCTACATAGTCAACTCACAGGAAGATCCTATGCAACGTCGATTGGACCTCACCATCATCATCCCCAGCTATAACACGCGGCGACTGTTGCGTGATTGTATTTCCTCGATTTATGAGTACACGCGTGGCATCACCTTCGAAGTCATCTGCATCGACGACCATTCAGAGGACGACAGCGCGGAGATGGTGGCCGAAGCGTTCCCCGAGGTCATCCTCGTCCGGAACCGCAGCAATCAGTTCTATGTCAGAAACAATAATCTTGGGATGCTCATGTCGCGGGCGCGCCACGCCTGCCTCTTGAACAGCGACACCCTGCTGATCGGCAATGCCTTTCGCGCGCTGGTTCAATACATGGACCAAAATCCGGAGGTGGCGGCCTGCGGTCCAAAATTGCTGAATCCCGACGGCTCGGTGCAGCACTGCATCCGCCATTTTTCCGGACCCGCCACTATGGTTCTGCAAGCCCTCAATTGGCACAAATTGTTTCCCCGAAGCCGGCTCACCGATCGTTACTATGCCACCGGCTTCGACTATTCCAGGGCACAGCCGGTCGACAGCATCGGCACCACGGCCTTCATCATTCGCCGCTCGACCTGGGAGAATGCCGGCCTGCTGGATGAACGCTTCCGCCTTTTTGTCGCCGATCTGGCCTACAACTTCATGCTGAAGCAAAAGGGCTACGCAGTGCATTACACCCCTTGCGCCGAGATCGTGCATTTCGGAAGTCAAAGTGTGAATCAAAAAGCGCAAAACTCGCTGCGCGAACTGCACGACGCGCTTATCGAGTTCAACGAAGCCTACGACTACTTTGGCAAAGGCCGCGCCAGCAAGCTGCTGGTTCGTGCCGCGGTGAAAGCGCGCGATTACTTCAAGCGCGCGGAACACTACCTGAGTTCCGACAAGCGCGTGATCAAGGGACCGGGTGCGCCTCCGAAGGCGCGGGTCTCGGCGTCATAGAGTCAGTCGCGAAGCCAGTCACGAAGTTACTCAAGAAGTTACCCAAAAAGTTAATCAAGACGTTAATCGCTAAGTCAGTCACGACCATGGCCACAACCACCTTCCGTCTTGCGGCGTACCGGCTCCCGGCCTGGAAACGGGGCCTCGATCTGGTTTTCGGCGGAATGCTCATGCTCCTGTCCAGTCCCCTTTTCGTGCTCTGCTGGGCCGCGGTGCGGCTGACCTCTCCCGGTGCGGCTCTGCACTGGTCCCAGCGGGTAGGAAAAGACAACCGCATCTTCGTCATGCCCAAGTTCAGGACGATGCGCGTCGATGCGCCGCAGGTAGCGACACACTTACTCCAGCAGCCGGGGCGTTACCTCACCTCGATCGGAGCCTGGTTGCGCAAGACCAGCCTGGACGAACTGCCGCAACTTTTCAGTGTTTGCCGAGGTGATCTGAGCCTGGTGGGGCCTCGTCCCGCGCTTTTCAATCAATACGATCTGGTGTCCCTTCGCACCCGCCACGGTGTGCATCGCCTGGTTCCGGGAATCACCGGCTGGGCACAAGTCAACGGCCGCGACGAGCTGGAGATTCCACTCAAGGTTCAATACGACGCGGAGTACATGGAAGCGCAGTCGCTGGGGCTCGACTTGAAGATCATAGTTCTCACCCTGTGGAGAGTGCTCAAGGCGGAAGGCGTACAACACTAGGTCCCCATTTGTCTCCAGTTCGAGCCGCACTGCGCCCGGAATCGCCGCGCCGCTCGCCGCTCTATCCCGCCAACGAAGCCGCACCGCAATGGCTCTCCACGCTGTGCTGGCTCGACGCTGACGGTCAAGAGCAATAACCGTTAACCCCTGACCCTCAACTCATGACCGTCAACAGCTGGCCGTCAACAACTGGAAAGTGTGCTGGACGTTCTATGAAAGAAATCAATATTAATAAGGAATTTCCCGCGCTGTTGCGTTGCCGGTCGGTGCTGGTGCTGGTATTGCAGGTGGGTCTTGTGGTTTGCTCGCTGGTTTGCGCCTGGCTGCTGCGCTTCGAGTTCCGGTTGCCGGACCCGGGCCTGCTGTGCGCCGCGGTTCCCATCCTCATTATCATCCGCCTCATGCTCCTGCCCTTCTTCAATCTCATGCATGGCTGGTGGCGCTATACGGGCATCAGCGATGCGGTAGACGTTTTGAAAGCCACCCTCGCCGGTTCCGTCGTGTTCCTGGTCGTCGTACGCTATGGGCTAAAACTGAAAGTCTTTCCGCTTTCCATTTTCGCTCTGGAGGCATTGATCACGGTTACGCTTCTGACCGGCGTACGCGTACTCTCGCGCATTCTGGCGGAAACCGCGCGAGCGGACTCGAAATCGAAGCGTCTACTCCTGGTCGGTGCGGGACATGCCGCCCAGATGATCATTCGCGAAACCCAGGGAGTCGAAACCGGCTATAAGGTGATCGGTTGTGTGGACGACAATCCGCTCAAGAAGGGTCTGCGGGTTCTGGGCGTACCTGTGCTTGGTCCGGTCGAGGCTCTGGCAGACGTGGTCAGCCTGCAAAGAATCGATGAAGTCCTGATCGCGATTCCATCGGCTACCCAGGCCGAGATGCGCCGCCTGGTGCACGTATGTCAGGAGGCGGGCGCGGCTTTCCGAACTTTCCCTGAAATGGCGGAACTGATCGCGGGTCGTGTCATCCTGCACCAGGTTCGAGAAGTTTCCCTCACCGATCTCCTGGGACGGATCCCGGTCGATCTCGATCTCGAACCGGTGCGCGAGCATATTCGGGGCCGGGTGGTCATGGTAACGGGAGCCGCCGGTTCCATCGGATCCGAACTCTGCCGGCAGATCAGGACCTATAAACCCAAACTTCTTTTGTGTGTCGATCAGAATGAAACCGGAATCTTTCATTTGCAGCACCAACTGGCACAGGGCGGCGGCGATGAGCGCAAGGTATTCTGTGTCGCCGACTTCTGTAACCCGGAGCGCATGCGCAAGATATTTCTGACCTACGGGGTCGAAATTGTTTTCCACGCCGCCGCCTACAAGCATGTGCCCGTGATGGAAGCCAATGTGGAAGAGGCGGTCAGCAACAATGTTTTCGGACTGCTGTCGTTGCTGAACGTGGCGCAGAGTTCGAATTGCGCGGCCTTTGTGATGATTTCTTCCGACAAGGCAGTGAACCCGACCAACGTCATGGGCTGCACCAAGCGCCTCGGAGAATTGATTCTCGCCGCCTGGCCCGGGGAAGGGCTGCGCTGCGTGTCGGTTCGTTTCGGCAATGTTCTCGGATCGAACGGCAGCGTAATTCCGCTCTTTCAGGAACAGATTCGTCAAAATCAGGCCATCACCATTACCCACCCTGAAATCACGCGATTTTTCATGACCGTCTCGGAAGCAGTCAGCCTGGTACTACAGGCCTTTGCGATCGGGCGGAACGGCGACATTCTCGTACTCGACATGGGGGAACCGGTTCGGGTCGCGGACCTGGCAAGAACCCTGGCTCACCTCTCCGGCAAATCGCGTCAGGAATTCAAGTTCATCGGCCTCCGTCCGGGTGAAAAACTCTTTGAAGAACTCTTTTATTCCGACGAACGGGTTTTCCCGAGCGCTTGTGCAAAGATTGCCTGCGCCGAAAGCGTCAAGTTCGCTTGGCCGGCATTGAAGCGCGGCCTCGACGAACTCCACGTCGCCATGTCGCTCGGCGATCGGACCTCGATTCTCGCCCAACTCCAGCAGATCGTGCCGCAATTCTCCTATACAGATTGTGATCAGGCCGAAGACGCGCAGAAGCAGAAGATGTCCCCAAGCCCGAATGCGGCCGAGACCCCGACCGAACCCCTCGCGCTTTCGGATATGCCGCAAACGCCCTATCGGACCTGGCAAGCGAACCCGTGGTTGGAGCCGTCGGGCGGACCGGGGGACTGATTCCCTTCCGGCCGCGCTCGATCACTGCGGTCGAGCACTGCGCTCAATCACCATGCTCGATCACTCGGCCTGCAGGTCCAGAAAATGCCGGGCGGGCGCATCCCGCAAACGCCGCGCCGCGGTTTCCGCGGTGATGTCCCGCTGCGGCATGCCCAGCATCTCGTAACCAACCATAAATTTCTTTATCGTCGCCGAGCGCAGCAATGGCGGATAGAAATGCGCGTGCAGGTGAAACTCGGGATACGGACGGCCATCGGTCGGCCGCTGATGAAATCCCATGGTGTACGGAAACGATGTGCGAAATAAATTATCGTACCGGATGGTCGCCTGCCGGAGAATCTCGGCCAGGGCAGTACGCTCCTCGTCATTTAGTTCATCGAGCGCGGACACAGATCTCCGGCTGACCACCAGGGTCTCGAAGGGCCACACTGCCCAGAAGGGTACGAGCAGTACGAAATGCTCGTTGGCCGCGACCAAACGTTCCTGTTTCTCGAGTTCCAGTTCGAGATAGTCGTGCAGCAGAGTTCGGTCGTGCGAGCGGCGATAATCGCCGAACGCCGCCACTTCCTTCGTCAATTCATTGGGCAGCGTCTGGTTGGCCCAGATCTGTCCGTGGGGATGCGGATTGCTGCAGCCCATCACGGCTCCGCGATTCTCGAAGATCTGCACCGACCGGATCTGCGGATCCATTCCTAGTTCAGAAAACTCTCGCGTCCAGGTATCGACCACCCGTCGCACTTCGGGCACGCTCATTCGCGCCATCGTTAGATCGTGGCGCGGGGAAAAGCAGACCACCCGGCAGCGCCCCGCTTCGCTGCTTGCAACCAAGAGTCCTTTTTCCTGAACCTCACCCGCAGGCGTGTCCGGTTTCAGTGCCGCAAAATCGTTATCAAAGACAAACGTGCCGTTGTAGGCGGGATTCCTCACCCCTGCGGCTCGAACATTGCCCGGGCAAAGGTAGCAGTTGGGATCGTAAGTTAGCGCGACTTCCGGCGGAGCGCTTTCAACGCCTCCCTGCCAGGGCCTCTCCGTCCGCTGCGGCGACACCAGGACCCACTCCCGGGTCAGCGGATTGAAACGCCGATGCGGATGCGATGCCAACTCAGAGAAGTTCACGGGTTCCGTACTCCGGCTGCTATTTTCATGTCGGATATCCGTCAGGATGTGCGCGATGCCACTGCCACGCACTTTCAACAATAGCCCTCAACTCCGGAAATTTCGGTTGCCAACCAAGCTCACGACGAATTCTTGCTGAGCTGGCAATCAGCACCGCGGGATCCCCCGCGCGCCGCGGCGATTCGATCACCGGGATCGGATGGCCCGTAACTTCCCGCGCCACTTCGATCACCTGTCGCACGCTGAAGCCTTGCCCGTTGCCCAGGTTGTAAATCAATGGGTTGCAAGTCGGGGGGCTGCAAGTCAGTGGGACGCCAATCACTGGGCTGGAATTGTCGGGCGCTTTCTCGAGCGCCTGCAGCGCCAGCAGGTGGGCACGAGCCAGGTCGCTGACGTGAATGTAATCGCGGATGCACGTGCCGTCCGGCGTAGGATAGTCGGTGCCAAAAATGTTCACGTGTGTCGACCGGCCGAGAGCGACTTGCAGAATCCGGGGAATGAGATGCGTCTCCGGCTCGTGGGCCTCACCGCGGTCAGGACGGGACGCGCCAGCGGCGTTGAAATATCGCAGGCTGGCATAGCGCAGTTGGTGAATCTGATGGAACCAGGCGAGCATTCGCTCCACCGCCAGTTTCGATTCGCCGTAGGCATTGGCCGGGTGAACGGGATCATCCTCCTCGATCGGCGTGCGTTCGGGATTGCCGAACAGTGCCGCTGTCGAGGAGAAGACAAAATGCTTTACCCGAGCGGCGAGCATCGCTTCGAGCAGGGTCAGTGCATTGGCGGTGTTGTTGCGGAAGAACTTTTCGGGAACCTTCATCGACTCCCCGGCTTCGATCAGCGCCGCAAAATGCATGACCGCATCCATCGAGTGCGATCGGAACAGTTGATCCAGGGCAGCGCGATCCGCTAGATCGCCCACCACCAGTTCGGCGTTTTTCGGCACCGCGAGACGATGGCCGCGGCTCAGGTTGTCGAAGACAACGACCTCGTGCCCCGTCTGCAGCAGCTCTTCGGCCACCACGCTGCCGATGTAACCCGCGCCCCCTGTAACCAGAACCCTCATTGGCTTCGTGCCCATGCCCCCGGTGTCGCTTCTCAGACGACCTGGCCCACCCCGTCGCTGGCGGAGCAGACGTAAATCTCCGGCCTGCAGCCGAACGAGCGTTCATAACCTGCTTCGACTGCCCGCTTAAACGCTTCCACACAACCGGCCCGGACCAGCGTGATCGTGCAACCGCCGAATCCGCCTCCCGTCATGCGCGATCCGTAAACGCCTTCCTGTTCCATGGCGACTTCGACCATCAAATCGAGTTCAGGACAACTGACTTCAAAGTCGTCGCGCAAACTGCGATGCGACTCCAGCATCAGCCTCCCAAACTTCGGCACGTCTCCCGTTTCAAGAGCAGCAGCCGCCTCGAGGACACGCGCATTTTCGTCGATCACGTGACGGCATCGGCGCCTCACTACATCCGTCAGTTGGTGCCCGTAGGTTGCCAGATCCCCTGGCGTCACATCCCGCAATGCCCGAACGCCCGGCAGATACTTCGAAAGGGCGGCCACACCCGCTTCACATTCGGCGCGGCGCTGATTGTATTCGCCTTTGGCGATGCTATGTTTGACCATGGTGTTGCAGATCGTCAGGGAGACATCGTCAGGCAGCGGCAATAGCCGGTATTGCAGAGACCGGCAATCGAGCAGCAGAGCCTGGCCGCGTTTCCCGTGGCTGGCAATAAACTGGTCCATGATTCCGCAGCGCGCTCCGACGAACTCGTTTTCCGCCCGCTGACAGAGCAGGGCCAGTTGGGCTCGATCAACGCTGTTTGATCGAGCATTTGCCTGATCGGCCACATCGAGCAGCGCATAGCCAACCACTACTTCAATCGAAGCGGAGGAACTCAACCCCGCACCCTGCGGCACGTTTCCATTCACCAACAGGTTCACTCCGCAGAGCTTTCGACCCGACCGTTCAAGCATTTTCGCGACGCCAACCACGTAATCGCTCCAATGTCCGGCGCCTGCGTCAGGCAAATAATCGAGTTCGAACTCGACCTGCTCGGAATAATTTTCGGAACGAATCACGAGCTTACGGTCAGGGCGGGGCGCGATGAAGACCCGGGTGGAGAAATCGATGGCCGCGGGCATGACGAATCCGTCGTTGTAGTCGGTGTGTTCACCGATCAGATTGACCCGTCCGGGGGCCTGATAAATGCGGGGAGACGTTCCGTAGAGCTGAACGAATTTCTGCCCCAGAGCATGGCCACTATTTTCGACTGCGGGATTTGCGTTATGCATGAATACGCACGCTGGGACGAGGTGCAGTTTGTAGTCTCACTTGACGATAGAATTCTTTAGCGTCTTATCCGTCTTATCCGACGCGCGCGCCGCCACCGCTCCGCGACGCGCGAGCAGCAGCATTCCGGCGCCGAATATAAGCATCACCAGCCCCCACCATAGGTTGACATTGATGCCCAGGGAATGACGCGCGTACATCTCGCTGTCCCAGGTCGCCGCTCCATAGGCGCCCACCAGTACGCCAAATACACTGAACATCATGCCAATCGGCAACCTGATATCGAATCCCATTCTCTACACCTCAATCGTCCATGTCTTTATTTTACGCGTCGCCAAAGGCGAACCTTTGGAGTACCGTCAATCAAATCGGTTACCAGAAGATCCAGTTGAGGACGACCAACACCGTCAGCACCACCACCGCCAGCACTGCAGGCTTCTGGTACCACGCCAGATCAACATCTTTCGGCCGGTCCGTCAGCGCGTAAACCAATCCTTTAAGTTCTCCGTCCGGGCGCGGCGTTGTCAATAGGGAGACGAGGATGGTAATTGTGAAGCAGGTCGTCCAGGCGAAGATGGCCGTCCAGAAATTCTGCGCCATCTCGCTCGGATATTGATGGACCACGACCCCCAGGAAACCACCCTTTACGCCGGGGACCGAACCCATGGGAAGCGTTATGCCATGATGGACAGCCGCGGCCGCGGTGCCTCCGAGGAGCCCGCAAAAAGCCCCATGGCCGGTAGCGCGCTTCCAGAACATACCGAGCAGAAAGGTTGCAAACAGCGGCGCATTCACGAAGGCAAACACCAACTGCAGCACGTCCATGATGTTATTGAACTGACGGGCAACATAGGCGGCGGCCACCGAAACTGCCAGACCGAAAACCGTCGCTGCCCTTCCCATCCACAGGTAATGCTGGTCGGAGGCAGTCTTATTAATGTAGCCCTGATAAATATCGTAGGTCCAAACCGAATTGAACGCAGTCGTATTCCCGGCCATCCCCGACATGAACGAAGCCATCAGTGCGCACAGTCCCAAGCCGAGCAATCCCGAAGGGAAATAGCGAACCAGCATCATGGGAGTTGCAAGATCATAATCCAGTACGACTTTGCCATCCTTAACGAGAGGCTTTCCACTTTCGTCGACTTTCGGTGGAATGATTCCTTTGCCTCCTTCGAGGCTGATTGCGCCGCCGGGCCCTGACTGCGAGACAACTTCCGATTCCGCCTTGGCCGGGACGCCGCCGCTCGTGTGGCCGCTCATGGTTGCGGCGGAAACCACGCCGGCAATCATTCCTGGGAGAATCACCAGGAAGGGAAACAACATCTTCGGGAAAGCGGCAATGAGCGGAGTACGGCGGGCGGAGGTCATTGAGTCTGCCGCCATGGCGCGCTGCACCACCAGAAAATCCGTGCACCAGTAACCAAATGACAATACGAAGCCGAGGCCCATCAACATGCTGAACCATTCCACGCCCATGGGATTCGCGCTGGGGCTGCCCAGATACTTCCAGGAATGCACCATGGCATCGTTGCCGATGCGGGCCTTCAGGCCCTCCCATCCGCCGACATCCTTCAATCCGAGAAACGTCAAGGGGATGAAACCGATCACGATCAGAAAGAACTGCAAGACTTCGTTATAGATCGCCGAAGTCAAGCCGCCGAGAAACGTGTACGCCAGGACGATCAACGCGGACACGATGATGGCGGCGTTGAAATTCCAGCCAAGCAGCAGTTGCAGCAGCTTTCCCATGGCGTACATCGATACGCCCGAAGAAAAGACCGTCATCACGGCAAACGAGATCGCGTTCAGGCCTCGCGTCTTTTCGTCGAAACGCAGCTTCAGGTATTCGGGCACCGACCGGGCCCGGGAACCGTAGTAAAACGGCATCATGAAGAGGCCAACAAAGATCATCGCGGGAATCGCGCCCACCCAGTAAAAGTGCGAGGTCATGATCCCGTATTTGGCGCCGCTGGCGCCCATGCCAATCACTTCCTGGGCGCCGAGATTGGCCGAAAGAAAGGCTAATCCCGTGATCCAGGCAGGAATGGACCGTCCCGACAGAAAGAAGTCGGCGCTGGTCTTCATGTACTTTTTCAGGACAAAACCGATGCCGAGGACAAATGTGAAGTAAATGCCGATTACCGAATAATCGATCCAATGTGGATGTGGGCGCATGTGGTTACCATTTCTCCTCGACACCTGAAAATGGCTGTTGAACGCACTGTGTTTGTACCTTGCACATAAAGTGTTGTCAAGAAGTGCACTGGCATCAACATCTCAATAAGTCGGCTCTCAGCTCTGAGCTTTCAGTTCTCAGTAACATCCCAAGTTCTTTAACTGAGAACTGAGAACTTTCTTTCAGAGCGATGGATCAAGGTACATGCCATGACAAAAAGTCCCGGAGCTCGCTCCGGGACTTTTTTTTGTTGCTTCCGACTTTTTTGGTTTCCGACTCTGAAAAGAGTTAGTGCGAAACGGCGGCGAACAGCGGCGAGTGCATCAGGGCCTGAAATTTCTGGTCGTCGCTCTTGAAGTGGAACTGCACGTTCGCGCTGTCGGAATCGACAGTGGTAGCGTCGATGGCAGTCTTCTCGACTGGGCTGGCATTGAGCTTTTTGTAAAGCATGCCGGCTTTTACGATGGAGGAAAGCGTAGCCGCCGTCATCGAGTCGGCGGTGAGAACACTCATATCGAAGTTCACACCGCTGGCGAAGTTCATGGTGTAGCGAGAGGCCAGAATGCGCTTCTTGAGGGTGTCGTAGTCGGCAACCTTGGCGGCGTCGCCCAGGGCGGAGAACATCATGGCCTGAGTTCCCTTCTGATCGAGGACGCTCCACACCGGCGCGCCGTCGACGGCGGCCATCTGATCGGTCATCACCGAATTGGAATCAAGCGAAGGACGCTTGCCGTCGCGAGTATCGAGGGCGCTGTGCAACGAATCGGGAGTGCCGAAGACCAGCGTGTTGTCATCCGTGAAGGTCATTACCAGGCCGTTGTCCATTGGATAAATACTGGAGGTGCCGTATTTGACGGCCGCGATCTTCTGGAGTTTCAGTTTCTTGAGAACCGCTTTGGCAGAGAACGAACCGGCGGCCACACCGATGGTTTCAATACCCTTTTTTTCGGTTCGGAAAGAGGCGAAGTTGAGCTCATCGAGATCGTGCTCGGAGTCAATACCGATGCCCTTCAGTGCGACCTCGAGCTCCTTCAGGTTATCAGGCAGGACCTGCTGCTTGAGCGCCTGCGCGGTGGGCGAATCTTTGAGCGCCCGGTAGTCGACGCCGATCATTTGCTGAACGTCAGAAGGCACCAGGGAACGCGCCGACGATGCGATCGGCATGGCATAGCCAGCCGTCGCGCACAGAAGCAAAGTCGCAAAACACAAATTCTTCATAGAATCCTCAAGAACTGAATCATCAGAATGGGTCTGTAGCGTTTAGATGCATGCCGCAAATCATACGTTGAAGATCTTTGCCAGACTTCAATCGGCAGACTTCAAGCCGTTGTGACCTTATTTTAGTCCCTAATCCGCAGCCGGGATCGTAACTAAAGTGCGTCCCCTGGGGGCATGGTCTAAGAACGCTCGGATCGCGGGAGTTTGCGTGGAAACGGTGGGCTCCGCGTGGGGTGGTGAGCCAGCCCTTTTCTTCCTGTATCGCTCAGATAGCTTTTAAAGTTGATCCGGTCGGTGCAGCGGGCTCGCGCAATCACTATTTACCGTTAAGATAGTAACCAATTGGTATACAGGAGGGATCCCCCGGGTCCTCCTCGTATTGAAATCATGGGGTTAGACAGAAAATCCCGCAAAATCGTTGGGTTTAAAGGCAGCTATGAAGAGAAACGCCTTTCGCGCTCAAGTTCTTGATGTCTGCCGCAATTACAAGATAATCCTCCGCGGATTGAAACACAGCGATAGAGCCGATCGATAGTTGGCCGCTTGCGCCCCGAGCCAGGATCGCTGCGAAGACAGCGGCAAACAGCACTCTCCACGAGAAACCGCAGGTGCTTCCGCACGACTTTGCGAGGCTGCCTGGCATTCACCGCCGATTTTAGCTTATGCCGGGCGCAGCGCCGCTGCGCGTTGCTGGGTCTCATTCACGAACAGCTCGTCCTTTGGCGCATCCTTCTTTAGTGAATCAAGGTTGATCTCGACGTTCGCGAGCGCGCCTTCGAGAGCGGCTTTTGCCAGCGCGATGGCGGTCGTCAGGTCGGATTTCATGTTCGGGTTGGTGATCGGTTTCAGCGTGGCGCCGATGCTGGCCACCTCGGCTACTCTTTCGGCGACTCCGAGAGGGACGCTGGTCGCCTGCTTTAGCGCGGAGCTGATTGCGGCGTCGCCTTCATTGGCGTTCCCATCGGAAGATTGTTTCGCCGCCTTGTAAGCCGTCATGACGACGTTGTAGGACTCGGCATCCGCATCAATCGCAGACTTGAGTTCTTCGCGCAGCTGGCTGAGCCTGGCGATGGCTTCGCTGAGCTGGCTTTCGTACTGCAGGTAGGCTTTCTTGCCGCGCGACATGGACGCCACCATGCTTGCCAGACCGGCGGCCATGGCTCCGCAGGCAGCGGCGGCGCTTCCTCCTCCGGGAGTGGCGGTGGGAGCGGCCAGTTGTTCTATGAAAGGCTCGACTCCGGCGCGCAAACCGCCTATGGCCATCTTGCCTCCCATGACGGCGGTCAGGCGGTTTTCGAGAATCAGCGAGGAATCGAAATTTTCTACCTGCAGGAACCATTCCGCGGCTTGCTCCAGCGCTCGCTTGGGAATCAGTCCTACGATCTCGCTGGAAACCGGGACGACGCCGTGGCGCGCGGCTTCGCGCTTTACGAATTCGAAGACACGGTGGATGGGAGTCTGCTCGAAGTCGGTGAGGTTCATCGAGACCTGAGCCAGGCCACGGACCAGGAATCCGGCGCCCTTCACGTATCGCAGGCCTCCACTTGAAAAGCGCACGGCTTTTGCAATTTTCTTGGCGATGTCAACGTTCGGAGTATTCAGGAAGACGTTATAGGCAATCAGCGCCTTGCGTGCTCCGACGACTGTCGCGCCCGCCGTGGGATGCACTCGGAGATCGCCGAAATCCGGCTTGCGCGCGGCGTTGGTGGCAATGTCGGCGCGGATTCCTTCGAACTGGCCACGGCGAATGTTCTCCAGGTTCTGGCGTTCGGGCGTGGTGGCGGCGGCTTCATAAAGGTAGACCGGGATCTGGAAGCGCCTCGCAATTTCGGCTCCGACGTGGCGCGCCATGGCCACGCAGTCTTCGATAGTGACGCCATCGATCGGGATAAAGGGAATTACATCGGCCGCGCCCATGCGCGGATGCGCTCCCTGATGCCGGGTAAGATCGATCAACTCGGCCGCCTTCCCTACTCCGCGGATGGCAGCTTCCTGGATCGCCTCGTGTTCGCCTACCAGCGTAATGACGCAGCGGTTGTGGTCGGAATCCATTTCGCGATCGAGGAGATAGACTCCGGGAATTTTCATGGACTCGACGATGGCGTCGACTTTGGCCGGGTCGCGGCCCTCCGAAAAATTGGGAACACATTCGACAAGAGTGCTGGGCATGGCGAGAAGGATAACGGGCGGTGGTTGGGTCAGGCAACTGGAGGCGGCGATACACAGCAGCGATAACTATATGTCGTATCGTCTCTGCGGTTCGGGTTGGCCGGGCGGGGCGCCCGGCGCTCCACCAGACTGGATTGACAATCCGCCCCACTAACCGGCAGACTGCGGAATCATGCTCTCCGCGTTTCGACTCTCCGGCCGGGGCTTTACTTGACGATAGTTCCTCCTAAAACGTCCGTCGGCCGTTTCCCTGCTTATCAGACATAAACGCTTAACAGAAAGCGATCATCTGTTGAAAGGATGCGTCATGCTGCGTCTGTCTCGGCTTGTGCCTTTGCTTGCATTGTCGTCTTTGCTGGCGGTTGCTCAGTCTGCTGTTGCTCAAACCGCTCCTACCCAAAATGAACGGCACTTCAATTTCCACTACGCATTCACCGTGAAAAATGCCGGCC
>Ga0302325_10006762_pt1 | contig 25673 bp, 24 predicted proteins | sample Palsa_T0_2_FD_201948 | JGI IMG/M metagenome (GOLD analysis project Ga0302325, IMG submission 201948) | Peat permafrost microbial communities from Stordalen Mire near Abisko, Sweden - Palsa_T0_2 | ecosystem: Environmental > Terrestrial > Soil > Palsa > Peat permafrost | place: Sweden: Abisko... | reverse complement strand
CCTCGCACGCCGCATTGATGGCATTGCCGATGTTGCTCAGCAGCTTCGTGTACTTCCAGCGCATCGTCGTCTCGCTGATGCGTACGTCGAATGTGGCCGCTTCGAGATCGACCGCCATCTGCTCATCAACGGCGTCGATGCCCGACGGGTACCGTCCCAGCTCGAGGAGACCAGTGACAGAACCGGTGGGAATCTCGACCACGCCAGGCTCGAGGTGGGTGGCCGGCACCATGACGCAACAGGCGTGAACCTGTGCGAACCATCGGAGGGCCAAGCCCTCGTTGGCTACCCCGTTTTGGGCGCACACGACGGCGATGCCGGGATCGGCCACGGCCGCGAGTCGCTCGAGGGCGGCGATGGTGTGCTGGCTCTTCATGGCCATCACCACGACGTCGCCCGGTCCGGGCTTGGCGTCGGCGGGGTCGCCGACGGCGGATACGGCGACGGTGACGGCTCCGTCGGGCGTGAGCATGGTCAGGCCGTCGCTGACCATGGCGTCGAGGTGGGGGCCGCGAGCTATCAGGACGACGTCACGACCGGCCTCGACAAGACGGCCCCCCATGGCCCCACCCACGGCGCCAGCCCCGTAGACGATGTAGCGCACCCTCCCAGCCTCACACATCGGTGGGCGAAGTCCCGACGGCGCCCATCGGCTCGCCTGGCTCAGCTGATCTCGGCCCGCCACCCAGCCGGATCCATCGCCAGCCGGTGGCGCGGCCCTGGCGAGGAGAGGTCACCCCCATCCCATGCCGCGTCGCCCTCCCACACGCACGTCGGAACGCCCTCATCCAAGCGGACCTGCGTTGTGTAGCGCGGGATCGGGGTCGCCCGGGCCGCCGCCAGCGCCGCCGCGACGGATCCGGCCTCGCCCAGACGTCGCAGGGTCATCCACGTAGGAGGGGCCAGCTCGTACTCGCCGAGGTCGCGCCGGGCTATGGCGTCTGCGGGAGAGAGCCAGCCGTGATCGTGGATCTCGCCCATGTCGATGACCACGTCGACGGGGCCGACGACCGGCGCCAGATAAAACCACGTGACGAAACGTCGAGGCGCGTCCTGCGGCGGCGTCCAGTGGGCGAACGGCACCAGCGTCGCCGGGTCGAGCAGGAGGGCGGCCTCTTCCATCGCCTCGCGCACGGCGGCCCGCCGGGCCGGCCCGTCGGTGGTGGCCTCCTCCCCCGCCAGCACGTCCTCGGCGTCCACCCGACCACCCGGGAACACCCACATTCCGCCGAACGCCAGCCTCGAGTTCTTGCGCAGCATGAGGACTTCCAAGCCACCGGCGCCGGGCAGGTCCCGCAAGGGGACAACGGTGGCTGCCGGCACGTCGGGCACCCACTCCGACTCGGTCATCGGTTCCGACGCTACCGTGACCGTCCGTGTCCGGTCCGGCCGTCCTCCTGCTGCACGGCTTCTCGTCGTCGGCCGAATCGTCCTGGGCCCGGAACGGCTGGCTCGATCTGCTCGCCGACACCGATCGGGTCGTCATCGCGCCTGACCTGCTCGGTCACGGCCAGGCTGACAAGCCCCACGACCCCGCCGCCTACGACACCATGGAGGCGGCGGTGCTCGGACTTGTCGATGGCGTTGGCCCCGTGGACGCCATCGGCTTCAGCATGGGCGCCCGGATCGTCCTCGCCATCGAGGCCCACCATCCCGGAACGTTCGGTCGCATCGTCGCCGGTGGCATCGGCGCCAATCTCTTCGCCGGCGGCTCGTCGGAGGCCATGGCGGTTGCCATCGAGACCGGCGCCGAGACCCTTGACCCCCTGGCTCGGGCGTTCGTCACCGTGGCGGCGACGCCCCCCAACGATCCGCTCGCCCTGGCCGCTTGCCTGCGGCGGCAGTCACCGGCCCTCGGGGTCGCTGAGCTGGCGGCGGTCCGATGCCCCGTCCTCGTCGTCGTCGGGGATCGCGACGTGCTGGCCATGCCGCCCGATGCGCTCGTCGCCGCGCTCCCTGATGGGACGCTCGAGATGGTGAAGGGCGCCGACCACCTGGGGACCATGAAGGGGTTTGGTTTCCTCGACGCCGCCCTCGGTTTCCTCGACGCCCTCCCCAGCTAGGCCGGCCAGCCAGCCACCGGCGGGGTCGCCCCCGCCCCTCATGTCACACTCCCGCGCAAGGAGGCCGTTTTGCGCGGGAGTGTGACATCGGACCCGCCGGCGGGCGGTGACCCGGCGGGGCGACCCGGCGGGCGGTGACCCGGCGGGCGGCGGCCGCCAGGGTGGCCCCGGGGGCGGCGGTCGGTCTACGGCAACTCGACGACGTCGACGGGGCCGCCGGTCAACCGGGACCGCATGACCTCGACGGCGGCGGGGTTGGCGTCGACGAGCACGAAGCCCCGCCCGAGCTGCTGAGCGACGGCGCCGGTCGTCCCGCTGCCCGCGAAGCAGTCCAGTACACGATCACCGGCGCGGGTCGACGCCGTCATCATGCGCCGGACGATCCCTTCGGGCTTCTGGTTGGGATAGCCGGTCTTCTCCTTGCCCGTGGGCGACACGATCGTGTGCCACCACACGTCGGTCGGTAGCTTGCCGACGGCAGCTTTGGCCGGCGTGACGAGGCCGGGCGCCATGTACGGCTCTCGATCGACGGCCGACGAGTCAAACCAGTAGCGGTCCGGGTCCTTCACGTAGACCAGGATCGTGTCGTGCTTGGCCGGCCATCGACGTTTGCTTCGCGCGCCGTAGTCGTAGGCCCAGATGATCTCGTTGAGAAACCTCTCCCGACCGACCAGAGCGTCCAACATGACCTTGACGTGGTGGACTTCGCGGTAGTCGAGGTGCAGGTAGAGGGTTCCCGTCGGGTCGAGCACGCGCCACATCTCGAGCAGCCGCGGCCGGAGAAACTCGAGATAGTCGGCGAAGTCATCGGGATAGGCGAGTGAGTCGCCTTCGGCGGTGTTGTAGCGGCGGCCGCCAAATCCGACGCGGGAGCCATCGGCGTCACTCGTGGTCCGCAACGTCGTCCGCCGCTGGGTGTGCCCGGTGTTGAACGGGGGGTCGGCGTAGACCATCTGGAAGCTGCCGTCCGGCAGTTAGGCCAGGGCGTCCAGGTTGTCCCCGAGATAGATGCAGTCGCGGGCGGGGTGGCCGTGGGGCACCGGGTCATGTTCCCCTACCATCAGTCGCATGGGCGAACGGCTGTACTTCCGCCAACTTCTCTCGGGGCGGGACTTCGCCGTGGGCGACCCGTTCGCCACCCAGATGGTCAACTTCGTGTATCTCATCGGTGACCGCGAGACCGGTGAAGCTGTCGTGGTCGATCCGGCCTATGCGGTGGACGAGTTGCTCGGCGTCGTCGAGGCCGACGACATGCACCTGGTCGGCGCCCTCGCCACCCATCATCACCCTGACCATGTGGGCGGCTCGTTCGGCGTCCAGGATGTGCAAGGGGTACGGGAGCTCTTGGAGCACGCGTCCATGCCCATCCATGTGCACCGCGACGAGGCCGAGTTCGTGCGTCGCACCACGCACATCGACGCCACCGATCTCGTGAGCCACGAGGGCGGCGACGTGATCACCGTGGGTGCTCTTCCCATTGAGGTCCTGCACACCCCCGGTCATACGCCGGGCAGCCAGTGCTTCCTGGTGGACGGCTGCCTCGTCGCCGGCGACACCCTCTTCCTCGAGGGATGCGGGCGCACGGACCTACCGGGAAGCGATCCCGACGCCATGTACGACAGCCTTCAGCGACTGGTCACCTTGCCCGACGATGTCGTGGTCTACCCGGGTCATCGGTACTCGGTCCCGTCGATGGGGAGCATGGGGGCGGTACGTGAGACCAACTACGTGTTCAAGCCCTCCTCGCGGGAGGCGTGGCTGATGATGTTTGGGAACAACTAAAGGCGGCGATGATGCCTCGATGAAGGATCACCAGCGGCGGCGCTTCCGCATCCCCAAATCGGTGCGCCGAATCGTCGCCTGGCTGGTCTTCCTTCTCGTTGTCGAGTACCTCGTCCTGCCGCAGATCGCCGGCACCCGCAAGGCCATCCACACCCTGGGCCGGGTGGACCCCGTGTATCTCCTCGGCGGCGCCGGACTGGAGGCGGCCTCGATTCTCGCCTACGCCTTCCTGACCCGGTCGATCCTGCCCCCCTCGGACCCCCCGAGCGTGTGGACGCTGCTGCGCATCCAATTGGCCACCCTGTCGCTGAGTCACTGCGTGCCCGGGGGGACAGCGGCGGGCTCCTCGCTCGGGTACCGCCTCATGACGGCTGCCGGCGTGGACGGCACCGACGCCGGCTTCGCTCTCGCCACGCAGGGCCTCGGATCAGCCCTCGTGCTCAACGTCATCTTGTGGGTGGCCTTGGTGATCTCGATCCCGTTTGAGGGGTTCAACCCGCTGTACCTGGCCGTGGCCGTGATCGGGGCGCTCCTCCTGGGCGGCTTCGCCCTTCTTGTGTTGTTGCTCACGCGCGGGGAGCAGCGAGCAGCCCGTTTCCTCGGCCGTGTTGCCGAGGCCACCCCGTTCGTCGACGGCGCCACCGTGACGCGAGTGGTGCACGGCCTGGCCGCGCGGCTCAGGGAGCTGGGACGTGATCGATCCATGCTCGGCCAAGCTGTCGGGTGGGCGGCCGCCAACTGGCTGCTCGATGCTGCGTCCCTCTGGGTGTTCGTCGCGGCCTTCGGCTACCGCGTTGGGCCCGACGGGCTCCTGGTGGCGTATGGGCTGGCCAATGTTCTGGGCGCTCTGCCCATCACGCCGGGCGGGATCGGGATCGTCGAGGCGGTCCTGCCCGCGACCCTGGTCGGGTTTGGCGCACCGAGTGCCATCGCCATTCTGGGCGTCGTGTCCTGGCGGTTGGTCAACTTCTGGCTTCCCATCCCGGTGGGCGGGCTGTCGTACTTGACCCTGCGGGTGGGCCGCCGCGAGAGCGGCTGAGCTCAGGTCTCGAAGACGAGGCTCTGGACCAACCAGCCGCCGTCGACGTAGACGGTGAGCAGTTGGACCAGACCGGACCCGACGCCGAAGGCGCAGTAGGACCGGCCGTCGATGCCGGTCTGGCAATCGCGGTTGGAGTAGGGCTGGGGGGCTTGGGCAAACAAGGTGGCCACGGCGCCCGCCGACGCCACCTTCAGGGCGCCGACACGGTCGCCGGCGCGCCACGCCGCGAACAACATGCCGGCCGCCAGAGCCGGTGTCTCCTGCGGCACCTGAGGCGGGAGTGGCGCGGTGGTCGACGTGACGACCCCCGCGGCGGCCGGCGCTGCGGTGGTCGGCGCCGCGGTCGTCGGGGGCAGGCTGGCTGAGGCCGCGGTGGTCGACGGCGTGGGCGTCGTGCACCCGGCTATCAGCAGACCGCTCGCCATCACGAGGGCGACGCCCCTCCTCTGGTTGCTGGCCACGGCGCGAGACGATAGGCGCGGACCCTGGGGTCACCTCGTCGGCGAAGATGGGGCCATGCCCGTGGCGATCACGTCGTTGAGCGACGTCGGCCGTTGGGCCCGGGGGCACGGACTCGAGATCGTCCTGCTCCTCAGCGGGGCCACGCTGTTGACGCGCTTCGCCAGTTGGTTTGGTGGGTGGGTCACGGCCCGGATCGACGCCGAAGCTTCCAACGACGATGCCCTCGTCCGGTCCGAGGCCTCCAAACATCGCCACGCCGTCGCCCAGGTTGTCACCTGGGTCGCCCTCGTCCTCATCTACTTCGTCACCGGCGTTCTCGTGATCCAACGCCTCGGGGTGCCGCTCACCAGCCTGGTCGCGCCGGCGACCGTCGCCGGCGTCGCCGTGGGTTTCGGTGCCCAACGAGTCGTCCAGGACATCCTGGCCGGCTTCTTCATGATCGCCGAGCGGCAATACGGTTTCGGTGACGTCATCCGCCTCGCTCCCCTGGGCTCGAGCACCGGTGTGACGGGCACGGTCGAGGAGATCACCCTCCGGGTGACGCGATTGCGGACGGTCAACGGCGAGGTGGTGATCGTGCCCAACGGCCAGATCCAACAGGTGACCAACCTGTCCCGGGACTGGGCGCGGGCCGTGGTCGACGTCCCCGTGCCCAGCGCGGTGGCGATCACCCGCGTCTCCGACATCCTGCGCCAGGTCGGCGCCGGCATCTTCGCCGACGATCAGTGGCATCCCCTCCTGCTGGATGCGCCGAGCGTGATGGGGGTGGAGAGCATCGCCGTCGACCAGTTTGTGGTGAGGGTCGTCGCCCGCACACTCCCAGGCCGGCAGTTCGAGGTGAGCCGCCAGTTGCGTGCCCTGATCGCGACGGCCTTCCGGGAGGAAGGCATCACCGTGCCGGCCGCGCTCGAGCAGGCACCGCCAGCCGCCGGTACTTGATGGCGCACCGACCACGCCGGTCCACGGTCGCCATCAGCGCGGTCTTCGTGGCCACGACGGCCTTGTACTTCCTCGTCCGCCCGGCCCCGACGCCGGTGGTCCACTACGCCCCCGACGTACTGCTGGCGCCGACGTCGCGTCCGCCGGCCGTCAAACCCGTGGCGACGACCACCAGCACGACCTCGACGACCACCACGACGGCTCCGCCGGCAACCACGACCACGTCGGCCGCGCCGGCGACGACGACGACCACGACCATCGCGGCGCCCACAAGCAGCACGACCGTCCCTTCGCCTGGGTAGGGCCCGGGAAGGGCCGCCTGGCCACTGGCTAGTCGGCCTCCGACCTTTGCAACGGGTTCACCAACAGCGGCACCATCGTCGACTGAGGCGCGGGTCAGGCGTGGCGCGACCGGTCTGTCGCGTCGAAGAGGGCGAGCAGCCGGGCCGGCGCAGCCTGCCTCCACGCGTCCTCGGCGATTGCCGCGATCTCGTCCCAATCCACGTCCACGTCCAGGCGGACCCCTAGCCAGCCCGCTGGCCCGACATAGGGGGGCACGAAGAATCGCCCGGGGTCCTCGGCGACCAGCGCAGCCTGCGCGCCGTCCGGGGCACGACACCACAACGCCACGCGGCCGTCGCTGTGATGGTCGTCCCAGTACTGGACGAACTGCCGCTTGCCGCCGGCGAACCAGGTCGGCGTGCCGTGACTGAGGCGTTCGGTCGTGTCGGGAAAGGCCATGCAGATGGCGCGGGCGCGGGCCAGTTCGGGGCGTGCCACCCCCGAGCCCGTCACGGGGCGCCTGCCGCGCTGGGGACCTGGGCGGCCCGGTCCGCGATCAGCCGGGCCGCGACCCGGCGAGGCAGCTTGCCCAGCTCGTTGTAGGGCAGTGCGTCGACGACCACGACGACCTCCGGCAGCTTGAACGGCGCCAGGCGGCCGCGGCACCACGCCCGCAGCTCGGCGGTGGTCGGAGCCGATGCACCGTCGACCAGGACGATGGCGACTCCCACCCGCTCCCCCATCTCCGGATCCGACACCCCGGCGACAGCCACGTCGTCGATGGCGGGATGGTCCCGCAGGACGGCAACGACCTCTGAAGGCCCGAACTTCTCACCGCCGCGGTTGATGGTGTCGGACAGCCGACCCATCGGGAAGAGATAGCCGTCGGCGTCAAAGCGGCCGAGGTCGCCGGTGTGGAGCCACCCATCGGTCACCCCGTCGCCGACGGTTTGGGCGGAGCGCACCCAGAGCTCGCCCACGTCGCCGGTGGTCACCTCCCGACCGTCGTCAGGGTTGACGACTCGCACCTCGACGCCCGGCAGGACGCGCCCCACCGAACCCGCCCGCGTCGGGTCGTGGTGATCGGCGGCGCCCAGCGTCGTGTAGGCGCCGAGCGTCTCGGTCTGGCCAAACACGTTGGCGAAGCCCGCTTGTGGCCACGCCGCCATCGCCCGGGTGATCAACTCCACCGGAGCGGCCGCCGCGCCGTACGAGACGGCGACCAGGCTCGACGTGTCCGTCGCCGCGCAATCCGGGTGATCCAGGATGCGGGCGATCATGGTGGGCACGAGGAAGGCCGATCGGACCTGGTGGCGGGCGACGAGCGCGAGCCACCGGCCGGGATCGAATCGGGCCTGGATGACGGTGGTGTCGCCGGCGTACAGGTTGAGGAGCAGTCCGACCATCCCGCCGACGTGGAAGGACGGCACGCACATCAGGGCCACGTTGGGTGGCCGTTGGGGGCTGAAGGCGGGGCGGTAGGCGCTGAGGCGGGCCAGCAGCGCGTCATGGCTTACGGCGACGGGCTTCGGCAGGCCGGTCGTGCCGCTGGTGAAGAGGACCAGCGAGTCGGCGGGTCCGCCGGGGGCGCGGGGCGGCGCCGACCCTGCGGTTGCGGCGGGTTGGGTCAGGACGGCGCCGGCGATGGCCGCGCCCAGGTCGGAGTCTCCCGTGACGGCACCACCGACACCGACAGAGGCACCGGCGATCTCGGCCAAGGCTCGAAGCTCGCCCGTGGTGAGCAACGGGTTGATCTGGGCCGTCGCTGCCCCCAGATGAGCGGCGGCCAAGGTCACGGCCGTGGACCGAGGGCCCGCCCAGTCAGCGAGGGCGACACGGTCGCCGGGCGCGACTCCGGCGTCGGCGAGCGTGGCCGCCCACTCGTCGACGTGGGCGTGGAGCATGGCGTAGGTCCAGACCGTCCCATCCTCGAGTATGAGGGCGGGCCGCTCGGGATCGGTGGCCGCGGCGGCGTCGAGGATCGACGCGATGTTGCCCGTGGCGGCGGCCGGCGGGGTGGTCACCGACTGATCCTCGGCCGGGTCGATTGGGGTCGTCAACTCTCCGCGTCCGAACGGGGCGGTACATGCCGCCGGAGCCGCTGGACCAAGCCCGTCCCGGTACGCTGCCGAGCCGTGCAGGACCACAGTTATTCGATCGTTGTGGAGGGGACCCCGGCAGAGGTGTGGGCCATCTTCTGGTCGCAACGCTCGGGGACGGTGAGCCACGGTGATGTCACCATCGAGGTGCTCCATCCCGGCAGCGACCTCGGGGAGGGGCTCGTCCGGCATTGCACGTTCCCCGTCCCCAAATGGCTCCTCTCCGGCGGGCGGGGCGTGTCCTGGGAGTGGTTGACGGAGGTGGTCCCTGAGCAGTCCTGGCGCTACGACGCCGTCGGCAAGCCGCTCTGGTCCAAGGCCACCGGCTGGACACGCCTGGAGGATCTCGGCGAGGGGCGGACCCGTGTGCACTTCCGGGAGACCTATCACGCCTTCAACCCGGTGAGCCGCGTGCTGCTGGAGCATCGGGTCCACCAGGCCATCTCCAAGTCCAACGACGACACCATGGCCAGCGCCATCAACGGCGGCATCCGCTCCCTCCGCAAAGCCAAAGCGAAAGCCCAAGCGAAAGCCCAGGGCCTCGCCGAAGGCGGACCGGCCCCGACGTAGGCGCGGACTTCACGGGCCGCTTAGGAGAAGACGTGCCTCGCGGTGGCGAGGATGGCGCCGCCCTGGACGGCGACCAGGTCGGCGATCGGGATGGCCTCGGACTGGTTGTCCGCCGCGCTCTCTGCGCACCAGCCGTCGAAGGTCTCCTCAACCTCGGCGCGTGTTGGGGCGTCGGCAGGTAGGGCCCGCAGCAGCATGCCGCCGAGGCGGAGGCGGAAGGCATGCACGTTGTCCTTGCCCCCGAAGACCTCGGCCACGGTGGCGGGCCGGTCGAACCCGGGGTCGTCGCGTGCCTGTTGGCGCTCGGCCTCGGCGTACCCGGACTCTGCCATCTTGAGGAAGCCCTCGACGGCGTCTTTGAACGGTGACGGCGGAAGGGGACGGGCAGCGTCGAACATCGCGCGGATCCTGGCGACGGAGGTCTCCTGGAGGTCGACGCTGGCCAAGACGACGTCCCGCCTGGAGTGGCCCGAGCGGTCAGGCGTCACGTCATCGGCGCGGGCGTCGCGCCAGTATGGAAGCTCGACGACGACCCCAAACGTCGGGCCATGACGCTGCGCGTATTCGTGGCTGCTGGCGCCGGTCACGATGGCGCTCGGATCGATGCCCACCGAGGCGGCCAGGTCGAAAAGTTGCTGGGCGGTTGGGACCGAGTAGACGGCGGGCGCCAGCTCGGTGGACACGGGTGTCTCGGCTTCACCGCAATGCAACGGGATGGCGTGGTCCGCGCACAGCGACGCCAGCCGGGGGTAGAGGTCGTCGGCACCGGGCTCGGCGTAGAAGTAGGCGCCTCCCATCTCGCCGTTGTGGAGTGAGGACAGCACCTGCGGTCGAACCCGGTCGATGGCAGCCATCAACGCGAGCGTCTCCGGCAGCGGGGCCGCGACGCTGAAGCCCTCCGTGCTGAAGGGGAAGGTCCACTCGACTTGCGCGTCGCTCGCCGGCCGGAAGAAGTGGCGGGCGTAGTGCTCGCGCGTCCAGGGCCCGCCAAACCAGCCTTCGTTGAGCCGGGTGCCGTCGGGGTCGACGCAGGGGACGAAGTGCCAACTCACGCCCATCGCCTGAAGGGCGGCTCGATTGGAGAGGAGGCGCTCACAAAGGGTGACGATCGTCGCCATCCCGATCGGCTCATTGGGGTGGGGCTGGCCGACCACGAGCACGGCGCCAGCTGCCCCCGCGCCGTCCGGGGGCGTGATGCTGAGCAGTTGGATGGCATCGCCCCCGCGGGACCGGCCGACTTCGGCAACGGTCACCAGGTCAGGATGCGCGGCGCCCATCTCGGCGACGAAGACGTGCATCTCGTCGACGGTCGGGAATCTCTCAATGGGCCCCAGATCGGCCAAGAGCTCCGCCCACGGGTCCGTCATCGCAGTGCCTCCCCGCGCCCGTCAGGGGCGCTTGTCGATGGCCATTGTGGCCGGCGCCACGCGCCGGGCCCCCCGCCGCCTGACCGAGGGCGGTGGAGTGCACGGCGACGATGATGGGCACGCCCGACCGTGGCCCCTTGACGATCACGACCTTCTCGTGTCGCATCCTGCCCTCGCTCATGCCGGCGCCGGCTGCGGGCTGCCGCTGTAGCGGATGCATTGGCAACTGGCGAGGTAGCCGAACACCTGCACGGCGTCGGGCCCGTCGTGTCTGGTCGCGCTGAAGTAGGTGCTGCCGCCGACGAGTCCGGGGCCCTCGAAACTGCTGCCGAGCCCGTCTATCCCCGCGGCCAGGGGCTGGGCCCCGGCATCCCCGTCGGTGACCTGGAGGGCGCGCTCGAGCAACTCGAACGGCCCACACGAAAAGGTGAGGATGCTGAGATCGTTGTAGGTGCTCGGGATCAGCCCGCCGGCCTTGGCCAGCGCCAGGCACCGCGAGTCGGCGGTGGACAAGACGGCGTTGTCGACGTCGCTGTAGGGGCTGTTGCCCACGCCGTGGACCTCAGGTAGCTGGCTACTGGGAATGTTGCCCGGTGCCGCTTCAGCCTCGGCGTTGGAGCTCAGCATGTAGCCCGGGTCGTAGTCCTGCGTGGCGGCATCGTTGCCGAACAGCAGCAGGATGACCGCCTCGTAGTAGCTCACGAACATGACCCGGTCGACGTGGGCCGTCTTGAAGGCGAGGATGGCGTTGCTGATGTTCACGGCCGCCGCTCCGGCAGAGGCGAACCCGGTCGTGCAGGCGATCTGCTCCTCCTTCGGGGGCTTGAGCCCGAGTTGGGCGATCACGGGCAGGACCGTGCGCGCGTACGCCCGGGTGTCTTCGGGACAGTCTTCGACGATCACCCCGAGCTGGTCGGCCTTCGTCACGTAGCCGGTCGCCGCCGACTCTTGGAGCACGGCTTCGTACGTCCGGTCGGTGTCCATCGCGCTGATGTTGGCGTGCAATGGGTCGGCGTCGCTGTCGGTCTGATCGCCCTCGTCCTGGCTGGTGATGTCGAGCACACCAGCCGCCTGCAAGCAGCCCTCGAAGCCACCCGTGGTCCCGAAGGCCCCGTCGAGGACGACGCCAACGTGATTGTCCTGGGTGAACTTGGCGCAGGCCGCCGACGCGTCGCTCGCGTAGTCGGCGTCGTCACTGTTGAAGTCGTAGTCGAGGGCTATCAGCTTGCGACCGTCGATCCCGCCTGTCGCGTTGATGCCCTGGACGAACGCCTGGGAGGCCGACTGGGGGGTCACCGAGCCTGCTGCCGAGTAGCCAAGACTGGCTTCGGTCGTGCTGTTGTCGATATAGGTCAGACCGATGGTGAGCGGTGCCGACTTGCTGCCGCTGGTCACGTCCAGGACGCCCGGTAGGCCGGCTGCGGGGATCGTCCCGTCCGGCGTCGGCTGACCGGACGAGACCGTCGGGGCCCCCGCGCCCGCTCCGGCGGAGAAGGACGGGCCTGAAGCGCTGCTGGTGGCGATGGCTCCACCAGTCCCGACCATCGCCGTGGGGCTGGTGGCAACCGGGACCCCGAGCCCGTCGTCACCGGCCCCGGTGGCTCCGGAACCAAGGCTCGAAAGCCTCCCCCGAGGGACGGTCGAGCCGCAGCCGGCCAGCACCAACGCCGCGACCGCGGCGAGTGCGGCGGCCGACCTCGCCCGTCTCGCGCCCGTCGTGGCGATGATGATCTACCTCCAGCAGGTGGGCGGTCGGACTGACCGAGGTGGGGCCAGTCTTCCCGCTGGCGCTGCCCGCCCGCTTTGGATCGGGCACCCAAAGCTGGCGCCCAGTTTGTCCGATCAGTACGTCCGCTCGGACCCGGCTAGACGGCGACCTCGACGCCCAGGGTGCGGGCGGTCGGCGAGGCGGGGACGGCGTCGCGCTCGGGATAGGTCCGCAGCACCCGGTCGCCCAGGTGCATGGTGACCCCAAACCAGTAGTGCTCGTTGCGGAAGTGGTGAAGCCGATGGGCTCGCCACAGCTTGCGGTAGGGCGTGTGCCGGGGCTTGTACGGGGTGTGGATCAGGTAGTGAATCCACTCATAGGTGGTCAGCATGGCGAAGGAGGTGGCGATGCCCGTCAACGCCGTGCCGAGGCGCCGTTCGCCGACGGCCCAGCCGACGACGGCGACCGGCAAGGCTGCCTTCACGATGGGCATCGGCACAAAGACCAGGTCCAGGTCGCGGGGGTCCTGGTGGTGGGCACGATGCTTGCGCGACGCCAACGGGTCGATCAGCCGCCCGCCGATGCGCCGGGGCCGCAGGTGGAGGATCCCCACGTGGATCAGCCACTCGGTGAAGGGCTCGGCGGCCAGGATCCCCCCGGCGAGCCCGAGGTCACGCCAACGCCACCGGCCGACCGCCACCCTGGTCGCGATGGCAACGGCTGTCGCCGGTAGCAGGACGCGTGGGCTGGGGAACGTGACGAACTGCGCCACCGCTGCCCGCAGCGTCAGCTCTTCGTGGGGTGGAGCCGTCTCGCTGTGGGCCATACCGCCAGCCTGCCCTAGATCCCGCTCAGGTGCTCGACCGGGATGGCCTGGAGAAGTCCGCTGCCGGCCGTGACCGCTCCGAGCAGGCCCCGGGCCTGGGGCAGTAGCTCTTGGCAATAGAAGCGGGCGGTGGCCGCCTTGGCATCGAGATAGGGGTCGTGACCCCCGAGTCGATGGGCGGCCAGGGCCTGGCGCGCCATCACCCAGCCGCCGACGGTGATCCCGAACATGCGCAGGTAAGGCGTCGCCGCCGCCAGCGCATCGTTGGGGTCCTCGGCCCCGTGGACGAGGATCGACGCTGTCGCCTCCCGTAGGGCGGCGACAGCATCGGCAAGGGCAGCGCGGATCGTCGCCAAGCCCTGCGTTGTGTCTGTCGTCGATGCCGGCGCACCAAGGTCGGCATCGAGGCGCTCCATCCGGCGGAGGAAGTCCTCCACCACTCCCCCGCCCCGCATCGGCAGCTTGCGACCGACGAGGTCCATGGCCTGGATGCCGTTGGTGCCCTCGTAGATGGCGGCGATGCGGATATCCCGCTCGCGCTGGGCGATGCCCGTCTCCTCGATGAACCCCATACCGCCGTGCACCTGGGTGGCGAGACGGGCCAGGTCCATCCCCATGTCCGTGCACCACGCCTTCGAGACCGGCGTCAACAGGTCGGCCAACTCCGTGTGGGCCACGCGCTCCGTCTCATCGGCGCTGTGGCGCTGGACGTCGATGGCCCAGGCGTTGAGGTAGAGCAGGCCGCGCATGGCCTCGATGGTTGCCCTCATGGTCATGAGCATCCGGCGGACGTCGACGTGATCAACGATCGGACTCGACTCCCCGGCCGGCGCCCCGGGCGCCCGCCCCTGCCGGCGCTCCTTGGCGTAGCCCAGAGCCTGTTGGTACGCGACCTCGGCCACGGCCAGGCCCGACAGGCCGACCGAGAGTCGGGCGTTGTTCATCATCGTGAACATGTACTTCATGCCGGCGTTGGCTTCGCCGATCAGGAAGCCCGTCGCTTCGTCGAATTCGAGCACGCAGGTCGGGCTGGCGTGAATGCCGAGCTTGTGCTCGATGGACAGACAGGTCACCCGGTTGCGCTCTCCCGGCGACCCGTCGTCGGCCACGAGGTACTTGGGGACGACGAAGCAGGAGATGCCGCGCGTGCCGGGGGGCGCATCCGGGACCCGCGCCAGCACGAGATGGATGATGTTGTCGCTCAGGTCCTGCTCGCCGTAGGTGATGAAGATCTTGGTGCCGCTGATCCGCCAGGACCCGTCGGGCGCGGGCACGGCTCGAGTCCGTAGGGCACCGACGTCGGAGCCGGCCTCGGGCTCGGTGAGGTTCATGGTCCCCGTCCACTCGCCGCTGACCAGCCTCGGTAGATAACGCTCCCGCAGCTCCTCGCTGCCGTGGTGACGGAGCATGTCGATGGCCCCCTGGGTGAGGAGCGGGCAGAGCGAGAACCCCATGTTGGACGAGGTGATCATCTCCTGCATGGCGATGGCGACCAGCCAGGGGAATCCGCCTCCCCCGTAGGCCGGCTCAAATGGCACGCTGCCCCATCCCGCTTCCACGTAGCGGTCGTAGGCCGATCTGAAGCCAGGAGGAGTCGTCACCTCGTGGGTCGCCGGATCGTGGGTCGATCCCGTCGTATCACCGATCCGATCGAGCGGAGCCAGGACCTCTCCCGCGAAGCGCCCAAACTCCTCCAGCAGTCCATAGACCGTCTCGGGATCGGCGTGGGCGAAGACGGGCAGCTTGGAGAGCCCTTCCAGGTCGACGAGATGGTCGAGGGTGAAGCGGATGTCGCGAAGCGGGGCAACGTAGAGGGGCATGACGACAAGCCTAAGGGCGCCAGCCGCGGGCGCGGCGCTGTCAGCGGATCAGCGCGGCGATCAGTACGAGCACGAGCGTCCCGCCCGCAGCAATCCCGTGCACGATCACAACGCCGGTGGCCGGTCCGGCGCGCGGCGCCAGCAACATCCGTAGACCAAGACCGCCGGCTACGAGCAGCACGACCAGGCTGCCGGCAAGGATCGGCCTGTCGGCGGAGAATGCGCCGGTCGCGAGGACGCCGACCCCCAGCAGGGCGAGGATGACGTGCCCGCCCAATTGCTTGCGTGCGGTGATGGTCGGGCCGACGTCGGCGAGCACGAGGACCCCGACCAGGACCGTGAGCGTCGCCAGACCGAGCGCGATGATGCCCACGACGGCCGACCCTACCGGCGCAGCTGGCGCGCTACGGATCGATGCGAGCCGTGGCCTGCTCGCGGTAGCGGTCTCGCAGCAGGCGCTTGTAGATCTTCCCGTTGTCCTGTCGCGGGAGGACGTCGACGAAGTCCACGGTGCGGGGACACTTGAAATGCGCCAACCGGGCCCGGCAGAGCTCAATGATCGACGAGGCCAGATCGGCCGAGGGCTCGAGGCCGGGCTGAAGCTCGACGACGGCCTTGACCTCCTCGCCCCACTCATCGTTGGGCACGCCGATGGTCGCCACGTCACCGACGGCAGGGTGTTCGAGGATGACGGCGTCGATCTCAGCCGGATAGATGTTGACGCCACCCGAGATGATCAGGTTGGCCGTGCGATCGGTCAGGAACAAGAAGCCGTCGTCGTCCATGTACCCGACGTCGCCAAGCGTGAAGTAGTCGCCCCGGTAGGTGCTGGCCGTCTTGTCGGCGTCCTTGAAATAGTCGAAGCGACCGAGCGACGGCGCCCGCAGGTAGACCAGCCCGACCTCGCCGGCCGGGAGGGGATTGCCCTCTTCGTCACCGACGATCATCAGGCCGGCCCCGAGCGGCCGGCCGACGGTGCCCGGCTTGGTCAGCCAGGTGGCCGAGTCGACAAAGCTCCCGGTGCCTTCGGTCGCCGCGTAGTACTCCCAGACGATCGGTCCCAGCCACTCGATGAGAGCGGCTTTGACCGCCCGAGGGCAGGGGGCGGCGCCGTGCACGATCGAGCGAAGTGACGACGTGTCGTACTTGGCCACCACGTCCGGTGACAAGGAGAGGAGGCGATGAAACATGGTGGGCACCATGTGGGTGTGGGTGACCTGATGTCGGTCGATCAACCGGAGGGCTTCCTCGGCGTCCCATTCCTCCATGAGGACGACGCCCACGCCGAAGCCCAACGGCACGGCCAACGAGAAGGCGAGTGGGGCCGCGTGGTAGAGCGGCCCGGTACACAGGTGGAGATCCGCACCACCCTCGATGTAGCCGAACAGGTTGATGGTGCGCCCCGGCGGAGCCGCCAGCCGGTGCACTCCCTTGGGGCGCCCGGTCGTCCCTGACGTGTAGAGCATGGTGGAGCCGATCACGGCGTCGTCGATGTCCGTCGCCGCCTCGGCGGCCAGGACATCCTCATACGACTCATAGCCGGGGAGAGCGCCGCCGACGCAGAGCCGCACCGCACTCTCGGCGACGGCCTCGGCCACGCCGACCGCGGTAGCCGGCAGCGAACTGTCGACGACGAGCACGCGCGCCTCGCAATCGGCGGCGATGTACGCGGCCTCCTCGGCGGTGAGGTGCCAGTTGATCGGGGTGAGTCGTAGCCCGCTGCGGTGGCACGCGGCCACCACCTCGGCGAAAGCCGGTCGGTTGGTGCAGACCAGTGCGACGGAGTCGCCGGCCCGGACGCCGCGCCGTCGGAGCGCCCGGACCAGCTGGTTGGCGTTGCCGTTGAGTTGGGCAAAGGTTCGCGATCCGGTCGGACTGATGATGGCCGGGCGGCTCGGCTGTCGGGACGCCCACCACGCCAGCTCCAATCCCTGGGCCGAGAGCGCATCCCGCTCATCTGGCTCGGGGCCGATCACGCGCGTGCGGGCTCGAAAAGGGGGAGGTGTCGTCCGTCGGACAGCGCCTCCCACGTGACGGTGACGGCCATGTCCACACCGACGTCGCCCGGTGGGCACCCGACCACGCTGGACAGCATTCGCACGCCCTCAGCGAGATCGATGAGGGCGACGGCGTACGGGGCCATGTCGGCCATCGCCGGGTTTTGCGGCTTGTGCTCGACCGTGACGGCGTACACCGTCCCTCGCCCGCTTGCCGGCCGCCACTCGAGGGCGGAGGTCAGGCACGACGGGCAGACCTCCCGCGGAAACCAGATCGGCCGCTCACACGCCACGCACCACTGGAGCAGCAACTGTCGCGTCCGGGTGGCATCCCAGAACGGCTCGCTCGTCTCGGTGACCGGCGGCTCGAATCGCCCGCTCACAGTGCCGCCTCGGTCCCGAGGACAAGGGTCGACATGCACGACAGGACCATCCCCGAACCGTGGGCGACGGCGATCTGGGGGCTGTCGAGCTGACGGGCGCCGCACTCCCCGCGAAGCTGCCGTGCTGCTTCGACGATGAGGAACATGCCATATGCGCCGGGATGCGTATATGACAGACCGCCGCCGTTGGTGTTCATGGGCAGCGAACCCCCCGGCCCCAGCTTGCCGTCCATGACGAACGGGCCACCATCACCCTTGGCGCAAAACCCGAGATCCTCGAGGTGCAGAAGAGCTGTGATGGTGAAGCTGTCGTAGCCCATCAACAGGTCGACGTCGCCGGGCTTGATGCCGGCCATCCGGAAGGCGCCGGCGCCGGAGACGACCCCCGGTGTAGTCGTCAAGTCGGGCATCTGGCTGATCATCAGATGGTCGTGACAGGTGCCGGCGCCGAGCACGTAGACGGGCTTGTTGGCCAGGTCCCGCGCCCGCTCCGCGCTCGTCATGACAAACGCGCCCGCCCCGTCGGTCACGAGGCAGGAGTCCAGCAAGTGCAGCGGCGAGGACTGCATCGGCGAAGCCAGCACATCGTCGATGGTGATGGGGTCCTGGTAGCGCGCCCGGGGGTTGAGCGCCGCCCACGCCCGGGTGCTGACGGCGATCTGCGCCAGTTGCTCCGGGGTCGTGCCCCAGACCGCCATGTGTCGCGACGCGGCGAGGGCATAGGGACCCATTGGCATCCGCATCCCGTAGGCCATCTCCCACTCGGCGGACGGGTTGGGCCCGGGCATCATCATCCGGCCACGACCACCCCCGCCCCGTTTTCGATCACTGCGGGGGGTCGCCGCGTAGACGCCGATCACCACCTCGCACAGGCCGGCGGCGATGGCCGCGGCCGCGTGCTCCACGTGGACCTCGTAGCTCGAACCGCCGGTGTTGGTCGAGTCCGTGAAGCGCGGATGGATGCCGAGGTACTCGGCGAGGCCCAGCGAGGACGTGGAGTGGCAGACACCGTCGACATCGGCGAGGGTCAAACCGGCGTCGGCCAGCGCCTCGGAGATCACGGTCGCCTCCAGCGCACGTCCGTGAAGCTCGAGCTCGCCGGTGGGCGACACAGCATCGCTGACGCCGACGATGGCCGCTCGCCCGCGCATCGTCGCCACGCCTAGGCGGCCGAACCAGCGGCGGCGGCCCGGTCCCGGGCCACGGCGTCGTAGGTCTCGTAGTCGGTGCCGGTGTCGTCGGCGAACTCGAACTCGAGCAGCCCCGCTTCGCCCCAACGCTGGCGGAGATATCCGTCGTTGGCGTCGAGCAGGCCGAGCTTGCGGACGTTGGGCACCAACTTGGCGAAGAAGCCGCGCTGGAAGCCGGCGAACGGGCTCACCTTGATCTTGCCGGACGCCTCCTGGAGGGCAGGGAGAAGCGCCTCCATCGACACGCCGAAGCGGTCCCAGATCTCCGGCGTCGCCGAGCGGGCCCGGCTGCGCATGGTGTTGGAGAGGAGGAACTCTTGGCGGTCTTTCAGCTCGTTGGAGGTGAGACCTTGGTAGTACTCGCTCAGGCTCAACACGCCGAAGGCGACGTGGCGGGCCTCGTCGGACATCACGTACCGCAGGAGCTTGGTGAGCAGCGGCTCGGTCGTCCGTCGCAGCATGTCGCCGAAGGCGGCGAGGGCCAGGCTCTCGATCACGATCTGCATGCCGAGGTAAGCGATGTCCCAACGGCCGTCCTCCATGAGGGCGGTGATCTGGTCCTCGAGGAAGGGGCTCATCGGGTAGGCCTCGCCGAGCTTCAGATGAAGGTACTTGGCGAAGACCTCGGTGTGGCGAGCCTCGTCCATCGTCTGCGTCGCCGCGTAGTACTTGGCGTCGATCCAGGGCACGGTCTCGACGATCTTGGCGGCCACCAGCATGGCGCCCTGCTCGCCGTGCATGAACTGGCTCAGGTTGGCCTTGAGCATCTCCACGCCCAACTCGCCGAACTCCTTGTCGCCCCATTTGGCGAGCGGCGACCCTGCCACCTGACCCGTGGCGTGCATCAAACGCATGAAGGGCTGGTCGTGGTCGACGAGGCTGATCGGGTCGACATCGGTCGCCCAGTCCAACTCGGTCACGCTGTTCCACTGCGAGGCCATCGCCTTGTTGTAGAGAGCCACCAATTGTTGGCGATCGCGTGCGTAGTTCCAGGTGAAGATGCGCTCGGCGTTGTCCGTCACCGTCTTGATCGCCGAGTGCATCTCGGCCGGGCTCGGACCAGAGGTGTCGGGTGTCTCAAGCGTGGTCATCGTCGGCTCCTTGGTGATCGTCGCGAGAGCAGGGTCGGCCGGACCGGACGACACCAAACTGCGAGTGCGGATCGTCTTGGCGGTCGCGGCGGTTTGGCGCACCGGCGGCCGGATCGCCTCGCAGGGCGACCGCTCCCGCGGGGGCGTACTGCAGGATGTAGGCCTTGCGGACGGCGGTCGTGGTGTTGGGTCCGGTGAGGTGTGGCGTGAGGGAGGAGAAGACGACGGCGCCGCCCGCGCCGACGGGCGCGGCGACAACGTCGGGCGGGTCCGAGAAGCACTCCCACCCGAGGGGCTCGACGTAGCGATGGCGCAAGGTGCCTGACCGATGCACGCCGGGCGTGACCTGGGGGCAGCCGTTGTCAATCGTCGCGTCGGTCAAGGCGATCCAGCACGTCAGGTAGGCCTGGGGTTCGACGAAGGTGTACCCATTGTCCTGATGCCACGGGAAGCGGCGCGGCTTCTCCGGCTTCTTGTACACGGCCTGGTCCCAGTAGAGGTTGACGTCCGGACCGACCAGGTCGGCACAGATCCCTACGAGACGCGGGTGGCGGGCCAAGTCGGCCAGCACCGCCGACCGGGCCGCCAGGTGAGGAACGAAGCTGATGGCACCCGCCTCGGCGATGTGGAAGCGGCCCCCTTCCTGGCTCTGCAAAAAGCGCTCGCTCTCGGCCTCGAAGGCGTCGAGCTCGGCGGTGACGGCCGCAACCACATCGGCGTCGAGCACGTCCTCGACGACAAAGAAGCCGTCACGGTCGAAGGCCTCCGCCTGCGCCGGCGTGATCGCGCCGAAGGGCCCGGCGTGGTCGACCCACTCGAAGTCGGTGTTCCACGGGTGCCGGAGGGCTGTGGTCGTGCTCATGCCGGGTTGATCGGCTCGGGAGCGGAGAGGGCGGCGAAAGCCTTGGCCGTGTCGCCCGCGACGAACTTGCCGCTGTAGTAGAGGAAGCAGGCGGCGATGATCCACCACGGTGCCAGTGATATGACACCCCACCGCAGGCTGCTGTTGGCAATCCGCCCGAGGCCGACGCCGTAGAAGACGGCGACGCCGACAACCAAGAAGACGGATCCCAGGCTGAAGGACAGCGTGCGCACCCGGGCCGGCGACACGAGGGCGAGCGTCGAGTAGTACGGCGAGAAGAGCAGGCCTACGAGCGCGTTGGTGATCAACGACAGGACGAGGTAGAGCCACAACCATGGGGCCGCCGAGGTGACGGCCAGGCCCACGCCCACGGCGGCGAGGAAGTAGGCGGCCTTGCGGACGGGTTCGCCCATGTCTTTGGCAAACCAGCCGACGGTCCACTTGCCGCCCTTTTGGAGGGCGATGAAGGTGACGCCCGCCTGGGCTCCGCCGATGATGCCTCGCCAAAACACGCCGACGCCGAAGACGTTTTGGAGGACCAACGGCAGGTAGACGGCGAGCGGGATGAGGCCGGCACCGAAGAAGACGGTGCCGATGTACTGGTACTTCAGCGTCGGCACGTTCATCAGGTCGCGGCAGCCCTGCCAGAAGCCGACTCTCTGCTGCGGCGCGGTGATGGCGGCGTCGGGATTGTCCGTCCCGCCCCGGACCGGCTCTTGTAGGCGCGCCGCGAACACCGTCGTCACCATCACCGGGATGAACAACACGAAGAAGGCCGCCCGCCATCCGGCCAGATAGCCGATCGTCCCGGCCAGTAGTGGCCCGACGATGGCCCCGAGATAGAGGGCGTTGGTGTGCAAGGCGAAGGCCCGGGGCCGCGTGCCAGGGGTGTAGTAATCAGCCAGCATGGAATTGTGGACGGTGCCGTTGGCCGTCACCCCGATGCCGTTGCCGACCCGGAAGAGCGTCAGCAGGGCGATGGTGGGCGCCAAGCCGGTGGCGAAGGAGAAGCCGCCGGCCAGCAAGGCGCAGATCACCACGATGGGACCGCGCCGGACGCGGTCAGCCACGTAGCCGAGGGGGATGGCCAGCAGGATCACGAGCGACACGTTGAGGATCACCAGGCCGGTGAACGTGTTGGTGTTGATGGCGAACGCCTTCTTGATCTCCGGTGCCAATGTGTTGAACGCCGCGGTGTCGAACTCGTCGAAGAAGTAGAGCAACGTGAGCACGAGCAGCGGGAAGACGGCCTCACCCATGGTCGTGGCCGTCAGATAGCGGCGGGCGGAGGGTCGGTTCACGAGCTACCCCCCAGTGCCCCCAGGGCACCGCGTGCCAAGACCACGTAGTTGTCGATGATCTCCTGGCGGGCGACCCGCCCGTGGAGCCAGAGCTCGAGAGCGCCGCCGTAGGCGCCCAGGAGGAAGGCGACGGCCGTCAGGGCCGTCTTGTCGTCCAAGCCGTATTCGCCGATGACCAACTTGGCGTAGAAGGCGACGAGCTGCCTCTGGCGGGTCTGCCGCCGCTCCTCGAGCGGGCCGTCGGTCAGCTTGGCCTGGAGGAGGGCGGCCCTCAGCAGACTCCGAGTAGCGGTCGTCTCGAATCCCACTTCGAGCGACACCCGCAGTCGGTCCTCGAACGATCCCGCCCCCTCAACGGCGTCGGCCACACGGCGGTCGAGAGCACCCAGCTCACGGTCAAACAAGGCAACGAGCAGCTCGTCGCGATTGGCGAAGTAGGCGTAGCCGAGGCCCTTGCTGACGCCGGCCTGGGCGGCGACGCGCTCCATGGTGACGGCGTCCAGCCCCAACTCGGTGATCATGGTGGCGGCCACGTCGAGGAACTGTTCGCGTCGGGCCCCTCGCGGGAGACGGGCCGGCGCCGCGGTCGCAGTTTGCATCACGTCCCCCCCGGGTGACCCGTCGCTGTTGACCCTAACGTCAAGAACGGCGGAGCGTCAACATCGGTGGTCCTTGCGAATCTGAGGGGATTCCAAGCCTCGTCAGAGCCCGCTCGGAGCGGCCGCACCGACACTCGCCCTACGACCGCACGACCCCCGTGCCGCGAGAGCGAGGAACCCCGCCATGTCGACCTCGGAACAACCATTCGACTCCCCCACCGAGACCGCCCAACCCCACCCGAGTACGGGGCGAGAGCACCATCCCGTGCGGTTGTGGCTCGGGGCGAGCATGGCGGCTGCCGCCGTAGCGGTCAGCGCCATCATCATCTTGGACACGGGGGGCTCGCACACGACCCTCCAGACCACGGCGGCAGGCGCCACGTCCCAAGTCCCCTCGTCTGGGCTGGCCTCGCCCGGCCTGGCCGGCGCCCCCAACGTCGCGTCGGGGTCGACAGAGTCGGGCATGCCATCGGGTGACGCGCCCCCTGGCGGGACTACCAGGTCGTCCAAATCCACGTCGGCTGGTGGTCCTCCCGTGATGGGCCGCGGTCAGAGCGGCTCGTTCGGACCGGGCGGCGGGGGTGTCATCGGCACCCTCGAGTCCGACGACGACGGGACCCTCGAGGTGCTGACCGCCGCCAACAAGACCACCAAGGTGACGACCACCTCGGCCACGACCGCTACCGACGCCACCGCCGGCACGCTCTCGGACCTCAAGGTCGGTGATCACGTCTTCGTCGCGGGGACGTCGAGCGGTACCGACGCCATCGCCGCCTCCCAGGTCACCGACGCGGGATCGGCGGCGACGACGGCCCCGACGGGCGCCCCGACCGGTATGTCGGGCGGTTCCGCTGCCGGCACGATCGCCACCCTGAGCGACGCGGGCTTCACCGTCACGACCACGACGGGCACGACCACCGTGACCGTCTCGAGCGCCACCGCCTACCGGATCATCGAGCCGGTCTCGGTGAACGACCTCACCGTCGGGGACAACGTGGCCGTGCGCGGCACCACTGCCTCAGACGGCACGGTCGCGGCGACGTCCATCCAGGAAGGCCCGGCGGGCACGACGGCGGGGGGGACCCGGCGGCGGGATGGGCGTGGGCGGTCCCGGGATGGGCGGCGGTCCGGGTGGCGCCGGCGGCGGCCCCGGCGGCACTGGCGCCCCCGGCATGGGCGGCGGCCCCGGCGGTCCGGGCGGGCCCGCGGGGTCGGCTCCGTCGAGCCAGGGCGCGCCGCCGGCGGCCTGACGCTCAGCCTCATCCGCGTTCGGAGGCAACTCCCAGCAACCGCTGAGGCCGGCCTCAGCGCCCGCCTCGACACTCACCACCAACTTCGCCACCAAGGAGCCTTGTCATGACCATCGTCGATACCGTCGTCCGAGAGGACGCTGAGCGGCGCCCGATAGCCCAGGGCCCCCCGCCCGAGGCCCCTCCGGCAGCCACGGCCCCGCCCTCCCGATCCCGCTGGAAGCCAACCCGCCAGCAACTCATCGTCGGGGCCATCGGCTTGCTGGCCGCTGTCCTCTACACCTGGGGGCTATCCCGCAATGGCATGGCCAACTCGTACTACGCGGCCGCGGTGCGAAGCGGGGCCAAGAGCTGGAAGGCGTTCTTCTTCGGCTCCATCGATCCTGGTTCGTTCATCACCGTCGACAAGCCCCCGGCTGCGTTGTGGGTGATGGACCTGTCGGCCCGGGTCTTCGGATTCAGCTCATGGAGCATGCTCCTACCCGAAGCGGCGGCGGGCCTGGGGTCGGTCCTGATCCTGCATCGCCTCGTCCGCAAGTGGGCAGGCGATCTGTCGGCCCACCTGGCGTCGTTGGCTCTCGCCCTCACGCCGATCGCCGTGGCCATGTTTCGGTTCAACAACCCAGACGCGTTCCTCACTCTCGTCTGCCTCGGCGCCGTGTGGGCGCTCTGGTCGGCCCTGGAGACCGGTCGGACGCGGGCGCTGCTCCTCGCCGGCGGGCTCCTCGGCTTGGGCTTCGAGACCAAGATGCTCCAGGCCCTCCTCATCCTTCCGGCCATGGCCCTCGTCTACCTGTGGGCCGGTCGACCCCGCTTGCGCACCCGGCTGTGGCAGTTGGCGGCCGCCGGCGCCACCATGGTCGCTGCCGCGGCGTGGTGGGTCGTCATCGTCGCTCTGTGGCCGGCGTCGTCGCGGCCCTACATCGGCAGCACGACCAACAACTCCATCATCAGCCTGATCTTCGGCTACAACGGGTTTGCCCGCATCCTCGGCAGCAGCGGCGGTGGTGGGCCCGCCGCGGCCGGTGGTCACGCAGGCGGTGGAGGGGGCGGTGGTATGACGTTCGGCGGAACCCCCGGCGCACTCCGGCTCCTCAACGACATCGTCGGCGGGCAGATCGCTTGGTTCATCCCGCTGGCCGTGCTCGGCCTCATCGCGGGGCTCTGGCTCACCCGTCGAGGTGGCCGTACCGACCGCGGACGGGCCGGCTGGGTCCTCTGGGGCGGATGGGCCCTGGCCTGCGGCGCCGTCTTCAGTTTGTCCAAGGGCATCTTCCACCCCTACTACACCGTCCAGCTGGCCCCGGCCGTCGCCGCTCTGGCGGGTGCCGGCGCCGTGGCCCTCTGGGAAGTCGGTCGCCGCCACCGGGCGTTCATGTGGGTCCTCCCGGCAACGATCCTCATCTCGGCCGGTCTGGCCGTCGACCTTCTCGACCGGACCCCGACCTATCACGCGTGGCTACGGCCCACCATCGTGGTCGGTGCCGTTGTCGCCGCCATGGCGCTGCTGGTCGGCAGCTATCTGCGCCAGCGCCTGGCCCTCATCCTGGCCAGCGGGTTGGCCACGATCGTGCTGCTAGCCGGGCCCGCCGCCTATGCCCTCACCACCATCTCACACGCAACGACCGGCGGCATGCCCTCGGCCGGCCCCACCGTGAGTGGAGCCGGGTTCGGAGGCGCCGGACCTGGTGGCCGAGGGGGTCTCCCGGGGGCGACCGGGGGTCGTCGGGGCACGTCGCCCACCGCCGGTGGCTTCGCCGGCTTCCCGGGCGGCGGTGGCACCACCGGCGCCGCGCCAGCCGGAGCTCCGACCGGAGCGCCGACCCAGGGCTCGGCCGGCGGCGGCTTCGGTGGGCCCGGCGGGTCCTCCGTGAGCGCCGGGCTGGTGAAGTACCTCGAGGCTAACCGCGACGGCGCCAAGTACATCGTGGCCGCGTTCACATCCAACGCCTCAGCGCCGATCATCATCGCCAGCGGCGAGCCTGTCATCACCATCGGCGGGTTCAACGGGAGCGATCCGGCTCCGACGCTCACGCAATC
>Ga0302325_10006761_pt1 | contig 25673 bp, 28 predicted proteins | sample Palsa_T0_2_FD_201948 | JGI IMG/M metagenome (GOLD analysis project Ga0302325, IMG submission 201948) | Peat permafrost microbial communities from Stordalen Mire near Abisko, Sweden - Palsa_T0_2 | ecosystem: Environmental > Terrestrial > Soil > Palsa > Peat permafrost | place: Sweden: Abisko... | reverse complement strand
CAACGACCTTATACCTTCTTCATCTTTCCCATCCTCACACCCCACGAGTCGCTCTGTGATAGCCAAGTGCCAGCCATGCCTGCACCATCGAAGCAGCGCAAGATCGCCATTGTCGGCAGCAGATCAGTCGGTAAAGTTGACCCTCCCACTTCCTCAGATCAGGTTCGCTGATGTTGGACAAGGGAAATCCTCGCTCACGGTGCAGTTCGTGGACGGCCATTTCGTGGAAAGCTACTACCCCACGATTGAGAATACCTTCAGCAAGGTCATCAAGTATAAGGGGCAAGAATACGCCACTGAGATCATTGATACTGCTGGCCAGGTGAGTTGAAATTTCCTCTCCCTCGTAGGCCGATCACATGGGCTGGTTATTTTGTGTCTTGATGTGGAAGGCTGACGAAAGCGTGGGGTAGGATGAATACTCCATTCTGAACTCGAAGCATTTTATTGGGATTCATGGGTACATGCTGGTGTATTCGGTGGCTTCGACACAGTCTTTTGAGATGGTTCAGGTCATCAGAGACAAAATCCTAAATCACTTGGTGAGCTCATCACAAGTATCACATATACCCTCTTACTGATTACTGATCTCTCTAGGGCTCGGAATGGGTTCCGATTGTAATTGTTGGCAACAAGAGTGACTTACGTCCTGACCAACGTCAAGTCACTGTTGAGGATGGCAAAGGTCTGGCTGAGAAGTTCAATTGTGCCTGCACGGAAGCAAGTGCAAGATACAATGAGAATGTCACTAAGGCTTTTGAGCTTATGATTGGGCAAATTGAGAAGCAACAGAATCCCAACGAGCCAGCTGGGGGTAACAAGTGTGAGATCATGTAGAGTCAAGAGCGCAGACTGGGTGGTGGGGTTCAGGGTGGTGAGTAGCTGCTTTTTGCACGGCGTTCGGAGAGGGTTGGTTTCGAGACTTTTGGCGTTACGGGAATGACTTTTTGAACATGCATGAGTCATTGGGATACAGAATACAGAATACAGAATCGAGTCTCTGATGTTTGCTTGCCTCTGGAAAATCCACTTGAAGACTGCGGCTCGCACGTGATACAGCCTAAAATACCCCACCAAGGCTGACTGAAATATTCCGTGAGTCAATCCCATCGGGGAGTCGAAACCACCAGCTCACCCACATCACAGCTCTTGAAAGAGCACAACAATTTTCAACATGCTTGACGTCTTCGATTTCGTCGTCGAGAAGGGCGGAAACCCTCAGAAGATCAAGGAGTCCCAAAGACGTCGCTACGCTCCTGAAGAAGCGGTGGACGAAGTCATTGCACTCTACGAAGACCACCGCAGGAGTGTGTCAAAGCCGTGCAATTCATTTAAGAGGTTTTCGTACTGACAAATTATTGTAGCTCAATACTCAGTGACCCAAATCAAAACAAAAATCAACGAGATCCAAAAACAAATTGGTGTCAAGAAAAAGGCAAAGGAAAATGCAGACGACTTGGTGAAGCAAAAGATCGAGCTTCAGAAGGAGGAGAAGAGCTTCACCGAGACTGCTGCTGAGAAGGAGGTCACATTAAAGAAGAAGATTAGCACGATTGGCAACATTGTGCACGATTCGGTGCCTGTGAACAACAACGAGGTATTTTGGACACGCGACAGCTTCAAGTACAGGTCTAATTAATATTTAGGACTTCAATGCTCTGCAGCGAACATGGGCACCCGAAGGCGTCAAGGTCGAGAAGCGCGACGTACTCTCACATCATGAGGTGTTGACAAGACTGGATGGGTACGACCCCGAGCGAGGTGTCAAGGTTGTTGGACACCGAGGATATTTCTTGCGGAAATGGGGAGTCTTCCTGAATCAGGCCTTGATCAACTACGGACTCGAGTTCCTCGATGCGAAGGGATACACACCACTGCAGACACCTCAATTCATGCTGAAGGACTACATGTCGAAGACAGCCCAGCTCGAGCAATTCGACGAGGAACTCTACAAGGTTGTTGATGGTGATGCGCAGAATGACAAGTACTTGATTGCTACTTCTGAGCAACCGATTTCTGCTTTCCATGCGGACGAGTGGCTGGTTGCGAAGGATTTACCTATTCGGTAAGTCTACTAACACCCTTGTTTGCACTATGATTGCTAACTTTTTCAAAAAAAGATATGCCGGGTTCAGTTCATGCTATCGACGAGAAGCTGGCTCACATGGGCGAGACGCTTGGGGAATTTTCCGAGTCCATCAATTTGAGAAGGTAAGCACATACCACAGATATTGGCCCATGTCAATCTACTAACTCGATGGCTAATAGGTCGAGCAATTTGTCCTCACTGATCCAGAAAAGTCATGGGAGATGTTCGATGATATGATTGCTGTCTCACAAGAATTCTACGAATCTCTAGGGGTTCCGTATCGTGTTGTCGCCATCGTCTCTGGAGCATTGAACAATGCCGCCGCCAAGAAGTACGATCTCGAGGCGTGGTTCCCCTTCCAGGGAGAGTACAAAGAGCTTGTCTCTTGTTCAAATTGCACAGACTACCAGTCCAGAGCACTTGAGATCCGATATGGTGCGAAGCTGCAAACCGAGATTCGGAAGAAGTATGTGCATGCGCTCAACTCAACCTTGTGTGCCACTGAGAGAGCTCTTTGCTGTCTATTAGAGAACTTCCAGACTGAAGAGGTGAGCCACGCTTTCTTTGGCGAATTATTACTCCTAGAGACTAACCTTCATGCCAGGGATTCAACGTACCTGAACCACTTCGAAAGTACCTTCCCGGAGCTCCTGAATTCATCCCATTCACCAAGGACCTTCCCAAAGACACTACCTCCCAGAAGGCAAAGGGGAAAGTTGACAAGGCGTCAAAGCCAAAGGTAGCTCCTGTCGGCGAAGGTGCCAAAGAGGCTGGAGAAAAGTTGAAGGATTTGAAGGTATGAGCAGTAACCTTTCAAGGGTTAAGAAATGGGGAACTTGTAGACGAGCGACTTCAATCTTGCCAGTAATGTCAGGGTCAGCATGCCGCATGAAGTGATGACAGGGCGAAGACACTTGGTTGGGACAATGGTCTAGAAAGAATTGTTAAGTCCAGAATTCTCTGCACTACATCGTCTTGATCTATCCGAGTTGATGTTTCCGCTTCCTTTTCCCCTCGTAATTTCACCTTTATGCCTTATACCCACTCTTGAAGCCGTAGCTCTAACCGAACTAGGCACAGCAGTCGGCTATGAACTGGAAGATCAGTCAAAGCATGCTGGAAAAATAGTGTTTGCCATGTAGAGGGGCTGTCGATAAGTATTGATGGAAGTCCAAGGCCTTGGATGGGGCATATTGGGCAATTCGACAAGACCGAAGACACGGCACCTGGTCTTCAATTCACAGTTTATAGCTGAGAAATTCTTGCATTGATTTTGAACTGTAAGAGATATCATTCCATTCCGTGTCCAACAATGAAATCGTTAATGGCCGTGAGAAGAAGAGACATTATCATTAATTCGTAAACCCCATGGATGACTATGCCACACCATGCATGCAATCCAGATTCCTGTAGACCAACTTGACGTCTCATGGCAAGCTCATGAAAAAGTCTACCATCTTTGGGAAGTTTGGAGTCCCTGGTCTAGTCAGCTCTTTGACTCAAAAACTTGAGATTGCCTCTTACCAAGTCCTGTCACAGGATCCCATCCAGGAACAGCGGAGAAGCCGGGAGTACCACAACCTGGATTAGTCCCATTCGTAATGTCATTCAATATCTCCGGATGAGAGTATAAAGCTGGGTTGACGAAGCCCACAGTGTTCTTCCCAGCATTTAGACGAAGTTCGTTAATCCGATTTATTAGAGAAGCAAAGATCGGTGTGCTAGCACTGGTTCCCGCAGCGAATGTGAACTGCCCACCAAAGAAGACTGCTATGTTGTCGCCGTTAGCAGATACGTCAGGATATCTACCTGCAAGTTAGCAGATGCCTCAAGCCACTGCATCTCAAATGCTTACGCTCGTCCAAGGCGATTGTAGAGGCCGCCGTTGTTGCCAAAGCTCGAATTGCCCCTAGATTCATAGTACGGGTACGGAGGTTTATGGTCTCTGAAGTATTTATCGACTGCGGCTTTCTGGTAGTCGGGTTGAGGATAGATATTGCTGAAACCTCCACCAGATGAGTATGCAGCTGCCCATGGCGCGCCCATTTGATCAACGGCTGCACTCTCGGGATCACGGACATTGTGGTTCGGATAAACTTTTGTTGCACCCACATTGGTAACATATGGGCAGTTATTTGGCCAATTGGGGTTGAAGATGGTGGAGTTTGGACCGAGACAGTTATCCCAACCCAACTCGAAAAATGGCCCTGCTACCCCAGAATCCCCTGATGCAAAGAATACCGAGTGTCCTTGAAGTCCAAGCTTCATGAATCTGGAGACAATGTTAACAGCATCATTTCTAGATTGACTGAGAGCTCTTACTCGTTGCATTGTCTCTGCTGATAATATGCTGGCAACTCTGATTCCTGCCCGCCATATGAGATTGAAATTACGTTAGTTGGCTGGCAGGGACCTTTCAGTCAATGCAAAATATTGTCTCTAAATCGTATACTGACCTTAAATACGCCACACATAGTATCACCATCAAAACCAAAAATTCCCCTTGGATCAGGATACTTAGGGTCAAGATTTGCTTCGCAGGTCAGCTACTGCGACTGTTTGAAGAACGAACGAACGAACGATCGTCACCAGTCTCCCCAAACGCCGAATATGAGCAGTACGACTGATTTTCGGGCTCAGTTTTATGGATTTTCACTTGTTGGGGCTTTCTTACCCCGTCTAAAGCATCAAGAAAGGTGTTGAAGAAACCATAATTGTGATGCGCGCCCTCGGCATAGTATAGATCATCTGTCTGAAACAATGTGATGGTTTGGGGGTATATAAGGGGATAGGCAAGCTCAAAGTCCAGATCGGACTCCCCTCCTGCTCCGACTAACTCTGCGGGAGCCTCAGATCCATCGATGTAAGCTGGTGTAGGTTGCGTTCCTTTTGGGATACGAGGGGTGAAATTTGCGAAAAAAAGATCGAGATCCTCTTGCAGAAACCAGTTGCCTTCTTCGAATATGCCCATTGAATTGTCGGCGCGTGGTCCTGATTTAGCATACGCAGGGATTTCGGGAACATTGTAGAGGGCTCTGATACTATAGAAACCAAGAGTTAGCAATTGTCAAAGAGGAACATGATTGGACTGAGGTCCCGATACAAACCATGAAGGAACAATTTTGCACCTCGATTGCTTACCATGCGGGAGTGATGAAGCGGTCACAGGTCGAAAATTCGCCTGCGGCTGTTGCGGGGAATCCTTCTGGAGTGGCTCTCAAGGGGGAATTCGCTCCGTTCCCAAATCCACGCTTGAGCCTACGTCCTCTTTTTGTTGGTGCGACGAGTTTGATTCCTGGGGTGATGTAATCCACGTGTTCCTGAATACGCTTCGGGACATGGTAGCTATTACCAGTGAGTACGCTGGTTGTTGATATTCAGAAATTGAGAATTACCTTTCGCATGCTGGAGTGACATGGCCCAGAGATGTATGCTCGTAAAGATGGTACTCGGTATGGAGAAGCTTTTCTGCTTCTCCTATAGAAGCGTCGAAAGCAAGCCAGCCTTTGTTCCGTGAAAGTGTGACTCGCGCTGGTATAATCCCAAAGTCTGCTAGCCATCCTTTCACTGAATCAATAGTCTTCTGTTGGGGAGCAAACATCTCGACGACTTCATCAGAAGTCCAATGTTTAGCGTAATTCTCGGAATCTGGATGAGAGCTAGGCCGCAGTGAGCTCCAGGTCAAGTAGGCTCAAAAACATTGCGCAAAACTCACATATCCATGAGAAACTCATGCCCGCGGTGAAGATTTCTTTGCTTCAAGCCGATTCTCATTGGGAGGATGGCAGTGGATGAGAGCTTTTCGCGTTTCACCCATTGCTTGGGATATCTTGCGTCGCGCCTCTCATGAACTACGTGAGAATGTGGAACAGTCGCACTTTGAGCTATTTTGGCAAGAGCCAGAATCATTGCAAGTAAAATGCAAAGCATGACAACGTAGAAGGTTTGAAACGATCAACGAAATCAGAATTGGAAAGAAATAGAAGAAAGTGGTGGGCTTTTGTAAGTCCTGTGAAATTGATACCTTGTATCTTCCGGAGGGATGCTTTCCAGACAAGGCACCGTTGAACGGTGTGTTAGGGTAGTTCCACAGCATGACGGTTGTCCAGATGTCCGATATTTCAAGTAACATAGAGGATGCCAGGCCAAATCGAGGCATCTGGGATGTTTGCTTCAGGTCGAAAACTCCGGAACCGGTAGTTGCGGGAGTGGCTCCTGCTGTGTTACTGTCACTTGACTGCCGAAGAAAGCACGATCGCCTGAATGTTGATCCCACGATGATGCACAAGCTCAAGGAGGTTGAGATTCTGAGTGATTGATGATTGCATGCGAGCATGCGGAAGAGACGGAGTGAAACGAGACGAGACGAAACGAGACGAGACGAGACGAGTAATAGAAGGTCGCACGCGACTTTACAGTAAGGGTGCATTGCCTCTACGTGCCCAAGATAGGGGGCGGATCACGTGTAGATACCGTCCTGTACTTTCGTACAATGGAGTTCGCTTCGGTGATCTTCATTTGTTCAGGGGAACCCACTAGCTGAGTCATGATCCTCATCCTTAAAACACTTCTCTGCTATGCTATGTGGAAGAGAACCTAGTCAATCAAGATGACAGAGAGTCGGATCCAGTTCTACTTGTATCCGCAAGAAACTGCGATTTCAAGCTTCCTCCCAATTCTTTACCCCCATCTACCCCACAGCAATCCCTTATATAACCGACTTCGAGCGCCACACAATGTCCCCTCCAGACATTGCATATACGCAGCAACCTTTCCACCTTCAACCTCTCCCCCAGATATCTATGCTATCATCTTTGCCGATCGATCTCGCCATTTGGAATCCCAAATCTGGATATTCAATCCCTTAATTACCATCCCTTCTCTCTCCGCAACCCAGAAAGACACACTCGCGGCGCACCTTGAGGCTTCCATCTACTTCTTCAAAAACACTCCAGTACTGGAAGCACCGGGTTGGCCATTTTCTCCAATCCTCAAATATGCCTGTCTCCATGAACATATTGGTTCAACACTCCTCAGGATCGGCCAGCTTAAAGACGCTGTGTCTCGGATCACGAGATGGAATTTGTGGGTAGTATCAACCTCTGATGTTGCATCCAGCTCTAAGGCACGGAGAACCTTGCCCGAAGGATATACTGTAGCACGAGTCCCGGAGAATCAACTTGATATTGTGATCTCCACATCCACGATCCCGCGTCAGGCTTCAACCCTGCTGATGCTTCCCAGTGTTGGAGTGCTGGACCAAGAAGGGAAATTGGTGGCATGGGGGTTTATTGGAATTGACGGGAGCTTTGCAACTCTGTACGTGATTCGAGAGCACAGAGGGAAAGGCCTAGCTTCACATGTTGCTGTGGAGCTTTTAGGTAGATTGGGGAAAGGGGAGTTCAAGGATATTGGCTTTGACGAAAGCAGTGGTTACGTGCAATCGGATGTCAAGGTTGGAAATAAAGAAAGCGAGGGTGTGATGAAGTCTCTTGGGGGGAGAGTTTGTTGGGAAAGCAGGTACATTTGGATTGACAGCGAAAAGTTCTGATGCATCTCAACATTTCCTCCTCTCCTTCAATTTGCTAGCTTGTGGTCCCTATTCCTGAAAGCCTTCCCAGAGAAGGGAACAGTGGTTTTAACACAGGCATTCCGAGTTTCCCACACGTCCTACAGCTTTACCTTTTCCTGTCTCTTCAGATCATGCCTAAACCAAGTCTCCATCCTGAGGTGTCTCGACTGCATCTCGTGCAACTGTAGTGACCATCAAGGCAAGGCAAGTCTAGAGCAATAAATGTTAGCTGAAAGTCTAATTGAAAGTCCCGTTACACTATTTCAAGAGAGACATACAGCAGCAGTATCCCGAGTAGCGATCCTCGCCCGACGCTCAGCTTTCTGAGCTAACTTATCTAAATTGTGCTCACACTGTCGAATTCGTGCTTCATTGAGAAGAATCCTCTGCTCTCTGGCCGCGAGCAACTGCATGTTGCGTTCGATTTCGAGTTGAAGGGCTGCGATTTCTGCACGAATCAAGCGGGGGCTGTGAGATTGGAACGTCCTGGGATCGTCACGTAATCTGGTTTTGGCAAGGGGTCTTCGGTGACCTTCGATGAGTGATAACTTGGTATCCAGCTTCTGAATTTCATTATCATTCAGCATCATCCGATGAATATTGAGGCCGACGGAGGCATTGTTGGCCGCGATTTGTCTCATGATTGCTCTGATCTGCTTGTCCGCAGCTTTGAGATCGATGGCACCAATGCCGATTTGGCCTTGATCTTGTTTGCAGTCCATGTTGGCGTTTCCAGGGCCTTGTGTGGTATGGGCTTGTTGAAAGAAGGTTTTAACTTCACGCGTATTATCGCGTATCGATTAGAAGATTCACTCTTCATAGCGTGTTGCTTTCTCCCCGCCTTTATCTACTGATAGCTGCTATCAAAGGAGTGAATAATAGACTAGAACCTGTACATTATGATGGATATCAGATAGGACAGCTATATTTAGATAAGGAAGATACTCTTTTCTCTGAATCCTTAAATCCCTCGAAGATTCATTCTATCAGATGCCTTCTAAAATATAGCCTAAGAAACTGGCAAGATAACGGCAGCTTACTCTGTTTTATGAGTATAAAGCTTCGAACTTCGGAACAAGGACGAACGTCGAAGGTGCTTCCACTTCAAAAAAAAAAAAACAGTTTCTGCCCGGTTTTGGGTACAGAATAATTCTCGTTATCTGAATCGTGGTAGCCATTTGTCATCACTCAAGCTAGAGGAACTTGGTTTCAGTGCGCCACGGCTTTCTTTAATCAATCTGTCGTTCTGTTGTCAAACAGAGAAGATGAAAACCTGACTCACGACTTGAAGGAGAATAAGACAATAAAGTAGACATTAACAAGACCTTCTAGAGGATCAGACTTCGGACCGTTTAGAAAGTGGATTAAATGAGTGAAAGGAATAGTATAATTATGTGAATCGAAGGACTCGTGAAATAGGGGTAACTTACAAACACCATCGGTTCACAGACCAATCGACTGGGCTTGTATCCGAGGTTTCACCATCATCCCTCTCATGGCCCTCACTTCTTTGGAGATCCTCATGATTCAAATGCATTGACGCCAAGCCGGAAGATACAATGTTTGCTAACCCATGCCAAGAATTCAATTTTCGCAAGGTTGCCCTCTAGCAGTACCCGTCAGACACCCATATCATGGCCACCATGATTTCTGACTTATCGAGTCAAGGAACCACATTTGCATCTTCAAGTCTCGGAAACAAGCGCATATATCCTCACAGGGTACAGCTCTTTCGGCAGACCCTTCTGGATTTCCGTCTTCTTGATCCTCAGTCTAGCTTTCTCGAAAATATCCCGGAACTTCTGATCACACCTATACCGTTAAGCATTCGGGCCTTCAATTCGTTACACCGGGAAATAACATACCTTGTCACACTACTGTCAAGCTCGTCAAACACATCCTCTCCGCTCGTGCTCAAATTCTCCTTCACGATGATGAGACCATCCTCGTTCAGGACCTTTTGGCATTTCTCCAAATAGGCCGTAAGTTGGGCATCAGTCAAGTGACCTAGACACCATTGATTCCAGATCAAGTCGTACTTCGATTCTTCAGACTCTTGAGGAGACCAGTCTTCTAATCCGACATTGAAGATCTTTCCAATCCCATCTTTGCCTTGCAGGTTGTCGGAGAATTTGGCGATTGGCTCCACGATGTCGACTTTCCTAGCAATAGCGAGCAGAAGGCCTTCAGTAATTCTTCCAATTCTGTGTATTTTGTTAGCTGCAATTTCATAATTCAAAAACGGCCACGTGGTATGGGGGGTTCCCAACTCATTCTCAGGCGTCCGCATCTCGTTTGTAGGACCGTACGAGTAACATCGTGCCATATCGAACACCGAAGGAAGATTCTCACTCACCCAGCTCCACAATCAGCGGCTCTATCTACCTTCCTTTCACTCTTCCCTCCAATTCCCAGCTTAGCAAGAAAATTCTTCGATCCCTGAAGATCAACTTTAGAGATGTAAGGAAACCCTCCTAACATTCCGTTGACATCAGCGTCGATGCCTTGCCAATAATCCCGCGCATCTTGGTGATTGATCTGAGCGTCCGCCATTGCACTCGAGAAAGAGAATCAAAAGCGTTTTATGAATTCCCCATCCTTGTTGAGAATAAGGCTAGAATGTTCGATGAATGACAATGAGAATATGTTTGTTCTAGTGTGGAATGAAGTTTGAGGTCCAGGCGCGGCTGTCTCCCCGCCAATGGGGAAAGCTTATGAGAGGATGTCTAAAGCAAAAAGATGAGTATCAAACAAGACGTAATTACACCTTTGAAAGATACAGTTAGGTCATCATGGTATATCTCGTCTATGATATGAAAATAATTTTGTCATTATCCTATCATACCCTGCTAACCAGCACGCCAACCAATGCAAACCCATTATTCCTCATCACTAGTATCGACAATAAAACCAGCTCTCACTCTTTGCCGAGCGGGCCTGGAAATAGGCACAACATCCTCATCGTCGTCGTCCTCAGTAACTACTGTTGTGATATTCTTTACAGCGTCCTCTGCTCCAGACTGATCAGCAGCCGCCGGTTCTTCGCGGGATACTTTGCGTCTTTTCGTGTGGGAAGACCGATTGTTCGGGCTTGACATTGGCGTATCTGTGGCATCCTCTTCAGAGTCCTCTAAAATATTGTCCCTTGCAGCTGATGAAGATCTAGCGCTTGTTCGTCTACCCTCGTCTTCGCTGCCTACTGAGATAGCACTCGAATGCCTCTTTCGGCTTCCTGTCACTGTCATTAAGATATCGTCATCGTCAGTATCTGCTGACAATATGCTCGACTGTCTTTCCCGGCTCCTGGCTGCAGGTACACGCTCTTTATCTTTGCCCACACCGAGCAGCTCTTTCATGATTGCAATTTTCGACTTCTCTCTAAGCTTTGCTTCCTGCTCGAAGAAGATCCTGTCTCGCTCTTCATCTGACTCTTCGTCACTGTCGTGAACAAATAGCTCACTCTTGATTTTCCTATTCTTTTCAAGTTCCCTCTGTCTTCGTGCCTCTGCACGAGCTTTGAGCTGTTCATCTGTCAGGCTATTGGCTTCGGGATCCTCCGATCCCTCTTTCCTTCTTCGTCGCCGGTTCTTCTTCAGAGCTTCTAGAGCGTCCGATTTTTTCATCGCAGTAGGTCCGCCGGCTGGAAACATGAGCTCCTCGTCATCGTCATCGTCATCGTCATCGATTCCATCTTCTTCATCATCAAAAACGGCTTTTCGTCTGGAAGTTGATCCAGCTGATTTTCTTCTGATGAAATCTCCTGCTTCTTGGCCATCATCAAAGACTGGGGGGCTGAACTCGAATTTTTTAATCAAGTCGAGTGATTGCTTCAGCTGGTCAGCGGACAAAGGAGACGGAGCAATCCAGGAGCCTTCGGGATCATCTTCTTCACTGACCCGTTGGAAGCCAACGAGTGTCATGAGAAGGCGAAGGTGGCCATTCTTGAACATTGCAATCTTCCGAGCGCTGTTATCGGCTTTGACAACTAGACAAAAGTAAGCTTATAGTCATCAAGAATCGTACTAATGGAGACGTACAAATTGACGGGGGTTTGGGTTGCTCCGCTTCAACTGTTTGATTCCCGTCGGCTTCTGCCAACGAGTCTCTCTCGACAGATGGCAAGGCAGCATTTGCCCCTTCCCAACTTCTGCGTTCACTCTCGGCAGAGTATAGCTGCGATTTAACCCATTGTAGATGTTCCCCTTCGTTCCTGTCCAACATCGCACCCACAACGACCCCTATCTGGTCCTCCCACTCCCGTCCCGGTTTGACCTCAAGCTCGGCCGCAGCCTTCGGCTTCGATGTCACAGTCTGTTTCTCATATCCATACTCCAGATAATGGGCGGTGCTATTGATTTTCGAGAAAAGCATCTCAACAGCCAACTCGGGACGCTCCTGGATCTTCCTTGTACATTTCTTGAGGATTTGCTTGACGAGCTCGTCCCACTCCTTGTACGAGGGTGACTGAGGGTCTAAACCTTCAGGCCCCTTGATCAACTTGTACAATAGCGCAATGATATCAACTCGGAAGAGCATTACGCTCATCTCCTGTTTGAATGCGACACGGTAAAAGTAACGATGGGCCCGTTTTAGCTGTGTTGGTTTAAGATCGTTGAAGTAGGCCGTGAAGGTGACGAAAGTATCGATGCAACCTTGCGTTAAGAATCTTGAAGCGAAGCGCTTGAAGTCGAACTTCCGTTCGTGAGAGGTCCTCTCCGCCCTCGCCTCGTCCTCTGCATCTGATTCATCGACGATATCGTCATCAGGTTCATCTTGACCTTCAGTTCTTGCAGCCTTCTTCCTCCGTCGCACTCTCCTTCGGGATCTCACTTGCAGATCTACATTCTGCTTCGAATATTGCTCCAGAATTCGCAGATAGTTATGGGCAAGCTCTGTGCAAGAGTCTAGATAACCAAATCCTTGATCCTTGTAGGTCCGAGTTATGTTTGCCACCCTATCATGAGTGGTCTCCTCGTAGAATATTCGATTGAGAATGTTCTCGGCGATCTCTTGATCCTCTTCGAGTGGTGATTCGGACATCTCCTGAACAGTGAGAAGAATCTGGGTGAAACATTTCATGGCAGCACTCAGATCCTGCCACGACTTGTTCTCAACGCTTGAATCCATTGATCTGTTCAAAGTGACGAACATTTCTTGGTTCAACACGCTCGCAACCAGGGAGAAGCTGTCGAGATCCTCAGTGGCAGTACCCTTCTGGCCCTTCGAGCTCTGTTTACATTTCCTTCTTGCTCGTTCCGCTTCGAGAAACCAGGAAACTAAGTAGAAAAACTGCCTTGGGTGATATTCAAGTATCCGCTCTGCTTCTCGATCGATTGCTTTGCGTAGGTGATTGAAAAGTGGGTTGAAGCCCGAATCAAGGAACTCTTCAACAAATGTGCGAAGATGTTTGTTCGCCTGAACATTCAGTATCACCGGAGTATCAAAATCCATGGGACCATTCTCTCCTTTCAGAGCTCGCCGTGGCGGCTTGAACCTCTTTGTGCTGTCCATTTTGGCAAGACTTCTGGTGCTGTCTGTCAAAGCAGCTTGTCCAGAGATGGTTGTCATTTTCGAGTCCTCCCTTTGAAGCCACACCATAGTTCCAAATCTGTTGTGACGAGTGGGCGCATTGACCTGCGAACTCCTTAACATTGCAGCCTCTTTCTTCCGTAGCCTCGCCAACTCGTCCATCTTGCTGTTGTCAGCCTTTGCTTCATCCACAAAGAGTTTCTCCACATCAACTCCCTTAATCAGGTAGAACAAGAGGTCTAGTACCACCACATCTTGAGTGTTGAAATCCTCGCCCATTGTAGATGAGACGGTCAAGAGAAAATGAAAAACGTCTTGATAGTCGAATGCATCGATGGTTGCAGACCTCGATATTTCTGATTCGTCTCCTTCGTATTGCACGTTTGGAGGCTGTGCAATCATAGCTATGTTGCGAAGGAAGTAAAGTAGAAGCTTGATGATCCCCTCATCTCTGGTACTTCGGTCTTCCATAGCCTCAGCCATTGACGGCAAGGCACATCGAATTGCTGTGTGTAGAATCCGGGCCCCATCGTAATTTATGATCGATCGTTTGTACCCAAGCTGCGCGATCTGCAGGAATGGAATATGTCGGTGGTGGTTGACTGTCATCTGTTCTGCATTCTTTTCGAGAGGCCATGTCAGGGGAACCAAAAGCTCCAAACAAGCCAATGCAATCTTCGACTTCAATCTATCCTCTGTAGCATTTTCCGGCCAAGCTGCGAGAATCTGCAGCAAATCTCCTCCTACGAGATTCGACTCTGCCAGACATCGTGCTACATCCAATCGATTCGCCTTTTCATCATAGAGTTTGAGCCATTTTTTGAGATCCCGAAGACATGCCAAAGCATCGTCTCCAAGCACATATCGCCCATCTTCGTCGGCACCACTTCCTCCAAGCTAGAAACGCGTCAGAAGGTTTTATTGAAAAGCAGTCGATTGAACTTACTGCCGTGACAAGACTCGACACATACGCCCGAACCTCCGGGTCTACGATATCTCTCTTGCCGTCTGCCAATTCCATGATGCGTGCTGTGCTCCAAATGTCCAAGGATTGTAGATATTTCTTAGGTACTTAACGCGTGTTGATTGACGGGCTGTCGCGAGACGCGCATCCCTGTCTAGCGCTCCCGTCCGAACGAGATCTTTAAGCCGAGGCCGAGGTGATAAAATAACCTTAAATCTGGTGACCGACCCGACCTCAGGTCTGCAAATGGGATCTCTTCAGCTTGGCTATCTGCGACTCGGAACCACCCCTTTACAACATGATCACTCCTATACTCCAAAGACAGCTGCTGCGGTCTGCTAAGCAGACAAGATGCTTCAGTTCAACCCCGATTGTTGCGGCGCAGGATGTCAGACGCCTCGGCGTCATTGGCGCGGGACAAATGGTATTTTCAGAAAGACCCGTCTTCCGTCCAAAGTTCCATTTCTAATTCAATGTAAGGGGTTGGGGATAGCACTAGTGGCTGCGCAGAGAGCGGGAGTACCTGTGACTTTAGTGGACACAAATCAGGCCTCAATTGACAAAGGACTCAAATTCGCAGGTGAGTGGCCTTATCGGCATCTTCGTTTCATCAGATCTAACGGGCCCCCAATCAGACAAACTCCTAGCAAAAGATGTATCGAAAGAGCGAATAACACAAGAACAATCGGATAAGATACGATCCCTTCTTGGGCCGACAACGTCGATGGATTCCCTCGCAGATGTTGACTTCGTAATTGAAGCGGTTCCCGAAATCCCCTCCTTGAAATTCTCCATCTTCGAGTCTCTCGCGCGGATATGCCCTCCGCACGCCATCCTCGCAACAAACACATCATCAATCTCTATAACGCGTATTGCGGCCTCTACAACAAAAGACCCAACGGACACCTCAGCGTCCTCGCGTGTGATTTCAACACATTTTATGAACCCAGTTCCTATTCAGAAAGGCGTCGAGATTATCACTGGATTACAAACAAGTCAAGAAACGGTCGACATAGCTATTGCATTCTGCAAAGCAATGGGAAAGATCCCATCACAGTCTGCCGACTCTCCTGGCTTTCTCGCAAATCGCATTCTGATGCCTTATATCAATGAGGCAATCATCTGTTTAGAGACTGGCATTGGAAGCAGGGATGACATAGACGCAATTATGAAGAACGGTACTAATGTGCCCATGGGTCCTTTGCAGTTAGCGGATTTCATTGGCATCGATACTTGCTTAGCGATTATGAAGGTATTATATGAGGAGACTGGCGATTCCAAATATCGTCCAAGCGTATTACTGCGGAAGATGGTTGATGCTGGCTGGCTTGGCAAGAAGAGTGGAAAAGGGTGAGTTCTGTTCCTGCGGGGACAACTTCAAATGGCTAATTTATTTCCAGCTTTTATAACTATTAGAAATGCGACCCTTCAGACCTTTGATTAATACAAGTATTGGTCTTTTTGTCCCTCCTATCCTGATTCTGTTTGACTATGTCGCACAATCTTAGACTCTAGTCAATGAGCGTTTTAACGACGTCAAATTTCAACTATCTATAGGCTAAGTTGCGAGCAGCTCGACAGAATGAACAGATTATACATAAATAGATAAACCTCTCGCTCTCATTCATAAGCAAAGTTGCGCACGTAAGCGCGAGTGTAACATTAAACAGAAAACATAAGCATTAGGCCTCCCATAATCTGATGACATTCATGCCTTTCATCCGTTCCTCGTCCCAATATAGCCAGCCCATTAATAAAACACTGGTATCGGAAAATAACTAAACCCGAGAGCGGCGAAAAGAAGTGAGTCGAGAAAGAAGAATCCCCAGGGTGCGGTGTGCGCCGGAGGGTGATGCTTTCGTGATTACCGGACTGATGATACCCGCCTGAAAAGGAATAGCCTCGAAAGAAGCAAAGTCGTATACGTCGTTGGAAATATGTTCCATATTGCTTGCAAGCAATCCCGTCGAGCGTCCCATGGTACCTCACCCGCCAGCAATATCCGTAAGGACTTTCAAACGTCCTTGGCATTATGAAACTGCTCTTCCGTTTTTGCCCTGTCTCGTACCGATCCGGTCTTAAGACTAGTCATTATTTCTAGTTTGTTGTTGGTCCCCAACCTAGCCCTGTCCCTGGCCCCCAGGATCCCCATTATTCTACCCCTGATTATGGAAATTTCGATCACCTTGCTGCCCCCTGCCCGGACTGAGATTTGGATTATAAGCGTTGGAGAAATCTTGCGGTGGCGCCATTGGCGCGCTTAGTTGTGGGATGTTGAAATCCCGATTTCCACTGTCGATGGGTGTTCGTGGCAGTGAGAAGTCAACGGGTGCGGTTAGGGGTGCACTTGCGTAGCCACCAGTAAAAGCATTCGCAAATGAGCTGCTCCTTGATGTCGCTGGTGGCTCGTGTGGAGAGTTGCTTTGCGTGGATAGTGGTTGGTACTGCGTCCGAAGATCTAGTCCTGGTGGGGAAGCTACAGGCGACGCTCGGAGTCGCGACATTGCAGACGGCGACGACTGCTGTAGTGACGATGCACCAGGGCCATGCGACGGAGAATATGTCATGTGAGTTTGCGAGCTTTGCATGTTCGCATCTGTGTGGAGAGTTAGCACGGATGATCCACACAAGGGTTTTGAAACTGTTGAGAAATTTGGGACGAACTTGAATACGCGTTCGCATCGTATTGATGCGCATTAACTGTACTAGTACACATTTGATCTGGTTGATACACAGACTGCTGTCGACTGCTCAATTGGGGGCTTGGCTGTCCGGTTTGGTAATTTCCATAGTCCAGGGTCTCTCCTTTCCAAGACATGCTCGACCTTAACGGTGACTGAATCGATTCTGATTTCGACCTTGATATTGTCTCTCGGAGCTGTAACGGTTGTAGAGGTCGGATATGCTGTCTTGATGGAGAGAGTTTTTGGTAACTATTCTGACGATCAGACGGATTCGAGCTTCGGGAGCCGGCGCTCAATGGACTCGAAAGATGACTTGGGTAGTATCGATCCGTCGAGTTCAATGACAATGGAGATAAAACGTCAGGCGTGCCCACCGAAATACCCTGAGCGAATCCTACGTGGCCAAACGCTGGACTAAGACCAGCCGGAGACATATGGTCATCGTTATCGTTGCGCCTCATAGTATCAACCATTAATGGTCGCATCATATGGTCTGTAAAGTTGGGTACAAAATTGACTGGTGATTGCATCGGAGTGTCAATGCCACGAACAGCCCCATAGGGAGAATGCAAAGCTCGCACGTTGTCGAAATCATCAGGAACCGCTCTCATCTTCATCATGCGCTCTCGATCATCAGCTGTCAATCGCTTTATCTTCGCTCGGCTGCCATCCGTCAGTTTTCGCATCCAAAGCCTTGGGACGCGCTCTCTTACCGATTTTGAAACCACACTTGTACTTGTCGAGGGCTCAAGCCCGGGATCTCTCGAGAAAGCCGTTCTCGATGCGCTGCGTCCGGATGAGCCTGTTTTGCAAATTCACTCATCAAGAAACGAGATTGCTGATGGGTGAGTCTAGAAGATGTTAGCTGGGGGCAAAAGAAAGATCGGGTGGATTGTCTCACCGGAATCGTTTCATTTTCCTGCGCTCTGCTCGACGCTCAGCAGCTGTCTGTGGGGCAGCGCCCTCTTCAGGCTCCGGATCCAGCATTTCATCATCGTCTTCAAGCTCGTCCTCATCCTTAACATCCGCCTCATTGCCTCCTCCATCATTGTTTGATAGTGTTCCTTGTTGTGTTAGCGTACTTGATGCTGAACTCAGTGGGTTCGAACCAAGTGAACCCAGAGATATTGCTGTCGACTCTGTGGAAACAAGAGAGTCGTCGCGAGTTGGGTTGTTGACCTTATAACTACAGTCACCTAGGGCAGAGTCTGGTCTTTTTATACTCGGGGCAGGTTGCCCCTCTTGCCGTAACGGGCCCAGACTGTGCCGGTGTTCCAACTGTGGCCTAGCACCGCTCTGATGTTGATCCTGGGAATTGTCTCCCACATTCGAGCTCGTGATCTGCTCGAACCGTGGTTGAAGCAACCCATTGCCCCCCGGCAGAGGAAAACCCGAATACTGCTCTCGCCAGTCTGGCTGCGTGGGCAGTGGCTCAAAGTTCGACATGCGTGGAGACGCGGCGTTATGATAGATGGCCTCGAGCTTGCTAGAAGACCAAGTCTTCCGTCCTATATCACATACTCGTGTGACAAGCATTGAGATGTAGGTCTGCTTCTGATGCAAGAAAGCGTGGAAGTCGGTCCGGTCACTGGAATTCTGACGTTGCTTTCTTGTCGAGGTTGCTGATCGTGGAGGTGGTGAAGAAGTTGCGGTAGGAAGCCATGAAATGAACGAAAGTGAGGGTCGCTATGGACAATAGCTGATCACTGGCCAGAATGGAGCATAAGACCTATCCAAGGCTAGTTTCGTTGAGTGTCAGATTGGCCTGCAAATATGTCTGTATTTCAAACGTTGTGCACAGCTCTTCCCGGTTGTGTCTAGAGACGTGTGAAAGGGATCGTCCAAACTGAGCAACTCGAGCCTGAGCCTCAGCTAGATAAGGCTGTCAGATCCTCCCGCAATCTTGGTGTGTGGATCAGACCAGCAGACGTTCTGGCTCTGGGCGTGCTTAAGAACGCGTGGTTGCACCTAAAACAGTCGACACATTCAAAGTGAGAGTACACAGACCACGAGGTCGAAAAGTATAGACGAAGCGACGTTGGCCAAGGATGGCTTAAGTTCTTAAATCGTTATGGGGAGTGCTCTGCTTCGTGCAAATGAAGGATGAATTACTTGCTGGTTTTATGACGTGCGGCGGCTGGTTTGGGAAGTGTGAGAATCTTCTGAAGTTGAACGGGTTCTGTTGTCTGCTTTCCACGTTCGATCGACGGCAGACAGGTGATATATTGCAAGATTGAAGGGATTTGATATGATGCTTGGGCTATGATCGCCTTAACAAGGGCAATAGACCCGAAAAGCGCCTTGTAACGTGCTTTTCCGCCAAACCCTGCCCACGCAACACAGTACCGCCGGAGGCAGATTAGTACCGTCCCAAAAGTGAAGCGTGCCACACGCGGAGAATTATTTGAGCAAGATGATGGACAGGGCATGCACGGATGTTCCTGGAATTTGCTGGTGAGACTTCAGACGAGAGACGCCCGTCCAGGAAAGGTAGAGATAAAGTTTTAGTGGCAAGGTAAGCAGGACAAACTTTTATGCATGAGAGTTGTCTACATAATGGAAACTTAGCCACAAAGGAAGCATGATAACAGAGGGCGAGGACTCCGGCTCAATGACTAGTGTGGTGTAAAAAGCCCAGTGACAATCAGCAAATAGCATTGCAGCGCGAGAGGAAGGCTAGGTAACACTCTATCGAGAACTGTGCAGGGCATTGGGTAAGATGAGTGTGCGACCAGGATAAGGGATCGGTGCATACATCCGATACAGATGAAGCAGAATTAAATGGGCCAACCTGTGAGCAATGGGAGCTTGCCTGGGTACTTCGCGAGGTGCATCGATCTCAACGAAGCCTGGTGGAGGAGGCAGCGTCTGTGACAGGGGGAAGGGCGGAGAGATCGAGGCTGGGTTGCTCTTGCGCAAATCATTGGACTCCAGTGCCTGGAAGCACCAGTCTTCCGCGGGTCAATGCATAACCGTTGTCACGACTGGGGAGGCCGATCCGCAGGCCAATGAGACTTCTCATACCCGTGGCAAAAGGGCCAGGGGGCCCAGGCGTTGAGCGTTGACATTGTACAGTACTCCGTACAGTAGGTTAGAATCGACAACGTGACGACCCTGCTTCAACATGGCCCCCTACAGGACGATCTTTGTAGCCTCTGACGGGGGTCACGGAGCTGACATGGACTTCGAGGACGAGGGTTTTCTGCTGAGATACTTGTATCTCTCAGCGTGGGATGTGGGATGCAGACTGCAGACATCGCGTTGCGAGCGGATAAAATTGCATCGAGTACTTCGTAATGCGGTCTCTGGCGGTTGCATACGGAGCACGTCCTGACCTCCTGCCACATCTCTCTTGCGCGCTTTCTCTCGACGATGGCGCACCCTGGTGGGGGTGAGCGTCATGGAAGGTGGGAGGTGGCACGCTACCGTAAGAGGCCCATCCTTGTGATCCTCGCAAAGTTCGTATCTTCGTACTGTACAGTACTCGTAAGAAGGGTCGTAGAAGGGCTAGAAGGCGTTCTGTCCCTTTCGATTGCAGGCTTGTAGCAACGCCGCAGGTAAGGTTCGTCGTCAGCGACTCAGCAGCTTGCGGGTTTCATGGCGGCCGGGATGCCTGCCACAGCCCACAGGTGGACAGAGATGTCAGAGAGTCAGACTGTCAGAGACAGAATTAATAATATTCGGACGCCGCAGCTCGGCCACGGCACGGAGTACTGTACTGTCTTTCGTACTGTATATAATCTTACAACGTACTCGTCCCCGGGAGCGTGCTGTACTTGTATCGAGGAGATGCCCTCTTTACAGACCCGCCCAAACGAGACAGAGGCCTCCCAAATTCGCACCAGAAATACATGACATCAGATTAGATCGACGGTGTCCCTCGCGCCTTCAAACCGTCAGGACCACTAGGACCGGGGCTTATCTGCGAGAGTCTGTGCGCATCGCACATCCCGCCGTCATCTCACGTATATCCCGCGTCGAAGCTTCTCTGCAGAAGCCTCGACTCTCAAGTCACCCCAAGTCCCCTTTCTTCTGGCCAGGAGATGGTCCGGCCTCCTGGGCCCCCATGCGGCTGCGTGCTCATATGTACGACACTGCAATCTCACCTGGGAAGGTGGAGAAAGGGCAAGAAACGAATAGCTGGGAACCGCTGGTGGCACTTGCCTGGCAGTTCTGACTACAGGTATGCCTTCAAGGTTGTCGGTACGATCTTCAGGCCACCACCACCCAAAATCGACTGATGCTCTGATCTACACACATGCGCCTCCTAGGGATCTGAGGCCGGCATCTTGCCGAGTGGCCAAGGGGGGTTGCTAATCGGTCCATTCAATGATGCTACAGCACGAAGTAGAGCTCGGGGCTCATCTCGAGGTATCAACTACAAAGTACACTGCAAAAACAGGCCCGCGACAAGGCTCGGCGCCTTCGCACCTTCACCAGCAATCCGAAGTCTTTCGCAATTTGATTTTTTACTCTTCGTAGGGCTGAGGCAAATTGGAGACAGCTATTGTAGCACTGCCACACTGGCGTACTTCGTACAGTAAGGTTATATCATATATGAGTACAGAGGGCATGTCCCTTAAGTAAGCCCAAATTTCCTCAGCAGCAGGTCAATGTCACCGTGGTATTGTTGGAAACTGGAGTGTGGCGAAGGAATATGTGAAGCCGGGATTAGGAATCGCCTGCGCCGCAAGCTGATAAATATTCTGAATTATCATTGAGAAAGTTTCTGCAGCTGCAGCTACACGCTCCAGGGCTCCAATACGAGTGAAGTAGGAACGGCTTACGGCATTGGGATGTATAATGTGCATGTGCCTGCTGGCAGCCCGGGGACTGGCAGAAGGCTGGCTTGAGGAAAGGAGAAAGAAAGTTGGAGATGCAGGAACACAGGAACGGGCAAAACTTGAAACTGGCGGGCGTAGAGAGTTCTGCCGTGCCAGGAGGACGAAGTACGAAAGTATAAAAAACTTGCTTGAGTAGATGTCAAGCGTCCGAGCTTTCGGGAGGCGTAAGGCGTAATGGCGCCATAATGGGACCTTTTATTTATAGTAATAGGGGGCACAAAGGGCTCTTATTGGTCGATTTAATTGACGAATTTACCCTGTATGGAATTAGAAACAAACGTGTCGAAACAGCACTCTCATTTATCCATTAATATCTACTATTTGCACTTGCATTTACCTCTAACAAGTAACGCCGGCATTACAACGTATACCCCTAGTATTATCAACCCCGCGTCTCCTATTGGCCGAGAGATCTGCGAATTATACACGTGTGCCAAAACGCCATTAAAAGGGAGACGGGTTTGTTAAAGGAGAGCTGCGCCCTAGAAAGATGCCCCGGAAGCTAGAGGAATAGAAAGAGAAGCTTAGGGAGGTGCGCTTATACTCGGATGGAATTAAGCTTATTAATAATCCCTTAGCAAACGTAGCACCACCCACAGCAAAGAAAATAAGGCAAAGGCCTAATACTAAAATTAAAAAGGAGATTATTAAATTCTTTTTTATATACCGGGTACAAATAGAACGAAAAGACATAGGAATAGGAGTAAGTTCCCCTTTTGGCCGACGAGATAAAAGCAAAGTTTCCACAATATAAGCGATTTTTACTTAATAAGTAGACCCAACTTGAGGAGATAGCAAAGATATACAACCAAAAGCCTAATATTAAAAGGTAGCAGTTATATTAACTTTTTTATTAGCTAATTATAAAAGAGCAATTATTAGGGGAGTTTTTTGTATAATAAGAATCGAACCCAATTACTAAGAGATAGTGGTTTTAGGAGAAGGCGCTAAAGTTATTTGAGGAATATCACTTAGAATATCTATTAATCTTCCTCTTTTCTAATACATAGTTTAGTGGTTTTCTTAAAAGGAATAGTCTTGCTTTAAAATGTATTACTAAGATTATTAGTACCCTTTTTACTTATTTTTATATTTAATTAGTGTTACGTGTCGCAGGGCACGTGTTCTCGCTTAGCTTATAAGCTCGCTTAGCATTCTCTCTTTAGCTAGCCTTTAAGCAAAGGAATATATTATCCTTTTATTTTATTACTTGCATTTAATAATAGTAATAATACTTTATTAACTATTTGTTATAAGCTTTATATTAGCTTGTAACACGATCTTAATTGACCTTTAGCCCGTCGACGCATAAACCCGCTATCCTAAAGCTCTTTAATGCCCGCTTAGCTTAATTAAGAAACTATTAAGCTTGCGCATTAGCTATATAATATTATTGTTAAAAATGTTAAACTTGCCGGTTTTATTAGCCTTAAAACACGTATAGTAATCGAAACTATTGTTAAGGACTACTTGCAAAGAGAGCTTACTTTAAGGTTATAAAGCAGACGAGCAAGCAAACACTGTTTACCGACCTTGCTAGCCGAGGAAATATTCCTTTTAAATTAGCTTATAAACAAAAACTCTTTTAACGCTTTATTACGCTAATTTATTGCTATTGCGCAAGCTGCGATTACTTTATTACTAGATATAATAGCTACTTTATCAAGTTCTTTGCGCGGAACTTTATTAAGTAGTATAACCGAGGAAGTTGTAAAGGAGGAAGTTTTATCCGGGAATAATAATAGAAATATAAACTTAAGTAATAAAAACGGCAAATAATTAATCTTAAGTGCAAAGATATAAGCAAAAGTCGCATAACTTGTTATATAAGTAATACAAAATCTTTAATATGCTAATAATATATTAACCGGGAATAACTTGCGTTAAAATTTGCATAATAAAAACGAAGATTATACTAATATAAGATAACAACTTTAAAATGTCGGCTTCTTTAACCTTAAGCTCGACAAATTGCATAGCAAAGGAGATTATATTATTATAAGAATAAACATATATTAGCGAAACGTTTATATATTTATAAATTAAGTTAAAGATAACGCTATTAGCGTTTGCGCCTTAATTATACGCTAAAACTTGTCTTCTTGTTTGCGAGGAGAAGCTTTTGCATAATATATAAACGAGCTTAACGATCTTTAATATACTAGTCTTAAGTTCTTTTAAAATAATGTCGAAGTATAATATATTATATTAATTAAGCGGTTTAAGGATGCATTAAACGAAGCTTTAAAGAAGATGCAAGAAGAGAAGTTTATTAAGTACAACGCCCGTTTTAGTTGCGATGTCCGGTTATATGTCTCTTTAGTCGTGCGACACGCAAAGGCTATAAAGTTCTTAGACACAATTTAGTAGCTCTTTTAAGCATATAATAACTTCGACGCCAAGCTTTGCATTTATATTATATGCCTTAAATCGAATACGACTTTAAGCAGCTTTATAAAGGAGGTATTTGCGAAGGCACAATTATAGAAGGATATGCTAAGATTATAGTTATAATTCCTTAGTAATAAAAGCATGTTATAGTCATTTTAACAAGATAGCAAAAGAGGTAATAACAATTTTAACATTATTGTAAAGAATAAGGTTTGCTAATACTTTATAGCAAGACTAAGTTTTAAACTAGCTTTTAAATTATTTGTTCCTTATATAAATTTTAGACTTTAATATCCCTTTTTTACTTAATTTCAAGATAAGCTAAAAGTTTATTTCGATGCTAACAAGAAGTTCAACGCGAAGCCGCTATTATTACTAAACAATTAGCTTTAATAGCAAGCTTTACTTAAAAATAAAGAAAGTAAAACGACTGCTTAAATAGCAAATTCCGCTATAAAAACAACTCTTATAGCAGCAATTCTTAGCAAAATAGTAATAAATTCCGGAGATTTAAGCGCTATAATAAAGTAAACTTTATAAAAACTAATTATTATAACGTTTTAAAGGAATTCGGAAATTAGTATAACAAAGAATTAGAAAGGAATAGCTATTATATAAGCAAAGAGATATATTTCCCCGATAATAATAATACTATCGACGCTATAAAACCCGAAAACGATAGCTACTTTGCTATTACGCTAGTAAAGCCGCTTATATATCGGAAGTGCTTAAACTTATTCTTATCTTAAAATAAGCTATTTAAGCACGTTTACGCGAATAGTTGCAAAATTAAAAAGCTTATTATTACTTTTAACCTAAGAATAAGTAAACTAAGTTTTTAATAAATTGCGTAGTCGAGTAAATACAAGTCCCGAGTTAGTAAATATACTAAAACTTTAGCCGTTTACTAAAATAAAATAAGTTTCTTTAAAGTTTTTAAAGTAATTAACGCTTTATTATTAAGACTTAATAATATGTTTATCTTTAAATATACTTATTTTATAATCGAAGTTAAGTTTATTATAAATAAAGAAGGCTAAACTATTTGCGTTAATATTAGCTATTTATAACTACTTATTAATAAAGAATAGCTTATAAGCTATTTATAATATATTATTAATATAAAGTAGTTTATAATAATAAAAGGGATTAGTTTAAAATTAAAGCTATAAGGATTAGCTATATTTAATTTATATTTACTTAAAAAAGTTAACAATTAAAATGCTCTCGGAAAAGTTACTATTTATGCTTAAATAACCGAGAACCTTAAGCCTCGACTTTTGCTTAGCAATAAATTTTTGCACTTATATAGCGTAATTATCGATTTAAACTAAAACGTAATTATAATTAATATATACCGAGGATTAATAATACTTATTAATATTTATTATAAGGGCAAACGCATCACGCGAAAGGTTTTTATAGCAAAGATAGTTATAATTTTATTAAAGTTTATAATTGCTATTTTGTTTATATATAGCTTGCTTTTAAAGGGCTATTATTATATATTTAATGCTTTTTATTAAAGTATATAAGACGTAATTATAAAATATACTAACTTTATTACAATTATAAACTTATTAGATAAGCTAAAAAAGGT
>Ga0302325_10006759_pt1 | contig 25680 bp, 18 predicted proteins | sample Palsa_T0_2_FD_201948 | JGI IMG/M metagenome (GOLD analysis project Ga0302325, IMG submission 201948) | Peat permafrost microbial communities from Stordalen Mire near Abisko, Sweden - Palsa_T0_2 | ecosystem: Environmental > Terrestrial > Soil > Palsa > Peat permafrost | place: Sweden: Abisko... | reverse complement strand
ATGGCCGAGGGACACACCCGCCTACGCACCGCTTCCTCGACCGTCGCTGCGATCGAGCAACGCATGATCGCGACGCTGAGTCGCGCCGAGCGCGAGCAGCTGCACCGCCAACTAAGCATCTGCGCGACCGCGCTCGACTCGCATTGAGGCACCGATCAGGCCGCTGATCGACCAGCTCAGCTTCATCAAGGACAAGCGCCGCTGGGGATACACGTTCCGGGTCGGCCTATTCAAGATCCCACAAGAAGACTTCGCGGTCATCTCACGAGCGATGACAGTCAAGAACCCGAGCAGCCCCCGTGCCACAACATGATCATGATCCCGCCAGCAGTGCAACCCGGGTGGCCAAGGAACAGGACTCACCTCCCGGATGGACCTCAGATCCGCCAAAAGCGGGATTCCAGCCATTGTCCCCTCAAGCCGCGCGAGAGACGCTCGACGCGACCACGCGCGATCCGGCACCGGTGCAATCCGCCGCGCACATGGCCCCGGCCTCCCGCGCATCTGAGCTGCCGCCGCCGAGCGAGAACGACCTAGCGGGTCAACCGCGTCCTCGCTGAGTCTTATCAGGCGCTTAGCGTCTCGGCGGCGGCCAGCTTCGCTCTCGCCTTCTCCGGTGTGACCGTCACGACGTCCCACGCCAGCCCTATCTTCGCCAATCCGAGGATCAGCCAGCCGGAGGGGTCGAGCTCATACCAGCGCAGGCCGTGGAACGCTGACTGCGGGAATGCGTGGTGGTTGTGGTGCCAGGCCTCGCCGAGCGAGGGCAGCGCCAGCCAGAAGACGTTGGTGGACTCGTCTTCGGTGTCGAAGCGGCGGCGGCCGAAGAAGTGGCAGATGGAGTTGATGCTCCAGGTGATGTGGTGCACGAGGAAGATCCGCACCAGCCCGGCCCACAGCAGCGCGGACAGGCCGCCGTCGACGAGCGAGCCGCCGCTCAGGGCGAAGCCGAGCAGGAACGGCAGCACGAGGCTGCCCAGCGCGATCAGCGGGAAGCCCCGGTTGATGCGTCGCATCGTCGGGTCTTCGACGAGATCGCGCGCGAAGCGTTTCGAGGACGCCTGGCCGTGGGTCTCGAAAAGCCAACCGACGTGCGCGTGCCACAGCCCGGCGACCATGCCGCGCAGGCCAGCACCATGTCCGGCGTGCGGGCTGTGCGGGTCGCCCTCTTCGTCGGTGAACGTGTGGTGCTTGCGGTGGTCGGCCACCCAGTCGATCACCCCACCCTGCAGCGACATCGACCCGAGGATCGCGAGCGTGTAGCGCAGCCACGGGCGCGTCTCGAACGCCCGGTGAGTCAGCAGGCGGTGAAAGCCGACCGTGACGCCGAGCGCGCTCAGCAGGTACATGACGGCGAAGATCACCAGGTCGCGCGGACCGAGAAAGTGGTTCCACAGGAGCGCCGCCGCTGTGATCACGCCGAGAAACGGGACCACGACGGCCGCGATGTTGGCGTTGCGCTCGAGCCTGGTCACCTATCTAGGTCTACCCCGCCTATAGGTCATCGGTTACGGGCCAAGTAACCCTTCATCTGAGCGATCAGGGATGCAACGCGTGGGCGACGCGCACGACCAGGATGATCGCGTAAGCCAAGCCCAGCAGGTGGCGGAACCAGTTGACGCCGTGTAGTAGCTCCCCGTAGGCCCATGTGCCGATCGCCAGGAACGAGATCGCGGCGAGATAGGCGTGGCCTGAGCCATGCGTGCGCGCCGCCGCGGCGCCGGCGAGGAACGCGATGATGAGCGGCGCATTGGGGAACTGCACGATCGGGAAGTCCCTGGGCCATCCGAGCTTCCTCAGATGCTTAAATCCTCGCCACAGCCCGCGCGGGCTCAAACGCTGCAGGTGCTGACGCGTGCCACGTCTAGCTGCCGTTGGGGGACGGTGCGATCTCACCGCGGCCTGCCTGTTGCAGGTCTGCGGGCAGGGGCGCGTCGGCGGCGCGGGCGAGGACGGTCAGGCCGATGCGCCAGCGGATGATCGCGGCGCGCTGGGCTGCCTGCGTGTTGGGCAGGTCGGTGAGTTCGCCGTCGGCGAGGCCGGCAACGAGCGCGCTCAGGTAGGCGTCCTCGAACACATAGGTGTTGGCATAGGGGGCGTTGAGAGCACGCAGTTGGGCGGTTGGCGGATCGACTGCCGCGATATCGACCGCGTAGGCTGCAAACCTCTCCTCTAGCTGGCCCATGCGCCGGGCGGCCTCGCTGGGTGTGATGCGTCGGTCGTGAAAGGCGTCGAGGATCGGATCGGCTCCTTCCAGCAGGTTGTTGACGGCCAGCCTGATCGGCTCGACCTCGCTCAGATAGCGCTCGATCGCTGCCCGACCAGCACGTTGCGTGCTGGCCGCCGACCCGGTTTGGCTCGCGCATCCGCCGAGCGCGACCGCGCACAGACAACTGGCGGCCAGCGCGCCGGGGCGGCGTCTCACGCCCACGCGCGCCGCGCCGCGGGACGGCTCAGTAGCCGTAGCCGCCACCACTCGAGGATTCCGAGGAGCCGCTCGTGCTCGGCGCGGGTTTCGCTGGCGTGCTGCTCGTGCTCGCCGCGGGGGCGCTGCTGGAGCCGGTCGTGACGGCACTCCAGGTGCCGACGTCTTTGATGCCCTGGCCCTTGGTTTCACCGGGCTGCATGTCTCCCGTGAACGTGTAGAGCGGCGTGCCCTTGTAGGTGACCTGTACGGTCCCTTCGGGGCGCTTCACGGTGCCCAGCGTGACGCCTTCGCCGCTGGGAGCGCCGCTGGATGGCGCGATCAGCGGGTGCCAGACACCGACACAGGCGGAGCTGGTGCAGATGAACTTGCCGTTCTGCTCGCCGCTGAGATGGTACAGCGTCATGCCCTGGCTGTCGACCAGGATCGTGCCGAGCGAGTTGGAGGCCGTCTTGACGACGGCGGCGCTCGACGGGCTGCTGGTCGTCTGCGCAGCAGGCTGTGTGCCGGCGGTTGAGTGCAGCAGGTTCAGTGTGTTTTCGCCGTCGTCTACGAAGTAGATGCCCTTGCCTTCAGGGGCGATCACCAGGCCGAACAGCGATCCGGCTCCGGTCTTCTTGTCGGCGGTCTGCACGGCCACCTGCTGGCCGGTAGGTGTGGTTTCGACCATGTTGCCGTCACCACCGTTGCTCGTGATGATGTTGCCGTTCGGCGCGAGCACCATGCCGAGCGGTTCCTTGAGGTGGCCGCCTTCGGTGAGGACGGTGCCGCCCTTCGCGGCCGCGGTTGTGCGCGTCATTGCTTCGGAGATCGCGAAGATCTTGTTGCCCTCGGTCGAGGCCACGTACAGCGTCCCGTTGGAGGCGAGTGCGAGTCCGGTCGGGCCGAGCACGAGGGCTTCCGCCGAATCGATCCAGGGGATGCCGTTCGCGATCACCGTTTCGTTGATGACCTTCGGCGGCTGCCCTTCGCCCGATTCGAGGACTATCCGCACGACGTTCGAGTTGTCGATCGTGTGGATGCCCTTCGCGGCACCGCCGTTGAGCGCGTTGCTGACGAACAGCGTCGTCTTTGACCCTTCGCTGACGGCGGTCGAGTCCCACGGCCCCTGAATGTTCGGGCCCGAGATCGTGCTCACGGGCTTGCCGCTCGAGTCGAGCACGATCAGACAGCCGTACTGCGCTGTCGCCGACTTGCCGTTGGTCGTCGGCAGGCTGCCCACGACGACGTAGCCGCCCGGGAGGATGTTCAGCGCCGTCGTCAGCCCGACGCCGCCTGGGCATGGGCCGGGGAGCGTCTTGGCATCGATCGCCGCGAACAGCGAGAGCTTCCCGGCGGTCGAGACCTGCACGATCGTCGTGCCGGTTCCCTGACCGTTCTCCTTCGCGCTTTCCTTGGCGTTGAAGTTGCTGATCAGCAGCTGGCCCGCCTGGAGCTTGCCCACGCTGGTGGGCACGGTCACGATGCCGTACGGGTTGATATCGCCGTTGGCCGGGACCGTCGAGGCGACCTTGCTGATGTTCGTGAACTTGGCCAGGAACGGGCCAGAGCTTGCGCTCGAGGTCGTGGTCGCAGTATTCGCAGCGGCCGACGTGCCGGACGGGCTGCTGGTGCTGCTGGAGCTGCCACAGCCGGCGAGGACAAGCGCAACACCAGCGAGAGCAAGGATCGACGTTCTAGGCACTGGGGTGTCTCCTATGGTTCGGGGTATCGGACGAGGCGGCTTTCCTGATCGCAGCCCCGCCCCGACCTGAAATCTCGCGATCCCTTCGTCGGCTCTGCGGCAGCGACCAGCGCGCGACCCCTGGGTCACGCACTGCCTTTTATGACTCCGGCTTCACGCAGAACTTCCCGGCGAGGTGTGCGTTGCTTCGCGAGGCGATCACCTACTACGCCGTCAGCGCATTCCCAGGTGGATCTGCTGCTCACCAGTGAGCACCGACGGGCCTCATGCGCAGGCGATCCCAGGCTAGTACAAATGTCTGGACTTGCGCTGAAGGCTAAAGCTCTCTACCATTGCGGCTCTCGTGCTTGGCTGGGGATGGGAGTCCAGTGGATGCCAGGTACGAGACAGGCAAAAGCGCACGGAAGAGCTGAAATATGCCAACGGGGACAAAAGAGTTGCGTCGAGATGACGTGGAGGGCATGGATGCGGAGGGCATGGATGCGCTCGTTTCTGCGTGGTCGTCGCTCGCGTCGGCCACCGTTGGCGTTCCGGCGCAGGAAAGCGGCTGGTCTTCCTTCGAGTCGCTCTTCGCTCACCCCAGTCCGGCCGTCACGCTCGTGCTGATCGGCGGCCAGCGTCTGCTGCGGGACGCCACCGCGAGCTTGCTCAGCGCCCAGGACGGCCTGCATGTGCTGGGGACGTTCGAGTCCGCCGCCGATTTCTTGGCGGCTGACATGCAGCATCCGCCCGCGGTGCTCCTGCTCGACTGCGACGGAGACGATCCCGGCGGCTTCGCCAGCGCGGTGGGGGTGCTGAGCTCGGCGCAGGCGGAGTCCAAGATCGTGCTGCTCTGTCAGGAGGTCCGCGAGGAGGTGGTTCGCTGCGCGATCGAGCACTGTGTGGGCGGGGTCATCCTCAAGAGCTACTCGACGAAGGACATCCGAGCGGCGATCTCCTACACGGCCACCGGGCGCACCGTCATGCCGAGCGGCTGGCAGCGCGCGATCCTCTCGCACGCGCACGAGAGACTTGGGCTGAGTCCGCGTCATCGTCAGATACTCGCTCTGATCGCCCAGGGTCGGCGCAACGAGGAGATCGCCACCGAGCTCGGGGTCAGCCCCAACACCGTCAAGTTCCACATCCGTGTTCTCTACTCACGGCTGGGAGTGCGAAACCGCGTCGAGGCCGCCCACCGGTACACGCGGATGATCAGTGGCTGTGCCTGAGCCCAGGATCGCAATCGTCGGTGGAGCCGGCACGCTGGCCACCGAGGCCCTCGTCTGGATGCTCACAAAAAGCGGGAACCGGGTTGTGGGCGCCTATCCGAGCTACCAAGCACTGCATGTCGCATCGCGCGCGCGCGCGATGAAGTTGCACGCTGCGATCGTCGACGCCGACGACCCGGCAGCCGGTCCAGCGGCAGTCGTCCAGCTCAGGCGCGCGCACCCGGAGCTGAAGATCGTGCTGCTCTGCGAAGTCGCCTCTCCGACCGTGATCCGCTGTGCGATCGACGAACGCGCCGAGGGTGTCGTGCTGAAGTCCGACACCTCCGAGGAGGCGATCCTCGCCCTTCGTCATGTGCTCGAGGGCCGCGCGGTGATGCCCGTCGGCTGGCAGGCGGCGTCGCTGCGGCTGGAGACCCCGCTCGCCGCTTTGAGCGCGCGCGAGCGCGAGGTGCTCGACCTCGCCGCCTCCGGGATGAGCAACAAGGAGATCGCCGAGCGCCTGACGATCTCCGTCAACACCGTCAAGTTCCATCTGCGCACGATCTACTCGAGGCTCGGCGTGCGCAACCGCGTTCAGGCGATGCGGGCGATGGATCAGAAGCAGGAAGAGCGTGCCGACAGCTCGAATACGTCCGATAGCGACGTGCCGCCAGCTCGACGGGATCCGCTTCGCGTGGGTCGATGATCGGCTTGCTGACACCGAGTTTTACCGCTTGAGCACTAAGGATAGTGGCCTGGCAGGTCACTTGGGGTAGGGGGTCCACCTACCCGTTTGCCGGAGGGCAAAGACTACCCCACGTGATGATTGTGGAGAGCTCGAGCCGCCTGTACTGTCTCGCCGCGAGCATGCCCGTTGTGGGCCTCTCGTAAACGTCTGTCGTGTCAATCCAAGGCACGCAAGGCACTGTTAGTCCACTCAATCAAGGAGGAGGCCGCACACAAATGCGACCACTAATCAAAAGGAAATTGATCGCGGGGCTCATCTCCGCGGCTGGAGCGGCAGTGCTGGCCATGGGTTCGCTCACGGCAGGCGCCAGCGCGGCTCCGAACCCCAACGAAGCCCAGGCCACGAACGTTCCCTACGTTGCGTGGGTCGGCGAGCATGTGCGCCTGGTGATCTGTAGCGAGGAAGTCACCGAGGACGCCCTGAAGGCGGACGTCAACGTCCACTCCGATCAGGATCTCTACGAATTCTACAACGCGAACTTCGCGGTCGAGGATTGGTCGGGCTATCAGTTCCAGCCCCCGACGCCTGACGGGGACGCGGGCAGCGAGATCGGTCAGTACTTCGATCCAGGGCCGGCCGCGTTCTTCTACACGGAAGGCAAAGTCTGTATCGCGACCGACTACAAGTCGCTCAACCCGGGCCTGACACGCATCCGTCTCGTGGTCAAGGGCGACTACGACAACGAAATCGTGTACTCGCACCAGTTCCTCGTGATCTGGCTGACGGCGAACAAGCCGGTGCTGAACGAGGCCGGAACGAGCGCGTCAGGGACCGAAACCTTCCAGAACCAGCTGAGCGGCAGCGGGCAGAGCAATCTGTCCAACTTCCTCGGTGATAAGGAAGGCAACGGCCAGTTCATCCCCTCGCCGTTCTCCGGGGAAGAAACGGACAAAGGCCTGGTGCAGATCAAAGTGACGGGCAGCTTCCCGGTCGTAAAAGAAGCTCCGCTGTCCAACATCCTCACCAGCTCTTCGTACACGCTGCCTGAAGAATGGAAGACGCTTGCCGAAACGCTGTCGAGCAGCTCGGAAGAAACAGAACCGCCGGGGACCAACCCGGGGCTTTGGGACATCCACGGCACGCCGACCAACAACAACGTATCCAACGCCAGTTCGACATCCGGCGCGCTGTTCGCTCCATTCTCTAGTGGCGCGTTGGGCGGCTTCACCTCGGGTGCAACCGCGACCGTCGGGCCATATGACCCGCAGTCGGCTGACGAAACGTTGATCAGCGATGGCGAAATCAATGAATACGACGCTCCGATGCCGGCAATGCGGATCGATGTATCGCTGGCGCCGCACACAAGCGGTCTCGGTGGTGTGGGTGAGATCTCGGGCGCCAGCAAGGCCCTGATCTACAGCCACAACTTCAACGGCGACGCCGAAGAAGAAGGCAACCTGTACAACCCGTACTACGGCGCGTACATCCCCGCGACCGACCGCGGCCTGCCGCAGTCATCGGGCGTGACGGGACCGAGCCCCGGTGGAGACTTCCCCGGGTTCCTCAACAACAAGTCAGAACCGTACACGTTCTGGACTCCGGTTCACCCAACCAACTACCGCGGCAGCTCGCACTCGACGGGATGCCTGCGGCGTGAAGGCGCAGAGCCGAGCGAATACGAAACCCCAAGTGAAACTCCGCAGACGCAGACGTTCTACACGGACGAGCACGGCGAAGCGTATGTCACGTACACGCCGGGCGATGGGTTCTACCTGGAAAACCTGCCTGAATTCGAAGGGAAGGAAGGCGAATCAGAAGAAGGCAAGATCATCAAGAACCAAGATGGTGGCTGTGACCTGAAGGGCCTGTTCGGCAAGGAAATCGGCAACTCGGTGATCTCGGCAAGGGCCGTGTATCCGTACGAGCCCGTCGATTACCCGGCTCAGGCTTCAGCAAACACGCTGACCAAGACGGTCACGTCCGCCTGGGAAAAGGAATGGTTCCAGTTCCCCAAGGGTCTGGGCGCCAATGAAAACAACGTCAAGATCATCGTCGCCAAGGCTCAGGACATCGACGGTAAGCCGTTCGTGGACGAGGCAGTGTGCTTCGTCACCCCGAATGGTGGAACCGTGTCTCAGTTCCCGGGCAAAACGGTTGACGACGTAAACGGCGTGCTCGGGTTCGGTGAAGGCGATGTAGAAGTTGGCCCATCGACGATCGTGCATCCCGCTGGCAAGGAAAGCAAGCTGTGCGAGACGACAAACTCGAACGGTTTGGCTGCCATTGAGGTAACCAACAGCGAGCTCCCGAAGGTCGACCTATTCGTCGAATACGTCGAAGAGGGCATCATCCGCGACCACACGGTGAACTTCGAGACGCCGGCGGAAGAAAAAGCAGAAAAAGAAGCCAAGGAAGCCAAAGAAGCCAAGGAAGCGGCAGAAAAGACCGCTACAGAAGCAGCAGCCGCTGAAAAAGCCGCGAACGAAGAAGCAGAAAAAGTGGCTAACGAAACACGTGCAAAAGAAGTGGCTGAAGCGAAGATCACAGAAACAGAAGCCACTGAAAAAGCAGCCGCTGAAAAAGCCGCGAACGAAGCAGCAGAAAAAGCGGCTAACGAAAAACGCAAAGCAGAAGTAGAAGCAGCCAAGGTGACACCCGTCATCGTCCCCCTGGCCGCGGTCACGACGACCACGACCACAACAGGCGGCATCACGCCGCTGCTCACGCCGGCCCCGGCTCTCAGCCTGGGTACCGTGAGCGGCAGCACCGCGTCGCTGACTGAAGCGCAGAAGCTCGCGAAGGCGCTCAAGGCATGCAAGAAGCTGCCGAAGAGCAAGCGCGCCAAGTGCGAAGCGCAGGCCAGGAAGGCGCATTCAGCGAAGAACAAGAAGCACAAGAAGTAAGAGGACAGAGAACAAGGCAATGAGACCGAGGGCCCGCCTAGTGCGGGCCCTCGGTGCTTGTGCACAGGCATTCCATGGACGGATCACTTCAGCAAAATCGCGATAGCTCACGCGTTGATTGAGCGGATGGTGCTCCTAACCAGAGCCGGCGTCGCCTGGCGCTCTATCGCGGCGGTCGCGCTGCTGTCGATGCTGCTCGGGCTGGCGCTCACCGGCAACGCGCACGCCACGCCGGCCCCGGACGGGCTTCTCGCCGGTGAAAGCGGCGAAGGCCACTTCGGTCAGAGCGTCGCGCTCGCGGCCGATGGCAATACCGCACTGGTCGGCGCCCCCACCGCCAGCAGCGGAGTCGGGACGGTGTTGGTGTTCACGCGGACGGGCTCCACCTGGACCCAGCAGGCCGAGCTCACGCCGACAGGTGGCGAAGAGATCGGCAATGGCGAGCTCGGCTCAAGCGTGGCGCTGTCCAAAGACGGCGACACGGCGATCGTCGGCGGCCCCGGCGACAACGGAGGCGTCGGCGCGGCGTGGGTGTTCACGCGCTCGGAAAGTGGCGTCTGGAGCCAGCAGGGCGAAAAGCTCATCGCGAAAGCCGGCGAAGAGATCGGTGAAGGCCATTTCGGCTCCAGCGTCGCGCTGTCCGCCGAAGCCGAAGGGAGCACGGCGGTGATCGGCGGTCCCGGCGACAACGGAGGCGTTGGTGCGGTGTGGGTGTTTACGCGCTCAGAAGGAGCAGAAGCCTGGAGCCAGCAGGGCTTAAAGCTCACCCCGGAAATCGGCGAAGAGGCCGGCAGTGGTCAGTTCGGCGCGAGCGTTGCGCTGTCCGCTGAAGGAAACACGGCGGTGGTCGGCGCGCCCACCGACAACAGCAATGCCGGCGCGGCGTGGGTGTTTACGCGGACGGGCCTGACCTGGGCGCAGCAGGGCGAAAAGCTCACGGGCGCCGAAGAGATCGAAGAAGGACACTTCGGCGCAAGCGTTGCGCTGTCCTCCGATGGCAACACCGCGCTGATCGGCGGCCCCGCGGACAACACCAACATCGGCGCGGCGTGGGCGTTCACGCGCTCGGAAGTAGGAGCCTGGGAACAGCAGGGCGAAAAGCTCACGGGCAGCGGAGAGGAAGGCGAAGGCTCGTTCGGCTCGAGCGTGGCGCTGTCCTCCGATGGCAACGTCGCGCTGATCGGCGGCTCCGCGGACAACACCAATATCGGCGCGGCGTGGGCGTTCACGCGCTCCTCGAAAGGTTTGTGGATCCAGCAGGGCGAAAAGCTCACGGGCAGCGGAGAGGAAGGCGAAGGCCAGTTCGGGGGCAGCGTGGCGCTGTCCTCTGACGGCTACACCGAGCTCGTCGGCGGCTCCGCCGACGACACCAACACCGGGGCGGTATGGGCGTTTGTGAATCCTCCGACCGTCAGTAACGTGAACTCCAACAAGGGCCCGGAAGCCGGCGGGACCTCGGTGACGATCACCGGAACCAACTTCAACGAAGCCGCGGCGGTCACATTCGGCTCGAGCAGCGCGACGAGCTTCGAAGTGATCTCGGCGACCTCGATCACGGCGGTCGCGCCGGCGGGGGCGGGCATCGTCGACGTGAGCGTGACCACCTCCGGGGGCACCAGCGTGGCCAGCTCGGCCGACAAGTTCAGCTATGTGCCGGCGCCGGCGGTCATGACCGAAGCGGCGTCGTCGATCGCGCAGACCACGGCAACGTTGAACGCGACCGTCAACCCCAACGGCGGTGACGTGAGCAGCTGCAATTTTGAATATGGGACCGCGGGACTCTACGAATCCAGCGTGCCGTGCTCTTCGCTGCCGGGGTCCGGCACCGAACCGGCGGCGGTGTCCGCGGCGCTGGAAAACCTGAGCGCGAACACGACCTACCAGTTCCGGATCGTCGCGACCAACCTGGGTGGCACGAGCACCGACATCCTCAACGCCCAGACGTTCAAAACGCTGCCGGACGCCCCGACGGTCAGCAATGTGAGTCCCAACGCCGGCCCCACGGCAGGCGGGACCTCGGTGACCATCACGGGAACCAACTTCAACGAAGCCACGGCAGTTAAGTTCGGCTCGAGCGACGCCACCGGCGTCAAAGTGGTCTCGCCGACGTCGATCACTGCCGTGTCTCCCGTTGGGACGGGGACGGTGCCTGTCACCGTGAGCACCCCGGGAGGCACGAGCACGACAAGCTCGGCAGACGAATTCAGCTATGTGCCGCCTCCAGCGGTCACGAAAGTATCGCCCAACAAGGGCCCGGAAGCGGGTGGCACCTCGGTGACCATCACAGGGGCCAATTTGAGCGAAGCTACGGCGGTCGAGTTCGGTTCGGCGAGTGCGACGAGCTTCAAAGTGGTTTCGGCGACCTCGATCACCGCAGTGTCCCCGGCGGGTACTAACACCGTGGATGTGACCGTGAGCACCCCCGGGGGCGCGAGCGCCACCGGCTCGGCTGACCAGTTCAGCTATGTGCCGCTGTCGACGGTCGTGACCAAAGCGGCCTCGTCGATCACCCAGACCGCGGCGTCTCTGAACGCGACGGTGGACCCCAACGGAGGGGAAGTGAGCGACTGCCATTTTGAATATGGAAGGACGGAAACCTACGGGACCAGCGTTCCGTGCTCGCCGTCGCCCGGGTCGGGTAACAGTGCCGTAGCGGTGTCCGCGGCGGTGACGGGTCTGAGTCCGAACACCACGTATCATTTCCGGGTCGTCGCGATAAACGCTGGTGGGACGAGCACTGGTGCCGACCAGGCGTTCAAAACACTGCCGAATGGTCCGACGGTCGTCACGCAGGCGGCGTCGTCGGTCAGCCAGACCACAGCGACGCTGAACGCGACGGTGGACCCCAATGGGGGCGAAGTAAGCGACTGCAAACTTGAATATGGTCCGACGACGTCCTATGGGTCCAGTGCGTCGTGCACGCCGTCGCCGGGGTCCGGCAGCAGCGCGGTGGGAGTGTCCGGGGCGGCGGAAGCTTTGCAAGCGAACACGACCTATCACTTCCGGATCGTCGCGACCAACTCGGGTGCCACCAGCAAAGGCTCGGACGAAACGTTCAAAACGCTACCGAACTCCCCCACGGTCGTCACGAAAGCGGCGTCGTCGATCACGCAGACCACCGCGACGTTGAACGCGACCGTGAACCCCAACGGCGGGTCGGTGAGCAGTTGCAAGCTTGAATACGGCAGCTCGGTGTCCTATGGGTCCAGCGTGTCGTGCACGCCGTCGCCGGGGTCGGGCAATAGCGCGGTGGCGGTGTCCGCCTCGCTGGGGAGTCTGAGTGCGAACACGACCTACGACTTCCGGGTCGTCGCGACGAACTCGGGGGGTACCAGCGAAGGCGCCGAGGAGACGTTCAAAACGCTGCCGGATTCCCCGACGGTCGTGACGGAAGAAGCCTCCTCGATCGCCCAGACGACGGCGACGTTGAACGCGAGGGTGAACCCCCAAGGTGGGGAAGTGAGCGAATGCGACTTCGAATATGGTCCGACGACATCCTACGGGACCATTGTGCCCTGCAAACCATCACCGGGGTCGGGCAACAGCCCTGTCGAAGTGTCCGCGTCGCTGACGGGCCTCAGCCCGAACATCACCTATCACTTCCGGATCATGGCGACGAACGTCGGTGGCACCAGTCGGAGCGCCGACGCGTCGTTCAAGACCCTGCCGGATCGGCCGACGGTGGTGACGGGCTCTGCGTCTCCGGTGACGCAGACGACCGCGACGCTGAACGCGACGGTGAACCCGAATGGCGGGCCGGTCAGCAGCTGTGAGCTTGAATATGGGCCGACTGAATCCTATGGTTCGAGCGCCACGTGCTCGCCGAGCCCCGGTTCTGGCAGCAGCCCGGTCGGCGTCGCGGCCGCCATTACGGGGCTGAGCGCGAACACGATCTACCACTTCCGGATCGTCGCCACGAACTCAGGTGGCACCGATAACGGCGCTGATCAGACGCTCAAGACCCTGCCCAACCCGCCGACGGTCGTGACGGGGTTGGGTTCGCCGGTGACGCAGACGACCGCGACGTTGAATGCGACCGTGAACCCGAACAGCGGTGAAGTGAGCAGCTGCAAGCTGGAATACGGCTCGACGCAGTCCTATGGCTCGAGTGTCGCCTGCTCGCCATCACCGGGGTCGGGCAACAGTGCCGTGTCGGTGTCCGCGGCGGTGACGGGTCTGAGCGCGAACACGATCTATCACTTCCGGGTCGTAGCGACCAACCCGGGTGGGACGAGCTCGGGCGCCGACCAGACGTTCAAAACGTTGCCAAACCCTCCCACGGTCGTCACGAAAGCGGCGTCATCGCTCACGCAGACCGGGGCGACATTGAATGCGACCGTGAACCCCAACGAAGGCACGGTCACCGATTGCCACTTCGAATACGGTCCCACGGCGTCCTACGGGACCACCGTTCCGTGTACGCCGTCGCCGGGGTCGGGCAGCAGTGCGGTCTCCGTTTCCGGGGCGCTGGGGAGTCTGAGCGCGAACACGACCTACCACTTCCGGGTCGTCGCGACGAGCTCGGGTGGCACCAGCGAAGGCGCGGACCAAGCCTTCAATACGTTGCCCAATGGGCCGGCGGTCGTGACCAAAGCGGCGTCGTCGGTCAGCCAGACCACAGCGACGTTGAACGCGTCGGTGAACCCCAATGGTGGCGAAGTCACGAGCTGTGAATTCGACTATGGCACCTCAGAAGCGTACGGAAAAAGCGTCCCGTGTTCTTCGCTGCCGGGGTCGGGGAGTAGCCCAGCGGCAGTGTCCGCGTCACTGACGGCTCTGAGTGCGAACACGACCTACGACTTCCGGGTCGTCGCGACGAACTCGGGGGGTACCAGCGAAGGCGCCGAGGAGACGTTCAAAACGCTGCCGGATTCCCCGACGGTCGTGACGGAAGAAGCCTCCTCGATCGCCCAGACGACGGCGACGTTGAACGCGAGGGTGAACCCCCACGGTGGGGAAGTGAGCGAATGCGACTTCGAATATGGTCCGACGATGTCCTACGGGACCATTGTGCCCTGCAAACCATCACCGGGATCGGGCAGCAGCCCGGTCGGCGTCGCGGCCGCCATTACGGGGCTGAGCGCGAACACGACCTATCACTTCCGGGTGGTCGCGACGAACGCCGGCGGCACCGGCACGGGTAGCGATGGGACATTCAAGACCCTGCCCAACCCGCCGACGGTCGTGACGGGGTTGGGTTCGCCGGTGACGCAGACATCGGCGACGTTGAATGCGACCGTGAACCCCAACAGCGGTGAAGTGAGCAGTTGCAAGCTTGAATACGGCAGCTCGGTGTCCTATGGGTCCAGCGTGTCGTGCACACTGTCGCCGGGGTCGGGCAACAGCGCGGTGGCGGTGTCCGCGTCGGTGACCGGCCTGATCAAGAACACGACCTATCACTTCCGGATCGTGGCCACCAATACAGGTGGCACGAGCCTGGGCACCGACCAGACGTTCGAAACCGCGCCCGGTCCGCCGACGATCGAAATGGAAGAGCCGACGGCGATTGGGCAGACCTCGGCGATTCTGCGAGCGAACCTGAATCCCAATGGCGGAGTGATCACCCAGTGCTATTTCCACTACGAACGCGTGGTCCCGGCCCCTGGGGAAATACCCGTCATCACGCCATGTGTCGGGTTGCCGATATCTGGTAAGAAGCCGATGCCGGTATCGGCGTTGGCGGGGGCGGAAGAAGGTCTCAGTGCGGCCACCAGCTACCGTTTTTCAATTGAAGTCTTCAACTCGTTTGACGAAGACTCTTTTGGCGAAGGAAGCACGCCGTTCAAAACACTGCCGGGCCCGGAAGTCGTGACGGACGCGGCGTCGTCAGTCACGCAGACCTCGGCAACGCTGAACGCGACCGTGAATCCCAACGGCGGCGCGGTGAGCGACTGTCACTTCGAATATGGCACCACCGAATCCTACGGAAAAAGCGTGCCGTGTTCTTCGCTGCCGGGGTCTGGCACCAGCCCGGTGGCGGTCTCCGCGGCGCTGGTGGATCTCAGCAGAAACACCCCCTACTACTTCCGGATCGTTGCTATCAACCCCGGTGGCGAAAGCAAGGATACCCTCGGCCAGAAATTCAAAACGCTGCCGAACCCCCCGACGGTCCTGACGGGCGCCGCGTCCTCGCCCACGCAGACCACGACTGTGCTGAGCGCGACGGTGAACCCCAACGGCGGGGAAGTGAGCGACTGCAAGCTTGAATACGGCACCTCGACGTCCTACGGCTCCAGCGTTCCGTGCTCCTCGTTGCCGGGATCGGGCGAAAGCCCCGTGGCGGTGTCGGCGGCGCTCGGTGGTCTCAGCGCGAACACCACCTACCACTTCCGGATCGTCGCCACCAACGCAGGCGGCCCGAGCCTCCCAGGCGCCGACCAGACGTTCACGACGCTGCCGAACGCCCCAACGGTCGTGACCGAACAAGCGTCGTCGATCACTCAAACCGCGGCTACGTTGAACGCGATCGTGGACCCCAACGGTGGGTCGGTGAGCGACTGCAAGCTTGAATACGGCAGCTCGGCGTCCTATGGGTCCAGCGTGTCGTGCACGCCATCTCCCGGGTCGGGCAACAGCGCGGTGGCGGTGTCCGCCTCGCTGGGGAGCCTCAGCGCGAACACGACCTACCACTTCCGGATCGTCGCGACCAACCCGGGTGGAGTCCATTCTGGCAGCGACCAGTCATTCACAACCGCGCCCGTGCCGGCTACGCCGCCAAAGGAAACCACTTTTACAACGACGAAAACAAAAACGGAATCAACAACAACGACCACGACAACACCCAACACACCGGTAGCGACCTGCAGGGTGTCGCTCGCAAGCACGAGCGTGACGGCTCAGACCGGAGGCATGGCGGCGATCAAGCTGATCTGGACGGGAACGGCTGCTGGCACATGCAGCGGCAAGCTGACGCTCACGGTCAAGACGAAGGGCAAGAGCAAGCGATCCAAGCCGACGCTCATCGCAACCGGCAACTTCTCCATCCCACCCGGCAAGACCCAGATCGTCAGGCTCAAGCTCAACGCGGCCGGGCGCGCGCTTCTGACTGCGGGTCACGGACGACTGAGCGCCAGCCTGGCGATCCTCGAGCTGTCCCCCGACCCATCACAAGCACAGACTGAAACCATCCATCTCGCGCTGGAAGCGCACGCGTCGAGCAAGCATGAGAAGTAGTGCAGCCGAGCACCGCATCCTCGCGTCTTGGTGATGCGCCTACGCCACGCGCGCGCTGCGGGCCGCAAGACCCCGGCTGACCCCCACCGCCGTCGCGGCTTACGAGTCGGGTGCCAAGACGCCGAACCTCACGACGCTGGAGCGGCTGCTCGGCGCGTGTGAGCACGACGTCGAGGTGCTGGCTCGCCCACGCGTGCGAAGATCATCAGCGCGCTCGAGGCGCTCGGCGAGGAGCTCGCCAACAACGATGAGCCAACGCTTTCACCAAATCGTCACGTTTGCAGGGGCGCATGCGGCGACCGTACACTCTCAGGAGCGCGTCGCGTTCTTCGGACGGCGCATGTCCAATGCTCGCTCGCTCCGGTCTCTCCCAAGCACCTGAACGAAGGTAGCCACCTTGTCCACTGAATCGATCGTCAGCCCGGCGTCCACGGCCGATGTAGTGGAGTCCTGCGCGGCCTGCGGAGCGCCTCTGGCCGACGACCAGCGCTACTGCCTGGAGTGCGGCGAGCGTCGCGTGCCGATGAGCAGCGTCCTGCTCGGCGGACCGCCTTCCGGCGGGCTCGCCCAGCCCCAGACCCCCCCGCCGGCGCCGCCGCCGTCCGGCTCCGCCCAGGCGGAGCAGGCGGGGCGCGGCAATGCGGTGACGGTGATCGCCGGCGTGGGCGTGCTGCTGCTGGCGCTGGGCGTCGGCGTGCTGATCGGCCGCTCCAGCGTCTCCAAGCCGAGCGCCCCCCCGGCCCAGGTGATCAGCGTCGTCCAGCCTGGAGCGACGACAGGCGCAGCGACGACGCCGGCGACACCGACGACGACACCGACCAAGACGCCGGAAGCTGCCACCAAAGGTGGCTCTACCTCGTCCAAGCCCGGCACCACGAAAGGCGCCTCTGGCGCCGGCTCGAGCGAGGCTCACCCGGCTCCGCCCACGGTCGTGCAGAACCTGGCGAAAAAGAAGGGTAAGAGCTACGAGCAGGAATCCAAGAACCTTCCCAACGTGATCTCAACCGGGTGATTGCAGAGCGATGAGCACGCCGCCCGCACAGCCCACACCGGAGGATGGCGGACGCTCGGAGCTGCGCCGCCGACGCGATCTGCTGGCCGAGCAGGTGACAGAGCTGCACTGGGATCTCGGGGGGCTGGCCTATGAGATGGCGATCCGCGACCACTTTCGCCTCGACGTGCTCGTGCGGCGCGCCGCGGCGCTTCAGGAGCGCGACGCCGAGCTGGCCGAGGTCGAGCGCCTGCTGCGCCTGGAGGAGAGCGCCAGCGCCGGCAGCTGCCCGCACTGCGCGGCCCCGCACAGTCGCGGGGCCCTGTTCTGCTGGCAGTGCGGGGCGACGCTCATGGAGCGCTCGCCCAGTGTCGAAGTAGTAGCGCCTTGACGGCGAGCGTCGATCGTGCCGGGCTCTGCAAGGACTGCGGCTCCCACCTGCAGCGTGCCCAGCGCTATTGCCTGGTCTGTGGGTCGCGCAGTGGGTCGCGCAGCCCGCAGCTCGTAGAGCTTCTGCGGCGTGTCCAGGGCTCCTCGCCGGCCGACGACCGATCGGCGATGCCGGACACCATCGCCGGGGGGGCTGCTCTGCACCCCGGCCAGAGCCTCGATCCGGCCGAGCAATCGGCGCCCGCGCGCTCCTCGATGTTCGCGCGCCTGTCTGCTCTGACGCTTCCCTCCCCGCGGGTCTCGGCGCTGCTCGTGCTGATGTTTCTCGCCTTCGGGGTGATCCTCGGAGGCGTGGTGGGCTCGCCTGTGCCGGACACGCTCGCCGCATCCGACGCTCGGCACGTGAAGCTGATCCTCCCGTCGGCGGCGCCCGCCGCCTCGACCGCGACGCCCGCAGCCTCCTCGTCTTCGCCCAGCGAACCGCCCGCCGCGGAATCCGAACCGACCCCGTCCCCAGCCACCCCCTCGACTTCGGCCTCGACTGGGACCAAGTCCGGCTCGGGCGCCTCCTCCGCGCCGTCGCCCTCGGGCGCCGGCAAAGGCGGAGGCACGGGCAAGGGTGGAGGTGGCGGCAAAGGTTCCTCGTCCGCCCCCGCGCCGAGCAGCTCGAGCTCGAAGCTGCCGCCCGTCAAGCACGTGTTCGTGATCATGCTCTCCGATCAGCCCTACGCGTCGGTGTTCGGGCCCTCCTCGACGTCTCCATACCTCTCCCAGACGCTCGAGCACCGCGGTGAGCTGCTGGTGCGCTACTACGCGGTCGCACACGAACAGCTGGCCAACGGGATCGCGCTGATCAGCGGTCAGGGGCCGACCGCGGAAACCGCCTCCAACTGCCCCACCTACAGTGACATCGCCCCCGCGACGGTGGGCGCCGACGAACAGGTCACCGGCCACGGTTGCATCTACCCGAGCTCGACCCAGACGCTCCCCGGGCAGCTCACCGCCAAGCACCTGACCTGGCGGGCGTATCTGGAAGGGATGGACGAAGGGGCCTCCTCCTCGGGCGCGGACGGCGCCTGTGGACATCCGGGGCTTGGCGCGGCGGGCGGGGGGGCTCCTATTCCGGCGGCGACCCCGCCCGGTGGCCAGACATACGCGACCTATCGCAACCCGTTCGTGTACTTCAGCGCGCTGACGGGCGCGCCGTCGTGCGAAGCCGACGACGTCGGCATGAACCAGCTCTCCGCGGACCTCGCGACCCCCAGCCGCACACCTAACTTCGCCTACATCGTTCCCGACCTCTGCCACGACGGCAGCCCGACGCCCTGCGCGAGCGGAGCGCCGGCCGGCCTGGGAGCGGCCGAAGCCTTCTTGAAGCAGGTCGTCCCCGAGATCCTTCACTCGAAGGCGTATAAGGAAAACGGCCTGCTCGCGATCACCACCGACGAGGCGCCCTCGAGCGGCGAGCTCGCCGATTCCAGCTCCTGCTGCGGTCAGCCGCAGTTCCCGAACCTGCCGGCGTCCTCGTCGGGCCTGGGTCCCGAAGGGGGAGGGCAGGTCGGCGCGCTGCTGCTGTCGCCGTTCATCAAGCAGGGCGTCAGCCAGGAACCGTACAACCACTTCTCGCTGCTGCGCACGATCGAGGACCTGTTCGGGCTCGAGCACCTGGGGTACGCGGGGCTGTCGAAGGTGAGCTCCTTCGAACCTTCGATCTTCTCGGTCCGCCCGCCGGGCTAACCGCCGGGGTGCTCAGAACGTCTCGGGACGAGCGTCTGGCGCCGCATCCGGCCGTACCCCGGCCGGATGGGAGGAGTCGGAGAACTCGCGGAACAGGCCGGTGACGACGAACGCGACCTGCTCGCCGATGTCCACGGCGTTGTCGCCGATCCGCTCCAGGGCACGGGCGACGAGGATCATGTGCATCGCCCACTCGCGCGTGTCGGCGTCATCGCCGATGTCCAAGGCCATCCGGAAGATCTCGCGGTTCAGGCGGTTGATCTCGCGGTCCTGGCGGACGAGGTCCTCGGCCAGGCCGACGTCGCGCCCGCCGAACGCGGCCTTCGATTGCACGACCTCCGAGCGAGCGTAGGCGCCCATCTTCGACAGCGCTTCCAACACCTCCTGGCGCACCGGCGGTTCGTGCCCGGAGAGCGGGATCAGCTTGGCGATGTTCACGCACTGGTCGCCCATTCGCTCGATGTGCTTGATCATGTGCAGCAGCGCCGCGACCAGACGCAGGTCGCCGGCGACGGGCGCCTGCAGGGCCAGCAGCGAGAGGATGCCCTGGTGCACCTCGAGGTAGCGCCCGTCGACGCGGTCGTCGTCGGCGATCACCATCTGCGCGAGCTCGACGTCCTGGTGGTTGAGCGCCTCCAGCACGCGGTCGAGCTGCTCGACGATCAGATCGAGGCCGCCCAGCGCGTGATCCTCGAGCTCCTTCAGCTGCTGCTGGAAGTGCGCCCGTCCCTTTTGCTGCTCGGGGGCGCCGTTCCCCGTTCCCGACGGCGCCTGAGTCTGCAGGCCGTCGGCCCTAGCCGAACTTTCCGGTGACATATTCCTCGGTTCTCGGGTCGGAGGGCGTTGTGAAGATCTCTTGCGTCGGGCCGACCTCGACGAGCTGGCCCGAGAGCATGAACGCGGTGCGGTCGGCCACACGCGCGGCCTGCTGCATGTTGTGCGTGACGATCACGATCGTCACGCTCCTCTTCAGCTCGTCGATCAGCTCCTCGATCTTCAAGGTCGCGATCGGGTCCAAGGCCGAGCAGGGCTCGTCCATCAGGATCACCTCGGGGTCCACGGCGAGCGAGCGCGCGATGCACAGCCGCTGCTGCTGGCCCCCGGAGAGCCCGGCGCCGGGCTCGGACAGCCGCCCGGAGACCTCCTCCCACAGGCCGGCGCCGCGCAGCGCGGCCTCGACCTTCCCGTCCAGATTGCCGCGCCCGCGCGATGAGAGCCGCAGCCCCGAGGCGACGTTGTCGAAGATCGACATCGTCGGGAACGGGTTTGGCTTCTGGAAGACCATGCCGATCGCGCGGCGCACCGCGACGACGTCGACCGAGGAGTCGTAGACGTCGAGATCGTCGAGCAGTACCCTGCCCTCGGCGCGCGCGCCCGGAATCTCCTCGTGCATGCGGTTGATGCAGCGAACCATCGTCGACTTGCCACAGCCGGAGGGTCCGATGATCGCGGTCACCTCGTTGGCGCGGAACTCGAGATCGACGCCCTTGACCTGTTCGCTTGCGCCGTAGAACGCCTTCAGCGCCTCCAAGCGCACGCTCAGCCCCTGCTTGGCCGGCGCGGCGGACGGCGCCGCCGGCGCGGTGGCCCGAGGCTTGGAGCTCTCGGTGATCGGAGCGCCGGTGATCGTGGAATCGATTGTGGTGGGGTCGGTCGTGGAGGGGTCGACCGGACCGCCCTCGCGCCCGCTGGTCTCCACGCGGTCGTCGGGCTCCATCTCAGCGGTCCTGAGAGACGTTCCGTCGGTACTCATGCAAGGCGGCTCCTTCGTGCGATCAGGCGGGCGATGAGGTTCAGCAACAGGATCATGACGACAAGGGTGAGCGCTGCGCCCCATGCACGGTTTACCACGGCCGTGGTCGGAGATGTAACGTCGCTGTAGATTTGCACCGGCAGCGAGTTCATGAACTGGCCGAGGTTGAAGTTGGTGTTGTGCGTCGAGGCCGCGGTGAACAGCAGCGGTGCGGTCTCGCCCGCGGCGCGGGCGACCGCCAGCAGCACGCCGGTGACCATTCCAGGCAGCGCGGTCGGCACGACGATGCTGAAGATCACGCGCCAGCGCGGTGCGCCGAGCGCCAGCGCGGACTCGCGCAGCGCACCGGGGATCAGCAGCAGGACGACCTCGGCCGAGCGGATGATCACAGGGAGCATCAGCAGCGACAGCGCGAGTGAGCCCTTGTAGCCGGCATAGGAGGAGCCGGTGCCGACGATCAACACGATGTAGATGAAGAGGCCGAAGAGGATCGAGGGCACGCCGGTGAGCACGTCGACGAAGAAGCGCACAGTGTTCGCGAACCAGCTGGAGCGGCCGTACTCGACGAGCCACACGGCCACGCCGATGCCGATCGGGATCGAGATCGCCGAGGCCAGCGCGACGATCTCGATCGTGCCGAGGATCGCGCTCTTGATCCCGCCGATGTTCGAGCTCCCGAAGAACGTGTTGCCGGTCGGGTCGGTTGTGAAGAAGCTCGGGCTCCAGGAGCCAAGACCCTTGAGCAGCAGGTAGTACACAATCAATGCCAGCGGGATCAGCGCGAGCACCGTGGCGGCGAGGATCATCGCGCGCGCGATCCGGTCCTTGCGCCTGCGCGACGGGCTGACGTCGAAGCGTGTCAACAGCTGGGTGGAGGAGCCGTGTGAGCTCATGCGCCCTCAGCGACCTCGGCGAGCGGCCGCCCCGCGGGGGTCAGATCTTTTCCGCTGCCGCCCGGGCGTGAGGCACGCAGCACCAGCAGCCGCGCCACGCCGTTGACCAGCAGCGTCAGCACGAACAGGACCAGGCCCGCGGCGAACAGCGCCGAGCGGTGCAGCCCCTGGGCTTCGCCGAACTCATTTGCGATCACCGCCGCGAGGCTGTATCCCTGGGCGAACAGGTGGTGGCCGAGCTTGGGAGCATCGCCGATCAGGATCGTCACTGCGATCGTCTCGCCGATCGCCCGCCCGAGGCCGAGCATCGCCCCGCCGACGATGCCAGAGCGGCAGTAGGGCAGCACGGCGATCCGGATCATCTCCCAACGGGTCGCTCCCAGGCCGAGCGCCGCCTCCTTGTGATCGGCGGGCACTGTCGTCATGACCTCGCGCGAAATCGCTGAGACGATCGGCAGGATCATGATCGCCAGGATCAGACCGGTGATGAAGTAGTTGGGGATTGTCACGAGGCCGCCGCCGATGAACGGGATGAACGACAGGCGGTCGGCCACCCATTGCTCGGCCGGCTGGAGCTTCGGCGCCAGGAAGAAGATTCCCCACAGGCCGTAGACGACCGACGGCACGGCGGCCAGCAGCTCGACCAGCACCGTCAGCGGCGAGCGCAGGCGCAGCGGACACAGCTCGGTGGCGTAGACGGCGGTGGCCACCGCCACGGGAACGCCGATCAGCAGCGCCAGCACGGAGGTGATGAGCGTCCCCACCAGCAGTGGCAGTGCGCCGAAGTGTTCGGCGCTCACGTTCCAGTCGTTGCCGAACGTGAAGCCCAACACGCCTTCCTTGGCGAACGCGGGGCGGGCTTCGCCCACGAGGCGGATGAAGAAGAAGACGATCAGCGCGAGAATCAGCGCTGCCAGCGTCGTGAGGCCGTACTTCAGCGCGCGGTCGGGGAGGCGCGCCAGCGGTGAACGTTCCAGAATCGAACGCTCACCGCTGGGTGCGGATGCTGCCTCCACGCTGCTGCTAACCGCCGAGCGAGGCGCCGTTGCACTGCAGGCCCGCGACCGCTTCCTTGGACTTTGCAAGGATCGCGGCGGGCAGCGCGGCATAGTCGGCCTTCGCGAGGATCGGCTGTCCTTCGCCGAGTCCGTAGTCGAGGAACTTGACTACGCCCTTGGCGGCCGCTTCGCCGCCGGGGGTGCCGGACTTGCAGAGGTCCTTGTTGACGACGATGAACGTCTGCGAGGTGATCGGGTAGGCATTTGCCGCGGAGGGGTTTGAGATTTTGATGCCCAGGTTCGCGGGCACCACGACCCCTTCGGCGGCGGCGCTGGTCGACGCCAGCGTCGGGGCGACGAAGTTGCCGGACTTGTTCTTCACCGATGCGTAGGTGAAGTTGTGCTCCAGCGCGTATGACTGCTCGACATAGCCAACCGCTCCGGTCGTCTGCTGGACCGCGCCGGCCACGCCCGCGTTGCCCTTGGCGCCGGTGCCCGTCGGCCACTGCACGGTCTTGCCTTCGCCGACCTTGCTCTTGAATTCAGGGTCGACCTTCGCGAGGAAGCCCGTGAATCCGTCGGTCGTGCCCGATGAGTCCGAGCGGTGGATCACGGTGATCGGCGTGCTCGGCAGCGACACGCCCGGGTTTAGGGCCTTGATCGCCGGGTCGTCCCAGGTCTTGATCGTGCCCAGGTACATGTCGGCAATCGTGCTGCCTTCGAGCTTCAGGCCTGCGTTGACGCCGGGGAGGTTGTAGGAGACGGTGATCGCGCCCAGGAACATCGGGATCTGGACGGCCGGGCTGCCGTTCTTGGCGATCGCTTCTTCGTCGGCCGGCTTCAGCGGCGGGTCGCTGGCTCCGAAGTCCACGGTCTTTGACTCGAGCGAGGTGATGCCCGCGCCTGAGCCGACGGCCTGGTAGTTGACCTTGACCGTACTCGCCAGCGACGAGGCCCACTGTTCGTAGACCGGGGCGGCGAACGTCGAGCCGGCTCCGGAGATCGTCGTCGCCGAACCGCTACTGCTCGAAGTGGATGAGCTGGATGAGCTGCTGCCGCATGCGGCGAGACCGAGTGCGAGCAGCGCAACACCTGCGAATGCGCCAATCTTGTTCTTGATCACTGCGTCTCCTCTGGCTGGGATTTTTGTGCCTGTCACCGGTTTCGATCAGCTGATGCCCTCACAGACGCGGGCTCCCCTGCCGGTCGGTGTCGGCTGCGATCAGTGTCACGAATCGCCGACCGCTCCGATGTGAACATTTCGTGAAAGCCCGTCCGGCTCGCCGTCGGCGCCGTTGGCGTTTTCGAGGGCGCCCGCCGCGCCCGTCATCGCCTCGGGCGCCTGGGGAGCGGTCATCGCCTGGGGCCGGGCGGGGTGGGCCGGCATCCCATCCGTCGAGGGCTGCGGCTGGAAGCGGTAGCCGAAGCCCGGATGGGTGTGGATGAAACGGCGGTCGGGCATCGCCGTTTCGAGCTTCCCGCGCAGCTTGCTCACGTACACGTCGACCGAGCGGTCGCCGTCGCGCAGCTCGCCGCCCCACACCGCGCTATACAGCTCAGCGCGCGTCACGACCGCCCCGGCTCGCCGGGCCATCGCCGCGAGCAGCTGGAACTCCCGCACCGACAGCGTCAGCGCGCGCCCGTTGGCGAGCACGAGGCCCTCGCCGAGCCTGATCTCGAGTTCGCCCGCGTATAGCGTGTTCGCGTTTTCCACCGAGTCCTCCGGCTATAGGGTCGCCGCGAACCATGCCCGCGTGCGTTGCCAAGTCGTGATCGAGACGTGAAGAACTCGTGAAGAGAGCACGCCCGCATGGACGATGTCCATAATCTCCCTGGATGAGCCTGCTCGGACGCCCGATCGACACTACCCTGGCCACGCTGCTGGAGGACGCGGGGCGCAATGTCGAGCGCTCGGCTCTACTGCTGCGTGAGCTGCTGGCCGCGTTTCCCGAGCACGCGACGCTCGCGGAGGATCTCGCCGCATGCGAGCGCGAGGGCGATCGCATCACCCACGACATCATCTACCGCATGGGTGGTGGCCGGCGCGTGCGGGCGCCATTCGACGCGGGTGACGGCTATACGCTTGCGACCGCGATCGACGACGTCGTCGACTACACCGAGCAGGCGGCGGCCCAGCTGGATCTGTACGGGGTCGAGGCGCCGATGGAGCAGGCGGTCGAGTTCGCCGACGTGCTCGTCGCCGCCGGTGCAGAGATCCTCGGAGCGCTGCGCTGCCTGCACGGCGGCGGCGATCTGAGCGCCCACCTGGTCGAGATCCACCGCCTGGAGAACGTTGGCGATCGCCTGCAGCGCGATGCCGTGACCTCGCTGTTCGCAGGTGGCATCGACCCGATGGTGGTGATCCGTTGGAAGGACATCTTCGAGTCGCTCGAGGCCGCCGTGGACGCATGCGAGACGGTCGCGCACAGGCTCGAGGGGATCACGCTCAAGCGTCGGCGGCGCTGAGCGACTCAGCCAAACGTCGTCGCCGGTGCGCTCGCTTCGAGCTTCGCCCCCGCCGGCGCGCCCACGAGGAACGCCTGGAACGGGACCGATGCGCCGGGGGCCACTTCGGCCAGGATCGCCCTGCCGGCGGCGGCGATCGTGGCGCCGCGGCGCGCGGTCACGTAGACGACGAGATGTTGCTGGGTGACACCCGAGCGGTTGCGCACCGTGCCCGAGACTTCGCCCGTGGATGCTTCGGCCAGATGCGTACCCTCGACTTCGATCCGCGGTTCGGGTCCGCTTGCGGGGGGGGAGAGGCCAACCACCGCGCTGACGCCCGCCGGCTGATCGGCGGTCGGGACCTGATCGTCCACCCACATCACCGTGCCGTGGGCCGGCAGCGAGGAGATCTC
>Ga0302325_10006756_pt1 | contig 25691 bp, 21 predicted proteins | sample Palsa_T0_2_FD_201948 | JGI IMG/M metagenome (GOLD analysis project Ga0302325, IMG submission 201948) | Peat permafrost microbial communities from Stordalen Mire near Abisko, Sweden - Palsa_T0_2 | ecosystem: Environmental > Terrestrial > Soil > Palsa > Peat permafrost | place: Sweden: Abisko... | reverse complement strand
GGGAGCCCTGACGGCGACAAATTCCGCCTCGACGGGGTCAAGAGCTTCGTGCTCGATGGCCATACCGCCGATCTCATCGTCGTCGCGGCGCGCGCGCCCGGCTCGCGCGGTGAAGACGGGCTGTCGTTGTTCACGATCCCAGGCGGCGCGCCCGGACTGACGCGCCGCGCGCTGAAGGTGCTCGACCCGACGCGCAAACTGGCGCGACTGGAATTCAACGGGACCCCGGCGACCCTGCTGGGCGAGCTTGGCGGCGGCGCGGGTCCCCTGACGAAGACGCTGACACAGGCTGCGGCCTGCCTCGCCAGCGAGATGGTCGGCGGGGCCGAGCGGCTGCGGGTCTCGGCGTTGGACTACGCCAACCTGCGCATGCAGTTTGGCCGGCCGATCGCCTCGTTCCAATCGATGAAGCACAAGCAGGCCGACATGCTGGTCGACGTCGAGCTGGCCAAGTCCGCCGCCTACGCCGCCGCCTCCGCGGCTGCGAAGGACGACCCCGAGCTGCCGGCGATCGCCGCGCTGGCCAAGGCCTGCGCCGCCGACGCCTACCTGCAGACCGCCATCCACACCATCCAGATCCACGGTGGCATCGGCTTCACCTGGGACAACGACACCCACCTTTGGTTCAAGCGCGCCAAGAGCTCGGAGGTGTTCCTGGGCGACCCGGCCTGGCACCGCGAGCGGATGCTGCGGGCGTGGGGCGTGTGAGCCGATGGACCAGGCCATGACCGAACCCACCGATGCGTCCGTCCGCGCCGAGGCGCGCGCTTGGCTGGAGGCCAACTGGAACCCGGAGCTGGGCCTCGTCGAATGGCGCACGCGCCTCGTCGACTCCGGCTGGGGCATGCCGAGTTGGCCGGCGCAGTGGCACGGCAAGGGTCTGCCGGCGGGGTTCGACGCCGTCGTGGCCGAGGAGATGCGCCGCTTGGGCGCCGTCAGCGTCGCCCGCAGCGGTGTGCGGGGCCTGGCCGCCGCGACCCTGCTCGAGCACGGCGGCGACTTCCACAAGGAGAAGTTCCTGCGCCGCATCCTGACCGGCGAGGACAACTGGTGCCAGCTGTTCAGCGAGCCCGGCAGTGGCTCCGACCTCGCCGGCGCCCTCACCCGCGCGGAGTTCAACGACGGCCGCTGGGTGTTCAATGGCCAGAAGGTCTGGACCACCAGCGCGCACCACGCCGACTGGGGGCTGCTGCTGGCGCGCACCGACTCCAACGTGCCCAAGCACCGCGGACTCTCCTACTTCGTGCTCGACATGCGCCAGAGCGGCGTCGAGGTGCATCAGCTGCGGCAGATGAACGGGCACGCCTCGTTCAACCAGGTGTTCTTCACCGACGCCGAGGCGCCGGCCGAGCACCTAGTCGGGGAGGTCGGCGGCGGCTGGGCGGTGGCGACGACGACGCTGATGCATGAGCGCCGCGGCGCCGACGGCATGCGCCTCTGGGGCAGCGCCTCCGACCTCAAGGGCCCGATCTACGACGAGGAGCGGGCCGAGATCGCCACCGTCAATGAGCCCTATAAGTGGTACCCACAGCGCGCCGGCCGCGTCGACCTGGTGCTGGAACGGGCCAAGGCGACCGGTCGGATCGGCGATCCGGTGGTGCGCCAAGAGATCGCCAAGTTGCTGACGCTGTCGAGGACCGCGGAATGGACCGCCCGGCGCGCCCGGGCCGCGCAGGCCCTGGGCCGCCCGCCGGGGCCCGAAGGCTCGCTGGGCAAGCTGGCGGCCAGCCACGTCGCCCGCGCCGCGGCACGGGTGCACACGCTGATCGCCGGCGCCGACGCCATGCTGACCGGCGAAGATGAGCCGATGGGCGGCGTCATTGCGGAGATCCTGATATCCGTACCGGCGGTATCGATCGCCGGCGGCACCGACGAGATCCAGCGCAACATCATCGCCGAGCGCGTGCTGCGAATGCCGAAGGAACCGCGCAGCGACGACGACCGGCCATTCCGCGACGTGCCGAAGAATACGTTGCGCTAGTTCATTGTGAGGCGGCCGCCCTCACGTCTTCGCCAGCACCATCTGGATGCCGATCGAGCCGTCGGCCGAGTTCGACAGCGGGCGCACGGCGGTGAAGGCGCCGGTGGCTTCCAGTTCCTGAGTCACCTCACCCATCTGGCCGAGCGCGGCGTAGGGCACGGTCAGCGTCGGTCCGTCGACCGAGAAAGACTTGGCGGGGATGCGGTGGCGGCGCAGCGTGTCAAGCGCGGTCTTCAGGCCAGCACCGAAGGCAGCGCGAACCCGGCCTTGTCGCCGCGCGGCGCGCCGCGGCTCATTGCGCCAGACCCACGGCGCCTTGCGTTCGCCGGGACATCTTCCGAGAACAGCCACGCCGGGCCGGAGCTGACGCGTTCGACCAGCTCGACGCGCCCGTCCTCGCTGGCGAGACGGATGAACATCGACACCGGCGACCCCTGGTCGGCGCCGTCGGACCGGCGATCGCCACGCGGGCGAACGCCGGCGCCTGCCAGCCATCGCGCCACTGCACGCCATCGACCGAGTAGGCGAAGCGCGCCCGCCGCGGTCCGGAGGTCCGCCACCAGCCGCGGCGCGGCTGCGCCGACTGACAGGTGACGACGTCGCCGTCGGCGCGGGTCTCGATCGCCACCCGGATACGGCCCACCGGTCCCGCGTCGCCGCAGACTCCGGCCCGCTCCGGCACCGCATCGCCCTGGAAGCCGGATGCGTCGCCCACGAACGGCGCCAGGCCGAACGGCGCCCGGATCGACCCCCGATCGGCGCGGGGGTCGGGTCGCGGATCAGGCCGCGCAGCTGGTCCTGCGTCACCTCGTCGACCGCCGCCGCCAGCGCCCGCCGCCCTAGCGCGAACCCGGTGCGCGCCGACTGGCCGCCGATCGAAAACACCAGCATCAGCGCCATGCCGCGACCAGCAGGACCACCAGCGCCTCGATCAGGGAAAAGCCCGCGCGGCGTCCGGCGCCGTCTCCGCCTCAGCCGATGAGATCGCCCTGCCGATTTTCACCGGGAGGTCGGCAGTGGCGCAGAGGCGTTGTTCTATCGCGTTTTATGCGGGCAATCGTCACATGCACCGAGGAGCCGTCCAGCTTGGACGACTTGGGCGATCCTCGCCATCCGCAACGAAGAAGCCTACCTCGGCTCGACGGTCTCGGTAAGCCCGGCCAGCGACTTCGCGTGCTGCAGCAAGGCCCGCTGCAACGTCTTGCCACGGATCGCAACGTAGGCTTCCAGCAGCTCGTAGGCGCCGTCCTCGGCGATCAGCCGCCGCACCTGGTCGATCTCGCGCACCGGGCGGTCGGGGTCGAGCCCATCGGTGAGATCGGTGAGATGGCAGTTCAGTGCGTCCACCACCTGCATCAGGCGCGAGAAGCTGACGCGGTTGGCGCCGCGCTCATACTTTTGCACCTGCTGAAAGGTGATGCCCAGCGCCCGGGCCAGATCGCCCTGCGACATGCCGAGCGCGCGTCGGCGCTCCCGGATTCGCTGGCCCATGGCGACGTCGAGGCGGTGCGGCCCATCGGCGGTCATTCAGCTTCCTTGCTCCAAACTACCATGCTGTAACAATGAGACAGAACCGTCATCAAAACTGCCGAGCCCCTCGAACTGAAACTTCCGCCCACCGAGTCTGGATGGCTGGCGACGCTCGCGCTACGCAAGCCCGCGCACAAAAGATAGCCGAACACCAATTCCGTACAAGAATTGATCTTTTCTGAACGCGCACGTTCCTCTCTACGCGAGGTAAACCCAGGCTTCGTGGCATTCTAGCTAAACCGTAGCGGCGATTTCATGGCGCCACCGCAGGGTGATTCGGTCCGGCTAACCCCTGGCTTGCAAAAAGTGACACATTGGGGCCGGCTTCGCTGCTGGTCGCTTATTCACGACCGCAGGCTGCGCACCTCATGATGCTCGCGCTTTGCCTGTTCAGCTGAGCCGTCCACTCAACACGCCCGCGAGTCCGTCGGGACCTGCCGTTGCAGCCAGCCGCAACGCGCCCAGCGCGACGCCGTCCGCCATGTCGCCGTGGAACACGGACTGATTCGGCCGAAGCCGCTCCAAGGCGACCGAGAACGCCCTATCCGCGGCGAAGCGGCCTTCGATCAGGATCGGCCCCTCGGCGGCGACGAGGCGCAAGGCGCGGTCGGTGCGGCGCGCCAGCTCGAGCGCGGCGCGGGTGGCGCGCAGCGGGCCGGGCGCGCGGCTCCAATCTGTCAGCGCCGCGGCTTCCCGTAACAGTTCTGGATCGGACGCGACGCCCAGCGCGGCGCCCATCCAGGCTTCATAGTCACGGCCGCCCATGAACCGGGCAGTGGGCGTCGGCCGGCCCTCGACATCGACGTTGGCCAGCATATCCTGGGCCGGATCGTAGGCCGCCGGCCCGGCGCCGCCGGCGGCGAGGCAGACGAACCAGGTGCCAGTCGAGACCACCGCGAATGGCCGATCTGCGAGCTCCGCCCGACCGCGCGCGGCGTGGAGGGCGGCGTTGCTGTCATGCAGGCCGCAATGGATCCGGCAGTCGAACGGCAGACCCAGCTCGTCGGCCAGCGCCGGCCGGATCGGTCCCAGTGCTTCGCCGGCGCCGCGCAACGGCCCCAACCGTTCGGCCCAGCCGCGCGATAGCGCGAGATCGGAGAAACGATGCTCTAGCGGGCGCCACAGGTCGCTGTGGCATCCCAGGCTTGTCACCTCGCTCGCGCGCTCGCCGCTCAGGAACCACGCCCAGTATTGCGGCCAGAGCAGGAAGCCGCCGCTCTTCGGCCAGGTCTCCGGATGCAGCTGCTCCAGCCAAAGCAGCTGAGCGCCGAGGTTGAGGCCGTCGGCCAGCCGCGGCGAGAGCGTCGCCTCGAACGGATCGCGCAGGGTGTCGTAGGCCTTGGCGATCTCACGCGGCGGCGCTGCCTCGTAGTCGAGCGCGCACAGCGGCGCCTCGCCCGCCAGCAGCACCCCGGCCGCGCCATGCGCCACCGGGACGATGGCGGTGATCCGCGCCAGCCGCGCTGCGTGGGCCAGCGCGCGTTTCAACCAGCCGCCGACGCCGTTCAGGTCGAGTTGGCGCGGCCGTTGGACGCCGATCGCGTTGACGTAGTCGAACTCGCGCCGCAGCTTCCCATCGGGCGCCCAAAGGGTGAGCTTGCTGCGCGTCTTGCCGATGTCGACGATGGCGATCGCCTGGTCCAACGCAGCATACCAATGATTGGAATTGAGCGAATCTTACGCGACGTGATTGTTTCGGGCAACGCTGAGTGTTAGGAGCCGGAAGCCATTCGGAGGAGTTTCATGGACGGCGCGAGCCGCATCAACCCCGCTTCGCCGCTGGCGCGGCCGACCGCGAGCTGGGACGCGTCGGCGGCGCGCGGCAAGTCGGACGCCGAGCTGCTGGTCTACCGCTCCAACCTGCTCGGCGCCGACTTGGCGGTTACCAATTTCGGCGGCGGCAACACCTCCGCCAAGCTGATCGAGCCGGACCCGATCACCGGAACGGCGACACAGGTGCTGCGGGTGAAGGGTTCCGGCGGCGACCTGGGTTCGATCGCCGCCGGCGGCTTCGCCCGGCTGCGGCTGGAGACGCTGCGGGCGTTGGAGGCCAGGTTCGGCGGACCGGCTGACGAAGACGCAATGGCTGGGCTCTACGCCTACGCCGCCTTCGAGCCGGGGACCCGCGCACCTTCGATCGACACGCCCCTGCATGCCTTGCTGCCCTTCGCCCACGTCGACCACGTGCATCCGGACGCGGTGATCGCCTTAGCCGCCTCGGCTGGCGGCGAGGCCGCGGCGAAGTCGATCTGGGGCGATATGGTCGGCTGGACGCCCTGGCTGCGACCGGGTTTCGAACTGGCTCTGCGGCTCAAGGCGCTGGTCGACGCCAGGCCCGACCTGCGCGGCGTGATCATGGCCGGGCACGGGCTGATCTGCTGGGGCGACAACGCCGAGGCCTGCTACGCGAACACCCTCGATCTGGTCGGCGCCGCCGCTGACTATTTGAACCAGCGCCTGGCCGACGGCGCGGCGTTCGGCGGCCAAGCGGTGACGCCGCTGGCGCCGGCCGCCCGCGCGGACGTCGCCGCGAAGCTCGCGCCACAGCTGCGAAAGCTGGCCGGCGACGCGCCGCGCAAGATCGTCCACTACGACGATGCGCCGGAAACGCTGGAGTTCGTCGCCTCGCGCGATGCGGCGCGGTTGGTCGAGGTCGGCACCTCGTGCCCGGACCATTTCCTCCGCACCAAAGTCAAGCCGTTGCTGCTCGATCCGCAGCGGCTGGAACAGGGCGGCCAAGCCTATCTGGCCGAGGCGTTCGCGGCCTACCGCGCCGCCTACGCGGCCTACTACGAACGTTGCCGCGAGAGCGCCAGCCCGCCGCTGCGCGACGCCAATCCGGTGGTGGTGCTGCATCCGCAGCTTGGCATGTTCACCCTGGCCAAGGACAAGTCCACCGCGCGCATCGCCAGCGAGTTCTATCGCAACGCCATCAATGTGATGCGCGGCGCCCAGGCGCTCGGCGGCTATCTCGGCCTGCCGGAGAAGGAAGCGTTCGACATCGAATACTGGGCGCTGGAGGAGGCCAAGCTGCGCCGCCAGCCGCCGCCGGCGCCGCTGGAAGGCCGCATCGCCCTGATCACCGGCGGCGCGGGCGGCATCGGCCAGGCGGTGGCCGAACGTCTGCTGGCCGATGGCGCCTGCGTGGTGTTGGCCGACCTTGCCGGAGAAGCTCAGGCCACCGCCGAGCGCGACCTCGCCGGCCGCTACGGCGCCGATCGCGTGCGCCAGACCGCCATGGACGTCACCGACGAGACGGCGGTCGCCGCCGGCATGGCGTTCGCCGCCCGGGAATACGGTGGCCTCGATATCCTGGTCGCCAACGCCGGCATCGCCTCGGCCGCCCCGATCGAGGAAACCACGCTGGCGATCTGGCGGCGCAATCACGACGTCCTGGCCGAAGGCTATTTCCTCACCTCGCGCGAAGCCTTCCCACTGTTGAAGGCGTTCGGCGGGGCGATCGTGTTCGTCGGCTCGAAGAATGCGCTGGCCGCCACGGTCAACGCGTCGGCCTACGCCTCGGCCAAGGCCGCCGCCGTGCACCTGGCTCGCTGCCTGGCGCTGGAAGGCGCGCCGTTCGGCATCCGGGTCAATGTGGTCAATCCGGACGCGGTGATCCGCGGCTCGCGCATCTGGGACGGCGAGTGGCGCAAGGAGCGCGCCGACGCCTATGGCGTCGACCCCGGCGAGGCGCTGGAGGCGCACTATCGCGACCGCAGCCTGCTGAAGCGCGCGGTATTGCCCGAAGACGTGGCCGAGGCGGTGGTGTTCCTGGCCTCGGATCGCGCGTCCAAATCCACCGGCAACATCCTCAACGTCGACGCCGGCAACGCCCAGGCCTTTCCGCGATAGACTGAGGCTCCGATGAACCGCCCGCCCCTGCCCCAGGACCTGATCGAGCGCGAAAACGCCGGCCGGCTCGCGGCGCTACACGACGAGTACGACAGCCTGGGCCGCGCGCTGGACCGCCGCGGCCGCTCGATCGACCGGGTGAAGGACAAGGTGAAAGCCTTCGCCGTCGCCGTGCCCACCTGGGGCCTCGGCGTCGGCGGCACCCGGTTCGCCAAGTTTCCGATCCCTGGCGAGCCGATCACCATCCACGAGAAGCTGGAAGACGCCGCGGTGGTGAACCAGCTCGGGCGCCTGACGCCCACGGCCTCGCCGCATTTTCCGTGGGACAAGGTCGACGACCCCGCGGCCCTGCGCGAAGAGGCCGGCGAGCTCGGCCTTAGCTTCGATGCGGTGAACTCCAACACCTTCCAGGACCAGCCAGGCCAGGGCTGGAGCTACAAGTTCGGCTCCCTCACCCACACCGACAAGGCGGTGCGCGACCAGGCTATCGCCCACAACATCGACTGCATCGACCTCGGCGTCGCGCTCGGCTCGAAGGCGATCACGGTGTGGATCGGCGATGGCGCCAACTTCCCCGGCCAGCAGAACCAGACCGCCGCGTTCGACCGCTATCTCGACTCGATGGCCCAGATCTACGCCGCCCTGCCCCACGACTGGCGCATGTTCATGGAGCACAAGCTCTACGAGCCGGCGTTCTATTCGAGCGTGATCTCGGATTGGGGGACCAATCTGCTGGCGGCGCAGCAGCTGGGCGAGAAGGCCCGGTGCCTGGTCGACCTCGGCCACCATGCGCCGAGCGTGAACATCGAGCAGATCGTCGCCCGGCTAGCGCGGTTCGGAAAGCTGGGCGGCTTCCACTTCAATGACAGCAAGTATGGCGATGACGATCTCGACGCCGGCTCGATCAATCCGCACCAGCTGTTCCTGATCTTCAACGAGCTGGTGGACGCCGAGCACCGCGCCAGCGGCGATTTCGCGCCCGCCTACATGATCGACCAGTCGCACAACGTCACCGACCCGATCGAGAGCCTGCTGCTTTCCGCCAACGCCATCGCCGGCAGCTACGCCCGCGCCCTGGTCATCGACCGCGAAGCGCTGGGCGAACACCAGAACGCCAACGACGTCGTGCTGGCCTTCTCCGACCTGCGCCGCGCCTACGAGACCGATGTCACGCCGATCCTGGCCATGGCGCGCTACGAGCTGGGCGGCGCGATCGAGCCGGTGGACGTCTACCGCGCCTCGGAATGGCGCCCGCGCAAGGCGCAGGAACGCGGCCGCGCCTCGACCACGGCCGGGATCGTTTGAGGTCAATTCCCATCGTCCGGCCGTCGCCTGAATGTGGATGATCTTGCCAGAGAATCGGGCGCTCTAATGCGTGTCCACAACGTCAGGTCTATGCCCCATGCACGCCACCCAGCGTGACGGCGAAATCCTCAGGCTGCTGCAGAGCCAGGGCTTCGTCTCGTTCCGCCAACTCTGCGCCAGCCTGGACGCGTCCTCGGCGACGATCCGGCGCGACCTTGAGCGGCTGGAGGGCGAAGGGCGCATCGCCCGCGTCCGCGGCGGCGCGCGGCTGACCGGTGAGGCGGCCGCCGAGCGCCTGGTCGGCGCGCCGTTCGAGCTCAACCGGTCCCGCCATGCCACCGAGAAGTCCGCGATCGGACGCGCCGCCGCTGCGCTCTGCCGCCCGGGCGAGGCGCTGATCATCGACGGCGGCACCACCACCTTCCAGATGTGCAGCCACCTGGCCGGGCTGGAGCTGCAGGTGCTGACCAACTCGCTGCACATCGTCAGCGAACTGCTGCCGCAGAGCGGCACGCGGGTGTCAGTACCCGGCGGGGCGATCTTCCGTGAACAGAATATCATCCTCTCGCCGTTCGACGACGACGGCCTTTCCCGCTACCACGCCGCCAAGCTGTTCATGGGCGCAGCGGCAGTCGGCGCGCGCGGTCTGATGCAAGCCGATGTGGTGCTGATCCAGGCCGAGCAGAAGCTGATGAACAAGGCCGACCAGCTGATCGTGCTGGTCGACTCGTCCAAGTTCCGCACCTCCGCCAGCTTCGTCGTCTGCGCCCTCGACACGATCGACGTCGTCGTGACCGACGCCGGCGTCACCGAGGCGGAACTGGCCATGCTGCGCGGCGCCGGGATCGAGGTGATCGTGGCCGAGGGCTGGGAGCGCAGCTAGCCGCGCCGGATTGCGCGCGGAAGCGGGGCTGCATACCTCCTGCCCATGTCAACCGTCCCGACCCTCCGCGTCGCCCGGCCCAGCGACGATCTCGACGCCCTGCTGCCGTTCTATCGCGACGGCCTTGGCCTGGCGGTGCTCTACCGCTTCCAGGACCACGAAGGCTTCGACGGCGTCATGCTAGGAAACCCGGGCGCACCGTACCACTTCGAGTTCACCCGCGCGCACGGCCACACGACCGGTAAGGCGCCGACCGCGGACAACCTGCTGGTTTTCTACCTGCCGGACGAGACGGAATGGCTGGCGGCCGTCGCGCAGATGCGGTCGGCGGGGTTCGAGCCCGTGCCGGCGTTCAACCCCTACTGGGACTGCAGCGGCCGCACGTTCGAGGACCCGGACGGCTATCGTGTCGTGCTTGAGCACGGCGGCTGGGACGCATGAAGAACGCCGTAATCTGGCGCTGACTTCGCAAAGCTCGGCTGTTAGTTAGCCTTCGGGATCGGGGGATCAACGATGGCGGCGATTGCTGAGGGTCGGCCTGCGCCGAGGCTGACGGAGCATGACGCCTTTCTGGCCATGACCGCGCTGATCTGGCTGGGCGTGCTGGCGGGGTTCGGGACCGATATCGCGACCCATTGGGGCCGCAACTAGCTGCTGATCGTCCACGCACATGCGCTGGCGATGCTCAGCTGGCTGGGGCTGTTCACCACCCAGGTGCTGCTGGTGCGCAGCGGACGCACCGCAGTGCATCGACGGCTCGGACTGATCGCGCCATGGCTGGCGGGCGCGATGCTCGTGCTCGGCCCGGCGACGGCCGTGTTCATGGACCGGCTTGCGTTCGAGACCAAGGGCGCGCCGCCCGACTTCCTGGCCGTCCAGCTCAGCGACATGCTGGCGTTCGGCACGCTGACGGCGGCGGCGCTGCTGCTGCGCAGGAACTCGGCGGCGCACAAGCGGCTGATGCTGCTGGGCACGCTCCACATCAGCGACGCCGGCTTCGCCCGTTGGCTCGGCGACTCGCTGGAGGCGGCGGTCACGACCTTCGCAGGGGAAGGCTACTGGGCGTTCTTCGCCTCCGCTTACACGGCGAATATCGTGCTGGTGCTGGTGTTCGGCGGCCTGGACTGGATTGTCAACCGCCGCCTACACCCGGCCTACCTGGCCGGCGCCGCCTGGACTTTCGCCCTGATGCTCGGCGCGGCCGGGCTGTTCTTCAATCCCGCTTGGCACACGCTGGCGATGCGGCTGATCGGGCATCGAACAGGCGGCTACGCTCCCAGCCCACCCAGCAACACGTACTTGATCTCGACGTAGTCCTCGATGCCGTACTTCGAGCCCTCGCGGCCGATGCCGGACTGTTTGACGCCGCCGAACGGCGCGACTTCGGTGGAAAGGATGCCGTCGTTGACCGCGACCATGCCGTATTCCAGCGCCTCGGCGACGCGGAAGATGCGGGCGATGTCGCGGGCGTAGAAGTAGGCGGCGAGGCCGAAGTCGGTGTCGTTGGCGAGCCCGATCGCCTCGGCCTCGTCCGTGAACCGGGACAGGGTGGCGACCGGGCCGAAAATCTCCTCGCGCGAGATCGCCATGGTCGGCTTCACGCCGGTGACCACGGTGGGTTCGAAGAAGGTCCCGCCCAGCGCGTGGCGATGGCCGCCGACCTCGACCCTGGCGCCGCCGGCGACCGCATCGGCCAGCAGCCGCTCGACCTTCCCGACCGCCTCCATGTTGATCAGCGGCCCCTGCGTCACGCCGGCCTCGGCGCCGTCGCCGACCTTCATGGTCTTCACCCGCGCCGCCAGCCTGGCCTCGAACGCGTCGTAGACCGCGTCCTGCACCAGGAACCGGTTCGCGCAGACGCAGGTCTGGCCCATGTTGCGATACTTCGAGAGCAACGCGCCCTCGACCGCCTGATCGAGATCGGCGTCGTCGAAGACGATGAAGGGTGCATTGCCGCCCAGCTCCAGCGAGACCTTCTTCACCGTCGTCGCGCACTGCGCCATCAGCTGCTTGCCGACCGCGGTCGAGCCGGTGAACGAGAACTTTCTGACCAGCGGGTTCTGGGTCAGTTCCAGGCCCACCTCTTTCGCTCGCGTCGTCGTGACGACGTTGAAGACGCCCTTGGGCAGGCCGGCGCGGTCGGCCAGCTCGGCCAGCGCCAGGGCGGAAAGCGGCGTTTCGTCCGCGGGCTTGATCACGAAGGTGCAGCCGGCGGCGATGGCCGGGGCGACCTTGCGGGTGATCATGGCGTTGGGGAAGTTCCACGGCGTGATCGCGGTGACGACGCCGATCGGCTGCTTCAGCACCAGGATGCGTTTGCCGGCCGCGTGGGTCGGGATCACATCGCCGTAGACGCGCTTGGCCTCCTCGGCGAACCACTCGATGAAGCTGGCGCCGTAGGCCACCTCGCCGCGGGTCTCGGCCAGCGGCTTGCCTTGCTCGGCGGTCATCAGCTGGGCCAGGTCCTCCTGCGCGGCCATGATCAGGCCGAACCAGGTGCGCAGGACAGTGGCGCGCTCCTTGGCCGTCTTGGCGCTCCAGGCGGGGAAGGCCGCGGCGGCGGCCTCGATGGCGGCGCGGGCGTCGGCGGCCTCGAGGTCGGCGACGTCGGCGAGCGTCACGCCAGTGGCAGGGTTGCGCACCGCGAAGGTCCCGCCCGCGCCGGCCCGGATCCACGCGCCGTCGACATAGGCCTCGGCGCGCAGCAGTCTGGGATCAGTTAGCGGCGGCATCGAAACTCCTGGCGAGCGTAATGTCCTGAGGATAGGCGCTCCGCCGGGCCCGCATCAGGCGGCTGTCTTCTCGGCACGGCGGCGGTTCAGGTCTTCCAGGATTCGTGTGTGGTCGGCCTTGGTCATCTTGTAGCTGAGCAGAACCACGACCGCGACCGCCGTGAAGAGCGAGGCGCCCGGCCCGTAGGCGATGCCGAGATTGCGGATCGTGTCGACCGGGATCTTCGCCAGGAGAGCGGGCGTGGCGGCGATGCCATGCGGAAAGCCGATCAGATCGAGGGTCACGCCGCCGATCCAGGCGCCCAGGCCGCTCGAGGCCTTCGCCGACAAGGTGATGCCGGCGAAATACAGGCCCTCCCGGCGCGCACCGAACAGGTGCTCGTGCTCGTCGGTGGCGTCGGCCATCATCGACTGGAAGGCGATGGTCGCGATGCTGCCGCCGAGCCCGCCGAGGATGACGGCTGCGCCAAGGGTCGGCACGGCCGCGCCAGGAGGGATCACCCCCGTCAGGCGCAGAGTCACTGGCGCGAGTTGCGCCACCCCAATCATCGCCAGGCCCAACATCGCCAGGCTGCGCTTCTCCATGGTGCGCGCCAGCAGGCCGGCCGCGAAGATGCCGGCGAAGATGCCTACCGGTAAGAGCAGGCCCAGGACCAGAATCTGACCCGAGGTCAGCTTCCAGAAAAAGGTGTTGGCATGCAGCGTCAGCGCCCCGGCCGCGCCCAGGGCGGTGAACAGGATCAGGCAGGGCAGGAAGAGACTGACGAACGAGCGGTTACGGAGCACCTCAATCGCCTCTCCGAAGAACTGAGCGAGGCCGAAGCTGCGCCCCTCGGGCGCCGCATGCAGACGTCCTCGGGCGCGCAGCGTGCCCAGCGTGCTTAACAGGGCGCCGAATGCGATGATCGCGCCGAAGGTCCAGGCGAGCGGCGAGTAGGCGGCGGCGTCGTAGCGCCCGTGCGGACCTTTGAGGAAAACGCCCCAGGTGAGAAACGCCGCGGCAAGACCCCCGAGCACGGTGAAAAAGACCCGACCGGCGACGACGGTCGAGCGCTCGGCGTAGTCGTCCGTGAGCTCGGCGCCGAGCGCCATGTAGGGGACATAGAAGAAGGAGATCGCGATGCGCAGCGAGAGCAGCGTCGCCAGCGCATAGCCGAACAACGGAAGCCCACCGAGGCCGCGGGGGACTGAGAACAGCAGGCCGAACGCAACCACCATCGGGATGATGCTCGCGAGCATGAGCGGATGGCGCCGCCCGTGGCGCGAGCGGCTGTTGTCCGAGAGCGATCCCACGACGGGATCGATCACGGAATCGACCACCAGGGTGATGCCAAGGGCCGCGCCGGCCTCGGAGCCCGAGAGACCGCAGATGATGGTGAGATAGAACAGCAGCAGGGCGCTGATCACCCACGTCGTGATGTTTTCAACCAGGGCCCCGGAGCCGTAGACGCTCAGGGCGCCCACCCCGAGCTTGGACAATCGCGCGGTGTGGTTGGCGGCCGCCGGCGCGACGCCCGCGCCTGGACCCGGGCGCGGCTCGGCGGCCTTGAGGGGTGGATCGTTCGCCGGGGCGCTGACTGACATGTATCTCCTGGACTTCCCTATCGGCCGGCTCCAGCCGACCTCTGGTTTGGGGCCATTGGTGACAGGCGCGCGCCCGCCCGTCGAGTGAAGGATCGCTCAGACGCGAATTCGCGCCTCACCGGCTGGCGGGAACGGTGCGCTCGCCGGTGCGCTGGTTGACCGTGATCTTCCACGGATAGTGGTCGCCCTCGCCGCCGGCGCCGACCTGCTGCATGTGGTTGGTGACCGCCTTGCGCCAGCCGTCGGAATTGTTGGCGTTGGTCATGTGCGGCGTCTTGGAGTGATGGAAGGTGACGTCGCCGCGGCTGATCGGGCAGATCACGGCGCGGGCCTCGTCGACGTCGCAGGTGAGCAGATCGCTCTGCATCCCCGCGACGAGGTGATGCGGCAGCACGCCGTCCCTGTGGCCACGATCGATGAAGTGCATGCAGCCGTTGGCCGCGTCGACATCCTGCAGCGGGATCCAGCCGGTGACGCCCTTGTCGTCGAGGTTGCGGCCCCAGTAGCCCTCGTCCTGGTGCCAGTAGGTGGGCGCGCTGCGGCGCGGCGGCTTGGCCAGGAACTGGTCGTACCAGTAGCTGAGCTCCATCCCCATCAGCGCATTGCCGAATTGGATCAGCCATTTGCGATAAGGCTGCTGTTTGATGTCCTTCCAGACGAAGGACGGCGAGGACTGGATGATGCGGAAAGAGCGCTCCTTGACGTCCTCCTGGTCCGACCAGGCCCAGTCGTTGGCCAGCTTGTCCTTCTCGCGGATCAGCACCTCGCACTGGGCCTCGAGCTCATCGAGGTGATGCTGCGGGACGGCGTCCTTGACCACGATCCAGCCGTGCTCGCGGAAGAAGGCGATCTGCTCGCTCGAAGCTTCGAGATAGGGCATCGGCTCTAAGTGCGCCGCACGGGCGCTTCCTCCATCTTGCTGAGTTCCCGGTCCACCGCGCGGGCGACCATGGCGAGGTGGACGCGCATGGCCGCGGCGGCGAATTCGGCGTCGCCCGAGCGCACCGCCTCCACCAGGCGTAGGTGCTCGGCGAAGGTGGCTTCCGGCCGACCCGGCTCCGGCAGGGCGAGGCGGCGGACGCGGTCGAGCGGCGCGCGGGCGGCGTCCAGCAGGCGCGCGGCCCGCGGACTCTCGACCGCCGCGAACAGCAGGCCGTGCAGGGCCTCGTCGAGGTCGTAGAAGCGGGCGAGGTCGCCGTCGGCCAGGGCCTCGGCCTGCAGGGCGATGTTGTCATCCAGGCGCGCCATCAAGTCGTCGTCGGCGGCCACAGCCAGCCGCCGCATCGCCTCGGTCTCCAGCGCGGTGCGGATGAACAGGCTCTCGCGCACGTCGGCGGCGCGGATCGGGGCGACGAAGCTGCCGTGCTGCGGGAACACCTCCGCCAGGCCCTCCTCGGCCAGACGCGCGATCGCTTCGCTGACCGGGGCGCGGGAGACGCCCAGCTCCAGCGCCAGCTCCTCCTTGCGCAGCGGCGCGCCGGGCGGCAGCGTCAGCTCGCGGATGCCGCGGCGCAGGTGCTCATAGACCCGCTCGGCCTTGGAGGTTTCGCGCAGGTCGACGGCGGCGCTGGTCATAGCTGACATGTTAGCAAGGGCTGATGAGGCTTGGCGAGTGGCAATCTTGCTTGACTAAGCTCCAGCTGAAAGGCCAGCGACGCGAGAGCGTAATGAGACGCGGCCGAAAGCCACGATCAGTGAGGAACCCCGCCAGGCTGGGTGGCGAGATCGGCCGGGGGCGCTGGCGGGATGGCTGGCAAGCCCGCGGGCGCAGCGCTGAGCTCCAATGTCAGCGGGCCCTCGCTGACCCCGCCCTGGCTGACCCAGTAGCGGTGGCCGGCAGAGACCTGGCAGGCGACGATTTCGCGTGCCGGTTCGAGCTTGCTTTGCACGGTGAAGCAGGCGGTGCTGGAGACACCAGCAAGGTCCGAGACGGTGTAGACGCCCGGCGGGTTCGGCGCCCAGCTGACGCCCGCGTATTCGCCGGGCTGTGGCGTGAGCAGGCCCTCCAGCCGCGTGTGCAGTTCGCCGTCGCTCAGCCATCGATGCTGGGCCGGGAGATAGAGCTGGCCGGGGGCGGGTTCGGCGCCCTCGATCGACGCCACCGAGCCAAGGAAGTGGGTGTAGTAGCCCGCACCCACGCCGCACCTCACCCTCACCCGAATTCCTCGCGCCGTGATGACGTCGTCCACCAGGCCATCGGCGGCGGGATAGACGCCGGTGACCTGCCGCTGCGTCCAGTGAGGATCGAGATATTCGTCGGCCTCCGCGGCGCAATCTCGGATCATCTGCTGCGCCTTTTCCTGCGGCGACGATTGGTGGCAACCCCCGAGACCGGCGGCAAGGATAGCGCTGGCGGCCACTGCGCCCAGGCCGGTGTTTCGCAGGGAGTTCACGATAGCCCTCCTCGTCTCCACACCGTTGCAAGCTGCGCCAGTAAACGGTTGGCCGCCAGAACGCTTCGACGCTGACTACACAGCGGCGCCTTCGAGTAGCGGAAACAGCCGCGTCGGCGGGCTGATGAGCACGCGCGCCTACCTAGTGTGCTGGAATCGAAGTTCACCTGCTTGTTGGAGCGGGCTTCGAGCGAACTTAACATCCGGAAAAACACAGTAGATACTTGTACTTGCTAGTGTCCTGATCGATTCCGAAGTTCCACGGAGCCTGCCATAATGCGCTGGCGAACTGCTGCGTCAGGACACTAGATCACCTCCAGCTCGTCCTTGCCCAACAAAGCCGGAAACGGCGCGGTCGGCAGGGTCTGGTACCAGAAGGCGACCGAGGCGATGTCGTCCTGCAGCGGCAGATAGCGGCGATCCTTGTCGGTACGCCAGCCGAGCGCCTGGACGGTGACCCGCAGGTCTTCGGCGAATCGGATCGGGTCGGGGATGTGCCAGCGGTAGAGGCCGAAGCGCTGCTGCGAGGCGTAGAGCCCATCGGGTCGGATCACCTGCGGCATGCCGGCGTAGGGGGTGTTGAACTCGGCGTAGCCGCTGGCCAGCGCGCGGTCGGTGATCCCGGGATCGAAGTTGTAGGCGCCGCAGAAGTAATCCTCGGTCCCCGTGCCGCAGATGGTGGGAAACTCGCCGTCGCCGTCGATGAAGAACTTGATCTCGCCCTCGCCCCACCAGCCGGCGTTGTTGACGCCCCAGGCCATGTAGGTGCCAACGTAGTGACCCTGGCCCTTCACCCCGTCGAGCAGGGTCACGACCTCCTTGTAGGGCAGCGGGTTCACCCGTCGGAACTGGGCGTGGAAGTAGGCGACGTCGTCGGGCACGTCGGTCAGCGCATAGTTGATCTGGTAGTAGACGTAGATCGCCTCGTCCGAGAGATTCTCCATCGTAAGCCGGGCGCGGGTGCGAAACGGCATCTCCCAGTAGCAGTTGAACGCGCGCCCCGGGTTCACGCACACCGCCAGCGAGGTCACCTGAGCGTACTTCTCCCAGCCGCAGGCGAAGAAGTCTCCCGCCGGGCACTCGATCGACGGCTGCTCCTGGCCGTCCCAGTAGGCGCGCAGGATGGTGTGGCGCCACTTGCCCCGCGCCAGTGTCATCCAGATCTGCTGGATCGCGCCCGAGCCGTCGATGTCGGCCAGGGTGAAGGTCTCGCCGGGCTGGACAATCACATAGGGCGAGACCTTCCAGCCCTGCCCCAGGCCCCGCGCGGCCTTGGCGGCCGGGCCGTCCGTCGACATCCCGCCGTTGCCCTTCTCGCCGGTGAAATTCTCCGGCGAGATCGAGCGTGTCTTGGCGTTCGAGAGTCGCGAGAGGTTGCCGAGATCGAGGCCGAGGCCGTTGAACACCATGGCTGGCTCCTAGCTGGAAAGAAGGCCGCGCGCGGCGAGGCTGCGCATCAGCGCGCGGACGCCGAAGGTCCACGGCGGCGCGGCGCTGGATGTGGTGACGGTATTGACCAGCGCGCCCAGCATCTCGGACGAAATGCGCACCACATCGCCGTGCTCGTGGGTGAACCCCTGCCCTCGCCCGCGGCGGTCGGCGGTGGGCACGTACCCGGCGCCCAGAAACAGCATGAAGCCGTCCGGATACTGATGTTCCGGTCCGCAGGTCGCGGCGACGAGGTCGAGCAGGTCTCGGCTGATGCTGTCAACGGCGAATTCACCTTCGACGCGGAACTGATCCGGCCCCGTCACTTCGAGCCGGACGCGGGCGCGGCGCACGTCGTCGGTGCCGAAGGTCGCGTCGAACAGGCGGATGAACGGGCCGATGGCGCAGGAGGCGTTGTTGTCCTTGGCCTTGGACAGCAAGAGCGCGCTGCGGCCTTCGAAGTCGCGCAGGTTGACGTCGTTGCCCAGCGCCGCGCCAACCGCCTCGCCGCGCGACGAGCAGGCTAGCACGATCTCCGGCTCCGGGTTGTTCCACTCGGACTTCGGGTGCAGGCCGACCTGCGCGCCGCAGCCCACCGCCGACATCGGCTGAGCCTTGGTGAACACTTCGGCGTCGGGGCCGATGCCGACCTCGAGGTACTGCGACCACAGCCCGCGCTCGATCAGCGCGCCTTTGAGCGCCATTGCCGCCGGCGAGCCCGGCTTGAGCCCGGTCAGGCTGCCGCCCAGCAGACGGCCAAGCTCGGCGCGCAACCGTTCGGCGGCGCCGGCGTCGCCCTTGGCCCGCTCCTCGATCACCCGCTCGACTAGGCTGTCGGCGAAGGTGACGCCGGCGGCCTTGATTGCGGCGAGATCGCACGGCGCCAGCAGGACTTCGCGGTCCAACGCCTCGTCCAGGCTCATCAGCCGCTGACCGGCATGGTCGCGGACCGCCGCCGCTGGCGCTTCGAGATCGAGCAGGTCGCTGATCGTCGGCGCTAAGCTGGAAAGGTCGAACAGCCCGTCATCGCGCGCGGCGACCACATGCGGACCGTCACCCAGCCAGACCCGGCCGACCAGCGCGCCGACACAGCCGTCCACCGGCAGGATATCGTCGGCGATCAGCCTCATGGGGCGATACCGTAGAAGGCCTGCGCCGCGCCGCCGAAGATCAGGTCGCGCTCGTCGGCCGTGCACGCCTCGGTCAGCGCCCATGCTGCGGAATGCCAGGCCGCGTAGCCGCCCGCCTCGTTCACCACCGGCCAGTCGCTGCCCCACATCAGCCGCGCCGGCCCGAACGCCTCCAGTAGCACCTCGACGTAGGGCTTCAGCGTCGCCTCGGTCCATCTGCCGCCCGCCTCGGTGACCAGGCCGGAGAGCTTGCAGTAGGCGCCGGTGTCAGCAGCGATGGCGCGGATCTGCACGGCCCAGTCGTCCACCGCGCCGCCGGCGATGTCGGGCTTGGCGCCGTGGTCGATCACGACTTTCAGGGCCGGCCGCGCGGCGAGCAAGCGGTCCAGGTGCGGCAGGTGGCGCGGCGTGACCAGGGCGTCGAAGCGCAGGCCGCCGGCCTCCATCGCCTCGAGCGCAGGGGCGATGCCCGGACGAAGGATCCAGGCGTCGTCATCCAAGTCCTGCAGCATGGGCCGCAGGCCGACCAGCTTCGGCTTTCGCGCCAGCGCCTCGATCCGCGCCGACGCGTCATCGGCCTCGAAATCCGCCCAGCCCACCACGCCGGCGACGAACGGTGTCTCGGCGGCGAGGCCGAGTAGGTAATCGGTCTCGGCCGCGGTCGGCGCGGCCTGCACCAGCACCGTCCGCCCAACGCCCGCGTCCTCCAGCAGTGGCGCGAGATCCTGCGGCAGGAATTTGCGGCAGATGGCCGGGTGAGCTTCCGGCGTCAGCCAGCCGTAGTCGCCCCGGCTCGGGCGCCAGAAGTGCTGGTGGGCGTCGATAAGCATCAGGCGATCCCCATCAGGCGGTATCGGGCGGGATCGCGCCCTTCTTCAGGATCAGGTTGCCCCAATAGCGCCGCTCGCCGGTGGAGACGATGGCGTAGGCGGACCGCGCGCGCTCGTAATAGTCGAACCGCCCCAGCGCGCCGATCGGGCCTTGGTAGCCGGCCGCGCGCAGCAGCGCCTCGAACTCGCCGATCACCGGCGGCAGCTCCGCCGGCGCGCCATCGACCTCCATGCGGAACGCCGCGATCGGTTCGAACTGCTCCAGTGGCAGCACCGACAGGATCGCCTGCACCATCCGCGTCGCGCTAGCCCCCTCGGCGCGGATCAGCCGGCGGGCGTTGGCGGCGGCGGGGAAGTTGGCGTCGACGATGGCGATCTCGTCGGCATGGCCCATGGCGCGCAAGGTCGCCAGCAGTTCGGGGCCGAGCAGCGGATCGATGCCCTTCAACATCACGTGGTCTCCAGGGCAGGTGTCGGGGCGGCGAGATCGACCAGACCCTCGTCCCTCAAGGCGGCCCAGAGCTCGGGTGGGAGCGGCGCGTCCACCATCGCCGCGTTCGCCGCCACCTCCTGCGGTGTCTGAGCGCCGGGTATCACGCTGACGACCGCGGGGTGGGCGGCGGCGAATTGCAGCGCCGCGGCCGGCAGGTCCACGCCGTAGCGGCCGCAGACCGCGCGCAACCGCTCGACCCGCTCCAGCACCTCCGGCGGCGCTGCGGCGTAGTTGAAGGTCCCGCCGGCCCGGGCCAGGACGCCGGAATTGAACGGCCCGCCGATGACCACGCCCACCCCACGCCGCTCGCAGGCCGGTAGCAGACCGTGCAGCGGCGCCTGCTCCAGCAAGGTGTAGCGGCCGGCAAGCAGGAACAGGTCCGGATCCAGCTCGGCCAGCATCCGCTCGCACGGCGCGGCTTCGTTGACGCCCAGCCCCAGCGCCGCAACCGCGCCGGACTTGCGCAGCTCGGCCAGCGCCCGCCACCCGCCGCCGTCGGTCAGCTGACGCCACCGCGCCTCATAGGCCTCGGCCGAGCCATGCGTGCGCGGTTCGAGGTCATGCACGTAGAGGATGTCGACCCGGTCCAGCCCCAGCCGCTCCAGGCTTGCCTCGAGCGAACGCCGCACGCCGTCGCCGGTGTAGTCGAACCGCACCCTCAGCGGCGGCGTGTCGCGATAGATGCCGGCCGCTTCGTTGCCGGCCTCGCAGGGTTCCAGCAACCGGCCGACCTTGGTCGAGAGGACGAAGTCGGGCCTCGGCTCAGCGCCCAGCGTCCGGCCGATCCGCGCCTCGGAAAGGCCGTGGCCGTAGAGCGGCGCGGTGTCGAAGTAGCGCAGGCCGGCGGTCCAGGCCGCCTGGACCGAAGCTTCTGCCTCGACCTCGGCGAGCGCGCGGTGCATGTTGCCGAGCGGCGCGCCGCCGAAACCGAGCCGCGTGAAACTCAGCGGCCGGCCTTGCGGCGTGACGAACATCCTGCGCGTGGCGGCGGAGACCGGCATCGGGCCTGCTGGCATGTTAGTGGGGTGAGAAACGCCGACCCATCCTAGAAAACCGTCAGACTTGCGTCTATGCTGATATTTCAATGACGACCTTGCGCCCCAATGCCCTGCGCCTGAACCCGGCTGACAGTGTGGTCATCGCCATGCGGCGCCTGGAGGCCGGCGAGCTGGTCGACGGCGAGGCTGTCGCGACCGCTGAGGTCATCCTGAGCGGTCACAAGGTGGCCGTGCTGCCGATCCGCGCCGGCGAGACGGTGCACAAGTACGGCCAAGTGATCGGCGTCGCCACCGCCGACGTCGCACCCGGCGCCCACATCCACACCCACAACATGGCGATGTCGTCGCTGCGGGAAGGCGCCAACGCCAGCGCTGTGCAGCGCCAGGAGGCGCCGCGCACGTTCGAAGGCCATCGCCGCGCAAACGGCAAAGTCGGCGTGCGCAACTACATCGGCGTGCTGACCTCGGTGAACTGTTCGGCCACGGTCGCGCGCCACATCGCCGAGGCGGCGGAACGCAAGGGCCTGCTCGACGCCTATCCCGACATCGACGGCATCGTGCCGATCACCCACGCCAGCGGTTGCGGCATGGCCGGGTCTGGCGAAGGCTTCGAGGTGCTGCGCCGCACGCTGTGGGGCACGGCGGCCAACCCGAACTTCGGCGGCATGCTCCTAGTCGGCCTCGGCTGCGAGGTGATCCAGATCGGCCGGCTGAAGAGCGACTACGGCCTCGGCGAAAGCGAGACCTTCCAGTCCTTCACCATCCAGGAGAGCGGCGGCACGCGGCGGGCGATCGAGGCGGGGCTGGAGCGGCTGGCCGACATGTTGCCCCGCGTCGGCGCCGCGCGGCGGACCACCGTCCCGGCCAGCGAGATCACGCTCGGCCTGCAGTGCGGCGGCTCGGACGCTTGGTCCGGCGTTACTTCTAACCCCGCGCTGGGCGTCGCCTCGGACCGGCTGGCCGGGCTCGGCGGGACGGTGATCCTCTCCGAAACGCCCGAGATCTACGGCGCCGAGCATCTGCTGATCGCCCGGGCCGCCTCCGTGGAAGTCGCCGACAAGCTGCGCGCCCGGCTGGCGTGGTGGGAGGACTACACCGCCCGCAACGGCGCGGTGATGGACAACAACCCCGGCCCCGGCAACAAGGCCGGCGGCCTCACTACCATCCTGGAGAAGTCGCTGGGCGCGGTCGCCAAGGCCGGTGGCTCGCCCTTGATGGACGTGGTCGAGTACGCCGAGCCGATCGCTACGCGCGGCCTCGTGTTCATGGACAGCCCCGGGTTCGATCCCTGCTCGGCCACCGGCCAGGTGGCGTCCGGCGCGACCATGATCGCCTTCACCACCGGCCGCGGCTCGGCATTCGGCTGCAAGCCGTCGCCCTCAATCAAGCTGTCGTCCAACACCGAGATCTACCGGCGGATGGACGAGGATATCGACATCGACTGCGGCCCGATCGCCACCGGCGAGGCCTCAATCGAGCAGAAAGGCGCAGAGATCCTCGACTATCTGCTCGAGGTCGCCTCCGGCCGCCGCACCAAGAGCGAAGCGCTCGGCTATGGCGGCGCCGAGTTCGTGCCCTGGCAGATCGGGGCGGTGATGTGACGGCGCCGCGGGAGGCCAAGTGACCGGCAAGCTTCGAGCGCCCTTCGTCTGGACCCCGCGCCAGCCGATCGACCGGCAGGGCTACCGCAAGCACTACCTCGGCGCCGACGCCCGGCCGAACGAGAAGAACCGCTGGTTCCTGTTCCGCAAGACCGTGCGGCTGGGCGGCGCGCCGGACCGGGCGCCGTTTTCGATCACCGTCGACGGGCGCTACATCCTCTACGTCAACGGCGTCCGACTGGGCCGCGGGCCGGCGCGCTGTAGCCCGCTGTTCCAGCGCTACGACGACTACGACCTCGCCGGCGCGTTGCGACCCGGCGCGAATGTCATTGCCGTGCTGGTCCACACCTACGGCCTCGACACCGCCTTCTACGAGACCACCAAGGGAATGTGGCAGCCGACCTTCGGCGACGGCGGTCTGTGGACAGAAGGCGCCGCCGAAACCGACGCCGACGACGTCAGCCTCTCGACCTGCGAAGGCTGGCGTTGCCTGCAGTGCGACGCCTGGACCCAGGACACGCCGCAGTCGAACCACTCGCTGGGCTTCATCGAGGACTTCGACGCCGCCGGGCTGCCGGGCGGCTGGACCGAGGCCGGCTTCGATGACTCGGCCTGGGACGAGGCCCAGTCGATGCTCTCCGGCGGGCGCGGCCCGGAATCGACCTACGGCGGTCTGGAGACGCGGCCGTTTCCGATCCTGCTGCCGCGCGGCATTCCGATGCCGGAGGAACGCAAGGTTGCGGCCGCGCGCATCGTCTGGACCCGCGGCCTGATCCCTGACTCCGACCTGCCGTTCCATCGCCGCTGCTACGAGGAGGCGCTGGTCGAGGCCCCGGCGGGCGCTGTCCGCAACGAAGGCGATCTGCTGCGGCTCGACGGTGGAAACGCCGTCATCCGCAGCGAGCTGGGCCGCGATGTGTCCATCCTGCTCGACTTCGGGAAAATCATGACCGGCCGGCCCTGGTTCGAGATCGAGGCGCGCGGCGGCGAGATCATCGAAATCGCCTGCGCCGAGGGCCTGCCGGACGAATGGGAACCCGGCGGCCCTGGCGCCAACGCCCGGCCGACGCCGAAGCCGTGGCTGGGCGCCGATGCGCACCTGTTTCGCTACCGCGCCAAGGGCGGCGTGCAGACGTTCGAGCGGTTCGAATGGTGCGCGATCCGCTGGATGCAGCTGACGGTGCGGGGCGCGCCGGACGGCGTCGTCTTCCGCGGCCTCGGCGCGAACTTAGCCAACTATCCGGTCGAGGCGCGGGGCCGTTTCAGCTCGTCCGACTCGGTGCTCGACCAGCTCTGGGCCGCCGGCGCCTACACCCTGCGTCAGTGCATGCACGACGCCTGGGAGGACTGTCCCAGCCGCGAGCAGCGGCAATGGCTGGGCGACGTGACGGTGGAGAACCTGGCCGGCTGGGCCGCGTTCGGTCCCTCGGTCGCGCCGCTGACCGCCAAGTTCCTGGCTCAGGCCGCCGAGAGCCAGCGGCCGGACGGCCTGACCCAGATGTTCGCGCCGGGCGACCACAAGACCGACGGCCTGCTGATCCCCGACTGGACCTTGCAGTGGATCCTCGCCGCCGGCGACCACTGGCGCTACGCCAGCGACCGGGAGACGGTGGCGGCGATCTTCCCCTCGATCGTCAAGGCGCTGGCTTGGTTCGAGCGGCTGCTGTCGCCGGTCGGTCTCGTCGCCGATATGCCCTACTGGCACTTCATGGATTGGGCCGGGGTCGGGCGTTACGGTGAGGCAGCGGCGCTCAACGCCCAGCTGGCGGGCGCCTTCGCCGTCGGCGCCGAACTGGCCAGCGCCGTCGGCTGGCCAAGCGAGGCCGAGCGTCTCGCCGCCCGCGGCCGCGCGATCGCCAAGGCGCTGCAGGGGCGGCACTGGGACGAGCGGCGCGGCGTCTATGTCGACGTGGTCGATCCAGCCACCGGCGAGCGCGAGCCGCGCGTCTCGCAGCATGCCAACGCCGCCATCGCGCTGTGGACCGATGCGCCGCCCGAACGCATCGCCCGCGCCCTCGACCGGATCACCAACAGCGCCCGCCTCACCTTCACCCCGGCCCCGCCGATCGCCCCGACCGGCGAGCCGCTGGAGCCCGAGGAAGGCGTCGTGCTGGCCAACACCTTCTACAGCCACTTCGTCTACGACGCCCTGGCCCGCCACGGCCGGCTGAGCGAGGCGCTGCGGCTGATGCGCGAGCGCTACGGCCCGATGCTGGCGCGCGGCGCGACCACGCTATGGGAAAGCTTCGAGCCCACCGCCAGCCTCTGCCACGGCTTCTCGGCGACGCCGACCTACCAGCTCTCGCGCCGGGTGCTGGGCGTCGCGCCGGCCGCGCCGGGCTTCGCCAGCGTGGCGCTCGGCCCCGACCTCGCCGGCCTCGATCACGCCGAGGGGATCGTGCCGACGCCGCACGGCGACGTGGAAGCGCGGCTGGAGCGCGCCGGCGACGGCTTCGTCGCCCGCTATCGGCTGCCGGCGGGGCTCACGGCGCGGCCGCAGCCGCCGCCAGGCCTCGCGCTTGCCGCCGAGCGCGCCCTGGAGGGCGAGGTCGAGCTGCGGTTCGCGCCTGCCCGGGTCGCCATCGCCTGACGCCGGCCGAACTCAGTCGGCGTCCAGCGCCGCGTAGGTCGCCGCGATCAGCGAAACGTTGCGAGGATCGCCGAACGGCGCGCCCACCAGCTTGTTCATGACGTAGGCGAAGCTCATCCGCCGCTCGAGGTCGACCACAACCAGCGAGCCGCCCGAACCGCCCCAGAAACAGGTTCGCGGGCCGAACGACAGCCCGCCCAGCTCGAGGGCGAACCCCATCGCCCACCGCACCGGCGCGAGGAACGCGAGATCAACGCCGTCCGACTGCTGCCGCAACACCGCCTCGCACCCCGCGCGGGACATCAACCGGCGCCCGCCGGCCTCGCCGCCGCAGGCCAGCACCGACATCATCAGCGCCACC
>Ga0302325_10006755_pt1 | contig 25693 bp, 24 predicted proteins | sample Palsa_T0_2_FD_201948 | JGI IMG/M metagenome (GOLD analysis project Ga0302325, IMG submission 201948) | Peat permafrost microbial communities from Stordalen Mire near Abisko, Sweden - Palsa_T0_2 | ecosystem: Environmental > Terrestrial > Soil > Palsa > Peat permafrost | place: Sweden: Abisko... | reverse complement strand
TCAAGAAGATGCGGGTGGCAGCCGACGCTGGGCTGGCCACGGCCAATAGCGGCACGGGCGACACAAGCGCGAGAGAAGGTGCGGGATGCAGATCACCGGAGGCTCGATGAGCGGCAAGGTTCGCGTCTACGAGGTAGCGAAACAGTTGAACATCGATCCAAAGCAGGTCGTCGGCCTGTTTCAAGCGATCGGTGTCGTCGACGTTCGCAACCATATGAGCACCGTGGAGCCCGATCAGGTCGAGCGAATCAAGCGCCACCTGGAGAAGCAGCGCACCCACGACGTGGTCGAAGAGCGCATCCGGCCGACGGTCGTCAAACGCCGCGCGATCGCCAAGCCGGGCGCGCCCGCGGAGCCGTCTTCGCCGTCGCTGCCCCGGAGCGAGCCTTTGCGGCCCGCCCAGCGCCGTACGAGCGTCGAGGCGCGGGCTCCCGAACCCGCGGTCCCGTCCCGCGAGCCCAACGGGCACGGCGCGCCGGAGGTGAAGGCGGCGGTGAGTCAGCACGAGGATCACGTCAGCGCGCGAGCGCCCGAGCCCAAGGAAGTCGAGCCCGAGCCCGAGCCCGTCGTCGCCCCGAGCGCCCGCGTGGCGCCGAGCGAGGCTCTTCCCCTGCCGGACCGCGCTCCCGTGCGAGTGACCGACGACGCGGTCGCCGCGGCCGTTCCCGCGGCCCCGGAGCCGCGCGCAGTCGAGACGTACACTGCACCGCCCGAGGCTCCGCTGCATGTACCGGAGGCCGCGTCGCCATCGCCGCCCCCGCCAGCGGCGCGGGCCGCGGGTGCTCCCAAGACGGGCGTGGAGTACTGGACCGGCCGGCCGGGCGTACCGATGCCGGCGTCGCAGGCGGGCGGTGCGCCGCGCGTGGCTTCGAACCAGCCGAACATGCCGCGCCGGGTGCAATACGATCCGCGCGCCGGCGCTGTCGGCGGCCCCACGGCTCGCCGTGACGTGCGTGCCCCCGGTCAGCAGCCGGGTCGCCCGATGATGGGCCGGGGCGCGCCGGGCGCCGGGCGCCGCCCGATGGGCCCCATGCAACCGCGCAAGCCTTCGGCGGTCTCCACGCAGGAAATGAGCGCGCACAAGAAAGTCATCCGGATCGAGAGCGACGTCACGCTCCAGACGATGGCCCAGAAGATGAGCCTCAAGGCGACGGAGCTCCTCATGAAGCTCCTCTCGATGGGGATGAGCAACATCCACATCAACACCACGCTCGACGCCGACACCGCCAAGATCCTCGCCAGCGAGTTCGGGTGGGAAGTCGAAGACGTCAGCAAGAGCGAAGAACAGTCGATCGCCGAGGCACGCGGCGAAGAAGAGAAGCCCGCGGAGACCGAAGTGAGCGAGGCGCGGCCCCCCGTCGTCACGGTCATGGGACACGTCGACCACGGCAAGACGAGCCTCCTCGACAAGATCCGCAAGGCCGACGTGGCGAGCGGCGAGGCCGGCGGCATCACGCAGCACATCGGCGCCTACAAGGTCGAAACCAAGCAGGGCACGATCGTCTTCTTGGATACGCCCGGTCACGAGGCGTTCACGCAGATGCGCGCCCGCGGCGCGAGCGTCACCGACGTCGTCGTCCTCGTCGTCGCGGCCGACGACGGCGTCATGCCGCAGACGAAAGAGGCCATCGCGCACGCCCGGGCCGGCCAGGTCCCGATCATCGTGGCGATCAACAAGATCGACAAGCCATCGGCCGACCTCGAGCGCGTGAAGCGCGAGCTCGGCGAGCAGGGCCTCGTGTCCGAAGAGTGGGGCGGCGACACGATCTTCGCGCCCGTCAGCGCCATCACGGGCGAGGGCATCGACAAGCTGCTCGAGTCCATCCACCTGCAGAGCGAGATCCTCGAGCTTCGCGCCAACGCGAAACGCTCGGCGAGCGGCACCGTCCTCGAGGCCCTCCTCGACCGCGGGCGCGGGCCGGTGGCGCGCGTCCTCGTCCAGGACGGCACGCTGCGAGTCGGCGACTTCGTCCTCGCGGGGGCCGGCTTCGGCAAGGTCCGCGCGATGACCAACGAGCACGGCAAGCAGCTCATGGAGGCGGGTCCCGCGACGCCCGTCGAGATCCTCGGCCTCAACGAGGTCCCCAACGCCGGCGACCGCATGGACGCCGTCAAGGACCCGAAGAAGGCCCAGGAGGTCGCCGAGAGCCGCAAGGGCAAGATGGCCAAGAGCCTCATCCCCGCGACGGCCAAGGTGTCGCTCGAGGAGCTATCCAAGCGGATTGCGGAGAGCGGCCAGCAGGAGCTCCGCGTCATCATCAAGGGCGACGTCCAGGGCTCGGTCGAGGCGCTCGCCGAGGCGATGGCCAAGCTCACGACCGAAAAGGTGCGCCTCTCGGTCATCAACGCGGCGGTCGGCGCGATCACCGAGGGCGACGTCAACCTGGCCATCGCGTCGCGCGCCATCATCGTCGGCTTCAACGTGCGGCCGGCCGGCAAGGCGAGCGGGCTCGCCGAAGAGAACAAGATCGAGATCCGCCTCTATTCGATCATCTACAACGCGCTCGAAGACGTGAAGGGCGCGATGGAAGGCCTGCTGCCTCCGACGCTCGTCGAGAAGCAGCACGGCAAGGCCGAGGTGCGCGCGCTCTTCAAGGTCAAGGGGGTGTCGGTCGCGGGCTGCTACGTGACCGAGGGCAAGATCTTGCGCAACGGCAAGGCGCGCCTCGTGCGCGAAGGTCAGGTCCTCCTCACCGATGGCAAAATCTCCACCCTCAAGCGCTTCAAGGACGACGTTCGCGAAGTCCCCGAGGGCATGGAGTGCGGCATCAGCATCGAGAACTTCAACGACCTGAAAGAGAAGGACATCATCGAGTGCTTCGAGCTCGAAGAGGTCAAGCAGAAGCTCTAATCGATGTTCGTCGGCGTCCTGCGGCTCACCTTTCACGTGCCTCACGCGCGCTCGCTCAAAGACAAGCGGCGCGTCGTGCAAAGGCTGCGGGACCGGGTGCGGTCGCGGTTCGACGTCTCGATCGCCGAGGTGGACGCGCAGGACTTGCATCAGCGCGCGGTGTTCGGCGTCGCCGTCGTGTCCGGCGACGCGGCCGTGTGCGATGCCGTCCTGGAGAAGGTGGCGCGCGAGACCGAAAGCTCGGGCGACGCAGTGCTGACGGACCGCTCGACCGAGATCGTCACGATCGGCGACGACATGTTCGCCGGCGAGGCAGGCTGAGGCCGGGCAGACAGGGCAGGAGGGCGCGTGGCGGGCGGCGAGGGAAAGCGAGCTGCGAAAAAGGGCGACGGTGCGACGCGCGTACGCCGCGTCGAGCAGAGCGTGCGCGAAGAAGTGTCGTCGCTCATCGCCAGCGAGATCAAGGATCCGCGCGCCGCGGGCGCCGTGGTGACGCGCGTGCAGATGGGCGGCGACCTGCGCGCTGCACGCGTCCACGTGCGCCTGCTCGACGGCGCCGAAGACATGGTCCGTCGCCGCGAAGTGATCGAGGCACTGCGGCGCGCCTCGGGGATGATCCGCCGCGAGATCACGCAACGGCTCGCCTTGCGGTTCGCCCCCGAGCTCAAGTTCGAATACGACGAGGGCGTCGATCACGCGACGGCGGTCGAGCGCGTGCTCGCCGAGATCGCCGCAGACCGCAAGCGGTCTACAGACGGGTGACGTACCAGGCGCCCCGCCACGCGGTCATCTCGTGGATGGGCAGCGTGCGCGTCCGCCCGTCGACGACGAACGTGAGGCGGGATCCCGTCACCTGCCAGAGCACCTTCTTCCAGCCGTGGTGCTGCGCGGACATCTGCGTCATCGAGTGCCCCAGCTCGAACGAGACGAACTGCGCCCCGCCCACGTCCTTGCGGCGTCGTGACAGGGCGTGCACGGCGCGCCGGAACGGGCTCGCGGTGCGCTTCTCCCATTCGTGCCCGGGATCGGCCGCGTCCCGTGTGGCCAGCCACCCGTCGCGCGGGAAGAGGATGTCCGCCGCGAGCGCCGCGTCGTCCTTGGCGATGGCCTCGAGCAAGTGCCGCGAGCGCGCGGTGAGCTCTTCGCTGGTCGTGGCCGGGATCGCGTCGTCGGACGGCGCCGAGGGATCGCCGACCGAAGCCTCGGCGCCCACGCCGGCCCTCGCGTCGGTCGCGGCGTCCGCGGGCCCCGCGTCAAGGGCCCCCACCGCGGTGCGGTGCGATCCGCGGCACCCGGCGAGGAGCCCAAAGACCGCGAGCGCTACGAAGGAGGGGATGGGTAGAACTCGTCTCATAGTCGGTCGAGAGCGAGCGATGGGTGCGGCGGGGCGAGGAGCCGTACTCATGTAACTCCTGTACGGTGACGACCCCCGACGCAGCCAGCGCGAGCCAACGTGAAGGTCTCGGCCGGCTATGAGATGAGTTCTAAGCGAGGATCGGTAGGGTCACCAGGCTCACTTGGAGCACTTCGTCGAAGGCACGGATCTCTGCAAGGCACGCCTCGGTCGGCCGCGACTGGAGGCGGAGCTTGGCGCAGGCGGCGCCGCCGCCCTCGAAGATCGTGTTGGTGACCTCTTCGAGGTTGATTCCGTGTCGCTTGAGGACCCCCAGCACGTTGGCGAAGGTGCCTACCTTGTCCATCATGCGGATGACGAGCTGGAAGCGAGACGCCGTCGCCGACACATTGACCACGTTCGGGACCGACCCGAGCATCAGGAATGACCGGATGATGCGCACCGTCTCGGTGGCGATGGAGAGCTGCGCCTGGTCGGTGGCCGCCGAGATGTGCGGCGTCCCGTACACGACGCCCCCCGATGCGTGCGGCCGGAAGCGCTCCGGCTCGGGGAAGACGCGCGTGCCTTTGGGCTCGTCCACGTAGACGTCGAACCCTGCGCGGAACCCGCGCTTCTCGACGGCCGTCATGAGGGCCCCGTAGTCGATGAGGTCGGCCCGGGCCGTGTTGATGACCATGGCGCGATCGGGCATCGCGTCGATGACCGCTCGGTTCACGATCTGCCTTGTGCGGTCGTTCAGAGCGAGATGCACCGTGAGAATCTGGCTCCGCGTGGCAAGCTCGAGCATCGTCGCCGCGTGCCCGATACCGAGCTCCGTGGCACGCGCGGGGGTGAACGAACGCCCCCACCCGACCACGTTCAGGCCGAATGCGCGCGCGCGGATGGCGACCTCGCGCCCGATCGCGCCCAGGCCCGCGACGCCCATCGTTTTGCCGTGGAGGCCCTCGGCCTTGCTGTACTCCTGCCGTTCCCACTTGCCGGCGCGCATCGACGCGACCGCATCGGGGATACGGCGATCGAGCGAGACGATCAGGCCGAGCACCAGCTCCGCCGCCGCCGATGCATTGCGCCCGGGACAGTTGGCCACGTAGATGCCGTGCTGGCTCGCGGCACGCACGTCGATCGTGTCGAACTCGGCTCCCGCGCGCACGATCAGATTCAGGTCCCTCGCGGCGAGGATCGCGGCCGCGGTGACCTCGGTGGACCGCACGACGAGGATCCCCACGCCCTGCAGGCGCTTCTCCAGGCTTTCGCGCGTCAGCTCGGGTTCGTAGACGACCTCGAGCGGCAAGGCCCGGAGCTCCTCGACCGCGCGGGGATGGAGCTTGTCGGCGATGAGCAAGCGCATGGCGCCGGGCGGGACTCTAACCGAATCGCTCGCCGCGTGCCTCTCTTGAACCGCTCTTTCCGCCTCATGAGCCGCGTCGCGCGGTGCCGAGCGCGCGCGTCCGCCCGCCGACCATGACTGCCAGGCTCACGGCCTGGCGGGGCTCGGCGGTCGTTTCGTCGCGCGGACCATCGATGAGCAGGGGCCCGAGAGACCCTTGCGCGTGGGGGGTGAACTTCGCGTCGTACGGGCCCCCTTTTTGCGTGCTTTTGACGACCGCGTAAAGGGCGCCGTCGGCCCCGACGCGCGTCGCCTCTGGCTCCCAGAGCTCCTCGGTGCCGTCACTGAGCGAGAGCACCACGCGGTCGCCATCGACGCGCAGCGCCTGGACGAAGTAGGGCGCGTCGTCGACGGTGAAATACGTCCAGTCGTAGCCGTTCGTCAGGATGAAGCGCCCGTCGTCGGGGTGCCGACCGATCCACGATCGCAGCGCCGCCGCCATCCCGGGGTGCTGCACGAGCTCTCCGTCGTGCCAGAACCGCCCCAGCGCATCCAGGCGGATCGTGCTCTCGCGCGAGCGCCCCTCCGGGGCGGGGAACCGGAAGAACTCCGGGTGGTCGCCGGGCTTCATCCGAGGTCCATAGCACCGCGAAAGCATGACGAAACAGGCCCGACCGCGCCTGGTCGTCGCCTTGACGGAGACTGATGCGGCGCCTAAGAGATCGACGCTCCTTTCAAATTATTTTGAAGGCTTCGGAGGTACGGACGCGATGGCGTGGGACGGCGTGGGCGCGTTCGTTCGGGCTCTCGAGCAACGCTCGGAGCTTGTCCGCGTCTCTCGTCGGGTCGACCCGTACCTGGAGGTCTCGGCGATAGCCGACCGCGTGACCAAGGAGGGGGGGCCGGCGCTTCTGTTCGAGGACGTTGGCGGCTCGCCGTTTCCGCTGCTCATCAATGCGTTTGGGTCGCGGGCGCGCATGTCGCTGGCCCTCGGCGTCGACGACATCGAGGACCACGCTCGCGCCATTGCCGAGCTGGTCACGACGCGCGCCCCGTCGAGCCCGCGCGAGCTCGCGCAGCTCGCGCTCAAGCTCCCCGAGCTCGCGCACGTGCCGCCGCGGTCATCGCCGACGGGCGCGTGCCAGGAAATCGTGACCACGGGCGACGACGTCAACCTCGACACCCTGCCGGTCCTCACCTGCTGGCCCGAAGATGGCGGCCCCTTCATCACGCTGCCCCAGGTCATCACGCGCGACCCCGAGACGGGCGTGCGCAACGTCGGCTGCTACCGCATGCAGAAGCTCGACCGGCGCAGCACGGCCATGCACTGGCAGATCCACAAGACGGGGGCCCGTCACTTTCGCAGCGCGCGAGAGCTGGGATCGCGGCGCCTCGAGGTGGCGGTCGCCCTCGGTGGCGACCCGGCGATGACCTACGCAGCCACGGCGCCGCTGCCCGACGGGATCGACGAGTGGATGTTCGCGGGATTCTTGCGCAAGCGCGCCGTCACCACCGTGCGCTGCAAGACGGTCGACCTCGAGGTCCCCGCCGACGCCGACTTCGTCCTCGAGGGGTACGTCGACCCGCAAGAAGCGCTCGTCGCCGAGGGACCGTTCGGCGATCACACCGGGTACTACACCCCGGTCGACTCGTTTCCGCGCTTCCACGTCACGGCGATCACGCATCGCCGCGACGCCGTGTACCCCTCCACCATCGTGGGCCCGCCGCCGATGGAAGACGCGTTGCTCCGCCTGCTCTTCCCGGAGGTCGTCGACATGAACCTGCCCGTCGAGGGCGCGTTCCACAACCTCGTGCTCATCTCGATCAAGAAGCAGTATCCCTTCCATGCCGCTCGCCTCGCGCACGGCCTCTGGGGGGCCGGTCAGATGACGTTCTCCAAGGTGATCTGCGTCGTCGACGAGGACGTCGACGTGCAGGACGTGGCCCAGGTCGGGTGGCGCTTGCTCGCCAACCTGGATCCGAAGCGTGACCTCGCGTTCGTCGACGGCCCGATCGACCAGCTCGATCACGGCGCCAGCCAGGCCCTCTGGGGTAGCAAGGTCTGCATCGACGGCACGCGCAAGTGGCGCGAGGAGGGGTACACGCGCGCCTGGCCCGAGCCGTGCCGCATGTCGCCTGACGTCGTGGCGCGGGTCGACGCGATGTGGGGCGACCTCGGGCTCGATCGGAAGCGCTCGCTGATCCCGCCTGCCGCTCCCGCCTCGTCGCCGATGGCGCGCGTCGCCGAGATCGCGCGCGACCTCCTCGCGAGGGCTCGATCGTGACCGCCTCGCCGATCCCCGACGTGAGCGCTCGCCGCGGCGCCGAAGTCGACCACGACCGCGCCGCTCGCGGCATGTTCGAGCGTATCGCCCCGACCTACGATCTGCTCAACGGGTTGCTTTCGGCGGGCATCGATCGCCGCTGGCGGGCGCGCGCGATTCGCGACGCCGCCCTTGCCCCGCGCGGCGCCGCGCTCGATCTCTGCGCCGGCACGATGGACCTCACCGCGCTCATCGCGGAGGCGCGCCCGGGCCAGCGTGTGGTGGCCGTCGATTTCTCGCCGGCGATGCTGCATGCCGGCAAGCACAAGGCGCCCGGCGCCGAGATCGTCGTCGCCGATGCAACCGACCTGCCGTTCGGCGACGGCTCATTCTCGCTCGTGACGTGCGGCTTCGGCATGCGCAACCTCGGCGACACGGCGCTCGGCGCCCGTGAGATCCTGCGCGTCTTGCGACCGGGTGGGCTCTTCGTCACCCTCGAGCTGTTCCGGCCCGAGCGTCTCGCTACGCGCGCCTTTCATCTCGCGTACGCGCGGGCGGTCCTGCCGGCGGTCGGCGGCCTCGTCTCGGGCGACCGGAGCGCCTACCGGTATCTCGCGCGCAGCATGGCGGGCTTCCTCTCGCGCGAGGAGTACGAGCGCGTGCTCGTCGACGTGGGGTTCCGCGACGTCTCCGGTGCCGACTTGACGCTGGGCATCGCGTCGGTCGTTCGCGCGCGGGCCCCGGAACGGGGGGCCCGATGAGCACCAGTCTCAAGAAGATCGTCGTCGGCGTGACCGGGGCGAGCGGCGCGCCGTACGCGCGGCGCCTGATCGCCGTGCTCCGGGAGCGTGCCGACGTGGAGCTCGGCGTCTGCGCGTCGCGCACGGCCGCCGAGGTGTGGGCGCTCGAGTGCGGCGGGGATCTCGGCGAAACGGCCGGCGTCCGCGTCTGGGGCTTGAACGACTACAAGGCACCCTTCGCCAGCGGTAGCGCAGGCTGGCATGCGATGGCGGTCGTGCCCTGTTCGATGGGGACGGCGGGGCGCATCGCGCACGGGATCTCCGACACCCTGCTCACGCGCGCCGCAGACGTCATGCTCAAGGAGCGGCGAACCCTCGTCGTCGTCCCGCGCGAGTCGCCCCTGAGCCTCGTGCATCTCGAGAACCTCACGACTTTGGCGCGCGCGGGGGCTGTGGTCCTTCCGGCGATGCCCTCGTTCTACGGCAAGCCTGCAACGCTCGACGACGCGATCGACACCGTCGTCGGCCGCATCCTCGATCACCTCGGACTCGAGCATTCGCTGCTCCGGCGCTGGGGGTCGGCGTGAGCGCCCTCGTCCAGCACGCGATCGCCGCGGCGGGCCTCGAAGACATCATGGCCGCGCGTCGCGTCGGGGCGCTCTCGCCGCCGCTGGTGGAGCGCCTTCGTCACGCGGACCTGCTCGCCCTCGGTGCCCTCGCCGACGCGGTGAGGAGCGAAGATGTGGGCGCCGACGTGAAGATCTTCGCCGACGGGGCTCCCGCGGGGGCGCCGGATGAGCGGCTCGTCGTGTTGCCCCCCGAAGGATCGGTCGCGCTCACGGGCCTCGAGCTGCTTCGCGAGGTGGCCGTCGCGCGCGTCGCTGGACCGCGTGCCGCTCGCGTGCGCGTCGACTGGGGACGCTGTGGGCTCGAGCTCGCCCAGGTCGCCCTGGGCTTCGGGGCCAGCGAGCTGGCGGGTCCGATCGCGAACAAGCGCGGGCTGCCGCTCGCCGAAGGCGAGATGCTCGGCGTCGGCAAGAAGAGCGGCTGGGAGCCGGCCGAGCTGGTCAAGCGCCGCGAGCTTGCCGCGTGCGTCGAGCGCGGCGGTCGCGTCGCCGTATTCGTCGCCCGCGACGGGACCCCCGAGGCCCTGCCACCAAGCCCCCACCAGGAGACGGCGGAATGCAGAACGTGACGATGCCCGGAATCGACGCCATTGCCGCCAAGGTGCGCGCGGGCGATCGCCTGTCGTACGACGACGGGGTCGCGCTCTTTCGCCACCCGGACGTGGTCGCGGTGGGCCAGCTCGCCAACGACGTGCGCGAGCGGTTGCACGGCGACCGGACGTACTTCAATCGCAACATGCGCATCGAGGTGACGAACGTGTGCGTCGCCTCCTGCCTGTTCTGCTCCTTCGCCAAGCTCGAGGAGGGGGCCCCTGGCGCTCACACGATGGAGCACGAGGAAGCGTGGCGCGAGCTCCGCACGCGCCTCGACGATCCGCCGTCAGAGATCCACATCGTCAACGGCCTGCACCCGGGCCTGCCGTTCTCGTACTACGAAGAGCTGCTCGCCGGCTTCAAGCGCATCAAGCCCGACGTGCACATGAAGTGCTTCACGGCCGTGGAGATCCACTTCTTCGCGCAGCACTACGGCATGACGCACACGCAGGTCCTCGAGCGCCTGCGTCGCGCGGGTCTCGACAGCTTGCCCGGCGGCGGCGCGGAGATCTTCCACCCCGAGGTGCGCACCCGCATCTCGCACGACAAGGCGACGGCCGACGAGTACCTCGAGGTGCACCGCGTCGCCCACGCCATGGGCATGCGCACCAACTGCACGATGCTCTACGGGCACATCGAAACCTTCGAGCATCGCGTCGATCACCTGCTCCGCCTGCGGGCGCTGCAGGACGAGAGCGCCAAGGGCGGCTGTGGCTTCCAGTCCTTCATCCCGCTCGCGTTCCACCCGGACGGCAACGGCATGCGCAACATGCCGGCGCCGACGGCGATGGACGCCTTGCGGACCGTCGCCGTCTCGCGGCTGCTCCTCGACAACGTGCCTCACATCAAGGCGTACTGGGTCAGCATGACGCCGGAGGTGGCCCAGATCGCGCTTCGCTTCGGCGCGAGCGACGTCGACGGCACGATCATCCACGAGACGATCTACCGCGCGGCGGGTTCTCGTTCGCCGAGTGGTCTCACGGTCGATGGCCTCGTGCGGCTCATCCAGGAGGCCGGCCGCGTTCCGGTCGAACGTGACACGCTCTACAATGTCGTGCGCGAGTACCCGCGTGCCTCGCTCCCGGAGTCGGCGGTGAAAGTGCGCGACCGGAACGCGAAGAAGCACCTCGAGGTGGTGTCGTGAGCGCGGGCATCGATCGCGCCGCGGGCGGGAGGCTCCGTGTGGCCGCCGTCGGCTATCTCAACGCGCGTCCGCTCATCGAGGGCCTCGACCGCGAGCCCGCGGTGGGCCGCGTCGTGCTCGAGTGCGCCACGCCCTCCGAAGTGGCGCGGCGCGTGTCGGAAGAAGAGGCCGACGTGGCGCTGATGCCCGTCGCCGCGGCCGCCTCGATCGGCGATCTCCGGCTGGTCCGTGGCTGCGCGATCGGTGCTTGCGGGAGCGTGCGCAGCGTGGTCATCGCCGGGGAGCGGCCGATCGAGGAGCTCGACGAGATCGCCGTCGACCTCTCGTCGCGCACGAGCGTCGTGCTCGCGCGGCTCCTACTCCGCGCGCGAAGAGGCCGCGAGCCTCGCCTCATCGGATGCTCGCCGCGCGAGGCCATCGCCGCCGTCTCGGGCGCTCGCGGGGCGCTCGTCATCGGCGACCCTGCGCTCGACATCGAAGGGCGCTTTCCGCACGTCCTCGACCTCGGCCGCGCGTGGCTCGAACACTCGGGCTTGCCCTTCGTCTTCGCGGCGTGGTGGGGCCGCCCGGGCGCCGTCTCCGCGGACGAAGAGCGGATGCTCGTCGCCGCCAAGGCCGAGGGCCTCGCGCGTCGCGACGCCATCGCCGACGACTATGCGGCCCGCTCCGGCCTGCCGGCCCCGTCCCTCCGCGCCTACCTTCGCGACGCGATCCGCTACGAGCTTGGCGACGACGAGCGCCGCGGCCTCGAGCGCTTTTACGACGAAGCGGCGCGCGCGGGCCTGCTCCCTCCGGCGCGCGTGCGCTTCATGGACGAGGACCACACGAAGCTCGCGTCGCCCCCCGCGCTCGACACGCTGCTCGCGCGGGCGGCGGAGGGCGCGCGCCTCAGCGCCGCCGAGGGCGAGCGCCTGCTCGCCGACGCGTCGCTCTTCGACCTGGGCCTGGCCGCAGACGCCGTACGCCAGCGCAAGCACCCGGCCAACGTCGTGACCTACATCGTCGACCGGAACGTCAACTACACGAACGTGTGCACGACGAGCTGCCGCTTCTGCGCCTTTTATCGCCCGCTCGGGCACCCGGAGAGCTACGTGCTCTCGCGCGAGGTTCTGGGAAAGAAACTGCAAGAGGTCGTCGACGCGGGCGGCGTGCAGATCTTGCTTCAGGGCGGCCTGCACCCCGAGCTGCGGATCGAGTGGTACGAAGACCTGTTTCGCTGGATGAAAAAGGAGTACCGGCTCGGGCTGCACGCGCTCTCGCCCGAAGAGATCCTGCACATCGGGCGGCTCGAGAGCCTGAGCGTGCGCGGCGTGCTCGAGCGGCTGCACGCGGCGGGCCTCGACAGCGTCCCGGGAGGCGGCGCCGAGATCCTCGTCGACCGGGTGCGGCGCAAGATCGCCAAGGCCAAGTGCACCAGCGAGGAGTGGCTCGGCGTCATGCGCGTCGCGCACCAGATGGGGCTGCGCTCGAGCGCCACCATGATGTATGGCACCGTCGACAACGCCCGCGATCGCGTGGCGCACCTGCTCAAGATCCGCGATCTCCAGGACGAGACCGGCGGCTTCACCGCGTTCTTTTGCTGGGATTTCCAGCACGAGCGGGGCACGCACATCGAGGCGGGCGACCACGGCACCTTGCTCTACCTGCGCCAGCAGGCCGTCGCGCGCATCCTGCTCGACAACGTCGACCACGTGGGGGCTTCGTGGGTGACGCAGGGTCCCGAGGTGGGCCAGGTCGCGCTGCGGTTCGGCGCCGACGACTTCGGGAGCGTGATGTTCGAGGAGAGCGTCGTGTCGAGCGCCGGGACGACGTTCTGCATGAACGCCGAGGCCATGGAGCACCGCATCCGCGCGGCCGGATTCAAAGCCGCCCGGCGCAACGTCCGCTACGACTGGCTGACGACGCCCTCCTGACGCAGGAGCCGAGGACATGCGCGCCGTTCATGCCGACGCCGTCGTCACCGGAGAAGGCGACGTCCTTCGCGACGCCGCCGTCGTCTTCGACGCTACCGGCGCCATCGTCGACGTCGGCCTCGCGGGCGACATCCTCACGCGCCACGCGGGCGCCGACGTCGAGCGCGTCCGCGGCGTCGTGCTCCCGGGCCTCGTCAACGCGCACACACACCTCGAGCTGAGCGCCCTCCGCGGCGCGGTCCCGGGCGGCGCGGGCTTCGTGCCGTGGGTAGAGCACATGATCGGCGTGCGCGCCGAGATCCAGCCCGAGGACGACGCCGCGGCGATCGATAGCGCCGTCGCCGATCTCGAGGCGTCGGGGACGACCGGCGTGGGCGAGGTCACCAACTCGCTGGCCGCCGTGTCCGCCCTCGCGCGGCGCGGGTTCGTGGGTAGCGTGTTCCACGAGGTGTTCGGCGTGGAGCTCGCACCGCTCGAGGCGCGGGTGGCCGATCTGCCGCGCGTCGTCGCGGAGCGCGTCCCGTCGTGGCCCGCGTCGTTCGCGTACGTGCCGAGCCCGCACACCCTCTACACGACCCACCCGACGGTGGTGCGTCGCCTCGCGACGCAGGCGCGCGAGGGCGGCCTCCGGGCCACCCTGCACCTGTCCGAGCACGCCGCCGAGCGACGCTTCCTCGAGCACGGCGACGGGCCGATCCCCGGCTGGTACGAGTCGCGCCTGCGGCTCTCGCGCGATCGGTTGCAGTGGCCCGGCAAGTCCCCCGTGGCCTTCGCCGACGAGCTGGGCGCGCTCGGTCCCCACATGACGTGCGTGCACCTGACCGACGCGCGGCCCGAGGAGCTCGCCCTCGTCGTCGAGCGGGGGGCCTCTGTCGTGTTCTGCCCGCGATCGAACCTTTATATCGAGACGCGCCTGCCGCCCCTCCTCGCGGCGCGCTCGGCGGGGCTCACCCCGGCGCTCGGGACGGACTCGCTTGCATCGAACGCGTCGCTCGACGTGCTCGCCGAGGCGCGCGCTCTCGCGGATCGTTTCCCCGGTGTCCCGCCGCGCGACCTGCTCCGGATGGCGACATGGGAGGGGGCGCGCGCGCTCGGCCGCGGCGACATCGGCCGCATCGTGCGGGGCGCCAACCCGGGGCTCTTCGCGATCGAGGGGGCCCCTGCGGGGGATCCTTGCGCGTTCGTGCTGGCGAACGTACGAGGGCCGCGGCGGTGGATCGTGCGCCGAGAAGCGAGGCTGTCGTGACGATCGAGTCGAACGGAGCGCCGCACGCGAACCTGGGTACGCGAGTACGGACGTACGGCGCGCTCGTCGCGTTCTCGCACACGGTGTTCGCGATGCCTTTCGCGGCCAGCGCCGTCGTCCTGTCGCTCGGGGTGCCGCACCGGGGGCTCGACATCCCGCGCGGGGCCGCCCTCCTTGGCTGCATGGTGAGCGCTCGCACGAGCGCGATGGCGTTCAACCGATGGGCCGATCGCGACGTCGACGCGCGCAACCCGCGCACCAAGGGGCGTCACGTGCCGGCGGGCATCGTCGGCGCGGGCGAGGCGCTCGCCCTCGCCGCCGGCTCCGCGTTCGCGTTCCTGGTGCTCGCGGCGATGCTGGGGTTCTGGCCGGGCGTGCTGGCGCCGGCCGTCCTGGCGGTCCTGCTGGGTTACTCGTACGCCAAGCGCTTCACCTGGGGCGCGCATGCGTGGCTCGGGCTCGCGCTTTCCCTCGCGCCCGGTGGCGCGTGGCTCGCGATGGGGGCGCGGCCGGGCATCGGGATCGTGCTCTTGATGCTGGCGGTGCTGACGTGGCTTCTCGGCTTCGACATCCTGTACTCGTTGCAAGACGAGGAGTTCGATCGCGCCGCGGGGTTGCAGTCGATCCCGGCGCGCTTCGGAGGCAGGCGCGCGCTCGCGATCAGCGCGACCGCGCACGTGCTCACGGTGGCGTCGCTTGCGGGCTGCGGCCTCGCGCTAGGGCGCGGGATCCCTTTCGCGCTCGGCGTCGTCACCGCGGCGGCGCTGCTGATCTACGAGCACTCGCTCGTGCGTCGGCGCGGCCTGGCCGCCATCGACAAGGCGTTCTTCGACGTCAATGCCTGGGTCAGCGTCGTCTTCTTTGCGCTCGTGGCGATCGACGCGGTGCTGCGCCGACGCGGCTAACGCGAGCCAACGCGAGCTAGTGCGCGGAGCACTTCATCAGGCACATCAGGTCGCCGTTGCAGCCGCAGTCGCTGCTGGGCCCCTTCTTCGCCGGCGCTGGCGCGGGGGCCGGCGCAGGCGCCGCGCCGCCGGTCGACGCTGCCTTGACGGGCGCCGGGCTCGCATGAACGACGGGCGCAGGCGTCGGCTTCGGCTTGGGGGCGGCCGCGGATGCCGTAGCGGAGGGCTCGCCCGTCGCCGAGGCGCCGGGGGCGGCCGAAGCGGTGGCCGACGGATCGACCGTCGGGGCCGGGGCGGCGGTCGCCGACGCGGTGGCACTGGGAGCGGCGGGGGCGGCGCCCGAGCCCGCCAGCTTCATTCCGACGAAGACGCAGAGGATGCCCAGGACCGCGGCGCCCGCGCCACCGCCGATGAGAAGCGGCAGCATGCTTTTGGGCTTCTCTTCGACCGCGACACCGAACGCGCCGAGCGGCGCTCCGAGCGGAGCGGGCCCGAGGCCGAGCGGCGGCGCGAACATCCCCGCGTCGGCGGTGGCGGACGCCCTGGGGCGCACGGACTCGGCCTTGGCGGCGAGCGCCTTGAGGTCGATGAGCCCCGAGTCTTCGCCCACGTTCTTGGCGGCGGGCGCCGGCGCGTCGTCCGAGCCGCCCGAGTCTTTGGTGAGCACGGCGAGCGAGAACAGGACGGAGTTCTCGTTGCGCTCGCCCGTCAGCTTGCTCGTGTCGGCCCCCGCGGAAGCGCCCAACAGGCCGCCGCCCGAGCTGGCGCTGGAGCCGACGTGGGCCATCATGTGGGGCGCCGCGGGGGCGCTCGTCTGCACGTCTTCGTTGGCGACGCGGCTCGCGAAGAGATCGCGGTTGCGCGCCTCGCGCTTGACCGCCGCGCGCTTCGGCTCGACGGCCACCTCGGCCTGCGGCTGCATCGCGAACGACGCGATCGCCGTCGGCGCTTCGTAGCCGGGCTGCGGCGACTCGCCGGCGGACGACGCGAACGCGGGCAGCGGCGCGGCGGCCGGCTCGGGCTCGGTGGGGCCGACCTCGTAGGCGCTCGGCGGCGGAGCATCGCCCGCGGCGTCGGCGTGCAGCGCCGCAACGACCGACTCCACCTCGGACAGCGGCTTCCAATCGTCCATGCCGTCGGCCCAGATGAACGTGTCCTGCGTGACCGTACCCGTGTTGTAGGCATCGATCAGCTCGCGGAGCGACATCGTGCGCGGGTCAGCGTCGCCGCCCAGATTGACATGCCATTGCACGTCGTCGCCAGCGAACGCGGCCGGGGGGGTGGGACCTCGCGACGCCGACCCGTTCGCGCCGTTGCCCTGGGCGACGATCGTTGCGCCGCACTTGCGGCATCGGATCTTGACGATCTTGCCTTGGACCTTTTCGTCCGCGACGTTGTATTTGGCCTGGCAGGATTGGCAGGTAATCTTCATGTGAGCCGAGCTTCGGAGGTCAGTGTACCCCGATGCCCTCTTTCCCGCCTAACGGCGAATTCGCGGGCGTCACAGGCCAAGAGTCGGGCGCCTCGCGGCTACGGCTTCGTCATCGCGGCGCGGAGATCGTCGCCCCGGACCAGGGTGGCTTGCGAGACGATCTGAGCCGTCATCGCACCGCCGGCCGGAGGTTTCGGGTCGACCGGGTCCACGGAGCCTGCACCGCCGAACGGGTCGGTCGAAGGCGTCTTGGCGGACGGGCTCTGGAAGACCATCACCACGCGCTCCTGGATGTCCGCCTTGCGGGCCACGAGCTCGCCCTTGACGAGCTCCATCTCGCCCTGACCTTCGGCCGACAGCTGCACGAGGGTGGACCCCTTGGGCACACCGGCGAGCTGCGGATCGGCCGACGTCGCGTAGCCCCTGAGATCCATGCTCAGGCGCACGCGATCGCCGGTGACGCTCTTCACCTTGTAGGCGCGGTAGGCGATGACCTCGACGCCCGAGAGGTTCATCCGTGACTCGGCGATCCATTGGGCGCCGACCCCGACCGGCTTGGGCGGCGGCGCCACCGTGGCCAGTTGAAGCGCCTCGGTCCCGTTTTGCGCGAGACGCTCGAGCTCGGGCGGCGCGTTCTTGGACAGCACGAGGGCCGCGTCGGTCACCAGGCCGTCGGCGCCCGTCTTGATGCGCAGCTGGGTCCCCGCGAGCTTGGCGATCTCCTTGTCGGTGCCCGGCGGCAGCTCGCCGAACTGCTCGCGCGCCGGGACCACCTTTTTTACATCGCCCACGATCCAGTCCGCCCCGCCCTCGTCTTTCTTGGCGGGTCCGAGCACCATCGTCACATCGACCGTCGGCAGCGCCACGCGCGCCCCCATCTGCGCGGCGAGCTCGAGCCCCGCGGGCCCGTACGATCCGCCACGCGTCCCATCGCCGGGGGCAAAGAGAGCCACGCGCGGCTCCTCGCCGTCGGTCACGAGGTCGACCTTGGTGGGCATGGCTCTCGGGTGCCGCCTGTCGGCCAAGCCCGCCGCGAAGACACCGTCGGGCGGGGGCCCCTTTTCGTCCGGTGCTGCGGATGCAGCCGCCTGCAGGGCCTTCTCCAGCTTGGGGTCCGCCGTGACGAACTTGACCTCCGCGCCGGCATCGGACGCGGAAGCCGTGGACTTGTGCTGGTTCTCGCAGGCCACTCCCAGCAGCGCGACGGCCGCCAGAAGCGCGCCGAAGCCATGCAACGGAGCCTTCATGGCCGGGTCCTTTACCACAGGCCGAGCCGCTCGATCCCGCTCCGGGTGCCGGCTGGCGGGCCCGGCCGCCTCGGCGGCGCCCGGCGCGGGCGCCGGTTCAGGGGAAGGGCTTAGGGGAAGGCCAAGTCGGGGAAGTCCTTAATGTACTTCTCCTTGTAGGCATCGTGGCACTGCTTGCACGATGCCTTGACCGCCTTGAGGTCCTGCTTGGCGGCGGCCGCCGACCCCGCGGTCGCCATCGCGGACCACTGTGGATAGTCGCCCTTGGGCGCCTTGCTGGCCACGAGATCGAGGCTCTTCTTCAGCGTGTCGTAGTCCTCGCCAGCCAGGGGCGCGCCCATGTTCGGCTTCATCCACTTGCCGAGCGGCGTCTTCGGGTCGCCCGCGCGCGCGAGGCCGGCAAAGGCCACGGCGGCGAGGGAGGCGACGAGGACGAACGAGATGAACGGCGCGCGCGAGCCACGGCGGCGGCGCGGATGTCGCTGGAGCTGGCTTGTCATCGGTCTTTCCCAGGGTAGACGGACGGCGGGGCGAAACTTTACACGCGGGTTTCGGCGCGCGCGCGTCTCATCGCCTATCCATTCGTGCCCTGGCCGCGCCGCACATTCAAGGTGCTAGCCGCAGCGCACCCCTGTTCCGCCCAGGCCACAGTAGCCGTCCGGGTTTTTGGCCAGGTACTGCTGGTGGTAGTCCTCGGCGTAGTAGAAGGGCACCCCCGCGCGGATCTCGGTGGAGATGGGCCCGTAGCCCGACTCGGCGAGCTTTTTCTGGTACGCGCTGCTCGAAGCCTCGGCGGCCTGCCGCTGCGCGTCGTCTTCGACATAGATGGCCGAGCGGTATTGCGTGCCGACGTCGTTGCCCTGACGCATGCCCTGCGTCGGGTCGTGGCTCTCCCAGAACGTGCGCAGCAGGTCGGCGTACGAGACGCGCGCCGGATCGAAGACCACGCGCACGACCTCGGTGTGCCCCGTTCCGCCGGAGCAGACCTCTTGGTACGTGGCGTTGGGGGTGCCGCCCCCGGCGTAGCCCACCGACGTGGAGTAGACGCCCGGAAGCTGCCAGAACTTCTTCTCCGCGCCCCAGAAACAACCCATCGCGAACGTGGCGATCTGCATCCCGGCGGGGAAGGGCGGCTCGAGCGGAGAGCCGAGCACCGCATGCTTGGCGGGGACGCGCATCTTCGTGGCGCGCCCGGGCAGGGCCTCGGCGGCGGCGGGAATCTTCAGCTTTTGAGGGCTCGACGACCACATGGCGACCTTGAGGACAGTTTGCGTCCGACATCGCACGTCGTCCAGCGCTCGCGATCCGGGATCACTGACAAGATACGTCGCTGTTGGGCGCGTTTGGCGTGCCGAAGAAGCTTGGGAACCACGAGGAGGTGGCCGTTTGCCACGACGAGAAGTTGCCGAGCAGGCCTCCGTCGCAGTCGCTCGGAAACTCGAGCGAGGCCCCCACCGTGAGCGAGAGCTTGGGGTATGTGAACGCTTCGATGACGGTGCCCGCGACGCTGAGGGTGATCGTCGTGCCGTCCTTGCGGAGCGCATCGCCCGGGGAGCCAAGCCACGCGATGACTGTCCCGGGGAGATCGTGGTTGACCGTCGGGTCGACGGAGTCGGCCACGACGAAGAATCCGTAGGGCGGGATCCATAGGTCGTCGCTCACGTCGAAGGTGACGACCTTGGACGCCTTGGGGCACTCGCCGTGCAGGCCACGCAAGTCGATCGCGCAGCCGAGCGTGTTCTCGACCTCGAACCATTGGCCGTAGTCGCCCGTCCCGGCCACCGATTCGAGCATGATCTCGTCGATGGCGAGATCGCCAGGGGCGAGAGGTTGGGTGCACGCGCCCGCAGGAGGACCGTCGCCCGAAAGCACCGCGCCACCGCCGTCGTCGCCACCCGCATCGAGGGCAGCGTCGTCGTCGGACGGCGGGGTCTCCGCGGTGCGCATGGGTTCGACCGGTGCCGCGGTCGTCGCGTCGCCCGCGCTCGATCCTACCTGCGGAGGCCCTTCGGTCACTTCTACCGGTTCGACGCCCGCAGGCGCACCATCGCCCGCGTCGTCTCCCGCGACCATGGTGGGGCCGAATCCCTTGGCAGCCGCCGGCCCGCAGCACACGCCCGCCGCGAAGAACGCTGCGGCGAGAGATCCGAGAACCCAAAGACCACGACGCGCCGCGCCCGCTGAACAATCGATGGTGAGCATGCCCACCACCCAGAGCAAGGCGCGTTCCCCAACAACAAGCGGCAAATTCACCGTGCTCGCCGGGCCCCCGCGCTGTCCCAAGCGCCCTCCCGCTGTCCGGTGACGCGCTTTCCTCGCGCCCACATTTCTCTCGCGAAGAAGTACGCATAGAACTTGGCTCAGAGTCGGTCGAGAGCCAGCGCGAAGCTATCGGCCGGCTATGAGCTAAGTTCTAACGCGCCAGTTGCCTGCGAAGACGCGGCCGATGTCGTCGCACGTCGGGTCGGTCACGACGATTTCAGGTCGCGCGGCGTTGACGAGGATCGCGTTTTGCCGGAACACGCGACCGAAGGCGAGCGCCTCGCTGCGATCCATGCCGTGCACCAGCCACGACGGCTCGCGCCACGTGCCCTCCGGGTCCTCGTCGTAGCCGACGCAGGCCTCGACGCGGTACACGCCGAGGATGAGCATGTCGCGCATCACCTGGTGCCGCTGATCGTTCACCTTGCGCGGCAACAGCATCGATCGCGGGTTATAAGCCGTCAGCACGACGAAGGGCCTTTGCAGCAGCTCGGGGAGCGACGCCGGGTCCTGCACCGCAGCACCATCGATCGACGCCCGGAGCGGCCCGGAGGGCGTCTGAAACTCGTAGACCGTGGCGAGATAACTTCGGAGAAGCGTCTGTTCCATGGGCTGCAGCCATCACGGGTAGCACGATCGGCGGCGAAGAACGCGTTCCTAGCCGTCGAAGCGGTAGCCCACGCCGCGCACCGTGAGAAGGTGCTTCGGCTTCTGGGGGTCGAGCTCGATCTTGGCGCGGATCTGCTGGACGAAGTTGTCGATGGTGCGCGGCGTGCCGTGGTGGCTCGGGCCCCAGACGCGGACGAAGATCTCGTCGCGGCTGAGCGCCGTGCCGCGTGCCTCGATGAGGCACACCAGCAGGTCGAACTCCGTCGCCGTCATCTCCACCGGCGCGTCGGCGCGGGTCACCGTGCGCGCCGCCGCATCGACCCGCACGTCGCCGAAGGCGTGCACCGTGCGGCGCCCGGCATCGGCGGGACGCGGACCCCGCCGCAGCGCGGCCCGGATCCGCGCCAGAAGCTCGGCCAGGCTGAACGGCTTGGCCACGTAGTCCTCGGCCCCGAGCTCGAGGCCCGTGACCTTGTCGGCCTCGCCCGTGCGTGCGCTGAGCACGATGATGGGCATCGTCAGCCCCTCGCGGCGCACCGTCTGGAGCACCTGGAAGCCGTTCAGCTTGGGCAGCATCACGTCGAGGATCATGACGTCCGGGCGCTCGGTTCGCGCCATCGCCAGGCCAGCTTCGCCGTCCTCGGCAGACAGCACTTCGTAGCCGTCGGCCTCCAGGTTGATGCGCAGGCCGAGGGCGATGCTCGCGTCGTCCTCGACGACGAGGATCCGAGATTTGGGCGCGCCGTTCGCGCTGGCGACCGTCATGCGCTCTTGGCGCCCTGCTGCGCGGCGACGACCGGGTTCGCGACGCCCAATGTCGGAATCAGGATGCGAAACGTGGACCCCTTGCCCAGCGCGCTCTCGAGCCGCACGACGCCGCGGTGCACGCGCGCGATGTGCTTCACGATGGCCAAGCCGAGGCCGCTGCCCTCGCGCTCGCGGGAGAGGCGGTCGTCGATCCGGTAGAACTTGTAGAAGATCTTCCGGTGCTCGCCGCGCGGGATGCCATCGCCGTTGTCGATCACTTCGATCGCCACCTTGTCCTCGATGCGACGCGCCCGTAAGCGCACGACGGGCGGGGTGCCCCCGTACTTGAGCGCGTTCGACAGGAGGTTCAGAAGCGCGTCGACCATCGCGCCGAGGTCGGCGTTGATGGGCGGCAGATTCGGCTCCACGTCGGCCGCGAAGTCGAGCTCGGGGTGGCGATCGCGCACCGGACCGAAGGCCTCGATCGCCTTGGCCACGATCTCGCTCACCTGCCGCTCGCGCAGCTCGAACTGCTTGCGCCCCGACTCCATCCGCCCCCAGTCGAGCAGGCGCTCGATGAGCAGCGAGAGGCGCTCCGTCTCGCGGCCCAGCGCGTCGATGCACTTGTCGCGCGTCATCGCGTCGTCGCGCGAGCGGTCCATCGTCTCGACGAAGAGCCGGATGCTCGTCAGCGGTGTGCGAAGCTCGTGGCTCACCTTGGAGACGAAGTCGGCCTGCAACGTGCTCAAGTTCGCCTCGCGGCGCAGGAACACGAGGACCAGCACGATCCCGGTCACGGCCACGAGCACGAAGCTCACCGTGAGCACCCCGAAGAGCAGGTTGAAGACACTCCCGCGCCCCACGAACATGAGCACGATCCCGACGAGCAGGATCAGCACCGTCGGGATGACGACGAGAAAGACAAGGAGCTGGACGATGCGCCGGTACCCCAGGCGCTGCCGGTTCTTGGGCACGGACCTGACCCGAATTGTACTCCCGGGCGGCGCCTAGCGCTCGAGAGCCGCGCGCATCACCTCCAAGGGAGCCGCGACGGCGCCCCCGCCCTCGGCGGCGCCCTCTCCAGCGCCTTGGCCGAGCCAGAGCTCCAGCGCCAGCGCCCCCTGGCGCGCGAGCATCCCGAGGCCGTCGGTGGCCGCCAGACCGCGGCCGCGCGCGGCCCTCAGCCAGGGCGTGTCGCGCGGCGAATAGACGACGTCGATCGCCACGGCGTGGGGGGGCAGATCCGCCCAGGCCACCACGCCGGCCACCGCGTCGCCGTCGTCCGCGCCGCGCATCCCGGCGCTCGTCGCCTGGACGATCGCGAGGGTCCGCCGTTCGTCGACGGGGGACGGCTGCCACGGTTCGGCGACGACCGGGCCCGGGGCGCCTTTCGCGAACGCCTGTCCGCGCTCGGCGTCCGCGAACCCGCGTGCCCGGACCGCGATCTCGGACACGCCAAGGTACGACCGGAGCGCGACGATCGCGGCGCGCGCCGCGCCGCCCGATCCGAGCACGAGGCCCCGTCCCCCCGCGAGCGTGTGGCCCGCGGGCACGAGTGCGGCAATCTCCGCGGCGAGCGCCGGGGCGTCCGTGTTGTACGCGACGACCCGTCCGTCCGCCGTGCGCACGAGCGTGTTCGCCGCGCCCGCGACGCGCGCGCTCTCGTCGCGCTCGTCGGCCAGCGCGAGCACGCGCTCCTTGTGCGGGACGGTGACGTTGAACCCGTGGAACGTGCCGTCCCGTAGCTTGGCCACGAGGTCCGGCAGATCCTCGGCCGTCGCGCGGATCGCTTCGTAGGTGTGCGGCAGCCCGAGCGCGCGGAAGGCCGCCCCCTGCATCGCGGGGCTCTTCGAGTGCGCGATGGGATCGCCGAGGACGGCGAAGCGGCGGGGCGTCATCGGCGCTCGTCGCCGTCGGCGTTCGGGTCGAGGGGGTCCAGGGGCGTCACGCCCTCGACGCGCGCGTCGATCCGCGCGTCGCGCACCCGCACGTGGACCATCGCGCCCGGAGCCACGTCCGCCCCCGATCGCACCGCGTGGCCGTCGTCGCGCGTCGCGATGGCGTAGCCGCGGCCAAGGACACGCAAGGGGCTGAGGGCATCGAGGCGCGCCGTGGCCCGGTGAAGGCCCGCCGCCCGCTCCGCGAACCGCGCAGCCCAGAGGCGCCCGAGCCGCTCGTCGAGGCGCACGATCTCCGCGCGCTCCCGGCCGACGACCGCCCGCGGGTGCAGGTAGGCGAGCCGCCGCTGCGCGCGCGTCAGCGTGTCGCGACGCCGGGCGAGGGCCGTCCGCGCCCGCTCCGTCAGACGCGCGAGCCGGTCGTCGAGCGTCTGCTGGTGCGCCGCGATCGCGAGCCGCGGATCGCCGAGGAGCTTGGCCGCGCGGATGTGCGCGACGCGGTGCTGGCCGAGGCGCGCGTGCATCGCGCGATCCAGGTGCATCCGCGTGCGGCGGAGCAGCGCGCTCTGTGCGTGGCGATCGGGCACCACCATCTCGGCTGCCTGCGACGGCGTCGCGGCGCGCGCGTCCGCCGCAAAGTCCGACAGCGTGACGTCGGCGTCGTGGCCCACCGCGCTGACGACCGGCACCCGGCACGCCGCGATGGCCCGCACTACCGCCTCGTCGTTGAAGGCGCTCAGATCGTCGGCCGAGCCGCCGCCGCGCCCCACGACGATGACGTCGACCCCCAGCACCCTTTGCAGCTTCGTGAGCGCCCGGACGATCGCGTCCGCCGCGTCGGCACCCTGCACCTGTGCCGGCGACAGCAGAATGTGCGCGCCGCCTCGCCGGAACGCCACACGGCACACGTCATGGATGACGGCGCCCGACGCGCTCGTCACGACGCCGACGATTCGCGGCTCGGCGGGGAGCGCCCGCTTGCGCCCCGCCGCGAAGAGCCCTTCGGCCGCGAGCTTCGTCTTGAGGCGCTCGATGGCCTCGAGCAGCGCGCCGCGCCCCGCCGCCTGCATGCGATCGGCCACGAACTGCAGCCGCCCGCGGGGCGCCCAGAACGTGGGCTGCCCGCGCAGCCGCACGCGCCCCCCGTCGACGCAGAGCGCGCGCATCCGAGGGGTGATGCTCGACCGGTACATGACGACGTCGACCGCCGCCTCTTCGCGCTCGTCCTTCAGGCTGAAGTAGAGGTGGCCGCTCGGCGCCGGTCGCGCGCCGCTGACTTCTCCTTCGACCAGGACGGGCTTGGCGAAGAAGTCCTCGAGGGAGCCTTTGATGGCGCGATCGAGCTCGGCGACGGTGAGGGGTTTGGGCTCGTCGGGGGGTTTGGGGGTCGGGGTCGGGGTCGGGGTCGAGGTCGGGGGAGAATTCACAGGAAGGGGGGAAGGCGGGAAAGATTTTTGATCTTCCGCCCTTTCGCCCTTCCTGTTGATCTCGGTCTCGGTCGGGACGGCCGTGAAGTCGAACGAGAGCGACCCGCGCTCGGGGGGGACGACCGGCGGCACTCCAGAGGGTTAGCACGCCCTGCCCGGGGGGAAGGCCCTTGAGCCCACGGGCCGGGGGCTGGTAACGGTGCCCAACCATGTCGCGCACCTTCAAGAAAGTCCTCGTGGCCAATCGCGGCGAGATCGCCGTCCGCGTCATGCGCACGCTGCGCGAGATGGGGATCGCCTCGGTCGCCGTTTACTCCGAAGCCGACCGCGCGGCGCTGCATGTGCGCATGGCCGACGAGGCGTACCCCATCGGCCCGGCTCCCGCGTCCGAGAGCTATCTCCTCGTCGATCGCATCATCGACACCGCGAAGAAGGCCGGCGCCGATGCGATCCACCCGGGCTACGGCTTTCTGAGCGAGAACCCCGCGCTGCCCGAGGCATGTGAGCGGGCGGGCGTCGCCTTCATCGGCCCCCCGGCGCGCGCGATGCGCGCCATGGGCAGCAAGACCGCGGCGCGCGAGAAGATGTCCGCCGCCGGCGTCCCCATCGTGCCGGGCGCACGCTGCGAGACGACCGACGAGGCGGTGGCCGCCGCCGAGCAGATCGGCTTCCCCGTGATGCTCAAGGCCGCGTCGGGCGGCGGCGGCAAGGGGATGCGCCTCGTCGCGAGCGCCGACGAGATGGCGAGCGCGTGGGAACGGGCGCGCAGCGAGGCCAAGAAGTTCTTCGGCGACGACACCGTGTACCTCGAGAAGGCGATCATCCGGCCGCGCCACGTCGAGATCCAGGTGCTCGGCGATCAGCACGGCAACCTGGTGCACGTGTTCGAGCGCGACTGCTCGATCCAGCGCCGAAACCAGAAGGTCGTCGAAGAGACGCCGAGCCCCGCCGCGTCGCGGGACCTCGTCGCGCGCATGGGCGCCATCGCCGTGCAGGGCGCCAAGAGCGTGGGGTACTTCAGCGCCGGCACGTTCGAGTTCTTGCTCGCCGACGACGGCAACTTTTACTTCCTCGAGATGAACACTCGCCTGCAGGTCGAGCACCCCG
>Ga0302325_10006754_pt1 | contig 25695 bp, 21 predicted proteins | sample Palsa_T0_2_FD_201948 | JGI IMG/M metagenome (GOLD analysis project Ga0302325, IMG submission 201948) | Peat permafrost microbial communities from Stordalen Mire near Abisko, Sweden - Palsa_T0_2 | ecosystem: Environmental > Terrestrial > Soil > Palsa > Peat permafrost | place: Sweden: Abisko... | reverse complement strand
GCGGGGTGCCTGCCGGACCGGGCCGGGCAGTCGATGCAGATCCAGTTGCACATGACGCTGGATCAGCTGCGCGGCCTGGACGGCGCCGGTAATGCGGAAGCGGCGTGGGCTGCCCGCGGTCCCGCGGCCGGGCCGGGCAGTGAGTGTGATGCCAGCGTCGTCCCGGTGGTCTCCGGCCATGTTGATCCCGCTGCCCTGGACAGGCTCGCCGCGGCGCTGCTCGGCTCCGGCGACGCGCAGCGGTCGCCGTGCGGGCCGCGGTCGCCGATGGCTGCCCGGGTCCGGCGGCTGCTGCTGCGGCACGCCGCGGAGGTGCTGTCCGGCCCCGCGGGGCTGGCCGCGTTCTTGCGCACCGGGCTGCTGGACGGCGGGGCTGCCAGCATCAGCCTGCCGCTGGACACCGGCAAGCCCACCGAGCAGATCCCGGCCCACCTGCGCCGTTTGGTGATCGCACGGGACCGCCATTGCGCGTTCCCCGGCTGCCGGCAGCGGCCGGCCGCCTGCCAGGTCCACCACATCAGGCGGCGCAAGGACGGTGGCTCCACCAGCCTTAAAAATCTGATCTTGCTCTGCGCCTTCCACCATCTGATCGCCGTGCACCGCTGGGGCTGGGCGGTCACCCTCAATGCCGACGGCACCGTGACCGCGATCAGCCCCGACGGGCAGCGTACCCTGCACAGCCACAGCCCCCCAGCCCGCGCCGCCTGACCGCGGCGGCAGAAGGGCGTCAGACTGTGCTGGCGCCGTCGGCCATCGCGGCGTCGACCTCGGCGCGGCGGACCACCAGTTCGGCTGCGTACTTCTGCTCGTCGACCCGATCGGCGATCTCCTCGTCGGCCCGCATCAGCGCCTCGAGGTCTGTCTTGGCGGCATCGATCACGCCGAGGTCGGCGTAGGCGTGCTGAACCTTCGGCCCCCACAGCCCGATGTCCTTGACGCACGGCACGATCCGTGAGAACAGCAGCGTCCGGAATGCCTGCTGGATCGGCGCGTGCTCGGTGAACTCCATGCACTCCGCCACGTCGAAGCCCAGCCGCTCCCAGACTTCTTGGGCCCGGAACCGGTTGCGCATCAGGTAACAGCCCTCGACGACGAACTCCTCCCGGTCGGCGCGCTCGGCTTCGGTGAGCTCGGCATAGTAGTCGCGCAGCGCCAGGCGCCCGAAGGCCACGTGCCGCGCCTCGTCCTGCATGACGTACGCGAGCAGCTGCTTGACCAGCGCGTTGTTCGCTATGTCCCGGTGCACGCCGAACGCGGCCAGGGCCAGGCCCTCGATCAGCACCTGCATCCCGAGATAGGGCATGTCCCAGCGGGAATCGCTGAGCGCGTCCGCGAGCAGCTTCGCCAGGTCGGGGTTCACCGGGTAGTACAGGCCGATCTTCTCCCGCATGAACCGCGCGAACAGCTCGACGTGCCGCGCCTCGTCCATGGCCTGGGTGGCGGCGTAGAACTTCGAGTCCATGTCCGGCACGGACTGCACGATCCGTGCCGCCACGGTGAGCGCGCCCTGCTCGCCGTGCAGGAACTGGCTGAACAGCCAGGCGGACAAGTGATGGTTGAGCTCCGCCCGCTCCGGCTCGGACAGCTTGTCCCACTGCCGCGACCCGTAGATCGGGCAGAATTCGTCGCCCACCTCCATAGCGCGGGTGGGATCCACCGGGACGTCCCAGTCGATCCGCTTGGCTGCGTCCCACTGCCTGTCCTTGCCGCGCTGGTACAGGTCGAGCAGTCGGCTCCGGCCGTCGTCGTACTCCCAGCTGAACCGGCTGGCACCAGCGGCGGGCACATCCCACGTACCTGGCTGGACCGGGGTGGTGTAGTGATCGTAGGTACCCACGACAGCCTCCTCGGCAGACGGTAAATCCGACATTACCCGCCAGTACGGGGTTGTTCCAGGACAGCGGCGGCCGGCCTACTGGTGCATCGGGCGCTCGTGGTCGGCATGACCTGCGAGCTCGAGCTGGAAGGTGGAGTGCGCCACGTCGAAATGCCCGCGCAGGCAGTCTTGCAGCCGGTCGAGCATGATGCCGCTGTGGCCGTCAGCCATGACGTCCGGGTCGACCACGATGTGCGCCGACAGGACGGGCAGGCCGGAGGTGATCGTCCAGGCATGCAGCTCGTGCACCTCGCGGACGCCGCCGAGCTGGGTCATGTGGCGGCGGACCTCGGTGAGGTCGATGCCCCGCGGGCTCGCCTCGAGCAGGACGTCGACCGCCTCCCGCAGCAGCCGCCAGGTCCTGGGCAGGATCAGCAAGCCCACCGCCAGCGAGGCGATCGGGTCGGCCCGGGTGAAGCCGGTGGCGGCGATCACGATTCCGGTGACGATGACGGCGGCGGCGCCCAGCGCGTCCGAGCCCACCTCGAGGAAGGCGCCGCGCACGTTGAGGCTCTCTGCCTGGCCCCGGCGGAGCAGCAGCAGCGAGGTGCCGTTGGCGGTGAGGGCGATCACGCCGAACACCACGAGCAGACCGCTGTTGACGGCCGAAGGCGACATCAGCCGCCGGATCGCCGAGGTGAAGATGAACGCCGCCATGGCGAAGAGCAGCACGGCGTTCAGCATCGCGGCCAGGATCTCGGCACGCGCGTAGCCGAAGGTGCGCCGGGTGGTGGCCGGCCTGGCGGCGAAGTAGGCGGCGAGCAGAGACAGTCCGACGCCCGCCGCGTCAGCGGCCATGTGCGCCGCGTCGGCGAGCAGCACGAGCGAGCCGGTGAGCAGGGCGCCGGTTACCTCGGCGATGGCGATCATCGTGGTCAGGGCAAGGACAGCGGTCAGCGCGCGCCGGTGTTGTCCGGTCGCGGTGACCCCGCGGGAGTGCGAGTGCCCGTGCCCGGCCGGGCCGCGTCCCTGGGTGCCCTGCGATGTCATGTCTGGTTGCCGGGGTTCCGGCGGTCCTTGCCGGGACTCCGGCGGTCGCGCCGCGGCTTGCCCTCCTGCCCGGTCGCGCCGGGCGGGTTGGCGGAGCCATGCGCGAGAAGCTCGTAGGCAGGGTTGATCATGACGGGCACGCCGTCTTGAATTCCGACCGGGCCGCGGAACCTGATCCGGGCCCCGCAGTCGAGCCCTGGGATGTGCGAGCGCCCGTAGAACAGCGCTGTCAGCTGGCCGGTCGAGTCCGCGATCTCGGCGGCGAGCACGGTGTTGCGCTCCACCGGGCGGATCTCGACAGCGTAGATGCGCCCCTCCACCGTGGCCCTTCCTGGCCTGGTCAGGGAGCTGATCGGGTTGACGCCTGGCGACGGGACAGGCCGGTCGTACGCGTCGGCCGTGGCTGCCGCATGGTCGGCCGCCGCGGCGATGGCATCACCCGCGAGTGCGGTGGCCGGCTGTTCGGCCGACCCGGGTTCGGTGGCGCGCCCTGGCTGCTGGGCGCGCCCGGGTTCCGCGGCCCGGCCCGGCTGCTCGGCCGACCCGGGTTCTGCGGCGTGCCCTGGCTGTCGGGCGGGGTGGGCCGGCTCCGCGGCGTGCCCCGGCTGCCTGGCGGGGTGTCCCAGCCCGGCGGCGTGCCCCGGCTGCCGGGCGGGCCGCTCCGGCTTCCCGGCGTCCCCCGGCTTCGCGGCGTCTCCCGGCTTCCCGGCGTCCCCCGGCTTCGCGGCGTCTCCCGGTCTCGCGGGGGAGGTCGGCTGGTCAGCGGATGGGGGCTCGCTTCCGGCCGCCTGCCGCCCGGCCTCGGTGCCAGGCTTCTGCTCGGCGGCTGCCTTGGCCTGGCGCTCGTGCAGCGTCTCCAGCCTGCTGCGGACGTCGAACGGCACGATGGTAGCCGCCGCGTGCGGAATCCGGCTGACCACTCCTGCGATCTTGTCCGCGGTCCGGTCGTGCAGCAGCCGGCCCAGCAGCGGTGAGTAGCTTCGCCGGGGCAGGATCGCGGTGACCCCCACGCCGGGCAGCTCCGCCTCGGCATCGACGAGTTCCGCCGCGGCCCGGGCAAGCCGCCGGTCCGGGCAGTCGATGAAGTCGAGCACGACGCCGGTGTTCGCGCGTACCCAGGTCTGGCGCAGCGTGTCGGCCTGCGCGCTGTCGATGACGAAATGCACGGCGCGCAGCGTGGTCGGCCGCAGGCTGCGCGCGTACCGCAGCGCGGCGAAGGTGGCGAGGTCGCAGTCGTCCACGAAGACGTAGACCGTGCGGCGCGCGTAGGTCGGCGGCTCGGGCCGCCTGACCCGGCTGCCGATCCGCTCCAGGACGTCGGCCTCCATCCGGTACTCCCTGTTCAGCCGGATGAGCGCGGGCACGCCGACGGCGAAGAGGATGACGACGAGCCATGCGCCCTCGGTGAACTTGACCACCACGAAGATCAGCACGACGATCATCGACGTCACGCCCGCGGAGAAGTTGATCACCAGCCGCCGCCGCCACGCCGACTCCCTGACCCTGTAGTGGTACTTGGCCATGCCGAATCCGGCCATGGTGAACGCGGTGAAGACGCCGATCGCGTAGAACGGCACCAGGTTGTTGACCTCGGCGTGGGTGGCGGCCAGCAGGACGCAGGACAGCACGGCGAGCACGACGATGCCGTTGGAGAAGACCAGCCGGTGGCCCCGCTTGGTCAGCCAGCGAGGCAGGAAGGCGTCCTCGGCCACGAAGCTGGCCAGGAACGGGAAGCCGTTGAAGCTGGTGTTGCCCCCGGTGTAGAGGATCAGCGCGGTCGCGGCCTGGACCAGGATCCACAGGCCGTTGCCGAAGATCGAGTGGCCGAAGACCTCCCTGGCTTCCTGGGAGAGGACCGTCGGCACCCCGGAGCCGTACGGCGCGGCGTGCGTCAGATGCGCCAGCCAGGAGATTCCGGCGACGAGCGATCCGAGTATCACGCCCTCGGTCACGAGCACCCGGCGGGCGTTGATGCCCTCCGGCGGCTTGAACGCGCTCACCGCGTTAGACACGGCCTCGATGCCGGTGAGCGAGGAACCGCCGTTGGCGAACGCCTTCAGCAGCACGAAGACCATGGCGAAGGCGATCAGCCGGCTGTCGGCCGGAGCATGCGTGAACTGCCCCGCCACCGGGTAGGGGTAGCGCCCGAGCGTGCCGAGCGCCTCGCGCACCAGGCCCACCACGATCATGATGGTCACCGAGGTGGTGAACAGGTAGGTGGGCACCGCGAACACCCGCCCCGCCTCGCGGATCCCGCGCAGGTTGCCGTAGCACATCAGGATCACGATGCCGATCGAGATCAGCGTAATGGTCGTATGGTTATCGATGGTCGGCACCGCGGACGCGACGGCCGCTGTGCCCGCAGCCACCTGGACCGCGACGGTGACCACGTAGTCGATGAGCAGCGCGACCGCGGCGACCTGGGCCACCCTGGGCCCGAAATTCTCCCGCGCGACCACGTAGGACCCGCCGGCCCTGGTATAGACCGAGACGACCTCGCGGTAGGACAGCACGACCAGGGCCATCACGAACAGGACGACCCCGGTCAGCGGCAGGATGAGCGTGAACGCCGTGACCGCCAGGCCGCCCTTGAGCAGCTCGATCAGGATTTCCTCGGTGCCGTATGCCGAGGAGGAGATCCCGTCGGGCGCGAGCACGCCGAGCGCCAGCCGCTTCGACAGGCGCTGCTCGCCGAGTTCCTCATTGACCAGCGGCGGCCCGAGCAGGCGCCGTTTGAGTGAGTACCCGAGGCCTTCGGGCATGGCCGTGGCCCCGAGCAGCCTTTCCGCCTTGCGCATCGCCACGCCGCTGCGCCCCTCCGCTCGATCGCGCCCCTGACGTGGCCTTCATACCATCGCGGCGGCTGGCCGCCGAGTCCGGCGTGGCCAGTGCACGGCAGAACGTACCCCGGCGCCAATCGGCGGACACCTCTGTGCTGCGCACCAGCGTAACTCCGCGTTCACGCGGGCCTGCCACGGTGCCCGGGTGCCGGCGCCGTGACAGGCTGGTCTGGACAGGAAGCAAGCCGGTCCAGCGAGCGGAAGAACGACGGCACCGGGCTACCCGAGCAGAGAGGCAATGCCATGACGACGACACCGGCCGCACCGGCACCGCAGGCAGCCAGTGCCCGCACGCTGCTGCTGTCTGAGCTGCTGCGGCGCCCGCTCACGGACCGCGGCGGCGAGTCGCTCGGGCGGCTTTCGGACGTCATCGTCCGGCTCCGCGGCGCCGAGCACCCGGTGGTGACCGGACTGGTCGCCACGGTCGGCGGCCGGGAGGTCTACGTGCCGATCGAGCAGGTCAGCTCGTTCGACGGCGCGGTGCTGAGACTGACCAGCGCCAAGCTCGACCTGCGCAGGTTCGAGCGTCGGCATGGCGAGGTGCTGCTGCGGGCCGACGTGCTCGGGCACCGGCTGATCGACGTGGAGCGGGCGCACCTGGTCAAGGCGGCCGACCTCGAACTGGAGCAGCGAGTCGGCGACTGGGTGCTCACCGGAGTGGACACCCATCGCAAGGCCCGCCGGTGGCTGGGCGTCGGCGGGTCGGCTGCCAGGGAGCCTGACGAACAGCCATTCCGCGAATGGGCCAAGTTCGAGCCGCTGATCGGCCACTCCAGCAGCGCCTTGCTGCGCGGCCCGTTCGCGCGCATCCGCCGGCTGAAGCCGGCCCAGATCGCCGACCTGCTTGAGGACGCGTCCAAGGAGGAAGAGACGGAGATCCTCGGCCATGTGCACGCCGATCCCGAACTGGAGGCGGATGTCTTCGAGGAGCTCGACGAGGACCTGGCCACCCGGCTGCTCGGCGCCCGCACCGACACGGAGATCGCCGAGGTACTGGCCAGGATGCGCGCCGACGACGCCGCGGATGCCATCGCAGAGCTGCCGCAGCGCCGCCGCCAGCCCGTGCTCGACCTGCTGCCGCCCGGCCAGCGCACCAAGGTGCTGACCCTGATGGGATTCAATCCCACCAGTGCGGGCGGCCTGATGGGCGTTGACTTCCTGGCCGTTCCGGCCGACGTCACCGTCCAGCAGGCACTGGATGCCGTCAGCCAGTCGACCAGCCTGCAGCCCGAGGCACTCACCAGCGTGCACGCGCTCGACGAGCGCGGCCGCCTGTGCGGCGTCGCGAGGCTGGTCACCGTCGTGCAGTCGGACCCGTCGGCCTGCCTCAGTGACGTCTACGACGACGATCCAGTCCGGGTTGGCGCGGACACCGACGTGGTGGACGTCGCCGTCCTGATGAGTGACTACAACCTGATCACCATCCCGGTCGTGGACGACCGGCGAAAGATGATCGGCGTCATCACGGTGGACGACGTTCTCGAGGTCACACTGCCCGAGGACTGGCGGCGCCGGGAGGCCGCGCAGCCGCCCGACTCCCACCGCGGGGAGTCCACGTGAACGATGCTGCCGGGGGCACCGTTCCGGAGCGGCAGGTTCCGGAGCGGCAGGTTCCGGAGCGGCAGGTTCCGGAGCGGCAGGTTCCGGGGGTCGCGAGCGTGGCGGCCGGACCCGGCTCACCGTCGGCTAAGCCTGGCTCGCCGCCGCCTGCCGCCCGGCCGGCGATGACGCTCGCCCAGCCGAGTGCCGTCCTGGACGAGGCGCACCTCGGCGACATCGAGGGCGCCTTCGGCCGGATCAGGCTCGACGACGAGCACAGCTCGAACATGCGGCGGCGGCTGGTCACCTTCCTCGCGATCGTCGGGCCCGGCCTCATCGTGATGGTCGGGGACAACGACGCAGGCGGGGTCGCCACCTACGCGCAGGCAGGCCAGAACTACGGCTACAGCCTGCTCTGGGTGCTGCTGCTGCTCATCCCGGTGCTCATCGTCAACCAGGAGATGGTGGTCAGGCTCGGCGCGGTCACCGGCGTCGGTCACGCCAGGCTGATCAACGAGCGGTTCGGCAAGTTCTGGGGCTGGTTCAGCGTCGGGGACTTGTTCGTACTGAACTTCCTGACCATCGTGACGGAGTTCATCGGCGTCTCGCTGGCGCTCGCCTACTTCGGCGTCAGTCCGTACATAGCGGTGCCGATCGCCGCGGCGCTGCTGGTGGGCATCACCCTGAGCGGCAGCTTCCGCCGGTGGGAGCGCGCCATGTTCGCCTTCATCGGCGCCAGCCTGCTGCTCATCCCGCTCGCTCTGCTCTCGCACCCGCGCTACGGCCAGATCGCGTACCACTTCGTCGTGCCGGGGATCCAGCGCGGCATCAACTCGACCGCGGTCCTGCTCATCATCGCGATCGTCGGGACGACGGTCGCTCCCTGGCAGCTGTTCTTCCAGCAGTCGAACGTCATCGACAAGCGGATCACCCCGCGGTTCATCCCCTACGAGCGCGCCGACACCGTGCTGGGCTCGCTGGTCGTCGTCGTCGGCGCGGCCGCGGTCCTTGTGGTGGCCGCCTACGCGGCACGCGGAACGCCATTTGCCGGGCATTTCACCGACGCACTCGGGGTAGCCCGCGCGCTCGCTCGTCACAGCCGCGTGCTCGGCGCCACCTTCGCGGTCGTGCTGCTGGACGCCAGCATCCTCGGCGCCTCGGCGGTGACCCTGTCCACCAGCTACGCGTTCGGCGACGTGTTCAACCTGAAGCACTCCCTGCACCGCAGCTTCCGCGACGCCAAGTCCTTCTACGCCAGCTATGCGGCGCTAGTGCTGTTCGCCGCGGGCGTCGTGCTCATCCCGCACGCCCCGCTCGGGCTCATCACGGTCGGTGTCCAGGCGCTGGCCGGAGTCCTGCTGCCCAGCGCGAGCGTCTTCCTGCTGCTGCTCTGCAACGATCCGGAAGTGCTCGGCCCCTGGGTCAACCCGACCTGGCTGAACATGCTGGCGAGCGTGATCGTAGGCGTGCTGGTGATGCTGTCCGGCACCCTGGTCGCCACCACGCTGTTCACCCACGTCAACGCCACGGCCACCGTGGTCTGGCTGTCCGCCATCCTGGCGGCCGGCCTGGTCGCGGCCGCCGTCAGGCTGCGGATCGTCCGCGCCCGCCAGGGACCGCGCGTCTCGCCGTCGGCCGGGATGTCCCGTGCGGAGCGCAGCAGCTGGCGGATGCCGCCACTCGCCCTGCTCAAGCCGGTGGACTGGTCGCCGGGGACCAAGTTCAGCGTGCTGCTGCTGCGCGCCTACCTGGTGGTGTCCGTGGCGCTGCTGGTGGTCGCCGCGGTCCGCCTCGGCAGTGCCTGACCCAGAGACCCGGCAGTGCCTGACCCAGAGACTCGGGTGCCTGGCCCAGAGACTCGGGTGCCTGGCCCAGAGACTCGGGTGCCTGGCCCAGAGATTTGCCGCGGAGCTGCGGATTTCGGTGCTTCCTTAGGTACGCTCCGACGGAGGCGCTGGGAGTCGCGCCGCGGGAGACCCTGGACCAGGGAGTTGACTGTCACATGGACGTGACCGGCGCCCGGCAGGGCGCGACCAGCATCGACGCCGCTGACGACAGCGGCGTCGCGGTAGCCACCGAGGTGGGCTCGAAGGAGAACAGCGACCACGTGATCACGGTTCGGGACGCCAAGTACCCGGACGGGCCGAAGCTGGTCTTCACGCCAGATGAATGGCACGCATTTGTCGCTGGCGTGAAAGACGGCGAATTCGACCTGGCCTAGAGTTGCGAGCCGTGGGCAGAGCGCAAGTGACGGCGGCGGCAGCGACCGGAGACGCGGGGCAGACCCAGCGGCCGGCCGGTGCCTACCCTGCCTGGCTGACGCCGGTCAACGTGGTGATCGCGGCACTGACGCTGCTTGCCCTCGGCCTCCGGCTGTTCTACCTCACCAGGCCTGGCTACCTGCTCGGCGTGACCGAGTACGACGACGGATCGTATTTCGGCAGCGCCGTGCGGCTGGTGCACGGGATGCTGCCCTACCGCGACTTCGTGTTCGTGCAGCCGCCGGGCATTACCCTGCTGATGACCCCGGTCGCCCTGCTGTCCAGGGTGATCGGCACCGACTCGGGACTCGCGATCGCGCGGATTCTCACCATGCTCGCCGGCGCCGCGGGAGTGGCGCTGGCCGGCCTGCTGGTCCGGCACCGGGGGGTACTCGCCGCGCTGCTCGCCTGCGGGCTGGTGGCGGTCTACCCGGACAGCGTCGCCTCCGCGCACACGCTGCTCGTCGAGCCATGGCTGGTGCTGTTCTGCCTGGCCGGAGCCGTGGCGGTGTTCGACGGTGACCAGATCACCGGCAGCGGCCGGCGGCTGATCTGGGGCGGTGTCGCGTTCGGGTTCGGCGGCGTCGTCGAGGCATGGGCGATCGTCCCGGTGCTCGTCATCGCGGTGCTCGGCCTGCGGTGGCCCCGGCGCGTACTGGTCTACCTGGGCGGAGTCGCGGCCGGCTTCTTGATCCCGGTGCTGCCGTTCGCCGCGGCGGCACCGCGGATGTTCTACGACAGCGTGATCGTCGCCCAGGTGGGCGGCCGGGTGGACGCCGCCCGGATGCCCCTGTGGTACCGGTTGCGGCAGATGAGCGGATTCGCCAACGACCCGAATGTCAGCCACGTTTTAATAGTCTGTGTCATCGTCGCATTCATCGCGCTCGTGATCGTGGCCTGCGCGCTCGCGCTGCTGCTGACGAGGCGGCTGCCCCCCCCGCTTGAGTGGTTCGCCTTCGCGACCACGGCGGCCATCGTGGTGATCTTCCTATGGCCGGCCCAATTCCACTATCACTTCTCCGGATTCCTCGCGCCCTTCCTCGGCCTGTGCATTGCGCTGCCCGCGGCCCGGCTGCTGGCCGCGGTCCGCGCCCGGGCTGACGGGGCCACCGTCAGCGGGCCAGCGGCCGGCCAGTTGCTGTCCTGGTCTGCCGCCGTCCTCGCCGCGGCGCTCCTAGCCGCCGGGACGTGGAGCCAGGCCACCTTCGAGAGCACGCTTGAGCCTGACGCGCCGGTCGCCATGATCGCGGCGGGCCGGCACGTCATCCCGCCGGGCGCGTGCGTGCTGGCCGACAACTCGGCCTATACGCTGGTCACCAACCGGTTCCTCTCGAACGTGCCCGGCTGCCCGGCGATCGACGATGGAACCGGCGCCAACTACGCCCTCTCGAACGGGCGCAGCGCGCTCACCGGCGCGGGCAAGGTTCCGGCCGTGGCCGCCATGTGGCGCTCGGCTTTCGAGCACGCCCAGTACGTGTGGCTGACCGGCCTCAACCGGCGCCGGATCGCCTGGACTCCCGCGCTTACCGCCTACTTCAAGGCCAACTTCGTGCACGTCGCCGAGCACACTCATGACCTGCGGCTGTACGTGCGGAAAGACCTTCATCCGCGCTGAGGCGTCAGCGGACAGCCGGCTGCGACGCACGCAAGCCTGCCCGATCGCGGGATCATCCCGCTACGCCGCGCGTGCGCAAGACCGTGATCTGCGCCGCGGTGTAGCCGAGCCCGGTGAGCACGGCGTCGGTATCAGCGCCAGGCCGCGGCGACGGCTGCGGCGGCGCGGCCGCCGTCCGGCCGAAACGCGGCGCCGGGGCGGGCTGCACCACCCCGCCGACATCGATGAACACCCCGCGCGCAGCGTTGTGCGGATGGCCAGGTGCCTCGGCCGGCCCGAGCACGGGGGCGACGCAGGCATCCGTGCCGGCGAACACCTGCGCCCATTCGGCCTGAGTGCGGCGGCGGAAGGCGTCGGCCAGCCGTGCCCGTAGGACCGGCCAGCCCGCCCGGTCGTACTGGCCCGGCAGGCCGTCATCGCCGGCCTCGCCCTGCCCGGCCAGCCCGAGGCCGGCCAGCCCGGGCCCGGCCAGCCCCGGCCCGGCCAGCCCGAGGCCGGCCAGCAAGGCGGCGTAGAACTTCGGCTCCAGCGCGCCGACAGCCATGTGCCGCCCGTCGGCGGTCTCGTAGGTGTCGTAGAACGGCGCGCCGCCGTCGAGCAGGTTCGTTCCCCGCTCGTCCTGCCACCCGCCCGCGGCACGCAGGCCGTGCAGGAACGCGGTAAGCAGCGCGGACCCGTCCACCATCGCCGCATCGACGACCTGGCCGAGCCCGGACCTCTCCCGCTCGAGCAGCGCCGCGAGGATGCCGACCGCGAGCAGCATGCCGCCGCCGCCGAAGTCGGCGACCAGGTTCAACGGGGGAACGGGCCGCTGGCCGGCCCGGCCGATCGGGTACAGCGCGCCGGAGACCCCGATGTAGTCGATGTCGTGCCCGGCCGTGGCGGCCAGCGGGCCGTCCTGGCCCCAGCCGGTCATCCGGGCGTAGACCAGCCGCGGGTTGCGCGCCGCGCACTCCGCCGGGCCGCAGCCGAGCCGCTCGGTCACCCCCGGCCGGAACCCCTCCACCAGCACGTCGGCGTCCTGCGCCAGCCGCAGCAGCAGGTCGATCCCCTCGGGATCCTTGAGGTTGAGCCCGATCGACCGGCGACCGCGGCCGAGCGGGTCGGCCGGCCTGGCCGCCGCCGGGCCGCAGCTCTCCGCGCGGTCCACCCGCAGCACGTCCGCGCCGAGGTCGGAAAGGATCATACAACCGAACGGCGCTGGCGCCAGGCTCGCGATCTCGACGACACGCACGCCGTCCAGGGGACCCATCCGATCGCCTCCACTGTCGACGGCCAGGACAACCAGCAAGCAGAACGGATCCTTCGTGCCCAGTCACCCCGACCGCCCTGCCTAGCGCGATGGTAATCGCCGGCGCCCAGCGTGGCGGAACCAGGCGAAGGCGCTCATGCCGCCCAGGGCGTATCGTCTGAGCATGCGCGGTTATACCCAGGACAAGGACGCCTACCTCAAGCGCCTGCGCAGGGTCGAAGGACAGGTACGCGGCCTGCAGCGGATGGTGGAGCAAGATGACTACTGCATCGACGTGCTCACCCAGGTCGCCGCGGTGACCAGGGCGCTGCAGGCGGTGGCGCTCGGGCTGCTCGAAGATCATCTCGGTCACTGCGTCACCTCGGCCATCGAGGAGGGCGGTCCCGACGCGCAAACCAAGGTGCACGAGGCCGCAGAGGCGATCTCCCGCTTGGTCAAGTCCTGAGGCCGCCTGGTCAGGTGAGGCCGCCTGGTCAGGCCCTGAGGCCGGATTCGCGGGCGCCTTCGTCCGCCAGCCGGGCGAACGCACGCAGGTTCGCTACGCTCTCGCCCCGCTTGACCCGCCATGCCCATTCCTTGCGGATGGCGGACTCGAAGCCGATCATGAGCGCGGCGTCGAAGTTCTCGTCCGAATAGCTGAGCACGCAGCCCAGGATCCGGTCGATCTCGTCCGGCGTGACGCAGCCCAGCGGCAGCCGCCCCACTAGGTAGACGTCGCCGACCGGATCGAGGGCGAAGTGGACGCCGTACATGCGCCCGCTGCGCTCAAGCAAGAACCGGTAGAACCGTGCGTGGCTCTCGTCAGGCTGCCGGCAGAAGAACGCCTCGACGTGCAGGCTGTGCGCTCCGGCGATCAGCCAGGTCATGGTGGCCAGCTTGTGCTGTCCTTCCAGCCGGACCAGGTATGCGCCTGGCCGCGGTGCCTCGAACGAGAGCCCCAGGCTGGCCAGGGCCGACTCGATCGCCGCGGCGCAGTCGTCAGCGGTACTCACGCGTCGACCGCGGCCGCCATCGCGTCCATGGCACCGGTATACACCCCGAGCAGAGCATCGACCGTCGCGCCCCAGCCGAACATGGAGGCGTGCTCGCGGGCGCCGGCCGACAACCGCGCCAGCCTCGCGGGCTGCGCGAGGAGTTCCCCGACCACGCTGGCGTAGCTGGCTGGATCGTGGCCTGCCACCAGGATGCCGGATACCCCGTCACGCACCGCCGTGCGCAGCCCCCCCACCGAAGCGGCCACCACGGGCGTGCCGCAGGCCTGGGCCTCGACTGCCACCAGGCCGAACGATTCTGAGTAGGACGGCACCATCACGACGGTGGCCGCCCGGTACCAGTCGGCGAGCTCAAGCTGCGGGCACGGCGGCTCGAGCCGGACGAGGCGGGATATCCCCAGATCCGCCGACAATTCGGTCAGCCGGTCGGGATCGGCCCGGCCCGTGCCGCTCGGTCCGCCGACGAACGCTACGCATAGCCGCCGGGCCAGGCCGGGATCGTCGCGGGCCAGCAGGGCGGCGGCGCGCAGCACGACGTCGGGTGCCTTCAGCGGCTGGACCCGGCCGGCGAACATCAGCACGACCGCTTCGGCCGGCAGCCCGAGCCGCAGGCGCGCCTGCCGCCGGGAGCCGGGCCGGAAGACGGACAGGTCAACTCCGGGGTTGACCGTTCTTACCCGGGCCGGGTCGGCATCGTAGAGGCGGATGAGTTCCCTGGCCTCCTCGTCGGTGTTCGCCACCAGCCGGTCCGCCGCTGCCACGACCTCTGCCTCGCCCCGGATCCGTACCTCGGGCTCGGCGGCGTCGCCGACCGCGAGCGCCGCGTTCTTGACCCGCCCGAGGGTATGCATGGACTGCACGAGGGGAACTCCCCAGCGTTCCTTGGCAACGGCGCCAACCTGGCCGGACAGCCAGTAGTGGCCATGCACGAGGTCGTACCGGCCCGGCGAGTACGCGGCTTCTGCTCGCAGCACCTCGAAGGTGAAATGGCACAGCTGGCCGGGGAGATTGGTCTTGTCCAGGTCCTCGAACGGGCCCGCGGTCAGGTGCCGGACCAGCACCCCGGGGGCCAGTTCAGCGACCGGCGGCACGTCACGGGAGACCGCACGGGTGAAGATGTCCACTTCGACGCCGCGCTGGGCAAGGCGCTTGGCGACCTCGACCACGTAGACGTTCAGGCCGCCGGCGTCGCCTGTTCCTGGCTGCTCGAGCGGTGACGTGTGGACGCTGATCGTCGCGATCCGTCGGGGAAAGGGTCGCGGCACGGGCATGCACCTCCGCTTGCGCAACCCCGTGCCACGGTCTGGTGTTCCCGCACGTTCCCGCGCCGGGGGTTCCTGGTCTGCCCGCCAGGCCGCCGCGACGGCAGCCGCTAGGCTTCCGGCATGGGCACGCTGATTTTGCTCCGGCACGGAGAGAGCGCCTGGAACGCCGAAGGGTTGTTCACCGGCTGGGTGGATGTCGGGCTGTCGGACATAGGCGCCGGCGAGGCGTCAACCGGCGGACGGCTGCTGCGCGATGCGGGCCTGCGGCCTGACGTCGTGCACACTTCGGTTCTTACGCGGGCGATCCAGACCGCCAACATCGCGCTGGAGTCGGCCGGCCTGCTGTGGCTGCCTGTCCGGCGGTCGTGGCGGCTGAACGAGCGGCACTACGGTGCCCTGCAGGGCAAGGACAAGGCGCAGACGCGGCAGGAATACGGCGAGGAGCAGTTCATGCTCTGGCGCCGCTCGTACGACGTCCCGCCGCCGCCGCTGGCCGAAGACGACATGCTGTCGCAGCGCGCCGATCCGCGTTACGCGCTGCTGCCTGACGAGCTCAGCCCGCGCGCCGAATGCCTCAAGGACGTGGTGCGGCGGATGCTTCCCTACTGGTACGACGCGATCATCGAGGATCTCGCGGCTGGCCGGACGGTCCTGGTCGTTGCTCACGGCAACTCGATCCGCGCGCTCGTCAAGCACCTGGACGGCATCTCAGACGCGGACATCTCAGCGCTCAACATACCGACCGGTATCCCGCTCGTCTACGAACTGGACGCGGCGACGCGGCCGGCGGTCACCGGGGGCCGGTATCTGGACCCGGAGGCGGCGGCCGTCGCTGCCGCGGCCGTGGCGAGCCAGGGTAGACAGCAGCGGGCATAGCGCGAGACGCATGCGTCACAAGGGTGGCCTGCGCCGAAAGCCACCGTGTACCGCTGTTGTCCAAAATATGAATGTTTCTCGAATAACGGCACGTCGCAGACCCTGCCCCGATGCGCCGGCCCGGCGAGCCGCATACCATCTAGATGTGGAAGTGGGGGTTAACGCCGGTACTCGCGCAGGTGTCATCGTCACTTTCCGTACCCGCGCCAGCGTCGGCGGGCCGACGACTGCCGGCCTCGCGACAGGAGCCGCTGCGGCATGAAGATCCGGGCGGCGCCAAGGCCGCACGCCGGTCCCGGTGAGCGCGGCCAGCCGGCCACGCTGCCACCCGGTATCGCGTCCGTGCTCTCCGTTCTCTCCTCTGCTTCCGTCGTCCTGGACAGCGATGACCGGGTCCTGCTCACTAGCTCGGCTGCCCGGGCGTTCGGGCTGGTCAGGGGTGACGATCTGATCGTCGGCGAACTGCTTGCGCTGGTTCGCCAGGTGCGCAGGAACGGCCTGATCCGCGAGGGCGAGATCGAGGTGTCGACGAGTAGCTCCAACGGCAGGACCACAAGCTTCGCTGTCCGGGTGGCGCCGCTGGGTACCGCCGTCGGCGACGGAGGCCTGGTGCTGCTGCTTGCCGAGGACCAGACGGAGAGCCGGCGGGTGGAGGAAGTCCGGCGTGACTTCGTGGCTAATACCAGCCACGAGCTCAAGACTCCAGTTGGCGCTCTCGCGCTGCTTGCGGAGACCGTCGAGGATGCGGCCGATGACCCCGAAGCGGTGCGCCGGTTCGCCGGCCGGATGCGTCAGGAAGCCTCCCGGCTCACCAACCTGGTCCAGGACATGATCACCTTGTCCAGGATCCAGGCCGCCGAGCCAGTCACCGACCCGATCGAGGTCAACCTGGACGTCGTGGTCGCCGAGGCCCTAGACCGGTGCCGGATGAAGGCGAGCGCACGGGGAATCGAGCTCGCCGCCAGCGGCCCGCACGGCCTGTCGGTGCTCGGCGACGAGGACCTGCTCATCACCGCGCTTCGCAACCTGCTGGAGAACGCGGTCGCCTACAGCCCGGAGAAGACCCGGGTGGTCGTCTCCACCCGCCAGTCAAACGACGACTCGATCGAGCTCAGCGTCGCCGACCAGGGCATCGGCATACCCGAGCGCGACCTGGAGCGGATCTTCGAGCGGTTCTACCGCGTCGACCCGGCACGGTCCCGGGCTACTGGCGGGACAGGCCTGGGGCTGGCTATCGTCAAGCACGTCACTGCCGCGCACGGCGGCAAGGTCACGGTCTGGAGCAAGGAAGGCGCCGGATCAACCTTCACCCTGATGCTGCCGCTGCGACCTGATGCACCCGGCTTCAGCGGCGGTCCCGTCCATGCGATCACGCAATCTGCCAGGGAGGCTGTCTCGTGACACGGGTGCTCGTGGTTGAGGATGAGGAATCGTTCAGCGACGCGCTTTCCTACATGCTGCGCAAGGAGGGATTCGAGGTCGCGGTCTGCCCGACCGGCCCGGACGCGATCGAGACCTTCGACCGGACCGGCGCCGACCTGGTGCTGCTCGACTTGATGCTCCCCGGCCTGCCGGGCAGCGAGGTCTGCCGGACGCTGCGCGAGCGGTCGAATGTCCCGGTGATCATGCTGACCGCCAAGGACAGCGAGATCGACAAGGTGGTCGGCCTCGAACTCGGCGCGGACGACTACGTGACCAAGCCGTTCTCGTCGCGGGAGCTCGTCGCGCGGATGCGGGCCGTGCTCAGGCGGCGCGGTGAGTCCGACCAGCCGGCTGCTTCGATCATGGAATCGGGCCCGGTGCGGATGGATATCGAGCGGCACGTCGTCACGGTCCGCGGCGGCCAGGTGCAGCTGCCGCTGAAGGAGTTCGAGCTGCTCGAGGTGCTGCTGCGCAACGCCGGGCGGGTGCTGACCAGGATGCAGCTGATCGACCGGGTCTGGGGGGCGGACTACGTCGGGGACACCAAAACCCTCGACGTCCACGTCAAGCGGCTGCGCGCGAAGATCGAGGCGGACCCGGCCAGCCCTGGGCACATCGTCACCGTGCGCGGACTCGGGTACAAGTTCGAGCCGGTCGGCTGACCCGTCATGCCGGGCGGGTCACCCGGGCGGGTCAGGATGACGCGCTCGGGCTCGGGCTGGGCGTGGGGGTCGCGTCGGCCGTGGCGGTCGCATGAGCTGTTCGCTTCCCCTTGCCCGTTTGCTTCGGCGTGGGAGTGGGCGCCGGCGTGAAGGTCGAGTAGTACTGCGCGCGCGGCATCACGGGAACGCTGAGCGTGACGCTGCCGGCATTCTCGAAGTTCATGACCACGCGGATGAAGCTGCCGCCCTGCAGCGCGCGCGTCAGGCCGGTCAGGATGACCTTGGGCTGCGGGCCGGTCAGCAGAACCTCCTTGTACTGCGCCAGGCTGACCGTGCCGCCGGGAAGCCGCACCGATTTGGCCGCGCCGGGCGCCGAGATACTCAGCAGCCGGTCGGGTGCTCCGTTGTTGAACAGGGCGAAGAACAGGCCAGCGGACTGCCCGGCGGTGAGCGAGGAGTTCAGCGGCGCCCCGAGCACGAACATGTCCCTGATGTCGATTCCGTGCACCACCATGCCCGTGCCATCGGTTGGCGGATGCCATAGCTGCGTGGGCGCGCTGGCGCCTGCCTCGCATCCGGCGAGCGCGGGAATCAGCGCGGCGGCCGCCGCGATAAACAGCCGACGCGGCAGCGTTGCCCGCCGGTGCTCAGTTCCGTGGCTGCTCCGGATCACGACGTGCTCTCCTCGTAAGCGTGATGTGAGGCACTGCGACGCCGCAAAGCGTAGTCGCCGCCCTGATCCGCGCCAGCGCCGGCCCGCAGTCAGGCCGGCCTGACCCGGCCGTCCGCCGGCCACGGTTGCGGCCGCCGCTGGCTATGGGCTGACCGGGACGAGTGACCGGAGCCCGTCCGCCAGCGGCGATCCCGGTCCCAGGTCGCGCGGGGTCAGGTCGCGCGCGGTCAGCGACACGGAGCCGTCGGCACCCACCAGGACAGCGGTCAGCCCTTGCGCCCGGTACGCCGCGCCGAGCACCTCGCCCGTGTCGTCAGCCACCACTGCCCGGGGCTTTCCGGCGCGCGCGGCCAGCCTGCGGACCTGCGGCATGTCTCCGTCGACGGCCACCAGGTAGAGGCTGACGCGGACTGCAGCAGTCTGTCGTCTGAGCTGCCGGAGCGCGGCGCCGCACTGGCAGCCCGTGGGCACCAGGGCGAGCACCGAGGACGAGGAGATCAGCGAGCTCAGCTCCACCTGCTTGCCGGCGATGAATACTTTCGCGTTGGGCAGTCCTGGCGCGGTCCTGCTCGCGCCCGGCGTCGGGGGAACACCGCTCATCGAAGCCTGCGTCGGCGGCGACGCCGACAGGCGCGGGCTGCCGCTCTGGCCGGCCGAGAAGACCGTGAGCAGCACGCCGGAGATCAGGGCCATCGCCAGGCAGCCGGCCAGCAACGGCAGCACCAGGCCGTCGCGGGTCAGCGGCGCGTGCAGTCGCCCGAGTCGCGTCTGCCGTCGCAATGCCCGCAGCTCACGACGGTATGCCTGCACGTCACGATCGAGTTCCCTGGCATCGTCGGGAATCTCGACGTCGACCGGGGGAAGGCCGAAATCATCCCGGTCTGGTTCACCGCCAACGTTCACGCGCACCTCTACGGAATGAGCGGCCACGTCGTCTCCAGTATGCGGCCCAGCGGGCCGTCGCGTTACCCCCACGGCCCGGGCCAGGCTAAGGACCGCTGGGGCGCCGGGCCGCAGGGCAGTGATGGGGCGGAAGCGGGCAGTGATGCCGCCTGGCCAGGGCGCTGTCGGCGGCCCCTCAGCCGCCTTGCCGGGCACGCCAGGGTGGTCGCCGGCGCCAGTGCCGGAGTCACCCGCTCCTGATCAATCTGAACTTCTTAAATTGCGCCACTGACCTGCGATTTTGCCGCAGGCGACGGCTAATCTCCCCGGTTCGCCGTGATACCATGGCTTCAGCGGAAGGGGTACATGCCACATGTCTTTCAAGGTCGGCGACACTGTCGTCTACCCCCATCATGGGGCTGCTCGGATCGAAGAGATCGAGACCCGTTCGATCAAGGGTGAGGAAAGATCTTACCTCGTGCTCAAGGTCGATAAGGGCGACCTGACGGTACGCGTTCCTGCGGACAATGCCGAGCTTGTAGGCGTCCGGGATGTGGTCGGGCAGGAAGGGCTGGAGAGGGTGTTCGAGGTGCTGCGCGCCCCGTACACCGAGGAACCGACCAACTGGTCCCGGCGTTATAAGGCCAATCTGGAGAAGCTCGCGTCTGGTGACGTGAACAAGGTGGCCGAGGTCGTCCGCGACCTGTGGCGCAGAGACAGGGAGCGCGGGCTTTCGGCCGGGGAGAAGCGCATGCTCGCCAAGGCCAGGCAGATCCTGGTAAGCGAGCTCGCCCTGGCGGAGAAGACGAACGAGGACAAGGCCGAGGCGCTTCTCGACGAGATCCTCGCGTCCTGAGGTCGACCGCGGGACTCACGCGCCGCGTGCATCACGAGGCCGCGTGCATGGCGAGGTGGCGCTCTGGTACCGGAGCGAGGCGGGATTGAACTGCCTGGCCTGCCTTCGGGGACCGTGATGCCGGACGCGCTGCCGCGGGTCGGCATCGGCGTCGACGTCCACCCGTTCGGCGCCGGTACGCGGCTATACCTGGCCGGTTTGCTCTGGCCGGGTGAGCAAGGACTGGCCGGCCACTCCGACGGGGATGTGGCCGCGCACGCCGCGTGTGACGCGCTGCTTTCAGCCGCTGGCCTCGGGGATCTCGGCGCCCAGTTCGGCACGGCACGGTCCCGTTGGAAGGGCGCCCGCAGCACCGCCCTGCTGGCGGAAACCGCACGGCTGCTGGCCGAAGCCGGCTTCGCGGTAGGCAACGTCGCTATCCAGGTCATCGGGAATCGTCCCAGGATCTCCGCGCGCCGCAGCGAAGCCGAGCAGGTCCTGTCTGCCGCGCTCGGCGGCGCGCCGGTCAGCGTGTCAGGAACGACCACGGACGGACTGGGCCTCACCGGCCGCGGCGAGGGTATCGCGGCGATAGCCACCGCGCTCGTTCTGCGCTGACGTGACGGCCTCACCGCTGACCGTGGCGCCCTGAAGGCCAAGCCGCAGCTACAGATCCGGGCCGGGGTTGCACATCTCCGGGCAGCAGCTACAGATCCGGGCTGAGGCTGCCCATCCCCGGGAGCAGCTACAGATCCGGGGGCGTCGGCGAACTCCACATTCGTTCGAACGGAGCAATGGGCGCCATGCCCTGCTCGGGCTCGCCCCCCGCTCCGGGCTCGCCCCCCGCTCCGGGCTCGCCCGCCGCTCCGGGCTCAGCCCCCGCCCCGGGCCCGCCGTCCGCCGCGCGCCCGCCCTCCGCCTCGGCCTCGCGGCCGAGCGCGGGCCCGGTCTCCGGCACACGCTCAGCCTTGCTTTCGCGCTGCGGGTCAGTTCTGCCGCCGCCGGCTTGCTCAGCTGCGCCCTCCTGGCCTAGCTCAGCGCGGGTGTCGCTGGCTAGCGCAGGCCCGGCATGCCGGCCGAGGACGACCTCAGCGATGGGGGCAGCAGACATGATCGGAGCGGGGCTCTCGGCGGCACTCCGGCTGTCGGCGGCCGGATGGTCCCGATCACGGGCGCGCGGCACCGCCGCGGCTAGCGGACGGCTCGCCGAATGAGCCTCGTCGCTGGTGGGATCATCGTGACCGGGCTCGGCGTCCAGCGCGAGTTCCGGTGCGTGGCCGTCAGCCTGCGCGCCGGACTGGCCCGGCCGGTCCGTGCCGGGCCGCGATGGTGCTGCACCTGCGGCAGTCGATGCAGCGTCGTGCAACAGCGCGGGCAGCCCGGTCGGCGGTGCCGCGCTAGCGCGCGCCCGGGCGGCCTGCGCGCGGCGCAGCCGGGCCTGCCGCAGCATTGCCACCAGCAGGCCGAAGCCGAGCAGGACGAGCGCCCAGGGGATGATCGCTACCGTTGCCGCCGCGCTGCGGTGCGGGAGCGCGGCGCCAGTCGCGTGCAGCGCGTCGGCGCCGGCCGCGGCGCAGAGCAGCAGCAGCATGGACAGCCATGCGTAGCATCGCGTCGCCGCGCCGGCGCCGCGCAAGGACAGAACCGCGGCCGAGGCGACGACAAGCATCGCATCGAAGATCAGCGGGTAGAGCCGGGCGAGGTTCGGGGAGACACCCGCTAGTAGCGCGATCGCGTGGATCCCCGGGTAGGAGAGGTCGAACGCGGCGGCGGCCAGGCCCAGGACGCCAATGACCACGGCTGTGAGCGCGAGGAATCCCGCGGCGCGCTGAGCGCCCGCGAGATGGGATGCGCGTGCAGGCGATTGGTCATTCATCATGGAGCGGTTCCTTCCTGGCGCGATGCTGTTGCCTGCTCCGTCGCCTTATAGTCGGGAACGAGAGCGGCAGTTCCGTCGGAAACGGAAGCGGCTGCTGGATACTGAGCGGCTGCTGCGGCGTCCGGCACCTGGCAGCACCGTGCCACCGGCGCGCCAGGCGGCCGCTGTAATCCGCTGGCGTCCCTCGGGAGGAACGGAGCGGGAATGGCCTGCGGCGAGCCTGCCGCATTCATCCTCGCGATCTCAGCGTTAAGGAGACGATATGCCGTATTACCGGGTTACTGGGGAGATTCCCAGAAAGCGCCACGTGCGCTTCCGCCGGCCCGACGGGGGACTGTATGCCGAGGAGCTGATGGGCGAGGAAGGGTTCGTCTCCGATTCATCGCTGCTCTACCACGTCCATCCGCCGACGGCGATCGTGAAGAGCGAGGGCCTCGTGGACGCCGCCGACGACGCCGGGATCTCCCCCAACCACCCGCTCCTGCCGCGCCATTTCCGTACCGGCGAACTGCCCAGCGGCGGCGACCTCGTGCTCGGCAGGCAACTGCTGCTGGCCAACGACGACGTCCGGATATCCTTCGCGGCCGCGGATTCCCCATCCGGCCTGTACCGGAACTCGACCGGCGACGAGGCAATCTACCTGCGTGCGGGCTCGGCCAGGTTCGAGTCCGTCTACGGCTCGATCGAGGCCGGCCCAGGCGACTACGTCGTGGTGCCGAGGGGAACCATTCACCGGTGGATTCCGTCGGCCGCGGGCAGCGCGGGCGGCGGCAGCGCGGGCGGCGGCAGCGCGGGCGGCTACGCCGAGGCACTCGTGATCGAGGCGCGCGGGCACATCCGCCCGCCGCGCCGCTACCTGTCCCAGTACGGCCAGTTTCTCGAGCACGCTCCGTACTCCGAGCGGGACCTGCGCTGCCCGGACGGTCCGCTGGTCACCGAAGGCGAGGACGTGCCGGTGACCGTGCGCAACCGCGGCGGCCTGACCCGCCTGACGTACTCCTACCACCCGTTCGACGTGGTCGGCTGGGACGGCTGCCTTTACCCGTACGCGTTTAACATCGCCGACTTCGAGCCGATCGTGAAGCGCACCCACGCCCCGCCGCCCGTGCACCAGACGTTCGAGGGGCCGAACTTCGTGATCTGCTCGTTCTGCCCGCGCCCGCTGGACTTTGACGCAGACGCCGTGCCTATCCCGTACAACCACCACAACGTCGACTCGGACGAGATGATGTTCTACGTCGCTGGCGACTACACGGCGCGCAAGGGCTCGGGGGTCGGCATCGGCTCGATCACCCTGCACCCGTCGGGATTCACCCACGGCCCGCAGCCCGGCGCGGTCGAGGCAGCGATCCGCGGGCTGGACGAGGGCAGAACCTCCACCGACGAGACGGCTGTCATGGTCGACACGTTCCGGCCGCTGCTGCTCGGCCCGGCCTGCCGTCCCGCCGAGGATCCGGAGTACCCCTGGAGCTGGGCCAGGGCGGCACGTCGCTGACCGGCCCGGCGACGAGGTCACCGACGGCTAACGGACTGGCGGCTATCCCGTAGCCTGTGCTGCGTGACGCTCCGCATTTACGACACGGCCGCGCGCAGCACCCGTGACTTCTCCCCGATCGAGCCAGGGAAGGCCGGGCTGTACCTGTGCGGCGCCACCGTCCAGGCACCCCCGCACATCGGCCACATCAGGTCGGGCGTCAGCTTCGACATATTTGTCCGCTGGCTGCGGGCGACCGGCTACCAGGTGACGTTCTGCCGGAACGTCACCGACATCGACGACAAGATCCTGCGCGTGGCCAGGCACGAGGGCGTGCCGTGGTGGTCGGTGGCCGAGCGGAACCAGCGGGCGTTCACTCGCGCGTACGACGCGCTCGGCTGCCGGCCGCCTGACGTCGAGCCCAGAGCGACCGGGCACGTGCCTGAGATGATCGTCTTGATGCGGCGGCTGATCGAGCGCGGTCACGCCTACGCGGCCGGCGGGGACGTCTACTTCGACGTGCGCTCCGCAGCGGGCTACGGTGCCCTGTCCGGGCAGCGGCTTGAGCACATGCGGCCGGCCGAGGACACCGAGAGCGGCGGGTGCAAGCGCGACCCGCGGGACTTCGCCCTGTGGAAAGGCGCCAAGCCGGGGGAGCCCGCCTGGGAAACGCCCTGGGGGCCTGGCCGCCCAGGCTGGCACCTGGAGTGCTCGGCGATGGCGACCAAGTACCTGGGCGCCGCGTTCGACGTGCACGGCGGCGGCCTGGACCTGTTGTTCCCGCACCACGAGAACGAGCTTGCCCAGTCGCATGCGGCCGGCGACGGGTTCGCCCGCTACTGGATGCACAACGGGCTGGTCGGGGTGGCAGGCGAGAAGATGAGCAAATCGCTCGGGAACTCGCTGCTGGTGGACGCGATGATCACCCGGGTCCGGCCGGCCGAGCTGCGGTACTACCTTGGCCAGGCGCATTACCGCTCGGGGATCGAGTACTCCGGCGAGGCGCTGGCCGAGGCGGTCGCCGCGTACCGGCGGATCGAGGGCTTCGTCGTCCGCGCCGCCGAGACCGCCGGGCCGGCCGACGCCCGGGACACCGGGGACACCCGAGACGGCGCGGCCGCCCCGACCAGCCAGGATCACGGCCCGGAGGCCGGTGCGCTCCCCGCGCCGTTCACGGCCGCGCTCGACGACGACCTCGGGGTTCCGCAGGCGCTTGCCGTCGTGCATGAGGCCGTCACGGACGGCAACAGCGCGCTGGCGGCCGGTGACGCGGCCGGCGCGGCCAAGTACCTCGCCGGGGTCAGGGCAATGCTTGCCGTGCTCGGGCTCGACCCGCTGTCAGCACCGTGGTCGGCCGGCGGCGGCAACGACGGGCTGCGGGCCGTGGTCGACGCGCTGGCCGGGGTGGCGCTTGACCAGCGGCAGGCCGCGCGGGAGCGCAAGGACTATGCGGCCGCCGATGCGATCAGGGACCGGCTGCTGGCGGCCGGCATCGTCATCGAGGACACCCCCCGCGGACCGCGCTGGGAGCTCGGCCGGTGACCGGGCGCGGCGGCGGTCAGCCGCGGCAGGGCCCGGGCGGGCGCGCGAAGTCGGGCAAGCCCCGGCCGGGCACCGGCGGGTACGGTAAGCGCAAGCTGGCAGGCAAGGGACCGACCCCGCCCGCCCATCTGCGGCCCGGCCACCCCGCCCAGCGGCGCGCGAGCGCCGCGGCCGGCCCGGCGGCGAGCGGGAACGAGACCCGCGGCGACCTGGCACCGCGGCCGGTCAGCCGGCCGGCCGGCAACCTGCGCGGCGCCGGCAGCGCGGTGGAGGTGATCGCCGGGCGGAACGCGGTGCTCGAATCACTGCGCGCGACGGTCCCGGTGATCGCGCTGCACGTCGGCCCTCGGCTGGACGCCGACCAGCGGATCAGCGAGGCCATCTCCCTTGCCGCGGGCAAGGGAATCGCCGTGGTCGAAGCCGGCCGGGCCGAGCTCGACCGGCTCACCGGCGGCGCCATCCACCAGGGAGTCGCGCTCCGGGTCCGGCCCTACTCCTACGCCCACCCCGATGACCTGCTCGCTCGTGCCCGCGACGCCGCACAGCAGCCGCTCATCGTCGCCCTGAACGGCGTCACCGACCCGAGGAACCTGGGCGCGATCGTCAGGTCGGCGGCAGCGTTCGGCGCGCACGGGGTTCTCGTTCCCGTCCGCCGGGCAGCCGGCGTGACCGCAGGAGCGTGGAAGGCATCGGCGGGCACGCTCGCCAGGGTTCCGGTCGCCCGCGCGCCGAACCTGGTCGCGGCGCTGGCGGCCTACCAGGAGGCCGGCCTGTTCGTGGTCGGGCTCGAGGCCGCCGCGGAAACGCCGATCGACCAGCT